>Ga0160466_100127_pt1 | contig 64497 bp, 54 predicted proteins | sample HID1971M_E11MG_FD_108245 | JGI IMG/M metagenome (GOLD analysis project Ga0160466, IMG submission 108245) | Enriched millipede-associated microbial communities from UW Madison campus, WI, USA - HID1971M_E11 MG | ecosystem: Host-associated > Arthropoda: Insects > Digestive system > Unclassified ... | reverse complement strand
TCTTGTCGAGTTCTTGCAGCAGGTCGTTGGGGAACTCGATGTCGGCCTTGTCGATTTCGTCGATCAGCAGGATGACCCGCTCTTCGGATTCGAAGGCTTCCCAGAGCTTGCCCTTTTTCAGGTAGTTGCGAACGTCGTGGACCTTTTCCGTGCCGAGCTGCGAATCGCGCAGGCGGCTGACCGCGTCGTACTCATAGAGGCCCTGGTGAGCCTTGGTGGTGGACTTGATGTGCCAGGTGATCAGCTTGGCGCCAAAGGAGTCGGCCAGTTGTTCGGCGAGCATGGTCTTGCCGGTGCCAGGTTCGCCCTTGACCAGCAGCGGCCGCTCCAGGGTGATGGCGGCGTTGACCGCCAGCTTCAGGTCATCGGTGGCGACGTAGGCCTGGGTGCCTTCGAACTTCATCTGCTAATCCTCGAACGGTAACGCCGGCCTGAGCGAGGCAGGGCGCAGGGGTGCAATGAAAGGTGCAATAAAAGGTGCAATAAAATGGTCAGCCCCGACTATAACGCGGTGTCCGGTCGGCTGTGAACGCAGACGGCTTATTCAGTCTCTGAATGGAGCGTCACATCTTGACTCAGTCTCGGCGGCTGGCCAGTATTGAGATATCGCCATTTTGGCGATAGCTTGCCGGGCATGTCTACTAAATACCGATTTCGAGATACGTATCGCATTCAGCTGCGAGAGAAGGACCATCCGCCGCCCCACGTTCACCTGACCGGTGGAGGGCTGGATGTCATGCTGAGCCTGGAAACCGTCGAAGTGATGGCAGGCAAGGCACCGCCGCTGATTATCAAGAAGCGCTCGGGCGGATCAGAGCCCATCAGGCGCGATTGCAGGAGGATTGGAAACGATGTTACCCATGAAGCGACCACGACTATCAGCAGTGGAAGTACTGCAGGATTATCGCCTGGCGCTGACGTTCATCGACGGTCAACAACTGACCCTGGACCTGAGTCGCGACCTGCAGGTTTTTGCCGGCCTGCAGCCTTTGCGTGGCAGTGCGTTCGAGGGGGCCATGCTGGGTGACGATGGCTGGTGCGTGGAGTGGCCTGAGCTGGACATCCAGATCGGTGCCGACACCCTGTACCTGGATGCGCTGGCGCAAAACGCGTCGGACGAAAATACCCGGATTTTCATCGACTGGCGCGCTCGAACCGGATTGCCGCTGAATCAGGCCGCCGAGGCGTTGGGCGTCAGCGCCCGCAGCATCAGTCGCTACAGCAGTGGCCGAGAGGCCGTACCGCGGTCACTGGCCCTGGCCTGCCTGGGATGGGATTTCCTGCAACAGCAAGCCAATCCGCTACGGGCAGCCGAAGACACCGGGCGTTACACTGTCACGCGTAAAGATTAATCGGTCTCCGGCTTGGGTCGTTCATAGCGCGCATTGAATGCCTGGATGAAACCATTGCGTAAAATCTGCAAAAACGCCTGGAACGCGCTGATATCTTTTTGATGGACATTGCCGCTGAGCTCGACCCGGGTGGCAAACTGGTTCTTGCCCTGGTTTTTCAGCACGGTTTCCGAGCCGCCGACGATAGCCTCCCAGATGGAACGAAAGATCCCCTTGTCCTTGTTTTCCACATCCTGTTGCCAGTTGAACACGTCGACATCCCGCAGCAGCGGTTTGATATAGCCAGTCAGTTTGGCTTTATTCGCCTTGGCTTCGATGACCACGTCGCCATGGCCGGCATTGAAATCGAACTTGCCGTAGGCCGAAGCGAAGTCATTCATGCGTTTGAGCTCAATGTTCCGGGCCCGCATGCGAAATTCGAAATCTTCGAAGTTGCTCAGGGGGTCGAAGGTGGCCGTGGTTTCCAGGGGCGCGTGACCCAGCAGTAGCGCCTTGCCTTCGAAGCGGGCGTCGCGTTTGCCTTTGGCATCGACCACGTTAGTCAGGTTGTAGATGCTCAGGTCGACCTTGGTGGCATTCATGTTCACCGGTGGCTTGGAATTGAAGTTGCGAAAGCTGATCTTGCCATCGTCGATCCGCACTTCATCCAGGGTGATCGGCAACAATTTCCCCAGTTGGGCACGCCAGTCGGTGCCTTCGCCGGTTTGCGAGTTCTGTTTGTTGGCCCCGCCGTCGACAAAGTTGACCTCGGGCCTGAGGAACGTCACTTGGGCGACCACCGCGTGGTCGTACCACAGCGAATGCCAACTGACCGAGAGATCGATCAGCGGCGCATTGACGAAGGGCACAGGCACCTTGCCCTCGACCTTGACGATTTTCAGGCCGTTGATCTTGTAGGCACCGCGCCACAGGGCCAGGTCCACGTCGGTGATCTGGCCACGGTAATCGCCCATGTTCGCCAACCGGTCATTCAGGTAGTCGCGCACCAGGTAGGGCAGGGCGAAGTGCAGGGCAATCAGCAACACAAGGAGGCCGGCGAAGCTCCACAACGGCCAGCGGTATCGACGTTTCATGGTGGTAATTCTCTGACGTTCTAAAGCCATTGACTGCGGTTACATCCGGACGTTCGACCTGACTGGACGCCCAGGGGCAAGAGGCTTACCTTGATGCCCTATTTCAATGCTGTCGTTAAGGACCCAGCCATGAGCCGTATCTACGCTGACAATGCCCATTCCATCGGCAACACGCCGTTGGTGCAGATCAACCGTATCGCGCCGCGTGGCGTTACCATCCTGGCCAAGATAGAGGGGCGCAACCCCGGTTACTCGGTCAAGTGCCGGATTGGCGCCAACATGATCTGGGACGCCGAAAGCACAGGCAGGCTCAAGCCGGGCATGACCATCGTCGAACCGACGTCCGGCAATACCGGCATCGGCCTGGCCTTCGTTGCCGCCGCCCGTGGCTACAAATTGATGCTGACCATGCCGGCATCCATGAGCATCGAGCGCCGCAAGGTACTCAAGGCGCTGGGGGCGGAACTGGTGCTGACCGAGCCGGCCAAGGGCATGAAAGGCGCGATCGAGAAGGCCGGGGAAATAGTCGCCAGTGATCCGGCCCGCTTTTTCATGCCGGCGCAGTTCGACAACCCGGCCAACCCCGCCATCCACGAAAAAACCACCGGGCCCGAGATCTGGAACGATACCGACGGCGCGGTGGATGTCCTGGTGGCCGGTGTCGGAACCGGCGGAACCATTACCGGCGTTTCACGGTATATCAAGAATACCCAGGGCAAACCGATCGTCTCGGTGGCGGTGGAGCCAGCGGTATCACCGGTGATTTCCCAGGCATTGGCCGGTGAAGAAATCAAGCCGAGCCCGCACAAGATCCAGGGCATCGGTGCCGGTTTCGTGCCGAAAAACCTCGACCTGTCGATCGTCGACCGGGTGGAGCTGGTCACCGACGAGGAGTCCAAGGCCATGGCGCTGCGCTTGATGCAGGAAGAAGGCATCCTGTGCGGCATCTCCTGCGGCGCCGCGATGGCCGTGGCGGTACGCCTGGCCGAGACCCCGGAGATGCAGGGCAAGACCATTGTGGTGATCCTTCCGGATTCCGGTGAACGTTATTTGTCGAGCATGCTGTTCAGCGATCTGTTTACCGAGCAGGAGAACCAGCAGTAGGGGGAAGGGAACGCTTGAGGATGGAGAAGGGAGTTCCCTTCTTCATCAGGTGTCCTGACGCGGATCAGCAAGCGTTCAGGCACCTTGTGTTAAGACATGCTTTGTTGCGCATTCCTTAACACTGTATGTCGGGTTACACGGGTTTTTCCCGCGATTGGTAATGTTTATCATGCCAACGGCCGCGTCGAGGAATGGCGTTGCGTAGATTTTCGATCAAGGAGTTGTAAATGAGCGTTTCGGTTGCCGCGAAAGCGTCGTTGTTGCTGCTGTTTCTGGGCAGTACCCTCTATGTACATTTGCGTGGCAAGGCGCGCTTGCCGGTCTTGCGTCAGTTCGTCAACCATTCGGCCCTGTTTGCCCCCTATAACGCCTTGATGTATCTGTTCTCCGGCGTGCCTTCAAAACCCTACCTGGACCGCAGCAGGTTTCCCGAGCTGGATGTGCTCAAGGACAATTGGCAAGTTATCCGCGAAGAAGCGCTGCACCTGTTCGATGAGGGGTACATCCGCGCCGCGGAAAAAAACAACGATGCCGGCTTCGGTTCGTTTTTCAAGAAGGGCTGGAAGCGCTTCTACCTCAAGTGGTACGACCAACCCTTGCCCTCGGCCGAGTTGCTGTGCCCGCAGACCGTAGCGCTGGTCAGCGCGATTCCCAACGTCAAGGGGGCCATGTTTGCCCTGCTGCCGGGGGGCAGTCATCTCAATCCGCACCGCGATCCATTTGCCGGCTCTTTGCGCTACCACCTGGGGCTGTCGACGCCCAACAGCGACGCTTGTCGCATCTTTGTCGACGGTCAGGCCTACGCCTGGCGTGATGGTGAAGACGTGATGTTTGACGAAACCTATGTGCACTGGGTCAAGAACCAAACCGACAAGACCCGGGTCATTCTGTTTTGCGACATCGAGCGGCCGCTCAGTAACCGCTTGATCACCGGCATCAACCGCTGGATCAGCCGCCTGCTGGGGCGCGCCACCGCGCCGCAGAACCTTGCGGATGAACGGGTGGGCGGGATCAACCAGGCCTATGCCTGGAGCAAGCAGTTCAGCGACAGGTTCAGCGGGCTGGTCAAGCAGTGGAAACGCCGTCACCCCAAGGCGTATCGGGCAATGCGGCCGATCTTGGCGATTGGCGTGCTGGGGTTACTGGGCCATTGGCTGATAGGTTGAGCACTCGATGGCCAAAGGCCGGGAAAAAAGATCGCCACCAGGCGATCTTTTTTTTTATTTTTGGGAGCTAAGCTATATTACGAATGTCGCCTGTTAATGCCGTTCAGGGCGTCGGGGGAGTCTATACAGAGCCGGTCGTAGAGCTGGCATGCGCTGGTTGAATGTTCAAACCCTTATCCAAAATCCTTGCGACAGCAGAGTTTCCTTGGCAGTAACGCCATTGGGGGGCCGATCCTCGCAACCTTACTGAAAAAGGTCTGAATCAATGACCATCCTGGTAACTGGCGGTGCAGGCTTCATTGGGGCAAATTTCGTATTGGATTGGCTGGCTCACTCCGATGAAACCGTAGTCAACCTGGACAAGCTGACCTATGCCGGCAACCTGGATAACCTCAGCAGCCTGTCGGGCAATACCCGGCATATATTCGTGCAGGGCGATATCGGTGACAGTGCCCTGGTCGAGCGCTTGCTCGAAGAGCACCAGCCCCGTGCCATTCTCAACTTTGCCGCCGAGTCCCATGTCGACCGCTCCATCCACGGGCCGCAGGCCTTCATCGACACCAACATCGTCGGCACTTTCCGCTTGCTCGAAGCCGTGCGCGCCTACGCCAAGGGGCTGGCGCCCGATGCGCTGCAGGCCTTTCGCTTCCTGCATGTGTCCACCGACGAAGTCTACGGCTCACTGGCCAAGGACGAAGCGGCGTTCAACGAAAACCACCCCTATGAACCCAACAGCCCTTACTCGGCCAGCAAAGCCGCCAGCGACCACCTGGTGCGCGCCTACCATCACACCTATGGCCTGCCGGTACTGACCACCAACTGCTCGAACAACTACGGTCCGTATCACTTCCCGGAAAAGCTCATTCCGCTGATGATCGTCAACGCGCTGTCCGGCCAGGCATTGCCGGTCTATGGCGATGGCCAGCAGATTCGCGACTGGTTGTACGTCAAGGACCACTGCAGTGCCATCCGCCGCGTGTTGGAGGCCGGCAACGTGGGTGAGGTCTACAACGTCGGTGGCTGGAACGAAAAAACCAATCTCGAGATCGTGCACACCGTCTGCGCGTTGCTCGATGAGCTGCGTCCGCGTGCCGACGGCCAGCCCTACCATGCACAGATCAGCTACGTGACCGATCGGCCCGGGCACGATCGACGTTATGCCATCGATGCCCGCAAGCTTGAGCGTGAACTGGGCTGGAAACCGGCGGAAACCTTCGAGACCGGCATTCGCAAAACCGTGCAGTGGTACCTGGACAACCAGGATTGGGTACGCAATATCCAGTCCGGCGCCTACCGCGAATGGGTCGAGAAAAACTATGCCGGGCGCAATGCATGAAACTGCTATTGCTCGGCAGGAACGGCCAGGTGGGTTGGGAGCTGCAACGCAGTCTCGCGCCCCTTGGCGAGGTGTTGGCGCTGGACTCCGCAAGCCAGGAGTACTGCGGCGATCTGACGGATTTGCCAGGGCTGGCCGCCACCGTGCAGCGCTTCGCACCTGACGTTATCGTGAACGCAGCGGCCTACACCGCGGTCGACAAGGCTGAAAGCGAATCGCAACTGGCCCATCGGGTCAATGCCGATGCACCGGCGGTGCTGGCTCGCGAGGCGTTACGGCTCAAGGCTTTGCTGGTGCATTACTCCACCGATTATGTGTTCGCAGGGCTTGGCCATACGCCCTGGCAGGAACAGGATCCGGTCGCGCCATTGAGTGTCTATGGGGCCAGTAAGCTGGCCGGCGAACAGGCGATCGCCGCCAGCGGCTGTGCGCATCTGATCCTGCGTACCAGCTGGGTGTATTCCGCTCGGGGCAACAACTTTGCCACGACCATGCTGCGCCTGGCCCGGGAACGTGAACGCCTGGCCGTGATCGACGATCAGTTCGGCGCGCCAACCGGTGCCGAATTGCTCGCGGATGTGACCGCCCATGCCATCCGTAGCCTGCTGGCCGACCCGCAATTGAGCGGGATCTACCATCTTGCAGCCGCTGGCGAAACCACCTGGTGTCGCTATGCTCGTTTTGTACTCGAACATGCCGAGCGGGCAGGGATGAAGCTCAAGGTTGGCCCGGCAATGGTCGACGCGATCGGCACCGAGGCGTACCCGACGCCGGCACGACGCCCATGCAATTCCCGACTCGATACGCAAAAACTGCAAAAGGCCTTTGCGCTGAGCTTGCCTGACTGGAAAGTCGGCGTGACACGGATGCTCGCAGAAATACTGGAGAAATGAATATGCTCAATCGTAAAGGCATCATCCTTGCCGGCGGCTCTGGTACTCGACTGCATCCGGCGACATTGTCCATTTCCAAGCAGCTGCTGCCGGTCTACGACAAACCGATGATCTACTACCCGCTGAGCACCCTGATGCTGGCGGGTATCCGCGATATCCTGATCATCTCCACGCCACAGGACACCCCACGCTTCGAACAGCTGCTGGGGGATGGCACCCGTTGGGGCCTGAACATTGCCTATGCGGTGCAGCCTTCGCCCGATGGCCTGGCACAGGCCTTCATCATCGGCGAAGACTTTATCGGCAACGACCCCAGCGCCCTGGTCCTGGGTGACAACATCTATCACGGCCACGACTTCATCAATATTCTGCAAAGTGCCATGGCGCGTCAGGCGGGGGCGAGTGTCTTTGCCTATCACGTCAATGACCCGGAGCGTTACGGCGTGGTCGAGTTCGACAGCCAGGGCACGGCGATCAGCCTCGAAGAAAAGCCACTCAAGCCCAAGTCGAATTTTGCGGTCACCGGGCTGTATTTCTATGACAACGACGTTGTCGAGATGGCCAAGAGCATCAAGCCATCGGCGCGGGGTGAGCTGGAGATTACCGATATCAACAGTCTCTACCTGGAACAGGGCAACCTGTCGGTAGAAATCATGGGCCGCGGTTACGCCTGGCTGGATACCGGAACCCACGACTCATTGCTCGATGCCAGCCAGTTCATTGCCACGCTCGAGCGTCGCCAGGGCCTCAAAGTCGCTTGTCCTGAAGAGATTGCCTTCCGGCAGAAATGGATCGATGCCGATCAGCTGCAGAAACTGGCGGCGCCATTGGCAAAAAATGGTTATGGCCAATACCTCAACCGTCTTTTGCAAGAGAGTTGATGCCTGCCACACCTCTGGTTATAGTCAGCTCAAGCAGGTCTGCATGACCTGCTTTTCAACTTTTCGAAAAAGATCAGCCCAATGCCTGCAACCCTCATCAACGCGGTAGTCGATTCAGCGGTCAACGCTGGCGTCGTGCCGTGCGGGAACCAGCAGCCTGTGCAGATCAGTCATTACCCCCCACCTGTCCGTAGCACGCCGGTGTACGCAGTCGTATCACCGCCGGGTGTTGGCATTTCGGGCTGATCAGCATTGTTCTGCTGACCCTCTCCGAAACGCGCCCGCTTGAAAAAACTACTGGATTTCAGCTTCGGCTGAATTGGCTTCTTGCCTGACTACAGGTGGTATTCATGTTTGTCCTTTCGAAAAAGTCCGCGCTCGCGGCGGCTTCCACGAGCCTGTTCGTTCTGCTGTGGAGCAGCGGGGCGATCTTCTCCAAGTGGGGGCTGGCCCACGCATCACCCTTTGCCTTTCTGTTGATTCGCTTCGTCATCGCGTTGTGCGGCCTGGTGTTGCTGATGCCGCTGCTGAAGCTGAAGTTGCCCAAGGGCGGCAGGCCGATGTTGTATGCGATGGCGACTGGTGTGGTGTTGCTGGGGGCGTATCAGATTTTTTATCTGCTGGCGCTCGACCTAAAGGTCACGCCCGGTGTAATGGCGACCATCATGGGTGTGCAACCGATTCTCACGGTGGTGCTCATGGAGCGCCAGCGCTCGGCCAGCCGCATGTTCGGCCTGTCGATGGGCCTGGCCGGGTTGATCATGGTGGTCTATCAGGGTATCGGCCTGGCCGGCATGTCGCTGGCCGGGATGCTCTTCGGCCTGCTGGCGCTGGCAAGTATGACCTTCGGTTCGATCATGCAAAAACACATCACCGATAATCCCCTCGGCACGCTCCCGGTGCAGTACCTGGCCGGGTTGTTGCTCTGCGGGATATTCGTGCCGTTCCAGCCGTTTCATTTCGAACACGGCAGCGGTTTCATCGTGCCGGTGTTGTGGATGGGGCTGGTGGTGTCGGTGCTGGCGACCCTGTTGCTGTACCGCTTGATCGCCCGGGGCGACCTGGTGAATGTCACCAGCCTGTTCTATCTGGTGCCGGCCGTGACGGCCGTGATGGATTACCTGATTTTCGGCAATCGTCTGGCGCTGTTGAGTATCCTCGGCATGGTGCTGATTATCGTTGGCCTGGTGTTCGTGTTCCGTAAAACCGCGTAAACGCATTTCCCTGTAGGAGCTGCCGAGTGCAACGAGGCTGCGATCTTTTGACCTTTTAAAAGCAAGATCAAAAGATCGCAGCCTCCGGCAGCTCCTACAGGGGCCTTTTCATTTGCTCAGCGCATGCTCGGCCCGCACCGAGTTCATGAATGCCTGCATCGCCGAGGACTGAATGCGATGGCGACGGGTAATCAACCCGTAGGGCGGCAGTCGTGCTTCGAATTTGATCGGCAACACCGCCAGCAGGTCTCGACCGGGATAATCCTCGACCACCGACACCGGTGTGACACCGAGCATATCGGTCTGCTGGATCAACGAGAGCAGGGTCATGATCGAGGTGGTTTCGACGATGCTGCTGGGAATGTCGACCCGCGCATTGTGGAACACCTGATTGATGATCGCGCGCATCGGGCTTGGCTGCTGTTGCAGCACCCAGGTCATGTTCTGCAATTCTGCCCAACCCAGTTGCTTCTCCTGCGCCAGCGGATTTTGCGCACCGGCAATCACGCACAGGGCTTCTTCGCCCAGGCTGTCGAACAGCAGTTCTTCGGCCCGTGCTCCGGGCGGAATCCTTCCTAAAACGATGTCCAGTTGATCCTGCAACAGCGCCTGTACCAGCACGTCGCTGGTGTCGACCTGGATGCTCATGGACAAGCGTGGATGGCTTTGCTTCAAGGTCGCGATGGTGCGGGTCAACAGCCCGGAAGCCAGCGCCGGAATCGCGCCAACGGCGACCCGACCCAGGTTGCCCGATTGCAGCGCCACCAGTTCTTCGCGCATGCCGCTGAGCTCAGCGAAGACCATGCGTGCGTAGTAGATGACGGTTTCACCGAACGGGGTCGAGCGCATGCCCCGAGGCAGCCGTTCAAACAGCTCGACGCCGAGCAGGTCCTCGGCCTCATGCAGCATCTTGGTCGCTGCCGGTTGAGTCATGCCGATGTGGTCGGCGGCGCGGCGCAAAGAACCGAACTCCTCCAGCGCGAGCATCAGCCGCAGCTGGCGCAGCCGCAGTCGACTGTGGATTACATTGGCATCAGGAATTCGGGACATGGGCCGCACTCGCAATCAGGACTGCGGCAAGCCTGACAACAAATGTCAGGCGTTGCCAGCATTGCTGTGTCACAGCACCGATTTTGGCTTGGCGACCTGGGGTTTACGAAAGCCCATCAGGGTTGCCAGGGCCTTGGAAATCAGCGGCCAGAACAGCATCAGCAGCGCCGCCGTGGTCAGGCTGCCGACCAATGGGTTGGACCAGAAGATCCCCAGGTGCCCGTCAGAGAACAGCATCGACTGACGGAACGCATCTTCGGCCTTGTCACCCAATACCGCCGCCAGTACCAGTGGCGCAATCGGATAGCCGAGTTTCTTGAACAGATAACCCAACGCGCCGAAACCGAGCATCAGCACCACGTCGAAGAACGAGTTGTGTACCGAGTAGGCACCGATGGCGCAGACCATGATGATGATCGGCGCGATGATCGAGAACGGAATGCGCAGGATCGAGGCGAACAGCGGCACGGTGGCCAACACCACGATCAGGCTCACCACGTTGCCCAGGTACATGCTGGCGATCAGGCCCCAGACAAAGTCATGCTGCTCGACGAACAGGGTTGGCCCAGGGTGCAGGCCCCAGATCATCAAGCCGCCGAGCATCACCGCTGCGGTGGCGGAACCGGGAATACCCAGGGTCAGCATCGGCAGCAAGGCGCTGGTGCCGGCGGCGTGGTCGGCGGTTTCCGGCGCGATAACGCCTTCGAGTTCACCCTTGCCAAAGTTGTCGCGGTTCTTCGAAAAACGCCGCGCCAGGCTATAGCTCATGAACGAAGCGGCGGTCGGCCCGCCCGGGGTAATGCCCATCCAGCAACCGACCAGGGTGCTACGCACAATGGTCCACCAGTAGCGCGGCAACTTGGCCCAGGTGCGCAGGATCACCATCGGCGTGATGCGCGCGTGTTCGCCACGGAACACCAGGCCTTCCTCCACGGTGCAGAGGATTTCGCCGATGCCGAACAGGCCGATCACCGCCACTTCAAAACTGATGCCGGTCATCAGGGTCGGCTGATCGAACGTCAAGCGCAGGTTGCCGGACACGGTGTCCATGCCGACCGCCGCCATGGCGAAACCGATCATCATCGCCACCACGGTTTTCAGCGGCGGGTTCTTGCTCATGCCGATGAAGGTGCAGAACGCCAACAGGTACACCGCGAAGAACTCCGGCGAACTGAACGACATGGCGAAGGCGGCAATCTTCGTCGAGAGGAAGGTCAGCAGCAACACCCCGGCCAGTGCACCCAGCAATGCCGAACTGAACGCGGCGGTCAGGGCTTCGGCGGCGCGACCTTCGCGGGCCATCGGGTAGCCGTCGAACGTCGTCGCCACCGATGAGGGCTCACCGGGAATATTGAACAGGATCGAGGTGATCGAGCCGCCAAACAGCGCACCCCAATACATGCACGACAGCAGGATGATCGCCGACACCGGCGACATGGTGAAGGTCAGCGGCAGCAACAGTGCCACGCCATTGGGGGCGCCGAGGCCGGGCAAGACGCCGACCAGGATGCCCAGCAGCACGCCGATCACCATCAGGCCGATGTGGCCTGGGGTCAGGATCAGGTTCATGCCTTGCAACAGGGAATCGAATTCGCTCATTTGAAGTTTCTCCCGGCCAGGGCAATCCAGTCGCCCAACGGGCCGGCATCCAGCGGGACCTTGAACCACAGCGCGAAAATCAGGTAGCTGGCGAGTACCGCGCCGAGGGATATACAGGCAATCATCAGTTTGCCGTAAGGCTTGGCGCGGTCCTTGTCACGCCACATGAACCAGGCGATGAAGCACGCCGAGGCGACATAGATGCCGGTCAGTGGCATGGCCGCGACGAACAGCGCAATCGGGATGAACACCGACAGCACTTGCCTGAACGCACTGCGACTGACGAAGGCAACGCTCAGCGCTTGCCAGCGCACCAGGGTCAGCACAAAGTTGGCCACGCTCGCGGCGCTCAGCATCAGGCCGATGTAGAAGGGGAAGTAACCCGGCTCGGGGCCGGCATCGCCCCAGCCGATACCCTGTTCGACACTGCCGAACATCACCACCACGCCGATCAGCGCCGTGAAGAGGGTCAGGCCGAGCTCGACCCAACGGGTGCCGACCAGCGCGGGTGAATCCGAAGAATGGGACATGAAGACACCTCCAGCAGATGACGACCGCCCGCAGGCGAGCGGCCGTGACAACTTAGTTTTTCAGCCAGCCGGCTTCCTTGAAGACCGGGGTGACGCGGGCGGTGTCTTTTTCGATGTAGGCGGTCAGCGGCTCGCCCTCGAGGAAGGTCGGCACCAGCGCGTTCTGCTTGACGTAGGCCTTGAACTCCGGCGTTTCGGTAACCTTGCGCATCAGCTCGACATAGAACGCGCGTTGCTCGGCGGAAATGTCGCCAGGCATGAACACGGTGCGCGGGAAGCGGTATTGATCGATGCCCAGGCCTTGTTCGTGGCAGGTCGGTACGTCGGCCCAGGATTTGTCGCCGGCGACTTTTTCGGTGTAGGCCATGCGCTCCTTACTGAACACGCAGAGTGGTTCGACCTGATCGCCGCGCCATTGGCTGATGCTTTCGCTGGGGTTGTTGACGTTGGCGGCGATGTGCTTGCCGGCCAGCTGGGTCACGGCCTCGCTACCGCTCTTGAACGGGATGTACACCAGTTTACTGTTGGTGGTCTGGTTCAGCAGCAGGGTCAGGGTCTGGTCGACATCCTTGGACTGGCTGCCCCCCATGCGCAGTTTCGACGGGTCGGCCTTGACCGCTTCGTAGAAGCTTTTCGCATCCTTCCACGGTGCGCCTTTGTAGCTCCAGAGAATGAAGTCATCCTCGGCCACGGCGGCAATCGGGGTCAGCTCCTGCCATTGGTAGCCGAGCTTGGACACCAGCGGCAACAGGTAGATGTTGTTGGTGCCGATCACCAGCTTCTCGGCATCGCCCTTGTTCATTTTCATGTCGAGGAAAGCCTCGGCGCCGTTGCCGCCACCCTTGTTCAGGACGATGGTATTAACGTCGAGCAGTTTATGCGTGGTGATGATCGACTGGATCAGGCGACCGAGTTGGTCGGTACCGCCACCGGGGCCACCGGCGACGACGATTTCGACGTTCTTGTCCGGTTGCCAGGCGGCTTGAGCGAGCGCGGGAAGGGCGCCGGCGGCGATCAGGGTGCAGCCAAGAAACAGACGGGAAGTGCGACGGACGAATGCATTTCGCATGGGAGGGCCTCGTTTCTGTGTTTTTGTAATTGTTATGAGCGACTTGTTTGAGCGGTAAAGCCGCAAGCCTGGAGTGAGTGTGGGAAGAGGCAGCCCCCGCGTCTAGTCAAAACAATACATACACCGATAGCCTGGGGTTATAGCTAGTCAAACGAAGCAGGACTTCTGTAGGAGCAAGCTTGCTCGCGATGGACTCACGAGCGCTGCGCTAATTCAGGAAACACGCGTTTTCGTTGACGATCATCGCGAGCAAGCTCGCTCCTACAGAAAAGAAAGGTCCAACATTGAAAGATCGTTGAAAGCACGGCGTGCCATAACCCGAAGCTATCGCCTGATTTCAAGTTTTGATTAGACGGTTATCACCGGGCCTTCGATAGTGCTCATCAACACCGTGAAAAACGCGGCACAGGTTAATGTCTGCAACTGTACAACAATAAAAATTGAGGGACGCGCAATGGCTCGTCACCAGTGCGGTGTGATTATGCAAATGAGCAGTGGATTTGCCCCGGTGCCGGGATTCTTCGCGGTGTGCTCGGCAGTGTTTGTGCTGGCTACGTTGTTCATCAGTCTCGACGAGGTGCGCCATGGGTGAACTGTGGAACGGTCCCATCATCGATGCCCATCATCACTTCTGGGACCCAACGATCAACGACCATCCGTGGTTGGCGCCGGAGGCGAACATCCCGTTTCGCTACGGCGATTACTCCGCGATCAAGCGCCGTTATTTGCCCGACGATTACTTCGCCGATGCCGGCGACCAGCGAGTCGTGCAAACGGTGTATGTCGAGACCGAATGGAACCCGCAGGACCCGATTGGCGAAACCCGTTTCATCGAGCAACTGGCCGCCCGCTACGGCGTGCCGAATGCGATCGTCGCGCAAGCCTGGCTCGACCACCCGGACGCCATTGCCGTGCTGCGCGAGCAGGCCAGTCACAAGTGCGTGCGCAGCGTGCGGCACAAGCCCGGCGGACCGACGTCACCCGCGCAGTTCGGCCGGGTGCGCAGCCTGATGAGCGACGAGCACTGGCGGCGCGGTTATGCCGCGCTGGAGGGCCTGGGCCTGCACTTCGATCTGCAAACCCCCTGGTGGAACTTGCCCGAAGCTGAGCGACTGGCCCGGGATTTCCCCGGTATCACCCTGATTCTCAACCACGCCGGCTTGCCCAGCGACCGCAGCGCTGAAGGCCTGGCCGGTTGGCGCGCCGCGATGGCGCGGCTGGCGCAGTGGCCCAACGTGCAGGTCAAGATTTCCGGCCTGGGCCAGGCGGGCCGGGCGTGGCGCGCCATCGACAACGCCTGGATCGTGCGCGAAATCATCGCGATGTTCGGCACCAAGCGGGCGATGTTCGCCAGTAACTTTCCGGTGGACAGCCTGTGTGGCTCGATCAACGACATCTACAACGGTTTCAAATCCATCGTCGCCGATCTGCCAGTGGCCGATCAGGAGCGACTGTTCTACAGCAACGCGCAGCGCATCTACCGCTGCGAACCTTGCGCCATTGACCGGGCGCGGCCTGAATCCTTGAGGAGTGAAGCATGAACAAGACAACCATCGCGATGGTGCTGGGCGACCCCGCGGGCATCGGTCCGGAACTGATCGCACGCTTGCTCGGCGAGCCCGATGTACGCAGCCAGGCGAATGTGATCCTGATTGCCGACGAAGCGGAAATGCGGCGCGGCATGCGCATCGCCGGGGTGGAGTTTCCCTATCGCCGGGTGGAGTCGCTGGAGCAGCTGTCATTCATGGACGACACGCCGCTGTTCTACGACTTTCGCGGCGACACCATCGGTGAATTTCCTCGCAGCGAGTCCAGTGTCATTGGCGGTCGCTACAGCCTCGACACCCTGGAGGTCGCCCTGCGCCTGACCGAGGCCGGGACCACCGACGCGATATTGTTCGGGCCGCTGAACAAGACTTCGTTGCACATGGCCGGCATGGCCCACAACGATGAGTTGCATTGGTTCGCCGAGTTGCTGGATTTCCACGGGCCGTTCTGCGAATTCAACGTGCTCGACAATCTGTGGACTTCCCGTGTGACCTCCCACGTGGCGTTGGCTGAAGTTCCGGGCCTGCTCAGCCAGGCGCGGGTGGTGGAAGCGATTCAACTGATCGACACCGCGCTCAAGCGCAACGGCCTGGAAAAACCGCGCATCGGCGTCTGTGGATTGAACCCGCACAACGGCGACAACGGCTCGTTCGGCCGCGAAGAACTGGACATCATCGGCCCGGCCGTGCGTTCGGCCCAGGCATTGGGGATCGCGGCGGAAGGGCCGTATCCGGGGGACACGATTTTCCTCAAGGTCCAGGGTGATGCCAGCGCCTTTGACGCGGTGGTGACGATGTACCACGACCAAGGGCAGATCGCGATCAAGTTGATGGGCTTCTCCCGTGGTGTCACGGTCCAGGGTGGTCTGCCCATCCCGATCACCACGCCGGCCCACGGCACCGCGTTCGATATCGCGGGGCAGGGCAAGGCGAATGTCGGCGCGACTCGCCAGGCGTTCGAGATCGCTTGCCGGATGGGTGGCAACAGCTACTGATTTTCAAAAACACGCAATACCCCTGTAGGAGCTGGCTTGCCAGCGAAGACGGCCTGACAGACACCCCTGAGGTGCCTGTCGGGCCGCTTTCGCTGGCAAGCCAGCTCCTACAGTTTTATGTATTGCCCCGATAACTCGATCTAGGGGATTACTGCTTTTTCCTATCACCCCAGGTTATCGCCGGATACGCATAAGTGATTATCCGCACCCTCGGGCGCTGGCTACAGTCGCTCCATCGAATGCCTGGAACCGCCAACCGAGCGGCTCCACGCAGCGACACAACAATGACAAGAAGCCGGCAGCGCAAGGAAACCGTATTCATGAAAATCAAAGCGATCCGTACCCGCGTATTCGAGTGGAAAGGCAAAGTCGTCCCACCTCAAGCGCACTTCTGCACCAACGCCAGCGACATCCTGTTCGAGCGCGGCGACGCCATGGGCTCGTTCCGTTTCCACGGCTGGCTGGTGGTGGAAGTCGAGACCGACACCGGTCTTGTCGGCATCGGCAACTGCGCCCTGGCGCCTCGTGTGGCCAAGGAAATCATCGACACCTACCTGGCACCCATCGCGATTGGCGAAGACCCGTTCGACAACGAATACATCTGGCAGAAAATGTACCGCCAGAGCCACGCATGGGGCCGCAAAGGCATCGGCATGGCGGCCATCTCGGCGATCGACATCGCCATCTGGGACATCATGGGCAAGGCGGTCAACAAGCCGGTGTTCAAACTGCTCGGCGGCCGCACCAAGGAAAAGATCTGGACCTACGCCTCCAAGCTCTACGCCAACGACAACCTCGACCTGTTCCTCGAAGAGGCCCAGGGCTATCTGAACCAGGGCTTCACCGCGCTGAAAATGCGCTTCGGCTACGGCCCGAAAGACGGTCCGGCGGGCATGCGCAAGAACATCGAACAAGTGCGCGCCCTGCGTAACCTGGCCGGCCCCGACGTCGACATCATGCTCGAATGCTACATGGGCTGGACCCTGGAATACGCCCGCCGCATGTTGCCCAAACTGGCCGAGTTCGAGCCGCGCTGGCTGGAAGAACCGGTGATCGCCGACGACATCGAGGGCTACATCGAGCTGAAAAAAATGGGCATCATGCCGATCTCCGGCGGCGAGCACGAGTTCACCTCGTACGGCTTCAAGGACCTGCTGGAACGCCGTGCGATCGACGTGATCCAGTACGACACCAACCGCGTCGGCGGCATCACCGCCGCGCGCAAGATCAACGCCATGGCCGAGGCCTGGTCGGTGCCGGTGATCCCCCACGCCGGGCAGATGCACAACTACCACCTGACCATGTCCACCACGGCGTCGCCCATGGCCGAGTTCTTCCCGGTGTTCGACGTCGAAGTCGGCAACGAACTCTTCTACTACGTATTCAAGGGCGAACCGCAACCAGTCAACGGCTACATCCAGCTCGACGACGACAAGCCGGGCCTGGGCCTGGAAATCTCCGATGAGTATTTGAGCGACTTCAACATCATCGAGTGACCTTGAGGCGCCGTCATCCGGCGGCGCCGTCCATGACTTTGCGGAGGCGACATGCGCCTGATTCAATTTGAAAACACTGCCGGTGAGCGCCAGGTCGGGCTGGTCGACGGGGCACAGGTCCAGGTGCTCAACGGCACCCGCAGCACCCGTGAACTGGCACTCGCGGCGATCCGCGGCCAACGCAGCCTGCAGGAAGAAGTCGCCCTGCGCGGCACCGAACCGGGCCCGGACTACGCCCAGCTGTTGCAGCAGCGCCAGGTGCTGCCACCGCTGGACCACGAGGACCCGGCCCACTGCCTGATCAGCGGCACCGGCCTGACCCACCTGGGCAGCGCCTCGGCGCGGGACAAGATGCACCAGCAGGAAGGTGCCGTCGAAACCGCCATGACCGACACCATGCGCATTTTCAAATGGGGCCTGGAGGGCGGCAAGCCCGCGGCCGGGCAGGTCGGTGCGCAGCCGGAATGGTTCTACAAGGGCGACGGCAGCATCGTCGTGCGTCCCGGCGCGGACTTTCCGGTGCCGCCCTTTGCCGAAGACGCCGGCGAAGAGCCGGAGCTGACCGGTCTCTACGTGATCGGCGACGACGGCCTGCCGTATCGCGTCGGTTATGCCTTGGGCAATGAGTTCTCCGACCATGTCATGGAGCGGCGCAACTACCTGTACCTCGCCCACTCGAAACTGCGCTGCTGCTCCTATGGTCCGGAGCTGCGCGTCGGCGAATTGCCCAGGCACCTGGTGGGCACCAGCCGCATCAAGCGCGATGGCAAGACGATCTGGGAAAAAGAGTTTCTCAGCGGCGAAGACAACATGTGCCACAGCCTGGCCAACCTCGAATTCCACCACTTCAAGTACGCGCAGTTCCTGCGTCCCGGTGATGTGCATGTGCACTACTTCGGCACCGCCACGCTGTCGTTTGCCGATGGCATCAAGACCCAGCCTGGGGATCGCTTCCAGATCAGCCTCGATGAGTTCGGTGCACCGCTGGTGAACGGCATCGGTGAAAGTGCCCAGCCGTTGGCAATCGGTCAGGTGCGTGCGCTTTAACCCCTGTAGGAGCCTGCTTGCCGGCGAAAGCGATTTTTCACGCGACGTTGATGTTTGCCGTGCCATGGCCTTCGCCGGCAAGCCGGCTCCTACAGGTCTGTAATCGATCAAGGAATCCGCAATGACCACGATACTTGGACACAACTACATCGGCGGCCGCCGCAGCGCCAACGGCAACTTGCACCTGCAAAGCCTCGACGCGACCACCGGTGAGCCTTTGCCCGGCACCTTCTTCCAGGCATCCGAAGCCGAGGTGGATGCCGCCGCCAAAGCCGCCGCCGCGGCGTACCCGATCTACCGTAATCTCAGTGCAGAAAAACGCGCGACCTTCCTCGATGCCATCGCCGATGAAATCGATGCCCTGGGCGATGACTTCGTCGCCACCGTGTGCCGCGAAACCGCATTACCGGCCGGGCGTATCCAGGGTGAACGCGCTCGCACCAGCGGCCAGTTGCGCCTGTTCGCCAAGGTCCTGCGTCGCGGTGATTTCTACGGCGCGCGCATCGACCGGGCGTTGCCGGATCGCCAGCCATTGCCACGCCCGGACCTGCGTCAATACCGCATCGCCCTGGGGCCGGTAGCGGTGTTTGGCGCCAGCAACTTTCCATTGGCGTTCTCCACCGCCGGTGGCGATACCGCCTCGGCCCTGGCCGCCGGATGCCCGGTGGTGTTCAAGGCCCACAGCGGGCACATGGCAACCGCCGAGTGGGTGGCGGACGCAATCATCCGCGCCGCCGAGCGCACGGAAATGCCTGCGGGGGTGTTCAACATGATCTACGGCGGTGGCGTCGGTGAGTGGCTGGTCAAGCACCCGGCGATCCAGGCCGTGGGTTTCACCGGCTCGCTCAAGGGCGGCAATGCCCTGAGTCACATGGCCGCGACCCGGTCACAGCCGATCCCGGTGTTCGCCGAGATGTCGAGTATCAACCCGGTGTTCCTGCTGCCCGAGGCGCTTGCCGTACGGGGTGAACAGATCGCGACGCAGCTTGCCGGTTCAGTGACCTTGGGCTGTGGCCAGTTCTGTACCAACCCTGGCCTGGTCATCGGCCTGCGTTCGCCGCAGTTCAGCACGTTTCTGGAAACCTTTTGCGCGAGCATGAACCAGCAACCTGCGCAAACCATGCTCAATGCTGGCGCGCTGGCCAGTTACAGCCGAGGCCTGGGCGAGCTGCACGAACATCCGGGGCTGACCCATCTGGCGGGCAAGCCGCAGCAGGGCAGTCAGGCGCAGCCGCAAGTGTTCAAGGCCGATGTCGGCCTGTTGCTCAAGGGTGATGAACTGCTTCAGGAAGAAGTGTTCGGGCCGACCACCATCGTCGTGGAAGTCGAGAGCCGTGCGCAGTTGGCGCAGGCGCTGCAGGGGCTGCGCGGGCAACTGACCGCGACCTTGATTGGCGAGGCGGATGAGCTGCTGGAGTACCGCTGGCTGGCGGAGATGTTGCAGGAAAAGGTCGGGCGGATTTTGCTCAATGGTTATCCGACCGGGGTCGAGGTGTGCGAGGCGATGGTGCATGGCGGGCCTTATCCGGCAACGTCCGATTCGCGCGGGACCTCGGTGGGGACGTTGGCGATCGATCGCTTCCTGCGCCCGGTGTGCTTCCAGAATTATCCGGATGTGTTGTTGCCCGAGGCGTTGCAGAACGCCAATCCGCTGGGGATTCGGCGGTTGGTGGATGGGGAGGTGAGTCAGTCAGCCCTGTAGGAACTGGGCAATCGCCTTCGCGAGCAAGCCCGCTCCCACACTGGATCTTCGTTGTGGCGTAGATCAAATGTGGGAGCGGGCTTGCTCGCGAAGGCGTCATCAGCCTCAGCACAAATTACTTGGCAGTCAGTCGGCCTTGTAGTGTCTGGATGGCCGCTATCGCTGGCAAGCCAGCTCCTACAGGTTTTACGGCGTGCTCGAAACCTGTAGGAGCTGGCTTGCCAGCGAAGGCGTCATCGAGCTCACCACAAATTACCTGGCTCCCGCCTCAATAACCTTCACCGCTGGCTTCAACACCAACAAACAGACATCCCAGCATCACACCATTGCGCGACGGCAGAACTGTTGGTTGTCACACGGCCTTTTTGCTTTACGGTATATGCAGCGGTTCAGATTCACTGGCGTTTTGAATCTACATCCAACGCGGTTACCTTGTACGTACTGGGCCTGCGAAGGTTTTGAGTCGTGAAGCTTTGCAACGTTTTTTTCGAGTGAGGAACCGAACCCAGTACCTCGCCATTTCGGCGGATTTCATAGTGTTGGACCTTGACGTTGTCAGTTGAGGCCGTCCAAATCAGTTTTTCTTTGTCAACGAGAGAGATAGTCTTGAGGATGGTTGGAGCGCTGGGGGCTGACCGTCTCAACTCTGAGTTAATGGATCTGAATCGTTAACGTTTCCAGCGTCATCCATTGCGCGTACTACGAACGAATAGGGCTCGACTATTTCGTTTTTAATTTCGAAGACTTGCAAAACTGTGGATGAATGAGTAGTCAAACCAATAAGTTCGCCGTGGTTACGAATTTCATAGTTGTTGATCCCGACGTTGGTCCAGGTCAGTAAACGAAGGGTACCGATAAGCGTATGCCTGAGGTTGGCTGGTTTGGAGGGAGGCAGTCCATCTAGTGTGCGTACAGCCAGTACTGTGGTCTCACTTCGGTTCCTAGACCAGTCTTGCGCGTAGATAGAGTAGTTGTATAACGTATTTGGACTCATCGGGTATGGGTCATTGAATGAAGTCAAGATAGTATGGCCGCGGAATGAACCGTCGCGGAAGAGATAGTATGTGATATCGTTGGGGTCGTTATCAGTTGATGCAGTCCATCGCAGCCCAAATGATTTGGACGTGATGTTGAACGCTTCAAGGTTGGTCGGTGCGGAGGGAGGAGTCGTATCTGGAATGGTGACAGGGACGGTATCCGATGGGGTATGATTTCCCTGGCCATCCCACGCTATGACTCTGTAATGGTAGGTCTCAAGGTCTATAATGTTTCTGTCAATGTAATGAGTATTGGTGGTCGTGTCGATCACATCGCCGTTGCGCTCGATTGCATAGTGACTGATGCCGATGTCATCGCTTGACGCGGTCCACAACAGAAAAACAATGTTGTTTCTGGCTTCGACTAAAAGATTGGTGGGAGGGGTGGGGGGCGAGAGTTGCGTGGAGAGTGGTTCCACTGAAGATTCTGAAAAATGTTTGTCGGCGTCAAAAGCCATTACTTCATTGCCCGTGCCTGGCGTCGAGGAGGCATTTGCAGAGTTACTTGTGGTGTTAATAGAAGTGCCAGGTTTGCTGGGGCTGTCATCGTTAACGATGATGGTCTCAACAGGTGGAATCGGAGGATTCATGACAGTGTCCTGTACAAGGTTTGGTATTACATCTTGCACTTTTTCGATAGCTGGCAGAACTAACAGAACTGTTAGTGGCACTGGCTGGGGCTGTCAGATATTATATGTGCGGGCCGGTAACGGCCTGCCGTTAGGCCGGCCAAGCTTTTACCAGGTCGGCCTGATAAATCGATCTCGGTATAGAATCGCGAGTTGATTCATCGCACTTTTCCAGTCATAGGACGCGGAGCATTAGTTTACTGTGATATTGCGCAGTCCAAGCCAGATCAGTTTTGTCTCCGCGTCGTCGGTCGTGAAGTGGCCACGGGTCTTGATGATCTTGCGCAGTTGAGCGTTGATAAATCTATTTGCCTGTGACTTCAGCCACCCTCACCACCGCAGGCTTCAACACCAGCCACAACGCCGCCGCAATCAACACCCCGCCATACACATGCGCCATCGACAACGGCTCGCCCAGCAACAGCGCCCCCCACAACACCCCGAATGGCGGGATCAGGAAGGTCGTGGTCATCGACCTCACCGGCCCGACCGAGCTGAGCAAGCGGAAGTAAACGATGTACGCCAGCGCAGTACAGACCAACCCCAATCCCAGCAACGACAACCAGACATCCCAGCCACCCCAGCTCGCTGGCGGCTGGCTGATCACGCTGTAGCCGAACAGCGGCAGCAGGAACAACGTCGCCCCGAGCATGCTGCCCAGCGCAGACAGACGGCTGTCGAGCCCACCGGCCTGATCCAGCCAGCGGCGTGCTAGAAAACCGGCAAAGCCATAACAGGTGGTGGCGAGCAGGCAGGCGAGGGCGCCCATCAGCAATTGCATATCGAATGCCACCGGGCCCGCGCGCGTCAGCACGCCAACGCCGAACAAGCCGAGAAATACCCCGCCGAGCTTGGCGCCGGTGAGTCGCTCATGGAAGAACAAGCCGCCGATCAACACGCCCATCAGCGGTGTGGTGGCGTTGAAAATGGCCGAGTACCCGGCCGGCAGCACTTGGGCGGCTACGGAATACAGGGTGGCCGGAATCCCCGAGTTGATCACCCCGAGCAGCATCACGGTCTTGAGTTTGCCTTTGAAATCCCAGCTGATGCGCATCAGCCCGAGGATCAGCAACAGGCCGGTAGCGGCAATCGACACGCGGAAAAAGGCCGTGGGGATGGTACCAATCACCGGGGCGATGATGCGCATGAACAGAAAGCTCGCACCCCAGATGGCCGCCAGTGACAGTAAACGGACAATATCGACGGGGTTCACGCTGCTCTCCTTCCTTTATGGGGACGAGAGTGTTGCCGAGCGGCTGATCGATGGCAACCGAAAAACCGGCAAATAACCCGGGCGCAAAATTACGCTTCTCCTGCACCCGCTTCACTGGCTAAGCTCAGGGCTCACGAATTCCCGCAGAGGTCTCACCATGCCGCAGCAATGGCCAGCCGCCGATATCGCCCGAATGATCCTCGATGGCTTTGACGATTACCGCGAGCATTTCCGGCAGATCACCGACGGTGCGCGGGCCCGCTTCGAGCAGGCCCAGTGGCAGGAGACGCAGGTCGCGTCGGCCGCGCGGATCAATCTCTACGAAGAAAAAGTCAGCGAAACCGTGGAACGGCTGCGCATCGCGTTCGACAGTGACACCCTGGACGTCAGTTGCTGGCCGCTGGTCAAGAGCGCCTACATCAGTCTGATCGACCTGCGTTTCGACGATGAATTGTCCGAGACCTGGTACAACTCGATTTTCTGCGGGCTGTTCAGCCATGACCTGATCAGCGACGGCTGCATGTTCATCCACACCACGCGGCCGAGCCTGCGCCGGGCCCGCGCCGCGCAAACCCGCACCTACAAACCCCAGGGCCAGCTGGCGGGCATGCTGGCGAGCATCTTTGCCGACTATCGCTTCAGCGAGGAATACGCCGACCTGCCCGGCGACCTGCGCCGCCTTGAAGCGCAACTGCGCGAGAACCTGCCGGACTGGGTGTGCAAGGACCCGGAGCTTGGCGTCGAACTGTTTTCCTCGGTGCTCTACCGCAACAAGGGCGCCTACCTGGTGGGGCGCATCTACACCGCCGATGAGCAATGGCCGCTGGCGATCCCGCTGCTGCACCTGGAGGGGCGCGGTATCCAGATCGACGCGCTGATCACCGACGAAGCGGACGTGTCGATCATCTTCTCGTTCACCCGTTCCTATTTCATGGTCGATGTGCCGGTGCCGGCGGAATTCATCGGTTTCCTCAAGCGCATCCTGCCGGGCAAGCACATCGCCGAGCTGTACACCTCGATCGGTTTCTACAAGCATGGCAAGTCCGAGTTCTATCGGGCGTTGATCAACCACCTGGCCAACACCGACGACCAGTTCATCATGGCCCCCGGCGTGCGCGGCATGGTCATGAGCGTGTTCACCCTGCCGGGGTTCAACACCGTGTTCAAAATCATCAAGGACCGCTTCTCCCCGTCGAAAAACGTCGACCGCGCGACTGTGATCGAGAAGTACCGGCTGGTAAAAAGCGTCGACCGCGTCGGGCGCATGGCCGACACCCAGGAGTTCGCCGATTTCCGCTTCCCGCTGAGCAAGTTCGACCCGGCGTGCCTGGAAGAACTGCTGGACGTCGCGCCGTCCACGGTGTCGGTGGAAGGCGACACGGTGCTGATCCGCCACTGCTGGACCGAACGGCGAATGACCCCGCTGAACCTGTACCTGGAAAACGCCAACGACGCGCAGGTGCGCGAGGCCCTGGAGGATTACGGCCTGGCGATCAAGCAACTGGCGGCGGCGAATATCTTTCCCGGTGACATGCTGCTGAAGAACTTCGGCGTTACCCGTCACGGACGGGTGGTGTTCTACGACTATGACGAGATCTGCTTCCTGACCGAGGCCAACTTCCGCCACATCCCGCAACCGCGTACGCCGGAAGATGAGATGGCGTCCGAGCCATGGTATTCGATCGGGCCGCTGGATGTGTTCCCCGAGGAATTCCCGCCGTTTTTGTTTGCCGATTCGGGGCAGCGCAAGTTGTTCGATCAGCTGCATGGCGAGTTGTACAACGCTGACTACTGGAAAAGCCTGCAGGAGGCCATTCGGGCGGGGAAGGTGATCGATGTGTTTCCGTATCGGCGTAAAGGCCACGATACCGAGTAACCCCATCCCCCCTGTAGGAGCCGGCTTGCCGGCGAAGGCAATCCTGAGCCTTGCATCGCCAGTGCCGACGCCTTCGCCGGCAAGCCGGCTCCTACAAGGGATCTCGTTCGTCCTTCAAATCTGCGACAATCCCCGACCTGCGCCACTAGACGACTGAATTGCGTACCCGATGACCGACGAATCGCCCTCCATCGACAAACTGCTGAAAAACCTCGATCACGCCATGCTTGCCGACCGCCACCGGCTGCGGCGGCAGTTGCTTGAGCTGCGCAAGAAACCCGACGAAGCCAAGCTGGCCCAATGGGTGGCGCGGATGCAGGCGTCCTGTGACCAGGTGCTGGCCCGCCGCGCCAGCCTGCCGGTGATTCGTTACGACGACAGCCTGCCGATCGCCGCCAAGCGCGACGAAATCAAGAAAGCGCTGGAAAAGCACCAGGTGCTGATCATCGCCGGCGAGACCGGCTCGGGTAAAACCACCCAGTTGCCGAAGATCTGCCTGGAAATCGGCCGCGGGCAACATGGCCTGATCGGCCACACCCAACCACGTCGAATCGCCGCACGTAGCGTGGCAGCCCGGGTGGCCGAAGAACTCGGCACGCCGTTGGGCGCGCTGGTCGGCTATCAGGTGCGCTTCGAGGATCAGAGCGATGCCAACACCCTGATCAAGCTGATGACCGACGGCATCCTGCTGGCGGAAACCCAGAACGACCGCTATCTGGAACGCTACGACACCATCATCGTCGACGAAGCCCACGAACGCAGCCTCAATATCGACTTCCTGCTCGGTTACCTGAAAACCCTGCTGCCCCGTCGTCCGGACCTGAAAGTCATCATCACTTCGGCAACCATCGACCTGGAGCGTTTCTCCAAGCATTTCGACGATGCGCCCATTGTCGAAGTCTCCGGCCGTACCTTCCCGGTGGACACCTGGTATCGCCCGCTGACCCTGGAACAGGATGAGGAGGGCAACCGCGTCGAGGACGACCTGACGGTGGATCAGGCGATCCTCGCCACCCTCGACGAAATTGCCGCCTACGAGCGCAGCGAACGCCGCAGCCCTGGTGACGTGCTGGTGTTCCTGCCCGGCGAGCGCGAGATTCGCGATGCCGCCGACATGCTGCGCAAGGCCCAGCTCAAGCACACCGAGATCCTGCCGTTGTATGCGCGCCTGTCGCCGGCCGAGCAGCAGCGGATTTTCCAGTCGCACCCGGGCCGTCGCGTGGTGCTGGCGACCAACGTCGCGGAAACCTCGCTGACCGTGCCGGGCATCCGTTACGTGATCGACAGCGGCACCGCGCGCATCAGTCGCTACAGCTACCGCGCCAAGGTCCAGCGCCTGCCCATCGAAGCCATTTCCCAGGCCAGCGCCAACCAGCGTAAAGGCCGCTGCGGACGGGTCGAGCCGGGCATCTGCGTGCGCCTGTACAGCGAAGAAGATTTCCTCGGTCGGCCGGAATTCACCGATCCGGAAATCCTGCGCACCAACCTCGCCGCCGTTATCTTGCAGATGCTGCACCTGCGCCTTGGCGAGGTCAGCGCATTCCCGTTCATCGAGCCGCCCGATGGCAAGGCGATCAGCGACGGCTACAACCTGCTGCAAGAACTCTCGGCGGTGGACCGCAACAGTCAGTTGACCCCGCTCGGTCGGCAACTGGCGCGACTGCCGGTGGACCCGCGCATGGGCCGCATGCTGCTCGAAGCGGCCAAGCTCGGCAGCCTGCAGGAAGTGCTGATCGTCGCCAGCGCCATGTCGATCCAGGACCCGCGCGAGCGTCCGCCGGAGCGCCAGCAAGCCGCAGACCAGGCCCACGCGCAATGGAAAGATACCGACTCGGACTTCGCCGGGCTGGTCAACCTGTGGCGTGGGTTCGAAGAGCAGCGCCAGGCGCTGACCGCCAGCCCGCTGCGTAACTGGTGTCGCAAGAATTTCCTGAATTACCTGCGCCTGCGTGAGTGGCGCGACTCCCATCGCCAGTTGAGCCTCATCTGCCGCGACATGCAGCTGAGCCTTAACAAAGAGCCGGCGGATTACCCGAAACTGCACAAGGCAGTGCTGGTGGGTTTGCTCAGCCAGATCGGCCAGAAAACCGAAGACGGCGATTACCTCGGCGCGCGGCAGCGGCGTTTCTGGATTCATCCGTCGTCGGGTATCGGCAAGAAACGCCCGCAGTGGCTGATGACCGCCGAACTGGTGGAAACCACCAAGCTGTATGCGCGCATGGTGGCCAAGATCGATGCCGACTGGATCGAGCCGCTGGCCGGGCACCTGATCAAGAAAAACCACTTCGAACCCCATTGGGAGAAGAAGCGTGGCCAGGTCGTGGCCTTCGAGCAGATCACCTTGTTCGGGCTGATCGTGGTCGGCCGCCGGCCGGTGCACTACGGCCCAATCGATCCGGTGGTGTCCCGTGAACTGTTCATCCGCGAAGCGCTGGTGCGTGGCGAAATCCAGTCGAAAGCCAAGTGCCTGACGGCCAACAAGCAGTTGCTGGAACAACTCGACGAACTGGAGGCCAAGGCCCGTCGCCGGGACATTCTCGCCGACGAAGAAACCCTCTACGCCTTCTACGACGCGCGGTTGCCGGCAGAGATCCACCAGACCGCGACGTTCGACAGCTGGTATCGGATCAACAGCCAGAAAGACCCGCAGCTGCTGATCATGCGCGAAGAGGACGTGCTGGCGCGCGAAGCCAGTGAAGTCACCGCCCAGCATTACCCGGACACGCTGCACATCGGCGACCTGGAATTGGCCCTGAGCTACCACTTCGAACCGAACCACCCGCGCGACGGCGTGACCCTGCGGGTACCGGCACCGCTGTTGCCGATGCTGCCGCCGGAACGCCTGGAATGGCTGGTGCCGGGGGTGATCGAAGCCAAGTGCATTGCCCTGGTGCGCAACCTGCCCAAGGCCCTGCGCAAGAATTTCGTGCCGGTGCCGGATTTCGTCAAGGCCGCGTTGCAGCGCATGACCTTCGCTGAAGGCTCGTTGCCCCAGGCCTTGGGGCGCGAGTTGCTGCGCATGACCGGCGCCCGGGTCAGCGATGAAGCCTGGAGCGAGGCCGCGCAGCAGGTCGAAAGCCATCTGCGGATGAACCTGGAAATCGTCGATGCCCAGGGCAAGTTCCTCGGCGAAGGGCGCGACCTGGCCGAACTGACCGCGCGTTTCGCCGAAGCCAGCCAGGCCGCCCTGGCCGTGCCGCAAACCGCGAAAAGCCAGCAGCCGGTCGAGCCGAAAGTGTTTGCCGCCGTGGCCGAGAAAACCCAGCAGAAGATCGCCGGGCTGTCGATGACGGTCTATCCGGCGCTGGTGGAAGAGGCGGGGACGGTCAAGGAAGGACGTTTCTCGACCCCGGCCGAAGCCGAGTTCCAGCATCGCCGCGCCTTGCAGCGCCTGCTGATGCAGCAACTGGCGGAGCCGGCGAAGTTCCTGCGTGGCAAGTTGCCGGGCCTGACCGAACTGGGCCTGCTGTACCGCGACATGGGGCGTGTCGATGCATTGGTGGAAGACATTCTGTTGGCCAGCCTCGACAGCTGCATCCTCGACGGTGAAGACCCGCTGCCACGGGATGGCGCCGGATTGGCCGCGTTGGCCGAACGCAAGCGCGGGGCCTGGACCGAACATGCCGAACGCGTGGCCAGGCTGACCCTGGAAATCCTCAAGCACTGGCACGGCCTGCAAAAACGCTTCAAGGGCAAGATCGACCTGGCGCAAGCCGTGGCCCTGAACGACATCAAGCAGCAGCTCAGCCATCTGGTGTATCCGGGGTTTGTCCGGGAAACGCCGATGCAGTGGCTCAAGGAACTGCCGCGCTACCTCAAGGCCATCGAACAGCGTTTCGAAAAAATCGGCGCCCAGGTGCAACGGGATCGGGTCTGGAGCGGCGAGTTGTCCGGCCTCTGGACGCAATACCAGACCCGCGCCAACAAACACGCCCAGGAAGGTAAGCGCGACCCGCAGCTGGAGTTGTACCGCTGGTGGCTGGAGGAATACCGGGTTTCGCTGTTTGCCCAGCAGTTGGGAACCAAGGTGCCGATCTCCGCCAAGCGCCTGAGCAAGCAGTGGAGTCAAGTCGAAGCCTGACCGGACCTTGTAGGAGCTGGCTTGCCAGCGAAAGCGTCCTTGAGCCCTGCATCGCCCATGAAGACGCCATCGCCGGCAAGCCGGGCTCCTACAGGGTTTGCGTCGTTCTTTAAGCGGATTCGACATTCAGCAAAAAGGCGCCAAAATCCAAGGTTTATGGCAAACTTCGCGCCTATAAACACCGGCCCCGCGATTTTGAGCCTTCGCCGCCGCGGGCAGGCCGGAATACAGCGATGCCAGGTTTGCGTCCACGGATGGGAATAGACCCTTTGTGCATTGGTACGTTTGTACCAATGCTTTCTGCCTGAACAGATCAGAGACACGACCATGCATAACGTCGTCATCAGCGGCACCGGCCTGTACACCCCGGCCAACAGCATCTCCAACGAAGAGCTGGTGCAGTCTTTCAATGCTTATGTCGCTCAATTCAACGCTGACAACGCCCAGGCCATTGCCCGCGGTGAAGTCGAGGCGTTGACCGAGTCCAGCGCAGCCTTCATCGAAAAAGCCTCTGGCATCAAAAGCCGCTTTGTCATGGACAAGGAAGGCATTCTCGACCCGCAACGCATGGCGCCACGCTTGCCGGAGCGTTCCAACGACGACTGGTCGGTGCTCTGCCAGATGGCCATCGGCGCCGCCGAACAAGCCTTGCAGCGTGCCGGCAAAACCGCCGCGGACATCGACGGCGTGATCGTCGCCTGCTCCAACCTGCAACGCGCCTATCCGGCCATTGCCATCGAAGTCCAGGAAGCGCTGGGCATCCAGGGTTTCGGTTTCGACATGAACGTGGCGTGCTCTTCGGCCACCTTCGGCATCCAGGCCGCGGCCAATAGCGTGCAGCTGGGCCAGGCCCGGGCGGTCCTGATGGTCAACCCGGAAGTCTGCACCGGTCACCTGAACTTCCGCGACCGCGACAGCCACTTCATCTTCGGCGATGCCGCGACCGCCGTGATCATCGAGCGCGCTGACCTGGCCACCTCCAGCCACCAGTTCGACATCGTCAGCACCAAGTTGCTGACCAAGTTCTCCAACAACATCCGCAACAACTTTGGCTTCCTCAACCGCGCCGCGGAAGAGGGCATCGGAGCCAAGGACAAGCTGTTCGTGCAGGAAGGCCGCAAGGTGTTCAAGGAAGTCTGCCCGATGGTCGCCGAGCTGATCGCTGCGCACCTGGAAGAGAACCAACTCAACGTCAATGACGTGAAACGCTTCTGGCTGCACCAGGCCAACCTCAGCATGAACCACCTGATCGTCAGGAAGCTGCTGGGACGTGAAGCCACCGAGCAGGAGGCGCCGGTGATTCTCGATACCTATGCCAACACCAGTTCGGCAGGTTCGGTGATTGCGTTCCACAAGCACCAGGATGATCTGGCTGCCGGCTCGCTGGCGGTGCTCAGCTCGTTTGGTGCGGGTTATTCGATTGGTAGCGTGCTGTTGCGCAAGCGCTGATTTTTTTCGCTGTCGCCGAAAAGATCGCAGCCTGCGGCAGCTCCTACATGGATCGATGTTCAATCGCGATATCGCGGTTGAAACCCGATCCTGTAGGAGCTGCCGAAGGCTGCGATTTTTTTTGCGCCAATAGAAACAGCCCAGCGTTGAAATATCGGAGGATGATGGGGACCGATAGATCAACGCCAGGCTGTAAAAGGGGCTCAGGCATCCATGCCGGAGTCGTGTAGCGGGGTCATCAGAACTTCGCTTCGGCATCCAGTTGCAGGGTGTTGATGTCGGAGTCTTTCAGGTTGACGCTGGCGTTGGTGTAGTCGGAAGTCGCCATGAAGTACGTCGCACCCAGGGTGAAGTTCTTGTCCAGCTCGTAGCTGACTTTCAGCTTGCTGCCGCGCGAACCGGTGAAGCCGTTGGCGAAGTCGGAGTCGGTGAAGGCACCCACCACCGCGTTCTGCTGTATGTCGCGGTAGTTGTAATCCAGGCCGAAGCCGTAGAGCTTGGTCTTGACGCCGGCCAGCCAGCCAGTGTCCTGATTGTTGCTGGCTTCGGCGTTGTGTACGTACTGGCCGTACAGCGACAGCGGCATTGGCAGGCCGCCGATGTCGATCTGGCTGAAACCTTCCCACAGGCGGAACTCTTCGCCCGGGCTGTTACCGTTGACGGCCAGAGCGCATGGCGAGGTGGTGGCGGTGCAGGTGCTGTCTTCGTCGTTGTCGTAGTTGTAGAGGCTGCCGCCGACGGTCAATTTCAGGTTGTCGGTAATGGCGAAACGCGCACCCAGCTGGCCAGCGTACAGACGCAGGTCGTGCTTGAACTGCACGCCGTCGCCATCGACGTTGTCCTTGAGGGTGTAGTGACCGGCGCTGCCGAACAGTTCGGTATTGCCCAGCGGGTACTTGTAGGTCAGGGCCAGGCCTTCAGGGTTGATGTCGCTGTCCCAGATGATGTCGCCCATGCTCACCCACGGTTGCAGCATCTTGCCGCCGATCACGTGCAGGTTCTTGATGGCGTCGGGGTGGTAGTCGACATAGCCCAGGTCCAGCCAGATCTGCTTCTTGTCGAAGTAGTTGTTCAGGTCCTGGTTGGTGGAACGAGCGTCGTCACTGCTGCCGGTGGCGATACGGATGCCGGTGTCCACTTGCGGGTTGATTTCGCTGAACGCACCCAGGCGGGCACGAATGCGCTGGCGGTCCTGGTCTTTGTTGTTGGAAACGCCGTCGTTGTGGACGTTTTCCTGACGGAAACGCACGTCGCCCTTGAATTGGGTCTTGGCGGCCCACGCCAGTTTCTGGTCGAAGGTGCTCAGCTCATTGGTTTTCTTCGCGGTGGCCGCGATCTGCTCGTTGGTCTCTTGCTGGGCCTGACGAGCGATTTGCTGGTCCTTCTGATCCCTTGCCAACTCGGCTTGCAATTCGCTGTACTGGGCGTTGGTAATCGAACCGTTAGCCCGGAGCATGTCGAGCAGTTTGGCGTCGACTGCGGCGCTGGCCGGAACACTCATGGCCAGCAACAGGCCGCCACACAAGGCCGCCGCAGTTTTCGTGGAAGCAAGACGCATATCAATCTCCGAAGATGAGAGTGGATGGCTGGACCATCCTGGGCACAACCGACCATGGGGGTGGACGGAAAACAGTGGCCGGATATAACCCGGCGCTCTAAAAACAGGCGCCAGTATCGCGATGGTTTATTACAGTGCAGTGGCAGAGTGATGGCATGTCTGTGACGATGTACAGTCGTTGCGAACCCGTGATCTAGAGCGCTGTCGTCGAAATGCCCGTGTGCAATGCACACCGATAGGCGATACTCGCGAGGCTTTCACGCCATGAAGAGTGAGGATGGTGATGCCGTTGCAACGCTTGCAAAGTCTGTCCGAAATCGACCCGCAAACCTGGGATGCGCTGGTACCCGAGAATCAACCATTCCTGCGTCACGGGTTTCTCGGCGCGCTGGAAGACAGCGGCAGTGTCGGGCCCCATTCCGGCTGGCAACCCGAGCATTTGCTGCACATGGAAGGGGATCGGCTGATCGCGGCATTGCCCAGCTACCGCAAATGGCATTCCTATGGCGAGTACGTGTTCGACCACGCCTGGGCCGATGCCTGCGAACGCGCGGGCATCGATTACTACCCCAAGCTGCTGACGGCCGTGCCGTTCAGCCCGGTCAGCGGCCCGCGCTTGCTGGCGGCCCGGGTCGAAGACGGTTTTGAATTACTCAAGAGTCTGCCGGGCTACCTGGAGATCGAACAACTCTCCAGTGCCCACATCAACTTCAGCGACCCGTTCACCGACGCTGCACTGGCCGAACAACCGGGCTGGTTGCAGCGCATCGGCTGTCAGTATCACTGGCAGAACCGTGGTTATCGGGATTTTCAGGACTTTCTCGACGTCCTGAGTTCGCGCAAACGCAAGCAGATGCGCAAGGAACGCGAGCAAGTGGCGGGGCAGGGGATCGATTTCGAATGGCTCGAAGGCCGGGAATTGACCGAGTCGCAGTGGGATTTCGTCTACGCCTGCTACGCCAATACCTACGCGGTGCGTCGGCAAAGACCCTACCTGACGCGGGCGTTTTTCAGTTTGCTGGCTGAGCGCATGCCGCAATCCATTCGCGTGGTATTGGCCAGGCAAGGGGCCCGTCCCGTGGCGATGGCGTTCAGCCTGATCGGCGGCGACAGTTTTTACGGGCGTTACTGGGGCTGCCTGGCGGAGTTCGATCGGCTGCACTTCGAGACGTGCTTTTATCAGGGGATGGACTACGCGATCGCCAATGGCTTTGCGCGTTTCGACGCCGGAGCCCAGGGTGAGCACAAGTTGATTCGCGGTTTCGAGCCGGTCATCACGCACTCCTGGCATTACTTGCGCCATCCGGGTTTGAAAGCAGCCGTGAAGGACTTTTTGCAGCAGGAACGGGTCGGGGTATTGGCCTACGCGGATGAGGCGAAGACCGCCTTGCCTTACCGGCAAGGCTGATCTTCGCGGTGCTGCCGGTCAGCTGCTTTCCTTGCCGAGAAAGCGATACAGCACGCCGCCGACGACCGCACCGAGCAGCGGCGCGACCCAGAACATCCACAACTGCTGGATCGCCCAGCCACCAACGATCAGCGCCGGGCCGGTGCTGCGTGCCGGGTTGACCGAGGTGTTGGTGACCGGGATCGAGATCAGGTGGATCAGGGTCAGTGCCAGGCCAATGGCGATCGGCGCGAGCCCCGCTGGCGCACGGTTGTCGGTGGCGCCAAGGATGATCAGGATGAACATGGCGGTCATCACCAGCTCACAGACAAAGCCCGCCGCCATCGAGTAGCCGCCAGGGGAGTGTTCACCGAAGCCGTTGGACGCCAGGCCCGACGCCAGTTCGAAACCGGGCTTGCCGCTGGCAATGAAGTACAGCAGGGCGGCGGCAATCACCGCGCCAATCACCTGGGCGATGATATAGGCCGGCAGTTCACTGGCCGGAAACCGTCCGCCGACCACCAGCCCCAGCGACACCGCCGGGTTGAGGTGACAACCGGAAATGTGTCCGATGGCGAATGCCATGGTCAGCACCGTCAGGCCAAACGCCAGGGAAACCCCGAGCAAACCGATGCCGACGTCCGGGAAAGCAGCGGCCAGCACCGCACTGCCGCAACCACCCAACACCAGCCAGAAGGTACCTACCAACTCTGTAGCGGAACGTTTGAACAGAGACATGAGAAAGTGTCCTTTCGAGATTTTGCTGCCTTGTGCATCCAGCAGATGGACTGCAGAACCACCTCCAGAACCTTGGCTGAGTACAGCACTGTTTTTCCAAAGTTCCAGTGGGCATAAAAAAACCGCCAGCGCCCGGGGTAGCGGGCGTGGCGGTTTTTTAGCGGGTGCAGGGCCTAATCGATCCCGACAAAACCCCCAGTCTGGTGTTGCCACAACCGCGCATACAAACCGCCATGGGCCAGCAATTCTGCGTGGCTGCCGGTTTCGGCGATCCTGCCGTTTTCCAGCACCACCAGCCGGTCCATCCGGGCAATGGTCGAGAGCCGGTGGGCGATGGCGATCACGGTCTTGCCCTGCATCAGGGTTTCGAGGCTTTCCTGGATGGCCGCTTCGACCTCTGAATCCAGGGCCGACGTGGCCTCGTCCATGATCAGGATCGGCGCATCCTTGAGCAGTACACGGGCGATGGCGATGCGCTGGCGCTGGCCACCGGAGAGCTTCACCCCGCGTTCCCCGACATGGGCATCGAAACCGCTGCGGCCTTCGGCGTCCGAGAGGGTGGGAATGAAACCGTCGGCCCGGGCCTTGTGCACCGCCTCCCAGAGTTCGGCGTCGGTGGCATCGGGTTTGCCGTAAAGCAGGTTGTCGCGGATCGAACGATGCAGCAGGGACGTGTCCTGGGTGATCATGCCGATGCGTTCGCGCAGGCTTTCCTGGCTGACGTCGGCGATGTTCTGGCCGTCGATGAGGATGCGCCCGCCCTCGACGTCGTAGAGGCGCAGCAGCAGATTGACCAAGGTCGATTTGCCCGCGCCGGACGGACCGATCAGGCCGATCTTCTCGCCGGGTTTGATCGTCAGGTTGAGCCCGCCGATGATCCCGCTCCGCTTGCCGTAGTGGAAGTCCACGTTGTCGAAGCGTACTTCGCCACGGGCCACCGCCAGCGGTTTGGCCTGGTCACGGTCGGTGACGCTGACTGGCTGCGAGATGCTTTGCAGGCCGTCCTGGACCATGCCGATGTTTTCGAAGATGCCGGTGACCACCCACATGATCCAGCCGGACATGTTGACGATGCGGATCACCAGCCCGGTGGCCAGGGCAATGGCGCCCACGCTGATCAGCGACTGCGTCCACAGCCACAAGGCCAGGCCTGTGGTGCCGACGATCAACAGGCCGTTCATGCTGGTGATGACCACGTCCATGCTGGTGACGACGCGGCCGGCCAGTTGGGCTTTTTCGGTTTGTTCCTTGATCGCTTCGCGGGCGTACTGCTGCTCGAAATTGGTGTGGGCGAACAGCTTCAGGGTGGTGATGTTGGTGTAGCCGTCGACGATCCGCCCCATGAGTTTGGAGCGCGCATCGGAGGACACCACCGAACGTTCCTTGACCCGTGGCACGAAGTAATAAAGGGCGCTGATGAACGCGAAGATCCAGGTCAGCAGCGGGATCATCAGGCGCCAGTCGGCTTCGGCGAACAGCACCAGGGAGCTGATGGCGTAGATCAGCACATGCCACAGCGCGTCCACCGCCTGCACCGCTGAATCGCGCAGGGAGTTGCCGGTCTGCATGATGCGTTGGGCGATGCGCCCGGCGAAGTCGTTCTGGAAAAAATTCAGGCTCTGCTTGAGCACGTAGCTGTGGTTCTGCCAGCGGATCAGGCTGGTCATGCTGGGGCTCAGCGTCTGGTGCACCAGCAGGTCATACAGGCCGACAAACACCGGGCGCAACACCAGCGCCACCACTACCATCCAGGTCAGTTCGAGACCGTGTTCCTTGAAGAAGTCGACGTTTGGCGTGCCTTGGGCCAGGTCGATGATGCGGCTCAGGTAGCTGAACAGCGCCACTTCGATCAATGCGCCGAACAGGCCGACGATCAGCAGGGCGGCGAAACTCGGCCAGACTTGCTTGAGGTAGTAGGTATAGAACGGCAGGACCCGATCTGGCGGGGCGGCTGTCGGGGCGTCGCGGAATACGTCGATCAGTTTTTCAAAGCGGCGATAAAGCATCGGTTATTCACCCGCGAACGGGCTCTCCTTCAACGGTTTGAGCGTTGCCGGCAGAAACCGGCAACGGCTCGGACATCCTTGTCCAGCTTGGTTTCAGTCGATGCGCTTGGCCGACTTGATGAACACCGGGTCTGCCGGCACATCCTTCATGCCGCTGCGCACGGTGGTAGGCGAATTGACGATGATGTCCACCACGTCCATACCCTTGACCACTTTGCCGAATACCGCGTAACCGTCACCCTGGTCGAGGAAATCGTTGTCCTTGACGTTGATGAAGAACTGGCTGGTGGCCGAGTCAGGCACCGAGGTACGGGCCATGGACAGGGTGCCACGCACGTTGACCAGACCGTTCTTGTGCTCGTTCTTGATCGGCGCCTTGGTTTCTTTCTGCTGCATCTGTTGAGTGAACCCGCCGCCCTGGACCATGAAGCCCGGAATCACGCGGTGGAAAATCGTGTTGTTGTAGAAGCCGCTGTCCACATACTCAAGGAAGTTCTTGGTACTGATCGGGGCCTTGACCGGGTCCAGTTCGATTTCGATCTGGCCGTTGGTGGTGTCCAGCAGAACGTGCGGCGCCTTGGCAGGCGTTGCTGCCATCAGGTTGGCGGCAAACAGAACGGAGCCAGCGGCGAGGGCGATTTTTTTCAGCATGGGTCAGTGATCCTGAGGGGTAGTGTCGACTGCGGCGAGAAACTCCAGCAGCGTCTGGTTGAAGCGTTCGGGCTGGTCTAGCGGGGTGGCGTGACGCGAATCGGCGATCACTGCCAGCCGAGCATTGGGCAGCAGTCTTACGTAGTTTTCCTTCAGCGCGACCGGCGTGTAGTCACGGTCAGCGCTGACGATGAGGGTTGGACAGGTGACCTTCGACAGTCGTTCCTGAACCCCCCAGCCAACAATGGCATCGAAGCTGGCGAGATAAGCACGTTTGTCGTTTTTTGCCCAGCGATCGGCCATCTTTTGTCGCAATTGGGCCTGCTCCGGCTTGGGAAACAATTTGCCGCCCAGGGCTTCGCCGATGGTGCGCAGGCTGAGCGCACGCATCAGGCTCCAGCGCTTGAACCACTGCCAGTAATCGTCGCGGCTGCGCAGCTTGACCTCGGGTGCGCTATTGACGATGCACAGGCTCTTGAGCAATTGCGGCTGGTCCACCCCCAGTTGAAAGCCGATCATGCCGCCCATGGACAACCCTACGTAATGGGCCGGCCCCAGGTTCAGGTGCTCGATAAGCGCCACCAGGTCGGCGCTGAACCCCGCGATGCTATAACGCTCGCGGGGTTTGTCGGAGCGCCCGTGGCCGCGCACATCCGGGACGATTACCCGGTAGCGGGCGGCCAGCGCCGGGATCTGTTCTTCCCAGTCCAGGGTGCTGGAACCCAGGCCGTGGACCAGCAGCAACGGCGTGCCGTGCCCATATTCCTCATAGTGCAGGTTGCAACCTTCGTGTTCGAAATAGGCCATGCGTTACCTCCGTGTCAGGCTTGCTCTGGGGCGGCGAACGGTGCGTCCAGGGGGGCGGTGTCGAATGTGCGCAACAGCTCGATAAGAATCTGCGTCGCCGGGCCGAGCGGTTTGTCCTTGTTCGAATACAGGTAAAAACTCGGGTTACGGCTGCCGCCCTGGTCCAACGGTAGCAGCTTGAGCGTGCCTTCCTTGAGTTCCCGTTCGATCATGTGCCTTGGCAACCAGGCAAATCCCAGGCCGCTGCCAACGAACGTGGCGGCGGTGGCCAGGCTACCGACGGTCCAGCGCTGTTCGGCACCGAGCCAGCCGACGTCCCGTGGCTGCTGGCGACCGGAGTCGCGGATGACCACCTGCAGCTGGCTTTCCAGGTCCTGGAAATTCAGTTCGCGATTGAGCCGGTGCAGCGGGTGTTCCGGATGGGCGACCGCGACGAACTCGACGTCGCTCAACTCCGCGCCCAGGTAACCGGGAATGCTGAAACCGCTGATGGCCAGGTCGGCCACGCCTTCGAGCAGCACCTCTTCGACACCCGACAGCACCTCTTCACGCAGGCGCACGCGGCAGCCGCGGCTTTGCGGCATGAACGCGGTCAGTGCACGGACCAGGCGGGCGCTCGGATAGGCGGCATCGACCACCAGGCGCACTTCGGCTTCCCAACCTTGCTCCATGTGATGGGCCAGGTCTTCGAGCTGGCTGGCCTGTTTCACCAATTGGCGGGAACGGCGCAACAACACGCCGCCAGCCTCGGTGAGCACCGCCTTGCGACCGTCGATGCGCAGCAATGGCACGCCGAGCTGGTCCTGCATGCGCGCGACGGTGTAGCTGACCGACGATTGCGAGCGATGCAGCGCCTCGGCGGCCTGGGCGAAACCACCGTGGTCGACCACGGCCTGCAGCGTTCGCCATTGATCAAGGGTCACGCGGGGCGCTTTCATGATGGGCTCCTCTTGTCCTAAGCTGAGCAGTTCTTATTGGAGACTGCTGAATGAAAAAAATCTGTTGTTTGTTACTGGCAATGTTGCCGCTGACTGCGTTTGCTTATCCGATCGACGTGCAGAAAGAGCTCAATGGACTGAAAATCGACTACACCACCTACGCCTCCGACTACGACATGGGTTCGATCACCGTGAACAACTACGGCGACACCGCTGCCGAATGTGCGGTGGTGTTTCGCAACGGTCCTGAATCGCCAAAGACCCGCAGGATCAATCTCGACGCCGGCAAAAGCGCCGATCTTTCCGCCAAGTTCAACCGCAAGATCATCAAGCTGTACATCACCATGACCTGCAAGCCGAAATGACCTTCAGCGGAGCACGCCCATCGCTGATGCTCCGCTTATAAACGAAATTCTTGATCGGTTATAGCAGTTATTTGCGCTTTTTAATCGATATGACGCTGTTTAACCTTCACTCCATCGACCTACAGCATTCTCAGATGGAGGCTACAGCCCATGTCCCGCGTTCTGATCATCGAAAGCAGTGCCCGTCAGCAAGACTCGGTTTCCCGTCAACTGACCCAGACCTTCATCGCCCAGTGGCAAGCCGCGCATCCGAAGGACCAGATCACCGTTCGTGACCTGGCCGTCAACCCGGTGCCACATCTGGATATCAACCTGTTGGGCGGCTGGATGAAACCCGCCGATCAGCGCAGCGATATCGAGCAAGTATCCCTGGAACGCTCCAACCAGCTGACCGACGAGTTGCTCGCCGCCGACGTGCTGGTGATGGCCGCGCCGATGTACAACTTCGCCATTCCGAGCACGCTCAAGGCCTGGCTCGACCATGTGCTGCGTGCCGGCGTGACCTTCAAGTACACCGAAACCGGCCCGCAAGGCCTGCTCAGCGGCAAGCGCGCTTACGTACTGACCGCTCGCGGCGGGATCTACGCCGGCAGCACCGCGGATCACCAGGAACCCTACCTGCGCCAGGTCATGGGCTTTATCGGCATCCACGACGTGACGTTCATCCACGCCGAAGGCATGAACCTGGGCGGCGACTTCCAGGAGAAAGGCCTGAACCAGGCGAACGCCAAGCTTTCCCAAGTGGCCTGAGTCGTTAATCGCCAGATAATCACCGGATGGTCTAGTGACCTGGCGCGTTACCCTTCAAGCCTGCACGCGCATCGAACCTCCCTTTGCACTTGTTGCTCCTGAGTGCTCTGGCCCGATTGAACGCTTTAGCGAGATCGGGCTTTTTTTTGCCCAGGATTTTGTGGGAGCGGGCTTGCTCGCGAATGCGGTGTGTCATTCAGCATTTCAGTCGACTGACACACCTTATTCGCGAGCAAGCCCGCTCCCACAGGGTTTTTGTATCGTTTGACTGTTCGCGATCCCCGTCAAAAACCGCTATCTTCGCCGCCATTCAAAACGAGGCGAGCATGGGCTATCTACTTTTTGTCACGCTGATCCAGGCGTTTTCCTTCAGTCTGATCGGCGAATACCTGGCCGGTCATGTCGACAGTTACTTCGCGGTGCTGATACGCGTGCTGCTGGCGGGGCTGGTGTTCATCCCGCTGACCCGCTGGCGTTCGGTGGAACCGGCGTTCATGCGCGGCATGTTGCTGATCGGTGCATTGCAGTTTGGTGTGACCTACGTCTGCCTGTACCTGAGCTTTCGCGTGCTGACGGTGCCGGAAGTGCTGCTGTTCACCATCCTCACGCCTCTGCACGTGACCCTGATCGAAGACGCGTTGAACCGTCGTTTCAATCCTTGGGCCTTGATCGCGGCACTGGTGGCGGTGGGCGGCGCAGCGGTGATTCGCTATGACCGGATCAACCCGGACTTCTTCATGGGCTTCCTGCTGCTGCAACTGGCCAACTTCACCTACGCCGCCGGGCAGGTGCTGTACAAGCACCTGGTGGCGCGCCATCCGAGTGACCTGCCGCATTACCGGCGCTTCGGTTATTTCTACCTGGGTGCATTGGCGGTGGCGTTGCCGGCGTTCCTGATGTTCGGCAAATCCAACTTCCTGCCCGAAGCACCGCTGCAATGGGGCGTGCTGCTGTTCCTCGGCCTGGTCTCGACCGCGCTCGGGCTGTACTGGTGGAACAAGGGCGCGTGCCTGGTCAACGGCGGGACGCTGGCGGTGATGAACAACCTGCATGTGCCGGTGGGGCTGCTGATCAATCTGCTGATCTGGAATCAGCATGAAGAGCTGGGGCGGTTGTTGCTGGGGGGATCGGTAATCTTGATGGCGGTGTGGATCAGTCGGTTGGGCATTCGCCAATCCGCGGTCGCACACTGAAAACCCGAGGGAGAGAGCCGGCGCTAAAAAAACAAAACCCCTGAGGCCATCAGGCATCAGGGGTTTGGAAATCATGGTGCCCAGAGACGGAATCGAACCGCCGACACGGGGATTTTCAATCCCCTGCTCTACCGACTGAGCTATCTGGGCCGCGGCGGCATTAAACGTTTTTACGGCTGAGGCGTCAAGCAAGAAATCACAAAAACCTAATGAATACCTAAGCTTACGACTAGATTACATGACGTGTTTTTCAGGTGTGGGGATGTGGCTCGCGCCCAACACCGCCGGTAGCAGCCCGGCGCGCAGATCCGTTCCACTGGGCTGCTGGTAAAGGCTCAAGCCAAATTCCGGCAACACCGCCAGCAGGTAATCGAAAATATCCCCCTGGATCCGCTCGTAATCGGCCCACGCGGTGGTGCGGGTAAAACAGTAGATCTCCAGTGGGATACCCTGGGCCGTGGTCTGCATCTGCCGGACCATGCAGGTCATGTTGGGCTGGATCTCCGGATGACTCTTCAAATACGCCAGTGCATAGGCGCGAAAAGTGCCGATATTGGTCATGCGGCGGCGGTTGGCTGACATCGCTGCGACATTGCCCTGGGCTTCGTTCCAGGCCTTGAGTTCGGCCTGCTTGCGGCTGATGTAGTCCGTGAGCAGATGAACCTGGGACAGCTTCAGCTCCTCGTCATCGCGGATGAACCGCACGCCACTGGCGTCGATGAACAGGCTGCGCTTGATCCGCCGGCCACCGGACTGCTGCATGCCGCGCCAGTTCTTGAAGGACTCGGACATCAGGCGCCAGGTCGGGATCGAGACAATGGTCTTGTCGAAATTCTGCACCTTGACCGTGTGCAGGGTGATGTCCACCACGTCGCCGTCGGCACCGACCTGTGGCATCTCGATCCAGTCGCCGACCCGCAGCATGTCGTTGCTGGTCAGCTGCACGCTGGCGACGAACGACAGCAGGGTGTCCTTGTAGACCAACAGGATCACCGCCGACATCGCTCCCAGGCCCGACAGCAGCAACAGCGGCGAACGGTCGATCAAGGTGGCGACGATGATGATCGCGCCGAATACGTACAAGACCATTTTCGCCAGTTGCACGTAGCCCTTGATCGAGCGGGTGCGGGCGTGTTCAGTGCGGGCATAGATGTCCAGCAGGGCATTCAGCAAGGCGGAGACGGACAGCAGCAGGAACAGGATGGTGAACGCCAGCGCCACGTTGCCGAGGAACAACATCGCGGTTTTGCCCAGCTCCGGCACCAGGTGCAGGCCGAACTGGATCACCAGCGACGGAATTATCTGCGCCAGACGCTGGAACACCTTGTTGTGCCGCAAGTCGTTGATCCAGTGCAGCGCGGGCTGGCGGCCCAGTATTTTGCTGGCGTGCAGGATCAGGTAGCGCGCCACTCGTCCGAGGACCAGCGCAATGAGCAACAACACCACGAGTGCCAGGGCGGCGTGCACGATCGGATGCTGGTCGAGGGCACCCCAGAGGTCTTGGGCATTGAGCCAGAGCTGTTTGATATCCATGGGCAAAAAACGATTCTTCTGTGGGACACGATGGGCGATTAGAGCATTTAAGACGCTTTGTATTACCGTCGGTGACAATTCGAGCAACAAAAAAACCACTGTTTACCGCCATTTGTATAAAGAAACTCGGCCTGAGCGCTCGAAACCGGTACCCTATGCAGCTGTTTTTTTGCATTTCTTCGAGGTAGCACCCGTGTTTTCCGAATTCGCCTTGCACGAACGCCTGCTCAAAGCCGTGGCCGAGCTGAAATTTGTCGAGCCAACGCCTGTGCAAGCAGCGGCTATTCCGCTGGCGCTCCAAGGTCGTGACCTGCGGGTGACAGCGCAAACCGGTAGCGGCAAGACCGCTGCATTCGTTTTGCCGATCCTCAACCGCTTGATCGGCCCGGCCAAGATCCGCGTCAGCATCAAGACCCTGATCCTGCTGCCGACCCGCGAGCTGGCCCAGCAAACCCTGAAGGAAGTTGAACGCTTCGCGCAGTTCACCTTCATCAAGTCCGGCCTGATCACCGGCGGCGAAGACTTCAAGGTCCAGGCCGCCATGCTGCGCAAGGTGCCGGACATCCTGATCGGTACCCCGGGCCGGATGATCGAGCAACTGAATGCCGGCAACCTCGACCTCAAGGAAGTCGAAGTGCTGGTGCTCGATGAAGCCGACCGCATGCTCGACATGGGTTTCGCCGAAGACGTACAGCGCCTGGTGGACGAGTGCACCAACCGCCAGCAGACCATGCTGTTCTCCGCCACCACGGGCGGTTCCGGCCTGCGCGAGATGATCGCCAAGGTCCTGAACAACCCTGAGCACCTGCAGCTCAACGCGGTCAGCCAGCTGAACGAAACCACCCGCCAGCAAATCATCACCGCTGACCACAACCAGCACAAAGAACAGATCGTCAACTGGCTGCTGGCCAACGAGACCTACCAGAAGGCCATCGTCTTCACCAACACCCGGGCCATGGCCGATCGCATCTACGGTCGCCTGGTGGCCCAGGAATACAAGGCGTTCGTGCTGCACGGCGAGAAAGACCAGAAGGATCGCAAGCTGGCGATCGACCGTCTGAAGCAGGGCGGGGTAAAAATCCTGGTCGCTACCGACGTCGCCGCTCGCGGCCTGGACGTGGACGGCCTGGATCTGGTGATCAACTTCGACATGCCGCGCAGTGGCGACGAATACGTGCACCGCATTGGCCGTACCGGTCGTGCCGGCAACGATGGCCTGGCCATCTCGCTGATCTGCCACGGCGACTGGAACCTGATGTCGAGCATCGAGCGCTACCTCAAGCAGAGCTTCGAGCGCCGCACCATCAAGGAAGTCAAAGGCACCTACGGCGGGCCGAAAAAGGTCAAGGCCTCCGGCAAGGCCGTTGGCGTGAAGAAGAAAAAGACCGACGCCAAGGGCGACAAGAAAAAAGTCGCCGCCAAGACCCCGACCAAACGCAAGAGCGTCAACCGCCCGAAGAGCGACTCTCTGGTGAGCAAGGACGGCATGGCCCCGCTCAAGCGCCGCAAGCCGGAAGCGCCGGCCGCTGAATAAGGCCCCGTAAAAATCAAAAGATCGCAGCCTGCGGCAGCTCCTACACGGGACCACCTGTAGGAGCTGCCGAAGGCTGCGATCTTTGATCTTGTCTTTTTAGCTCTCGGCTTTCTTCTCTGCCGTCCCGAGCTCCTTCAATCGCTGATCAATCAACTGGCACTTGTCCGGCAAATCCTTGGAGGCCGTTCCAAGGTCCATCTTCTGCAGCTCGTCGTTGATTTCCTTGGCCTTGGCCGGGTTCTGTTCGGTGAGCCTGGTGACTTCCTTGGCCAGCTGCTCGCGCTTGAGGGTGGCCTCCTCGGGAGTGCAGGCCCAGACGGGCAGGGCGCAGGCGAGGGTGGTGGCGAGGGTGAGTTTCAGCAGGATCTTCATCTGTCGGGCCTCAGTTCCGGTTAAGGCGGGTTAACCGGTTGAGGGCTGGAACAGGGAAAAAGTTCACCCTCATCCGCCATGGCAGCAGCTCTTGGGCGCCTGATCCTCATACTGGTCATGGTGCCGCACCCAATCCATGATTTCGTCTTCATTGCGCCCCTTGGGCGTCAGGTCCAGGTAGTTGTAGGTACCGACCAGCAGATCCAGGCCCCGTGCATACGTCGAGTAAGTATGGAAAATCTCGCCGGCCTCATTTCGATAAAACACGCTGAGACCGGGAAGTTCTTCTTCGCTGCCATCGGTTTTTTCGTAGTTGTAGGTGGCCTTGCCGGCGGCGACGTCTTCGGGGCGAGCCGTCACACCGAAGTCATAATTGAAATCGCAGCCTTCGGACGACACCCAGTCGAATGTCCAGCCCATGCGCCGTTTGAACGCCTGGAACTCGGCGAACGGTGCATGGGAGACCGCCACCACTGCGACGTCGTGGTGCGCCAGGTGCTGGTTGGCGCCGTCGATGTGGTCGGACAGGAACGAGCAACCCGGGCAGCCCTCATCCCAGCCTTCAGCGAACATGAAATGGTAAATGACCAACTGGCTGCGGCCACCAAACAGATCGGCGAGTTTCAGTTCGCCGTCGGGGCCCTGGAAGTGGTAGTCCTTGTCGATTTTTACCCAGGGCAGGGCGCGGCGCTCGGCGCTGAGTCTGTCGCGTTCCCTGGTGAAGGCCTTTTCGTGGGCCAGATGTTGCTTGCGGGCGGCGAGCCAGTCTTCCCGGGACACGACCGGGTGATTCTGAATGTTCATCGGGCTTTCTCCTGCGTGGGGCGGGGAGGTGACTTACACAGCCTAGTCGTTTGACTTGCCGGTAATTCGACATGCCGCCGGTCGGTAGCGGTAAAAAGGTGGGCTGAACGGCTACCCCGCACTCGTGTCACAACCTATGAAGGCCCTCTCTCACGGGTACCGGAGGTTGAAACGGGATGACGACTTATAACTGGGATTTGATTGAACGCTTGCTGCACGAAGTCCAGAACGGTGCGAGCAGCTTCACGCCACGGCCCTACGCCGAGCAGTACGCCGCAGAGAAAGCATCGGAAGGCGAGCAGACGGAAAACCTGGATCACTTGAAGGCAGTGGCCGGCGAGTACGAAAAGCTGCTGCTGGAGCGAGGTTATATCGAACCTCGGCCGGAAGAGCAGGGTGGCACCGGTTCGAATTACATTCTGACGATCCGGGGTTCGAGGTTGTTGAGCCTGATCGACAGCAGTATTCCGGGCAATGACCATCCGCGGCAGGTTCTCGATGATCAGGAAGATGCGCTGGACGAACTGACGTTCGATGAAGTGGCTTCGAAGGCGCAGATTGCCTGAATAAAAAGATCGCAGCCTGCGGCAGCTCCTACATGGATCGAGTGATTCTGTAGGCTGCGATCTTTTGATCTTTCAACCCTGCTTAGCCGCTTTCAGGCACTTCAAATCACTGAAATCCTTCCTCACGCCCTCGATTTTCGTCAGCAAGCGTTGACGTTGTTGTGGCGTACTTTCCGCCATCAAATCCACAAACAGCGCCCGCGCCTGGGCTTCGGTCCTGGCAAAAGCCTCGCGGTAAGCCGGTGTCCACAAGCTCTCGCGATTGACCAGAAGCGTCTCGATCCGCTGTGGGAATTTTGCGGTATGGCGCTGCGCCACGGCGGCACTGAATTGTTTCTGCCAGTGGATGCGGTTGGCGATCCATTGCGTATTCTGGTCGCCCAAGGCATTCGACCAGGCCATGACCCGCTGGTGTTGAGAGGCGTTGAGCGGTCCGAGCCATTCATTCAGGCGTTTTTCCATGCGCGCGCCACGCTGCTTGATCTGCTGCTCCAACGACGGTTTCAGGTATTGCTCCTGGCGCTTGCGCTGGTCCTTGGCGAAGGCCTCGTTCATTTCCGCGACCTGATTGTCATCCAGGCCCTGCAGCAATTCGATGGCCGATGGTGTGATTTCCCGGGCCGTCTCGGCAATCGCCGCTTCGGCTTCCGCGGTGCGTGCCTGCAGCGCGGCATCGGTCACCTGATTGGTCTCGATCATTGACTGCAAGCGGTCCAGCCAGTCGAGATACCCCGGCATTTGCGTGGTGCAATGCCAATCCAGGTGTTCCTTCAGGCGTTCGCTCAGCCAATTCTTTTGCTCACCGTTCATGTCCAGGTAGTCGCTGAGCGTCCAGGGAATGATCACGTCGAGGTTGCGATAGGCCAGGCCCATGCGGCTGCACGCGCCGAGGGCAAGGGTGAACATGAGCACAAAGGCGATGTTTTTGATCCAGCAAGACATGGGCGAATCCTTGCGAAAGCCTGGCTTCTGCAACTGTTTTTCATCTGAACGCAGAATCAACCCGGCAGTTCAGCCCGTCAGTAGAACGCGCGTTCGGCCTTGAGGGTGAGAAGCGCGTCGCACTGGCTATTTTGCCCGGTATAGGCTGAACAATAGCTGCCGCTGAGGCTGGAGTCGCTGTAGATCAGGTCGAGGTCGATGCCCATGAACGGTCGGGACAGTTTGACCGACCAGTCGGTGAAGCTGCCGACGTAACCGCCGTCTACCGCGACCGGCGTGTTCAGCTGATGGGTGGTGTATTTCATGCTCACCCCGATGCCGAACGGCTGGTTGCCGCGCAGGTCGGCAAACAGGGTGCTGTTCTGTTTGTCCGGGTCGTTGCTCAATGCTGCACCGAATCGGCTGCCCAGCAGGGTCAGGCCACCGAACACTTCCTGGCTGTCGAGGGTATCGACTTCGGGGTAGCTGTAATGGATGACGCCCACTTCGTAGCCAAGGACCTGGTCGAAGGGTTGCTTGAAGCCGGCGTAAGAGTCGATCTCGAGGTTTTTTCCCGGGCTGATGCCCATGCTCGGCGACCATTGGCCAAAGTAGAAGCCGCTGTCATGGGTCAGGTCCAGGCCGCCATGAAACGAGCCGACGGCCGATGGCTTGACGAGGCCCTGGGCCATGCTGCGGCTGGGGCTGGTTCCGAGCTTGAGGTCGAAATCCCCCAGCTCGCGCTGAAAGATTTGCCCATGCACCGCCGGACACGCCAGCAGGCCGGCAAGCAGCAAGGATAAACAAGAAGGTATGCGCATGCGTCACTCCATGAACAGCGAGCGCAAGCTTGGGCCTGCTGAAACGCTTGATCCAGACGCGTGCAAGGATACCGACGAATGACAGGCAGCGTGGCCCGTTCGTCGATTTCTACAAGATTGGAGGTTTTGCAGCGGGGGTGTAGCGGGGTTCCAGTCCAAGCGCTTCGAAGCTCAAAGCGCTTAGGGACCAGGTGCAGCGCAGGGTATTACTTCTTGCCGAGCGTGATCTGCTTGGACGGGCCGAATGTCTGGCCGCTGACACCTTTGGCAATTTGCTGGATTTCACCACCGGATTTGAGAAACGCAGCGATCTGGCTGTTGATCGACTCGCTGGTTTCGACGGCTGGAGCTGGCTTTGCTTTGCTGTTGGATGCTTTTACACGCATGGCGGCCATTAACCTGTAGAAAATTAACTTGGCCAGGCATCGTACAGGATTGACTGCCTATTTGCTTGGTAAATATCCGCTTGAGGACATTGGGTGGTGGTGCGACAAAATGCAAGTTGTTATTTGCGATATTGCCCTAAGCCGCTGTTTTAACTAAGAACCTGGCTTGGAAAACAGCGTTCCATCCAGCGTGGGCGGCAGGGAAACTGACGGATCAGTCAGACGAGCGGCCGATCAGTGAGCGCAAAACCGAGAAAAATTAAGGCTTTGCGGGGAATTTCTGGCTCCACCGGGCTGACCGCCGAACCTGACCGCTAAAACCGGGTAGAATGGCGCCACGCAATGAGGGTATTGGACATGGCTTTAGTCGGGCGTTACAACAGTTTGCAAGTAGTTAAACACACTAACTTCGGTTTATATCTGGACGGTGGCGCGGATGGCGAAATCCTGTTGCCGAATCGTTATATTCCAAAGGATATTCCCAGCGAAGATGAAGACTGGCTCAACGTTTTTGTTTATCTGGATAGCGATGACAAACTTATCGCAACTACTGAAAAGCCGAAAGTTCAAGTCGGTGAATTCGCCAGCTTGAAAGTTGTTGAAGTCAACAGCATTGGCGTGTTCCTGGATTGGGGGCTGCCCAAAGACCTGTTGCTGCCTTATTCGGAAGAAAAGCGCCAGATGCAGGCCGGTGAATACGCCGTGGTGCATGTCTACCTCGACAAGCACACCCGCCGCATAACAGCGACGGCGCGTCTGGACCGGTACCTGGACAAGACGCCCGCCAACTACACCCCGGGGCAGGAAGTTGACCTGCTGGTGGCCGAAGCGACCGACATGGGCTTCAAGGCGATCATCAACAACAAGCACTGGGGCCTGATTCACAAGAACGAAATCTTCAAGTTCATGCGCGCCGGCAAAGAAGAGAAGGGCTTCATCAAGGAAGTTCGCAGCGACGGCAAGATCAGCCTGAGCCTGCAACCGGTGGGCGTCGAAGCGGCCAGCAGCCTGAACTCGAAGATCCTCGCCAAGTTGCGCGAGAACAACGGTAGCCTGGCCGTCAGCGACAAGAGCGATCCGACCCTGATCAGCAGCCTGTTCGGCGTCAGCAAGGGCAACTTCAAGAAGGCCATTGGTGCGTTGTACAAGAACGGCCAGATTGTCATTCATGCCGATCGTATTGAACTGAGCTGACCGTCCCATGTTCCGTGTTGCCGAGGTAGAACGGTGAGCGCCACCCGGCGCAGCGCCGATGGATTTGCCCTGCAAGTGATGGTGGGGTTGTGCCTGGTCTGGGGCATTCAGCAGGTGATGATCAAATGGGCGGCGCCGGATATTGCGCCGGTCATGCAGGCAGCCGGGCGTTCGGGCCTGTCCGCGCTGCTTGTGGGGTTGTTGATCTGCTGGAAGGGCGGCTGGGATCAGGTGGGCGCCACCTGGCGCGGCGGGCTGTTGGCCGGGGCCCTGTTTGGCCTGGAGTTCCTGTTCATTTCCGAAGGCCTGCAGCTGACCACGGCGGCGCACATGTCGGTGTTCCTCTATACCGCACCGATTTTCACCGCGCTGGGCGTGCATTGGTTGTTGCCCAGCGAGCGTTTGCGCCCCGTGCAATGGCTGGGCATTTTCCTCGCCTTCGTCGGGATCGGCATTGCCTTTGCCGGTGGAGTGTCCTGGGATAACCTCGATCGCCGCATGTTGCTCGGCGATGCCCTGGGCGTCCTGGCGGGTGCCTGCTGGGGGGCGACCACCGTGGTGGTGCGTGCATCGCGCCTGTCTGAGGCGCCGGTGACCCTGACCCTGTTTTACCAACTGATCGTCGGTTTCGTCGGCCTGTTGCTGATTGCGCTGCTCAGTGGCCAGATCACCCACGTCAACCTGACCCGCGTGGCGGTGGCCAGCGTGCTGTTCCAGGGCATCGTGGTGTCGTTCTTCAGCTACCTGGTCTGGTTCTGGCTGCTGCGCCGTTACCTGGCGGCCAACCTGGCGGTGTTTTCCTTCATGACGCCCTTGTTCGGCGTGACGTTCGGGGTTGTCCTGCTGGGGGAGGCGCTGAGCCTCAATTTTGTCATCGGTGCCGTGCTGGTGCTGCTGGGGATAACCTTTGTCAGCGCCGAACAGTGGGTGCGTCGCCGTTTGCGCAGGGCGCTCGGGCAGTCTTGAGTATGCCGGTCGTCATCTGCAACGCGCCTGGCTGAACGCTTGTCGTCGGATTGTGATCCATTCAGTAACAGATCGTTGCTATGTTTGGCGAGCATTGCTCGGCACTTCGGACTATTATCAGTGCGAAGCGACTACAGAATTCCGGTCGCCCGGCACTACCCTGAAGGGGGCATCATGAAAGAGAAAATCCAAAACTGGCTGCACGACCTGGGTGTTGCGCTCGGTTTGATTGAACCGCCTCTGCAACCTGTGCCTATTCGTACCGACGACGAACAACGCCGTCGCCAGCAGCGTCGCCGGTAAACGCGACGCCGTTTTGCAGCAGCAGCCAAAGGCTGCTGCTCGATAAGCAATGAGTGCTTCCAGGGAGATCGGCCAGGTCAACGCCGTCCGATCTCCATCAAGAACCGGCTCAAGTCGTTCGCCGTCCTGGCGGTCTTGAGCATCCGGTTTTCCTCGACGGTGAACGCCGTCAAGCCGAGTTCGTCTTCCAGATGGAAGATCAGGTCTTCGGTATCCGCTTTGTCCAACCCCAACGACTTCAGGCGTGCGAGCGTTGCCACTGGTCAATCATGTGGCGCAGGTGCTCCCCGGAAAAACTGCCGAAATGCCCGCCATGCACCGTACGGATCGGCAGGGCGCGCAAGCGCTGCAAACTGCGCGCGTAGTCGTCGAGGTTGGAGTGATAGGCGTCTTCGATCAACGGCCCGTCGTAGATGATGTCGCCGCTGAACAGGGTCTCGGTGGCCGCTTCGTACAGGCTGATGCCGCCCGGCGAGTGCCCCGGCGTGTGCAGCACTTGCAGCACCCGGTTGCCCAGGTCCAGTACATAGCCTTCCTCGATGGTCCCGGTGGCCGGTGCGGCCTTGACCCGATATTCGGCGTAGCACAATGGGCAATCGGGGTGCGCTTCGAACATGTCGTCGCCGACGAAAGCCTTGCTCAAGTCATTTTCGCCGTCCGGTGCGGCCAGGATGTCCGCCTCCGCTGGATGCACCAGGCGCTCGGCGAATTCGTGGTGCCCGGCAATGTGGTCGAAATGGCAGTGACTGGCCACCGCCACCAGCGGCCGCTCGGTGATCCACGGCAGCTGTTCGCGCAGGCTGACCAGTCCCGAGCCGCTGTCGAGCAGCAGGTCTTTGTCGCGGCCTTGGATGTGCCAGAGGTTGCAGCGATAGAAGGGGCGAATCCAGGGTTCGTGAATCAGGCGGATGCCGTCACTGAGCTGTTTGACTTCGAACCACTGATCGCGGCTGACGATCTTCATGGGGCAGTTTCCTTCAGGCGAAAAAAAACGAGTGTGGCAACCGACGCCACACTCGTCGAAGAAAGCATCAAGTCGTTATATTCAGCTTAGGCGGCGCTGGCCAGTGTCATCGGGCGACGAGACAGCAGGCTGACCACCACGAAGCTCACCAGGCCTACGCCGAGGCTGTAGTAGATCGGCGTGTTGGCATCCAGGCCGTCCTTGAACATGAACACCAGCGCAGTGGCGAAGCCCAGGCCCATGCTGGCGATGGCGCCGGCGGTGGTGGCGCGTTTCCAGAAGATCGCACCGATCAGCGGCACCAGCATGCCGCCCACCAACAGGTTGTAGGCCAGGGTCAGGGCGCTGATCACGTCGTTCACCACCAGGGCGATACCCAGCACCACAATGCCGGTGAGCATGGTGACCAGGCGGTTCAGGCCCAGGCTCGACTGTTTACCGCCGCGCAGTTTTGGCAGCAGGTCTTCGGTCAGGGTGGTGGCGGCGGCGAGCAGGCCGGCGCTGGCGGTGGACATCATGGCAGCCAGTGCTGCAGCAATCACCAGGCCGCGGATACCGTCCGGCAGGGACAGCTTCACGATGGCTGCGAAAGCATTGTTGACGTTGTCCAGGTCCGGGATCAGTACGTGAGCGGCCATGCCGATCAGGGCACAGGCCAGGCCGTAGATGATGCAATAGATACCGGCAGCGGTACCGGCAACCTGGGCGACTTTGGCGGTCTTGACGGTGAACACCCGTTGCCAGATGTCCTGACCGATCAGGATGCCGAAGAAGTAGATCATGAAGTAGGTGATGATGGTGTCCCAGCCGATGGTGGTGAAGCTGAAGCTTGCCGCCGGCAGTTTCAACACCAGCTCATCCCAACCACCTACACGGTACATGCAGATTGGCAGGAGGATGAACATCAGGCCGACGGTCTTGATGACGAACTGGACGATGTCGGTCAGGGTCAGCGACCACATGCCGCCAATGGCCGAATAGATCACCACGACGCCACCGCCGAGCAGTACCGAGACCCAGAATGGCAGGCCGAACAGCACTTGCAGCACGGTGCCGATGGCCAGGATCGAGGTCACGCCGATCATCAGCGCGTACGCCAGCATGATCACCGCGCTCGCGGAGCGGGCCATCGGGTTGTAGCGTTTTTCCAGGACCTGGGTAACGGTGTAGATCTTCAGCTTGAGCAATGGCTTGGCGAGGAACAGGTTCAGCGCCACGATCCCGCAACCCAGGGCCGCGCACAGCCAGAAACCGGAGATGCCATGCACGTAGCCCAGGCGCACGGTGCCCACGGTGGACGCACCGCCCAGGACGGTGGCGGCCATGGTGCCCATGTACAGGCTCGGACCGAGGTTGCGACCGGCGACCAAAAAGTCTTCGTTGGTCTTGGCCTTGCGCATGCCGTAATAGCCGAGTATCAGCATCGCAGCGGCGTAGATGAGTACGACGAATAAATCCAAAGCCATGATGGCGTGTCTCCGATTGTCTTTTTTATGTGAGGCTGAAAATCAATCCCATGTCGGAGCGGGTTTGCTCGCGAAGGCGGCGGCACATTCAAAACTAATGTGACTGACCGATCGCTTTCGCGAGCAAGCCCGCTCCCACAGGGGTAATGCGTTTACTCAGGCGACCTGTCGCATCGCCGGTTTAACGAGCGGGTCCGTGCTCTTGCTGCGTGGATCATTCGGGCCGAACACCGCGCGGGGTTCCGGGAACAGGCTCAGCAGCGCCAGGTACACCAGCGAAGCCAGGCCCAGGGTGACCGGCAGGCTGACGTCGATACCGCCGGCCAATTCGCCCAGTGGTCCGACGAACTGCCCCGGCAGGTTCACGAAGCACAGGCCGACGGCCGCGCTCGGGATCCAGGCACCCAGGCCACGCCAGTTCCAGCCGTGGGTGAACCAGTAGCGGCCACCTTTCTCGCCGCGGGTGAACACTTGCAGGTCATCCGGGCAGTAGAAGCCGCGACGCACCAGCAGGCCGATGATCATGATCACCATCCACGGGGTGGTGCAGGTGATGATCAGCACGGCGAAGGTCGACACGCTCTGCACCAGGTTCGCCGCGAAGCGTCCGATGAAGATGAAGGCAATCGACATCACCCCGATCAGCAGCGTTGCCTTGACCCGCGACAGTACCCGTGGGAACACGCTGGACATGTCCAACCCGGTGCCATAAAGCGAGGTGGTGCCGGTGGACATGCCGCCGATCACCGCAATCAGGCACACCGGCAGGAAGAACCAGCTCGGCGAAACCGCCAGCAGGCCACCGACATAGTTGTTGGCCGCGATGTAGTCCGGTGCCTTGATCGCTACGATGGTGGCGGTGGTCAGGCCAAACAGGAACGGGATGAAGGTCGCGATTTGCGAAATCACCACAGCGGCCATGATCCGGCGCTTGGAGGTTTCACGCGGAATATAACGCGACCAGTCGCCGAGGAACGCACCGAAGGAGATCGGGTTGCTCATGGCCACCAGTGCGGCGCCGATGAAGGCCGCCCAGAAACCCGGTTGCCCCATGTTCACAGTGCCGGCGTAGTTCGCATTGAAAGGCCCTGCAAACGCGAAGACGCCCAGCAGGAACAGCAGGCTGGCGCTCCACACCGCGATCTTGTTGACCCACAGCAGGAAACGAAAGCCGTAGATGCACACGGTCAGTACCAGGATCGCGAACAGACCGTAGGCCAGGCCCAGGGTCAGGTCGGTTTCCGGCAGGCCGATCAGGCGTTTGGCGCCACCGATCAGCGCATCACCCGAACTCCACACCGACAGTGAGAAGAAGGCGATGGCGGTCAACAGCGACAGGAACGAACCGACGATCCGCCCGTGCACGCCGAAGTGTGCACCGGAAGACACGGCGTTGTTGGTGCCGTTGATCGGACCGAACAGGCCCATCGGCGCGAGGATCATCGAACCCAGCAACACGCCCAGCACGATCGCCAGCACGCCCGCCTGGAAAGACAGGCCGAACAGTACCGGGAAGCTGCCGAGCACGGCGGTGGCAAAGGTGTTGGAACCCCCGAAGATCATCCGGAACAGGTCCGTGGGGCCGGCGGTGCGTTCGTTGTCCGGGATCTGTTCGACCCCGTGGGTTTCAATCTGCGTAAGGCTTTGGTCGTTGTTGTTGTTATTCATGATCTGCTCCGATCATAAAGGCGCGCTCATCGTGTGTGAGCGTCACCTGTTTGGCTAAGGGGTTGGCAGCCCTTCCGGCATCGCGGACAAATGTTCGTGGCAGGCCAGCCATAGGCCTTGTTGTTCTTGGCCAGACGCTTGTTTCTTGAAAACAATCGTCTCGCGCTCCTGGCTGAAGTGTTGCTCCCTTTGCATGCGGAGGTCGGTGGCCACGTCATGGATGAAAATCGAGACGTCACCCTGCAGGCTGACGAAGGCGTTGCTCGAGGTGCACGAAAGCACCTCGAAGCCGTCCTCGGCACGCCAGCTGTCCCACAACGCCTGGTAGGCATCGCGCGACAGCAGCGGCTGTTCGAGGGTGTGGAAGACGAAGCTGGCGTCGGCACTGAACGCGCCGAAGTAGGCTTCGCGATCGTTACGGGCGAAGGCGGACACCAGGTCGGCGGCCGCTTTCAAGACCTGATCACGTTCGTTCATGACCGATCCTCAGCGATGGACCACGCCAGGCAGTACGCAGAGCATTTCGTACAGCAGGTTGGCGGCCAGCAGCGAGGTGTTACCGGTGGTGTCGTAAGCGGGCGAGACTTCTACCAGATCGCAACCGATCAGGTCCAGGCCTTGGCAGCCGCGAACGATCTCGATGGCCTGAATGGTCGTCAGACCACCGATTTCCGGGGTGCCGGTACCCGGTGCCCAGGCCGGATCGATACCGTCGATGTCGAAGCTCAGGTACACCGGACCGCCGCCGACCTTCTCGCGTACTTCGGCCATCAGTGGCGCCAGGGATTTGTGCCAGCACTCTTCGGCCTGGACCACACGGAAGCCCTGGTTGCGGCTCCAGTTGAAGTCGTCAGCGGTGTAGCCCTGGGCGCGCAGGCCGATCTGGACCACACGGTCCGGGTCGATCAGGCCTTCTTCGACGGCGCGACGGAAGGTGGTGCCGTGGGCGATTTTCTCGCCGAACATGTGATCGTTGACATCGGCGTGGGCGTCGATGTGCACCAGGCCGACCTTGCCGTGCTTTTTATGGATGGCACGCAGGATCGGCAGAGTGATGGTGTGGTCGCCGCCCAGGGTCAGGGGGATCACATCGTGTTCGAGGATGTTGTCGTAGGATTCTTCGATGATCCGCACGGCATCCAGCAGGTTGAAGGTGTTGATCGCCACGTCGCCGATATCGGCAACCGACAGCGAGTCGAACGGTGCAGCGCCGGTGGCCATGTTGTACGGGCGGATCATCACCGATTCGGCGCGGATTTCGCGAGGTCCGAAACGAGTGCCAGGGCGCAGGGAGGTACCGATGTCCAGCGGCACGCCGACAAAAGCAGCGTCCAGACCTGCAGCGGTGGGTACATGGGGGAGTCGCATCATGGTGGCGATGCCGCCGAAGCGCGGCATTTCGTTGCCGCCCAGTGGTTGGTGAAGAATCTTGTCCACGGGTAGGGCCTCATCGTCGTTGTTTTATTTATTGGGTTTCGCCGTTCGCGGAAGGCACGGGCGAACCTTGTGGCGGCGATTCTGCGAAATGTAGTGGCCGGGAAGAATCGCTACGGGCAAATACTTAGTTCAGATTTTTCTAAACTAATGGCGGGAGCGGCGATAGACTTCCCGGCTTGAGAGATGTGTTGTCTGGGCGGGCTGATCGCCAGCAAGCCGGCTCCTACAGATTTGCGTTACGTCGGACCTGATCGCTGAACCTGTAGGAGCCGGCTTGCTGGCGATCGGTTGCGCAGCAACCGCCCATCCGACAACGCGGACTCACCTGAACAGGTTACGGAGCCCCCATGGCCAACGCTTTACCCGACCTCAAACTTTTGCGCATTTTCGTCAGCGTGGTGCGCCATCAGGGCTTCGCCAACGCCCAGCAAGAGCTCAACCTCTCGACGTCGGCCATCAGCACCTACATGAGCCAGCTCGAATCCGCCCTGGGCCTGGTCCTGTGCCATCGCGGCCGTGGCGGGTTCAGCCTGACCAGCAAGGGTGAACTGTTTCATCAGGAAACCCTGCGCCTGTTAGCCGAGCTTGAAGGTTTCGAACAATATGCCGCCGCGCTCAAGGGCGAATTGCGCGGCACCCTGAACCTGGGGGTGATCGACTCCACGGTCAGCGACAAGGCCCTGCCGTTCGCCGAAGCCATCGGCGCCTACAGCCAGGAGCACCCGGCGGTGCACTTGCACCTGTCGGTGATGAGCCCCTATGAACTGCAATTGGGTGTGCAGGACAACCGCCTGGACCTGGCCATCGGCGCGTTTTCCACGCGCATGAGCGGCCTGGTGTACATGCCGCTGTACCGCGAACAGCACTGGTTGTATTGCAGCACCCGGCATCCGCTGTTCAATGAGCGGCGCATCCCCGAGCAAGTCATCACCCAGCAACGCATGGTCGGTCGCGGCTACTGGAGCCAGGCCGAACTGGCCCGTCATGGTTTCAAGCACAGCGCCGCAACCGTGGAGAGTATGGAGGCGCAGCTGATTCTGGTGCTGTCCGGCGCCTACATCGGTTACCTGCCGGAACACTACGCACAGGCGTGGGCCGACAAGGGCGACCTGCGCGTGCTGTTGCCGGCCACCTTCGGTTACCAGGCGCCGTTCTCGATGATCGTGCGCCGGGGCCGCAGCCGCGAGCCGCTGATCCAGACCTTTCGCGATCTGCTCAAAGCACAACTCAACCAGGCGTGAAGAAGATGCCGAGAATTCAATGTCCCCGCTGCCTGCGCCCGCAAAGCCATTGCCTGTGCCCGCTGATCCCCAGCCTCGACAGCCGCACCCGGGTGTTGCTGTTGCAACACCCCAGCGAAGTGAACCATGCCCTGAACACCGCGCGGTTGGCGGCGCTTGGTTTGAAGAATGCCGAGTTGATCGTCGGTGAGGTGTTCGAGGATCTACCGACGTTGTTGAACCAGCCGGGCTATCGGGCGCGGTTGCTGTTTCCCGGGGACGACGCGCAGCCGATGCAGGCCTGTGCCGCCAGCGATGAGCCGCTGTTGCTGGTGGTACCGGATGGCACCTGGCGCAAGGCGCGCAAGATGCTGCATCTGAATCCGTTGCTGGCAGCGTTGCCGAGGGTGACGCTGGCGGAGGGCGGGGTGTCCCGTTATCGCTTGCGCAAGGCCCCGGGGCCTGGGGCGTTGTCGACGGTGGAGGCGATTGTGCAGGCGTTGGAAACCCTGGAAGCGCCAACCCGCTTTGCGCCGTTGCTCAGACCATTTGAAGCGTTGATCGAGGGGCAGATTGCGGCGATGGGGGAGGAGGTTTTTCAGCGTAATCATGCTGACAGGTAAGGGTTGATTGTGCCGGCCTCATCGCGAGCAGGCTCGCTCCCACATTTGACCGAGTTCCTTCAGGACAAACGCGATCAAGGGTGGGAGCTAGCCTGCTAGCGATGACGGTATAACAGCCACCAAAAAACTCCAGCCAGACTACCGCTCTCGCATCGCCTCGGTCCGCGCTTTCAACACCGGTTTCAGCAGATAATCCAACACCGTCTTCTCCCCGGTAATGATATCCACCGTCGCCACCATCCCCGGAATGATCAGCAACGGTTTCACATCCCCACCCAAGTGGTTTTTGTCGGTGCGCACCTGGATCAGGTAGAAACTGTTGCCCTTGTCGTCGGTGATGGTGTCGGCGCCGATCAGCTCCAGCTTGGCACTCAAGCCGCCATAGATGGTGTAGTCATAGGCACTGAACTTGACCATGGCTTTCTGGCCCGGATGCAGGAACGCCACGTCCTGTGGCCGGACCTTGGCCTCGATCAGCAGGTTGTCTTCAAGCGGCACGATTTCCACCATGTCACTGCCCGGCTGGACCACGCCGCCGATGGTGTTGACCTTCAGCATCTTGATGATGCCCTTGACCGGCGAGAGCACCGTGGTACGGGTCACGCGGTCGTCGATGGCAATGCTCGAGGCTGTGATTTTCGACAGGTCGGTGCGTTTCTCGTTCAGCTCTTTGGCCGCCTCCGAGCGGAATGTCTGTTCGGATTCATCAATCTTGCTCCTGATCTCGGCAATCGCCGATTCCGCCCGGGGAATGGCCAGGGTGGTGGCGTTCAGCGAACCACGGATTTCCACCGCGCTGCGCTTGAGCCGCAGGATCTCCACCGGCGACACGGCGCCGGTCTTGACCAGGGGCTCGGACATGGCCATTTCCTGGTTGACCAGCGCCAGGCTGGAGCCGTATTGCCCGGCTTTGGAGCGAAACTCCGCCAGTTCCTGGGTTTTTTGCCGCAGTTGTTCGGTCAGCGTGCGTTGTTCGCTGGCCAGTCGACGTTGCCGCTGTTCGTACAGCGAGCGTTCGTCTTCGGCCACTTGCGGCGCCTTGGCAATCACTTCTTCCGACAGCTTGAAGGGCCGGCCTTCGGCTTCGGCCGACAGGCGTTCGACCTGCGCGGTCAGTGCGTAGCGATCGACCTCGCTTTCGCCCTTGTTCGACAGGTAGCGCGTGTCATCCAGGCGCAGCAAGGTGTCGCCCTTGTTCACCATCTGCCCTTCACGCACGAAGATCTCGGTGACGATGCCGCCCTCGAGGTTCTGGATCACCTGGACCTTGCTCGATGGAATCGCCTTGCCCTCGCCCATGGTGACTTCCTGCAGCACCGCGAACCTGGCCCAGGCCAACGCGCTGATCAGCAACGCGGCGGCCAGCCACACGGTAATCCGCGACCAGCGTGGGGAGTCCTGCAACGCGGCGCCGGCCGTTTCCGGCATGAACTCGGCTTCGGCACTCTTGCTGAAGCTGTCGAAGTAGCCACGTGCTTTCGAAGAATCCGATGAAGCGGACATAGGCAACTCCTAGACGGCCGCAGAGCCGACACGGCCCTTGCGCAGTGCATCGATGACCGCTTCTTTCGGGCCGTCGGCTACGATCCGCCCGTTGTCCAGCACGACCAGGCGATCGACCAGGCTGAGCATCGAGGTGCGATGGGTCACCAGCAGCAGGGTCTTGCCCTGCACCCAGGTGTGGAGTTTTTGCCGCAGGGCGTCTTCGCTGCTGTTGTCCATCGCACTGGTGGGTTCGTCGAGCAGCATGATCGGCGGGTCGAGCAGCAACGCCCGGGCCAGCAACACGGCCTGGCGTTGGCCACCGGAGAGCAATTGCCCGCGCTCGCCGACAGGACGGTCGAAGCCTTGCGGGTGTTGCCGGGCCAGTTCGGTGACGCCGGTCAGTTCGGCCACTTCGAGCATGCGCGCGTCACTGATGTAGCGCGCCCCCAGGGTCAGGTTGTCGCGCAGGCTGCCGGCCAGCAGCGGCAGGTCATGGGCGACGTAGCCGATCTGATGGCGCAGGTCCGCGACGTCCAGTTGCCGCAGGTCCAGGCCATCGAGCAGCAATTGGCCTTGAGCCGGTTCGTAGAAGCCCATCACCAGGCGCGCCAGGGTGCTTTTGCCCGAGCCGCTGCGACCGATGATGCCGATCCGTTCGCCGGGTTTCACGCTGAAGCTGACATTGGCCAGCGCCGGGGCATTCTGGCCGTTGTAGTGGAAGGTCACGCCGACCACATCCAGGGCGCCTTGCAGTTGCGTGCGTTCCAGCGGCCTTTGATTGGAATCGCGCTCCTGAGGCAGGGACATCAGCGCGTCGGTGCTTTTCATGGTCAGTTGCGCCTGCTGGTAGCGCGTGATCAAGCCGGCGATCTGTCCCAGCGGTGCCAGTACCCGGCTGCCGAGCATGTAGGTCGCCACCAGCGCGCCGACGCTGAGGTTGCCGGCGATGATGCTGTAGACCCCGGCAACGATGGTCGCCATGCCGGAAAATTGCTGGATGAACAACGTGCCGTTGGTGGCCAGCGCCGAGAGGTTGCGCGCATGGCTGTCGAGGCGGGTGAGGGCGCCGTGGGTGCTTTCCCATTTGTGCTGGCGCTCGCTTTCGGCGCTGCAGGCCTTGAGGGTTTCCAGGCCGCCGAGGGTCTCGATCAGCAGGGCCTGGCGTTCGGCGCCCAGGCTCAGGCTTTTCTGCACGGTGTCGCGCAAGCGCGCCTGGATGATCATGGCGAAAATGATCGTGATCGGAAACGCCAGGACCGGAATCACCACCAGCCAGCCGCCCAGCAGGCCGATCACCACCAGCATCAGCAGGGCAAAGGGCAGGTCGATCAGGCTGGTGAGGGTCACGGCGGTGAGAAACTCGCGCAGCCCCTGGAAATCGTGAATGCTCTGGGCAAAGCCACCGATGGTCACAGGCTTGGCCTTCATCGCCATGCCGGTGATGCGTTCGAACAGGGTCGCCGAGAGAATCACGTCGGTCTTCCTGCCGGCGGTGTCCAGCAAGTGCGCGCGCACCACCCGCAGCACCAGTTCGAAACCGGTACCGATCAGCAGGCCGATGGCCAGCACCCACAGGGTCGAGGTGGCCTGGTTCGGCACCACACGGTCGTAGGTCTGCATCACGAACAGCGGCACCATCAGGCCCAGCAGGTTGATCAGGAAGCTCGCCAGGATCGCGTCGCTGTACAGCCATTTCGACAGCTTCAACGTGTCGCGAAACCAGGCCTCTACCCGCGGCACCAGGGGGGAACGGAGGTCTTCGAGTTCATGCCGGGGCCGGGCGAACAGCGCCTGGCCACTATAGTGTTCGGCAAGCTCTTGTGTGGTGGTCCATTGCTCGCCGCCATCGGCTTCGCTGGGCAGGACCAGGACCCGGCCATCCTCGCCAAAGCGGCGCAGCACGGTGGTGCGGCCGTTGTTGAGCAACAGCAGCACCGGCAGGTTGAGCGCGCTGATGTCTTTCAGGTCGCGGCGCAGCAGGCGTGCCTGCAATCCCGCCCGGGCCGCTGCGCGGGGCAGCAGGTCCAGGCTCAGGCGTTGGTGTGCCATTGGGAGCCCGGCACTGAGGCTGGCGCGACTGACCGTCGCGCCGTGGAGTTTGCAGAGGATCAACAGACCGTCCAGAAGCGGGTCATCGAAGCTCAGGCGTGGATCGACACCGGTGTTGGCGGTTTCCATGCTGGTCACATTGATCGCTCCCGTTGCGCTACGGCATATGGCATGGGTATCTGCACATCCCCCTGTTCACATCTCCTTGTGTTCATCTGAGTTCAGGCAGGCGAGCTTCGCTTTTCACTTCCGCCTGGGCGACGGCGTCGGCCGGCAGCACCACGTGTTGCTTGCTCAGCAACTGGCCCATGTTCGCCAGCACACGGTACATCGAATACTCCTCGGTGTAGCGGACCTCGGTGTAGCGGCGGTTGGCGTTGTACAGCTCGTTTTCGCTGTCCAGCAGGTCGAGCAGGGTACGTTGGCCGAGGCCGAACTGATCCTGATACGCCACGCGCACGCGTCGGCTGGTCTCGGCGTACTCGCGGGCGGTCGGCGTTTGTTTCTTGGCGTTGACCATGGCGTTCCAGGCCAGGTTGATGTTTTCGTTGAGCTGGCGCAGGGCGTTGTTGCGGATGTCCATCGCCTGATTGATCTTGTGGGCATCGGACTGCAGGCGCGCCTTGTCGCTGCCGCCGCGGAACAGGTTGTAGTTCATCACCACGCCGACCCGCCATTCGTTGTCATGGCCTTCTTCGCCGGCGATGTTGTTGTTCGCGCCCACCGCGGCTTCGGCGTCGAAGCGTGGGTAGAACGGCGATTTGGCGACTTCGTACTGGCTCTCGGCCGATTGCACGTCGGCCTGGGCGGATTTCAGGTAGGGGTTGTTGTCGACCATGCTTTGCTGGGCATCGGTCAGCGAGGCTGGCACTTCACCACGGATCGACGGCGGTGCTTCGAGTTCATCGGGCAGGCGCCCGACTACGGCGGCGAAGTTCGACTCGGCGTCGGCCAGATCGACTTCGGCGGTGTCGAGGTTGTTTTCCGCCAGGGCTCGACGGGCGCTGGACTGGTCGGCGTCGGCGTTGCTGCCGACCCCGCGCTCGGTGCGCAGGCCGATCTGATCGTTGACGCGCAAGTGCGCTTGCAGGTTGTTCTTGGCCAATGTCACCAGCTCGCGGCGCTTGAGCACTTCGAGGTAGACCTCGGTGGTGCGCAGGGCCAGGTCCTGGGCGGTGCCCTGGGCGTAATACGCCCGGGAGTTGACGACGCCCTTGGTGCGCTCGACTTCGTTGGCGGTGTTGAACCCGTCGAAGAGCATCTGCCGCAGACGCAGTTCCGACTGGGTGTAGTTGAGGATTTCGGTGTGGTGATTGCCCAGCGCCCGGGTGTTGGTGTTGTCGCTGTACCCGCGCCCGTACGCGGCATTCAGGTCCACCGATGGATAAAAACCGCCCTTGGCGACTTTAACGTCTTCATCAGCCGACAGACGGCTGTCCACCCGCGATGCCAGCTCCGGGTGGGTCGCGATAGTGCTCTGGATCGCTTCGGTCAGTGACATGGCATGCGCTTGGGAACTGCAGGCAATTGCCAGCAAAACCGCGCTGCAGAGGGGGTTTAAAAGGCGCATGGTCCATCTCCCTGAATCCTAGTGGTACTTTATGCGTCGCCAATTATTTGACGACATTTATAGGTCAAACCGTTTCATGCTTGTAACAAGAGAGCTAAGAACATTTTCAGGCGGACCTAAGAAGTTTTTCTCATAAGACTTATGCCAAAAAAAACTTATGTACTCTGCCAAATCCAGCACATTGTTCACTGCGAAAGCCCTTGATTTATGTGCCTTATGGCGCTCATCACGGCTTGAGGAAAGTTCAAGTCCACTTATCGACAAAGAGCGGAGAAGTGCTGGAGGGGAGGATGCGAGGCAGACTGGGGTGACGGTTTTTTGTCGCCAAGGTGATTCAGGACTGTTACGCAATGCTGGCGGATGACGTTATTTTCGACAGGTAGCCCAATGCCATTGATTGCAAAGGGGTTATCCGGTTCGCGAACAGCGGCGGCAATTCGCCAGGCAACCTGCTTGAGCCCATGTGCATGTTCTCCGCATTCAGACAGGGTGCCGACAAAGCGTTGGCAGCGGAGGGAATGCACATGGCTACGCTCATCGGTATCGTCAGCAAGGTTGTCGGTCAGGTCTTCGCGGTGGCGGGTGACGGCGCCCGTCGAGTGCTGGTCGAGGGGGACCGGTTGTTTGCCGGCGATCAACTGGTGACCGGGGCCGAAGGCGCGGTGGCGGTGCATCTGCAGAACGGCCAGGAATTGACGCTGGGCCGTGGCAGTAGCCTGCAAATGACTGACCAGTTGCTGGCGCAAACTTCGCCCCATGTGGATACCGCTGAAGCGACGACCCCTAGCCAGGCGCAGTTGACCGATGTCGAGCAACTGCAAAAAGCCATTGCCGCCGGTGACGACCCGACCCAGACCGCTGAAGCCACGGCGGCCGGCCCGGGTTCGACCGGACCTGCTGGGGGCGCACTGGGCGGGGGCCACAGTTTTGTCATGCTTGAGGAAGTGGGGGGGCATGTCGATCCGACCATCGGTTTCCCAACCGCCGGGTTCAACGGTATTCCGGAGTTTCCGCGGGAGCGGCACGACGGCGATCGCAACCCTGATGATGGCGCCTCTGCACCGCTGATTACGCCGCCGGTCATTACACCGCCTGTGGTGGTAGTACCACCCTTGGTAACACCACCGGAAGTCATACCCCCTGTCGTCACCCCGCCCGAGAACAATCCGGTCAGCCTCACCGGGCTGTCGGTGGCGGGCGGTGAACTGACCGTCAAGGAAGCCAACCTGGCCGAAGGTTCGGCGAGCAATCCCGACGCGCTGACCCAGAGCGGCACCTTCACCGTCACGGCACCTGACGGCCTGACCAGCCTGAGCATCGGCGGGATCAGCGTGATCAGCGCTGGCGTGGCCAACGGTTTTCCGCAATCGATCACCACGCCGCTGGGCAGCACCCTGACCATCACCGGCTACAACCCGACCACGGGCGTGGTGAGTTACAGCTACACCCTCAACGGCAGCGAAAACCATTCGACCGGCGACGGCACTCAACTCAGCGAACATTTCACCGTGGTGGCCGGTGATAGCAACGGCGACACCGCCACCGGCACTCTGGACGTCAACATCACCGATGACCTGCCCAACGCGATCGATGACAACAATCTCAGCACCGCCTCGGAAACCCGACTCACCCTCGAAGGCAACGTCCTGGGCAACGACGTGCAAGGCGCCGACCGCGTAGCGACCGGCCCCAACAGTGGCCCAATCACCCCCGGCACCTTCGTCGGCACCTACGGCACCCTGGTGCTCAACGCCAACGGTACCTACACCTACACCCTCAATCCCGGCGACGCTGACTTCAAGGCCTTGCACGCCGGCGGCAACGGCACCGAGACCTTCACCTACACCCTGACCGACGCCGACGGCGACAGCAGCACCGCCAAC
>Ga0160466_100099_pt1 | contig 80740 bp, 68 predicted proteins | sample HID1971M_E11MG_FD_108245 | JGI IMG/M metagenome (GOLD analysis project Ga0160466, IMG submission 108245) | Enriched millipede-associated microbial communities from UW Madison campus, WI, USA - HID1971M_E11 MG | ecosystem: Host-associated > Arthropoda: Insects > Digestive system > Unclassified ... | reverse complement strand
GATCTATCGCAGGACGAAGAATCTGAGAGCTGTCCAACTCCTGCTTGGTCATACGAAACTCGAAAGCACTGTCAGGTACTTGGGCATCGAGGTCGATGATGCTTTGGAAATGGCAGAGCAGACAGAGGTTTAACCAACACTGCGACGGTCTGGGCCAGACCGTCGCTATCCGGCCGATTCTGTTGAAAAAGTCGGCCATGGTTTCCACGGCAGGAAAGTAAGCGCTTGAGATTGAAATCTTTACTTTGTGCAGAGGATTCCGGGCTCAGATTTCGCGTAGCTGCGCGCAAAAAAGGCATTTTCATCAGTCAGTACGCGGGCAGTCTGGAAGTACCGACTTTTTCAACACAATCGGCCAGGAGCTGCCACTCAGAGCGCCGTTCAGACTGTTTTACACGTTAACCAGGCACTCCAGAACAAGCTGCTGAAAAAACGGGTAGCGTCTCCAAAACCCGCATCATTTAAAAGCTTCTGAACAGCCGCTTCAGAATGGGGAAGGTCAGCGCCTTGAAGAATTTTCCGAGTTTTACTTTCACTTCATCCGGGCTGGCTCCGTGCTGCCGCCACCGTTGCACCCAGGCAACGAGGAGTAACGGCTGGCTGGTATAGGCATATTGATTGCCGGCGACAATCAGCGCAGCCCCAGATAACAGACGAGCCCGAATTGATCGCAGAATTTCTCCCTTGGCATCATCGCCATCGAGATGATGGAGTACACCGATCAAAGTGGCTGCGTCGCAGGACTCATCTGCGGCCAAGTCTTCAACGTGCCCCAGGTGCACGTCCGTTCTTTCAAGCACGTTGTTTACGGCTAACTGATGCTTCGCGGTTTCCAGCATCGGCCCGGATGGATCAACGGCGTTGAAGCGCCAGCCCGGTTCAAGCCTGGCCATCGCGATGATCTCCTGCGCCGTACAGCCAGCGCCGACTACCAGTATTTTTGCCGAGCCCATATTTCCAAGGCTTGCCACGAGCATGCATGCCACCAAGTCCTGACAGGCGTCATTACCTGCCAGTTCGATACGACTCTGTCGTCCAATACTCATTGGCCCGAGCGTTATCAAACTTTTCAGCCGAGTTAATTGGTGATTTCAAGGCGGTTCTCCATGTCCTTGAATCAACTTAGGTCATGAAGAGCGATAATAAGCATTCATTAATTTTATGCACTGCATTCCTGCCTGGATGTCAAAGCACTCAGGTTTTGTCCAGGAGACAGTCAGCGCGAATGATGCGATGTGCGCGACAAACTGTAGGAGCGGGCTTGCCCGCGATGGCATCAGCCCAATCAACATCAACGTAAAGGCATTTTCTACCGAGTAACCTCCATGCTTCCCTGCTCAAGCAACCAGCTCTCGAACTTGCGATGGATGAGCGTCTTGGGTACGCCCGCCGGCGTCAGGCTGTAATAGCGACGGCTGGGTGTTCGCAGGCTGGCAAAGGGCGAGACCAGCCGGCCAACGTTGACGTCATGCTCAAGCGTAGGCATTGGGCCAATGCCCAACCCGAGGCCATCGATCAACGCCGTGTAGGTCACATAAAAGTGGTCGAAACGCTGGCGCTCAGAGGTGCCGTGTTCGGTTGATCCCGCCGCGTTCAGCCACTGCTGCCAGTCCCCTGGGCGAGTTTCGGTTTCGAGCAGCACATGCCGGGACAAATCCTTCAGTGAGTCCAGAGGCACCCGGGCCAATAGACTCGGGGCCGCGACCACGGTCAGCCATTCATCGAGAAAAGCCTGGGCACTGAAGTGATCGGTTTGCGGCGAACCGCGACGGATCGCCAGGTCGAAACTGCCGGCCAATGAAATTTGTTGAGTGGTCGCAGTTTGCACCTGAATCAACATGCCCGGGTGTTTTTCATGGAAGTCATTCAAACGCGGAATCAGCCAGCGCATTGCAAAGGTCGCGGGCGCGCTGACTCGCAGCAGCATGCTGGCACTGCCTTTGCCGTAGCGTTGCGCGGCATCGTTGATGCGCTCAAACGCTTCGCTGACCTCCATCGCAAACGCCAGGGCATGGGAAGTCGGTGCCATGCGCTGCCCGGCGCGCTCGAACAGTTTTTGCCCGAGCCAGTCTTCGAGCGTCTGGATCTGCCGGCTGACGGCGCCATGGGTGACATTCAGTTCCTCGGCAGCGGCGCTGTAGCTCCCGGCGCGGCAGGCGGCAAGAAAGGCTTTCAGGGCAGGCAACGGCGGAATACGGGACATGCAAGCCTCGGATCATACTGTGAATAAAACTCACAAGCAGGGGAAAAACTAGCACAACTTGAACATTATTCGCACGCTAATGTACCTGCATTGCCCCTCCAGTGAAGTCTTCCATGAACAACTCAATAACACTGCACAAACGCCAATACGCTCTTCCGACCCAGCCGGTGGTCGTGGTTTGCATTGATGGATGCGACCCGCAATACATCACCCAGGGCATTGCCGATGGCGTTTGCCCGACCATAGCCCGCTTTCACACCCAGGGTTTTGCCAACACTGCCGATTGTGTGATGCCGTCGTTTACCAACCCCAACAATGTCTCCATCATCACCGGCGCACCACCTGAAGTACACGGCATCGCCGGCAACTATTCCCTGGACCGGGAAACCGGGAAAGAAATCATGATGACCGACGCCAGCCTGCTGCGCGGCGAAACGCTGCTGGCGCTGTTGTCCGAGGCCGGCATCGCGGTGGCCGTAGTCACCGCCAAGGACAAGCTGCGCAAAGTGCTTGGCCACAACCTCAACGGCATCTGTTTCTCCTCGGAAAAAGCCGGCACCTGCACCCTTGAAGAGCATGGCATCGATGATGTCGTGGAGCTGGTCGGGCGCCCCTTGCCCGACATGTATTCGGGCGACCTGTCGCTGTTCGTGCTGGATGCCGGCCTTGCCTTGCTGAAACAAAAACGCGCGCAAGTCTTGTATTTGTCGTTGTCCGATTACATTCAACACAAGTTTGCCCCTGGAACGGCCGAGTCCAACGAATTCCTCAAGGCCATTGATAATCGCCTGCAAACCTTTATTGAACTAGGCGCTATTGTGGGTTGCGTGGCCGACCATGGAATGTCCGACAAGAACAACAGCAACGGCACACCCAATGTCATTTTTCTCCAGGACAAGCTTGAAGAGCGTTTCGGCGCGAAAAGTGCGCGGGTCATTTGCCCTATTACCGATCCGTTCGTCCGGCATCATGGTGCACTTGGATCTTTTGTTCGCGTCTACGCCAAGGACCCTGCCAATATAGAAGCAATGATCGATTACATCAGTGGCCTGCCCGGAATCGAAGACACTTTAAGTCGCCAACAAGCTGCAATCAAACTTGGCCTGCCCGAAGATCGCGAGGCCGACATCGTGGTCATTTCCAGCGAATCATGCGTGCTGGGCTCCTGCACCAGCGAGCATGACCTGTCCACCGTGGGCGATCGCCCCCTGCGCTCCCATGGCGGATACTCGGAACAATCGGTGCCGTTCATGCTGTCGCACCCGATGAGCGAAAAGTACCTGCAGTATGCGGCCTCTACCCGTTTGCGAAACTTCGACATCTTCGACTTTGCCTTTAACGGCGTACGAGAAAACAATTAACAACGCACCTTAATAAATATAACCAGGCAATAACAAAGCATTAGCGAAGCTCTAATTAAAAGAGCTTCGCTTTTTCTGCTGCCTGCAATTCCATAATAAAAAATATTAAAAATTGTCACGCATCTGAAATATTGAATTGCGAAAATTTAAAACATGAAAAACATCAAACGCTGCATCCTCATCATGTGTGACAGTCTGCGTCGAGATTTGATACTTCCCGACAGCAGCCCTACCTTAACTGCGCTGGCCAATAACGCGTCCTGGTTTGCCAGTGCCTGTGCAGTTTTTCCTTCCACTACTCGCGTCAGTTCGGCCTCTATTGCAACGGGATGCCACCCGGGCCGGCATGGCTTGCTTGGCAACAAGATGATCACCGAAGACGGTCAGGGACTGCGTTGCCACAACGTTGGCCAGCCGGACTTTCGTGACCATCTGCAACACGTCACCGGCCGCACATTACGTGTCCCTACCCTCGCCCAGCGGGTGGCCGCCCATGGCGGAGCGTGCATCATGTCCAATGTTTCCGCGGGGGCCGCTTACTTCAATGATCCGGACGGTTTTGGCGAAGTGTTCCATAGCGCCGGTTCCTATGGTCCCGGCCGCGAGCCTTATCTCGACGAGCGCGCATTGCCGATCAAGTCCGGCTGCATCGGCGACACGGAAATGACCGCGCGTTTCTGCAAAAAACTGCTCGAGCCCAATGCACCGGTCATCGCCACTCTATGGCTCTCGGAACCCGATCACAGTGGGCACGGACACCCTCTGGGCTCACCCGCGCACTTTGCTGCCATCGCCAATGCCAATGCGTGCGTGGCCCGGGTGCTGGACGTCGTCGACCAATTGCGTGGCCGTGGAGAAGACGTGCTGCTGATGGTCGCGTCCGACCACGGCATGGAAACCGTGATCAACGAGATCGATGTCGGCCAGGCGCTGGTGGATGCCGGGCTCAAAGCCGCGGCGGACAGCGATGACGTGGTGATCGCCCCCAATGGCAGTTCCTGCATGGTCGCCATCGACCCACGCTTCGGGTTTCTGCACAGCGCGATCGTGGAGTTTTTCAACCGCCAGCCCTGGTGTGCCGCGGTCTACGAGAAACAGGCATTGACTCAACTCGGCCTGTCGCCAGAAGACGCCGGCAATACGCTCGCCGTAGTGATGCAGAGTTACGAGCAGGCCAATGAATTTGGCATACCGGGCAGCACCTGCATCGTCGCCGACGCTCAAGACCCGAAAAACTACAACGGATTTGGCCAGCACGGCGGTATGGGCAATTACGAGCAGGCGCCATTCCTGATCGTGCAAGGTTCCGGATTCCCAACACAAAACACCCATTACGGCCCTGCCAGCCTGGTGGACTTCGCCCCGACTTTCCTTCATCACCTGGGTTTGCCTTGCACCGACATGGATGGCAGCCCCCTTCAACTTCGCATTGGCGCTGACGACCACAGCGCTTCGAGGAGCCGTCTCTCATGCATCGCCGCACATTGATCCAACTGTTCGCCGCCGCGTCTTGCGCAGGGCTCTTTCCACCCTTGTTGCGCGCCGAGACAGGCGCTGCGCCCAAGGTGGGCGGCACGCTGAAAATTGCCCTGATGGGGCTGGACACCTCGGACCCGCACCGGCACTCAGGCTCCATTTCGGTCCAGCAGGTGTATGTCGAAACCCTGACCAGTGTGGCCAACGACGGGACGGTCAAACCCTTCCTCGCCGAACGCTTCGAGGTCTCGGATGACGGCAAGGTCTTCACCTTTTACCTACGCGACAACGTGCAATTCCACAACGGCCGCACGATGACCGCGCAGGACATCAAGGCCAACCTGGAACGGGTGCGGGACAAAGTCAGCGCAGGCTGGTTGAGCACCTCGATGAAGCTGGTGGACACCATCAGCGTCACTTCTCCTCTTACCATCCGGATCGAGTTGAAAGAGAGCTTCGCGCCGCTGCTCAACCTGCTGTCGGAGCTGTGGATCGTGGCCCCGGAGTCGGAAGGCTGGGACGAGACCATTCGCCACCCGATAGGCACCGGCCCCTTCACGTTCGGCACCTGGCAGGCCAACCAGCGCTTCTACGCCCCGGCGTTCAAGCAGTACTGGCAAGCGGGTCTGCCTTACCTGGACGCGGTCGACTTCGACCTGCGTGGCGATCGCGACAACAGCCTGTCACTGCGCTCCGGCGACCTGCATGTGGCCTACGTCAACAACGAGCGCCTGCCGTCCCTGCGCAGCGACAACGTCGAAGTACAGTTCCTGGGCGACACCTCGTGGTACTTCATGTCGTTCAACAACCGCAAGCCCCGTTCGCTTCTGCAGGACGTGCGCGTGCGTCAGGCGATTGCCCTGAGCATCGATAAATCGGCCTACATGAGCTTCATCGGCGGCCAGGAAGCGCTGATCAGCAATCAACTGACCCGGCCCCAGACGTTCTACTGGGACCAGGCTCTGGAACAGCGCGACACCTTCGCCCGACCGAACCTTGCACAGGCACGCGCGCTGTTGCAAAGCGCGGGAGTGGATCCGGCGCAACACACGCTGAAAGTCGTGTCCTGGCAGGCGGACTATGCCCAGGTCGCCGTGCAGATGGTGCGGGAACTGGGGTTCAAGATCGAGCATCAGGCGCTGGACGACATTGGCGCGCAACGCGCACTCGCGCAGTATGACTGGGACCTGGCGCCCTTTCATTCCGGGCCCCGTGCCGATGTGTACCTGCGCTATGCACGGCTGCAATCACAAGGCCCGAGCCCTATGCTCTGGGGCGGCATTCAGGACGCGGAACTGGATCGACTGATTGCGCAGGCCGTGGATGCCCCTTCGGCCAGCGTGGCCCGCGAGCGTTATCTGGGCGCCTGGCAGCACGTGATGGACAGGCTCTACACCCTGGGCATTGGCCACAGTGCCGATGCCATCGGCGTCGCGGCCAACGTGCACGGCTACCAGACCGGCTTCACCTGGAGCCAGAACCGCGTCGATAGTGGCCTGGCCCGTACGTGGTTAAGCGCATGAGCCGGGTTATCAAGCAATGGCCGTGGCTGATACTTGGACTTGCCGTCGTGATTGCCCTCCTGGCACCCCTGCTGCCGACCCAGGACCCGTACTACCAAAGCCTGCTGGCGCGCAATCTTGCACCCTCGGCCCAGCATTGGCTGGGCACCGACAGCTTCGGGCGCGACGTTCTCGCGCGCCTGGTTGCCGGCACACGCCTGACCTTGCTGGTCGCCGTCGCCGCCACCTGCATCGCTTTTGTTGGCGGAGTGGGATTGGGCCTGCTGGGTTGCCTTGCCGGTGGCGTGACGCGAACGGTGATTTACACCGGCTTCGACATGATCCTCACGATGCCGGCCATTCTGTTATCCCTGGCCCTGATGGTGGCGCTCGGAGTTGGCACAGGTTCGGTCATCCTGGCAGTCGGCATCGCGTTCATGCCGCTGTTTGCCTATGTCACCCGGGCCATTCATGAGCGCGAGTCGGCCGCCGGTTATGTCACCGCCGCGCGAGTGATCGGGGTGTCGCCATTGACCATTGCCTGGCGTCACGTCCTGCCGAATGCCATCGGCACCCTGCTGACGCAAATCGCCATTGTCATGCCCCGCGCCATCACCACCGAATCCGTCCTGAGCTTCTTCGGCATGGGGGTCGCCCCCGACGTGCCGACCTGGGGCCGGATCATCGCCACGGCGGCCGGCTTTGCCGAGCAGGCGCCCCTTTCGCTGTTGTTCCCGGTGCTCGCCCTGGCATTGACCACGCTCTCGCTGTCGTTAGTCGGCACTCGCCTGCGCGACACCCTCGACCCCTTGGGCAAACAACTTGCTGCTGGAGCCTGACATGCACGTCTTCTTCAAAACGGCGCCTTTTCTGCTGCGCAAGTTTCTCAACATAGCGGCCATCAGTTTCATCATCTTCATGCTGGTGCGAGCCGTGCCGGGCGATATCACGGATTACTACTCCGCCCGTGGCGATTACGACGCCAATGCCCTGCTCGCCTTGCGCCAGCAACTGGGGCTGGATGACAGCCTGCCGATGCAGTTCATGACCTGGCTCAAAGCGGCGTTGCATGGCGATCTCGGCGAATCGATGCGCTTTGGTACGCCGGTCGCCACCATGCTGCGCGACGCCTTGCCCAACTCATTGTTACTGTCCGGGGCGGCCTTGTTGTTCGGCCTGGTCACGGGCATGAGCGTCGCCGTGCTCGCGCTGGCCTTTCCTGCATGGCGCCTGGGCAAACTGCTGGAAAGCCTGAACGTCTGGTCCATTGCGGTGCCGACCTTCTGCACCGGCGTCATCGTCATCCTGGTGTTTTCCGTCTGGTTGCGCTGGCTGCCGATCCGCGGGCAGCTGCTATTGCCGGTGATCATTCTCGGCATCGATATCGCCGGCCAGGTGGTCAAGCCACTCTATGAAGAATTGTGTGCGACCACCCGGGCGCCATTCATCCGCACCGCGAGAGCCAAGGGCCTGTCCAACTGGCGCATCGCCTGGCGCCACATCCTGCCCAACTCGCTGTCGGTGGTGGTGGCCATGTCCGGCGTCATCCTGGGTGGCCTGATTGGCGGCACCCTGACCATGGAAGCACTGTTCTCCCTGCCAGGCCTTGGCAGTCTCACCCTCGAAGCCATTCACGGCCGCGACTACACCGTCATTCAGGCCGCCGTGATGCTGCTGGCAGCGTTTGTCGTCCTGATCAACATTGCCACCGCAGCGCTGCAAGCGTCGATCGATCCACGCCTGGCACGCCACCATGAATAAGGAACTCGCCATGTCCGGTCCCCTGCTCTCCATCCGTGACCTGAGTATTTGCTACGGCGACAAGACGGTGGTCAACGGCATTTCTTTCGATATCCAGCCTGGCGAAGTGCTAGGCGTGATTGGCGAATCGGGCAGTGGCAAGTCGCTCACCGCCCTGGCAGCACTGGGCCTGTTGCCCGACGCTCCACAGCTGTCCGGCGAGCTGCGTTACCGCGGTGAGGACTTGCTGCAGATGGCACCCACGTGCTGGCGCAGGGTTCGCGGTCGTCACATCGCGATCGTCTTCCAGGACCCGATGACGTCGCTCAATCCCTTGATGACCCTCGGCGCGCAAATCCTCGAAGCCATGCCGCCGGACCGGACACGCAGTCGAGAGGAACGCACGTTGCACGCCACGCAACTGCTGCGCGAGGTCGGTTTGCCGGAGCCTTCGCACCAGCTCTCGCGCTACCCGTTCGAGCTGTCGGGTGGCCAACAGCAACGGGCAATGATTGCCATGGCGCTGGCCTGCGACCCGCAGCTGCTGATTGCCGATGAGCCCACCACCGCGCTGGACGTCACCACCCAGGCCCAGGTGCTGACAGTGCTGCGCGATGTGCAGAAAAGCCGAGGCATGGCGATGCTGTTCATCTCCCACGACCTCGACGCCGTGCTGGCGATGGCGGACCGGGTGGCCGTGATGCGCCACGGCGAGTTGCTTGAACAAGGCACGGCCCAGGCCATTTTCAATGACCCGCAGCATGCCTACACCCGCGCCCTGACCACCGCGCACAAACGCCGGTTGTCCGGTGCAAGACAAAAAAACACAAACAATGTGCAGGGCCTGCCACTACCGCTGGTGCGTGTGAACGGAGTCAGTGTCGAGTACGGCAGCGGACGCAACCGCAAACGGGTGCTCCATGACATCAACCTGCAGGTGGCGGCCGGCAGCACACTGGGTATCGCTGGCGAATCCGGCTCCGGAAAAAGCACCCTGGCCAAGGCCATCATGGGGCTTGTCAAACCCGCGACAGGCCGCATTGAGGTGTGTCGCACCGACCCGGCCCGACCGGCCGACCGCAAAGCGTTCGCGCGGACCTGCCAGTACATTTTCCAGGACACGGCGGGCAGCCTTAACCCCCGACACCGCATCCTCCAGGCCTTGCTCGAAGCCGTGCAGATACAGCAAGGCGGTGCCACCCTGAAAATTGGCGACTTGACGGCCCATTGCGCGGGCTTGCTCAGCGACGTCGGCCTGGACGCGGAACTGCTACAGCGTTACCCCCACCAATTGTCAGGCGGTCAGCGCCAACGCATCGTCATCGCCCGGGCACTGGCCATGGAACCCAAGGTCCTGGTGTGTGATGAACCCGTGTCGGCACTGGACGCCACGGTTCGGCACCAGATTCTGGATCTGATCATGGAAATCAAGAAGAAACGCAACCTGACACTGATCTTCATCGGCCATGATCTGGCCGTGATGGAAGACATCGCCGATCAACTGATCGTCATGCAGCAAGGCCGTATCGTCGAGCAAGGCGAAGCACACTCGCTGTTCAGTGCACCGCGCGCTGATTACACACGGGAATTACTCCAGGCCAGTCACCTGTCACGTAGTACGCCACTCACCCCATATGCCGAGCCATGCGCAAACGGAGCAAGGCTCGTGAAGCTGGCGCACATCAACAGGTAATCGTGACTGGACTGTCTTCGTATTCCCACAGACTTTACGCCAACTCAAAAGCGAATCGGCAGGGTTGTGGGGGAATCGACGGCATAGCGCCTTGACCAGGACCAAACGGCCAAAAACGGACGCTCAATACTCGCCGAACTAATATGAGCTGTTCACCTGCGCCGAAAGCACCACATCAAAAAATGACGTGATCAGTCGACTGGTGCGACGTTCGGCCAGGCAATACAGATAGGTTTCGGTGTAGAGCGGTTCCCCTTCGATGCGGATCGTGCGGAGACGAGGGTCGGCGATGAACTCCGCTTCGGAGACCACCCCCAGCCCGATCCCCCGCACGACGGCTTCACGCAGTGCCTCGCGACTGCCGATTTCCATTGCGATACGAGGCACAACGTGTGCCGCCATCAAGGCCTGCTCCAGGACCAGACGCGTTGTGGAACCGGGCTCTCGTTGCAGTAGCCGCTGCCCCTCCAGCTCCTCGAGTCGCACTGAATCGCGGTTTGCGAAGGGATGCTCATGGTGGGCAAACAGGATGATGGCGTGACGCGCGTAATGCACGGCGCAGAGTCCTGGATCATCGTGCCGCCCGGCAAGTACTGCGATATCCGTCAAGTAACTCTCGAGATCGGCCAGCACCTGCGCCGAGTTACCCACCCTTATCGAAACATCGATGCGCGGATGCTTCTGAAGGTAGTTGTCGACCATCTCGATCACATGAAAAGGCCCCACCGCCCCTAGCTTGAGCTGACCACTGTCAAGCCGGCCAGAATCGCGCAGCAGGTTGTGTGCGTCCAAATCCAGTGCCGCCATCGCCTGGGCAATGGGCAGTAATTGCCGGCCGACGTCGGATAACTCAATGCGCCGCCCGCGTCGATGGAACAGCTCCAGATTGTATTGCCGCTCCATGCTCTGGACTTGTGTGGTGAGCGTGGGTTGGCTGAGCCCGAGTGCCCGCGCGCCGGCACTGAAACTTCCGTGACGTGCCACGGCGAGGAAGGCACGCATCCTGGCGGTCGACATCCATAGACTCCATCAATACTTAGTTGTGAAAACCCATATTGAATTGATCGTATGACTGTCACGTGACATTTCTAGCCTGTGGCAACTCCAACCAACTCCTGGACTGCCATGAATAACTTCTCCAGATTTTTGCGTGTCGTCGCTGTTGCCAGCCTCTCAATCAGCGCTGCCTGCCAAGCGGTCGCGAACGAAAAATTGAGAATTGGCCTGATCCCGTCAGAAGACTCTCAAGCGATGATCGAGTCGAGCAAGCAAGTGCTCAGCAGCCTTGAAGACAAACTGGGCATGCCTGTCGAACCCTTCGTCGCCACGGACTACAACGGCATCATTGAAGCACTGCGCGCAGGAAAACTGGATGTGGCCTACCTCGGTCCTTTCTCCTATGTGCTGGCAACGTCAGTAGCAGAAGTCGACGCGTTCGCGGTAGCCGTCACCAAAAAAACAGGCCAGAGCGCTTACAAGAGCTTGATCCTTACTCGCAAGGACAGCGGTATTCATCAACTGTCGGATCTCAAGAATCACACCTTCGCGTTTGTCGACCCCAGCTCTGCCTCCGGTCATCTGTTCCCCAAAGCCGGACTGGAACAGGCTGGTTTTGATCCCGCAACGTTGTTTTCGCGCGTGATTTTCTCGGGCTCCCATGACGCAAGCATTCTCGCGGTCGCCAACGGCAAGGTGGATGCCGCCGCCGTCGCCGACCGCATTCTGGCCAACGCCGTGGCCAGAGGGCTGGTGAAGCAGGACGACTTCCAAGTGGTGTGGAGTTCTCGTCCGATCCCGGAATCTCCAATGGTTTGGCGCAAAAATCTCAACCCGCAGCTCAAGCAAAAAGTCGCTGCGGCACTGGCGTCGATCAAGGACGTGCCTTGGGGTGACCAGGGCCAACTCGATGGCTTCCAGCCCACGACCGATGCTGCTTACGACGTCGTCCGCGAAACCGCCAAGGTGCTCGATCTCGATCTGCGGAGGCTCAAATGATCAGTATCCGCCAACTGACCAAACACTACGGAGCAAACCCGGTTTTGAGCGGGATCGATCTGGAGGTGGCAGCGGGAGAATTCGTGGTGGTACTGGGTCAGTCCGGCGCGGGTAAATCGACTTTGCTGCGTTGTATCAACCGACTTGTCCAAGCCGATTCCGGGACGCTCTCGGTGGCAGGTATTGACGCCCTGGCCTGCCGCGACGCCAGCGTCCTGCGACGTCAGGCGGCGATGATTTTCCAGCACCACAACGTCGTGCCACGTCTCAGCGTGCTGAAGAATGTACTCACCGGTTGCTTGGGCGCCGTGTCAACGCTCACCTCGATCATGCAGTTGTTTCGGCGCGAGGAAGTGGCGTTGGCCATGCAGTGCCTGGAGCGCGTAGAGCTGGCACATAAAGCCCGCGAACGGACCGATTCGCTTTCCGGGGGGCAGATGCAACGCGTGGGCATCGCACGTGCCCTGGCGCAACGCCCAAAAGTGATTCTGGCGGACGAACCAGTGGCCAGTCTCGACCCAAAGACTGCGCGCCTGGTGCTGCAGTATTTGCGCGATGCCACCCGCGAACTGGGTATCACGGTGTTGTGCAACCTGCATCAGGTTGATTACGCCCGAGAGTTTGGAGACCGGATCGTCGGCCTGGCCCACGGAAAACTGGTGTATGACGGTACTGCTTCCAGCATGACCGAAGACGACTTGCAGCGCATTTACCCCGGCCAGACAACGGAGGCCCAAAGCTTCTCTGCGACAGCGGGCGAGCTGATGATCCCTTGCGCACAACTGAGGGTATGAGCATGAAACAGCAAAATTACCTGTGGACGGTGGACCTGCCTCGCGGACCGCGTGGCTGGCTGTCCACTGGCGCAATCGCGCTGGCGATCATTCTGACACTGCACTGGAGTGCCAAGGGCGCGCAATTAAGCGTGGGCGAACTCGCCGCAGGGTTGCCACAAATTGGTGATTTCCTTGCACGCACCGTCCCCCCCGACCTGAGCATTCTTCCTCGACTGTTGGCGCCCGCCGTGGAGACTCTGCAAATCGCCATTTGGGGCACATTGCTCGGTGTGTTGATGGCCATTCCACTGTCATTTCTCGCGGCCCGCAACCTGAGCCGAAACCGGTGGGTCTTCCACACGACCCGGCAATTTCTTAATTTCACTCGCAGCATCAATGAACTGATTCTGGCCCTGATATTTGTCTCAGCGGTCGGCCTTGGGCCCTTCCCTGGCGTGCTGGCGTTGGCGCTGCATGGCCTGGGCATGCTTGGGAAATTCTTTGCCGAGAGCATCGAGGAGATCGACCAAGGCCCGATCGAAGCGCTTCAGGCTACCGGCGCACGGCCCTTGCAGGTCATCGTTTTTGGAGTTTTTCCGCAGGTTATCACCGCGTGGATTGCAGTGGTCCTTTACCGCTTCGAAGTCAATTTACGCTCAGCGACGGTACTCGGCATGGTGGGTGCCGGCGGGCTTGGTTTTGAGCTGGTGAGCAGCCTGAAACTTTTCAAATATCAGGAAACTGCCACCTGCATCATCGTCATCACGCTCATGGTAATCGTCGCTGACGCGGTGTCGGGTCGATTGCGCAACGCGATCCAGCGTGGCGCTCACAACTAAACACTCCCTTGGCAAGCGCTCACATTGAATGAGTGTATCGGTTCAGCCGATTAATGCCTGCGAATTATCGATTTGAGCTGTTGTTGAAGCACCCCGAGTATGGGGCCACTTCCAACAACAAAAACAAAGGACCCGCCATGATTGCCCGATTCCACAATCCAGTTGATACACGTTTCGGCTGGGGCAGCCTGCATCAACTTGCCGACATCACTGAACACCAGACAGTCGCCCTTGTGACCTTCCCCGAGGCACGTGGTCTGGGTTTGATTGATCGCATTCAAGACCTGCTGGGCGACCGCCTGGTGTATGTGATCGAAGATGTACAGCCTAATCCTGACGTGGCCCAGCTACGTGATACCTATGAACGATTCTGGCAAGTAGCCGGCGAATGTCACGCGGTCATCGCCGTCGGTGGCGGCAGTGCCATCGATACCGCCAAGGCGTTGATCGTGGGTACTGAATCGGGACACTTTGATGAATTGCTGGCGTTGCTGGCAACCGGCAAGCCCTTTGTCCCGGCGCGCAGCAAAATACTGATCGCGGCGCCCACTACGGCGGGCACCGGGAGCGAGGTGACGCCCTGGGCGACGATCTGGGATTCGGCCAGCCACAAAAAATACTCGCTGCACCTTGAGTGCACCTGGCCCAAGGTCGCCATTGTAGACCCGGAGCTGATGGTGACCGTTCCGGGCGGCGTTACCGTTTCTACAGGGCTGGATGCCTTGTCGCATGCTCTGGAGTCGGTCTGGAACATCAATGCCAATCCGGTTTCGGACACCTTCGCCATCTCCGCCATAGCGGACATCCTGGAATGCCTGCCGCTGCTGCGTCGTGATCTTTCCAACAAGGAACTGCGCTCGCGCATGGCATTGGCCGCCCTCAAGGCAGGATTGGCGTTTTCCAACACCAAAACCGCCCTTGCCCATTCCATATCGTACGAGATGACACTGCACTACGGCCTGCCGCACGGCATTGCCTGTTCCTTTACTTTGCCGCTGGTACTGGGCCTTGCCTGGGGCCACGACGCAGCCCGCGACCGAACCCTTCAACGAATATTCGGCAACGACCTGGACAAAGCCCAAGGTCAACTGCGTGAATTCCTGCATAACCTGGACGTGAAAACAGAGTTTTCCGACTACGGTGTAACGGCTTCACAAGCCGAGCAAATGATCAACTTCGCCATGCAGGGCGCGAGGGGCAAAAACTTCATCGGCTCTCAAGCTGCGTAGAGCCTGCCAGCCCAACCAAGCACTGTCAGCGGCACGACGAGCCGCGACGATTTCCTGCTGCACCCATAAAAGAGTGCACCCGCCGACGCCATCGGTGGGACCGAACAATAATAAGGAAAAGATCATGAATCGTGCCCAAACCATGCCTGCTCTGGCCGTACACACCGCCTCATTCCGAGTCGCCCAATGGCGCATGTTGCTGGCGGCGATGTTCTGTTATCTGTTTTTCTACACCGGTCGGCAAACATTTGGTTTCGCCATTCCGGGCATCCAGGCCGAATTCGGATTTACCAAGGAACACCTCGGCTGGGCTTCGGCAGCGATGCTCTGGGCCTATGCCATCGGCCAGGCCATCAACGGTAACCTTGCCGACAAGTACGGGGGCCGCCGCATCATGACCGCCGGTGCCGTGCTGTCCTGCGCTGCCAACTGGGTGACCAGCTTCGCCGGCAATTTTGCCGCACTGATCCTGCCCTGGGGCATCAACGGTTACTTCCAGGCTTTGGGGTGGGCGCCGGGCAGTCGACTGATCTCCAACTGGTGGAGTGCCGGCGAGCGCGGCAAGGTGTATGGCTTATACGTGTTCGCCGCCGGTTGTGCCTCGGTCCTGTCTTACGTGACATCCATTGTGGTGCTTGAGGTGATGCATCTGGAATGGCGCTGGATTTTTCGGTTGCCCGTGCTGCTGATGCTGGCGGGCGGGATAATCTTCTATCTGGTAGCGCGGGAACGTCCACAGGATCTAGGCTTCGAGCCACTCGCAGACACCGGGGTCGCTAACGCTGATGACAAAAATCACGAAGTGGCCCATGGCGAAGTTGAAACCTCCGCGCAACGCTACAAAGCCGTCCTGAAAAACTTTCGTTTGATCATTGCCGCAGTGTCCCTAGGTTTCCAGAACGCTGCTCGCTATGGCCTGATCGTCTGGGTACCGGTGCACTTTCTGGGTGCCAACTGGAAGAGCGGCGACAGCTTGATCGATCCGAAGTGGATCACCGTTGCCTTGCCAGTAGGCATGGCCATCGGAGCGCTGAGTAATGGCTGGATTTCGGACAAACTGTTCGGCTCCAAACGCTACCTGGCGATCATGCTCTACATGGTTCTTGGTGCCGCCACCAGCCTGTGGATGTGGACCCTTGCGCCTCACAGCGCCACTGGGCTTATCGCGTTGTTCCTTTGCGGATTTTTTGTTTACGGCCCTGCGTCGAGTTTCTGGGCGCTCTGCCCGGACCTGGTCGGAGCAAAGCGTGCGGGCACGGCCACGGGGGTCATGAACTTCTCTTCGTATTTGTTTGCTGGCCTGGCGGAACCGCTGATCGGCAGTATGCTCGACAGTACCGGCAATACGTCATTGATCTTCATCGTGGTCACTACCGCGTGCCTTTGCAGCGCGGTGGTTGCGCTGTTCATCAGGCGTTGAGTGCAAGGTTTAGAGGCTTGAATCAAAGGTTGTGGCTCATGAACAGGATCTTTTATGTACCAGTATCACAAGTGGCTACGTTCTTTTCATGCGGTAGCGAAGACCGGCAGTTTCACTCTCGCTGCCGAGTACCTGAGCGTCGGCCAACCAACGGTCAGTGAGCAGGTCAACGCGCTGGAAAAGAAGTTTTCCGTAGAACTATTCCACCGTCGCGGCCGCTTTATCGAAATGAGTTCGGCGGGACACAAGCTTTATGCGATCACCCAGGGCCTGTTCGGCCAAGAGGATGAAGCCGTGCAACTTTTACAAAGTTTCAAGCAACGCAAGACCGGTATGTTGCGCCTGGGCGCAGTTTCTCCGCCCATCGCGATGAACCTGACGTACGAATTGATGCAACGGCACCCGGACATCGAACTCGAGACCTCGTTTTCTCCTGAAAAGGAAACGCTGGACCGGCTTTTCAACTTCGACATTGACGTGGCGATTCTGGCGTTGTCCGAATTCGACCAGCGTTTTGATACGCAACTTTACCGGCGCTATCCGATCGTTGCCGTCGTGCGTGACGACCATCCCTGGGCCAGTCAGGAAGAGGTGCACGTTGAGCAGATCAGCAGTGAACGGTGGGTGCTTCGGGAAAAAAGCTCACGCACTCGTCAGTTGGTGGAAGAAAGCTGCAAGCGTCTCGACGTCTCGCTGAACTGTGTCATGCAGTTGAACAGCCGCGAAGCCATCGTCCACGCCATCGCCAAGGGCATCGGCATTGGTTTTGTGTCTGCCGTCGAGTACACCGAAACCCCAGGTACAAAACCGATCACGTTTGTAAATCACCCGTTTTCCATCGACTACCACTTGTGCTGCCTTGGTATTCGCAGAAACCGGCCGATGATCGCAGAGTTGTTCGACTCAAGCCCAACGCCCGTTATCTGATTCTGTAACGCACTTTAACAATCCGTAAGCCTACTTCTCACTGGTGAGAGGGACGGCCTTCCCCTACCCAAAAGTGGAGATTCACCATGCATTACAAACAACCTGCTCAACTGCAAGCCGTGGTCCTGGACTGGGCAGGCACCGTCGTAGATTTCGGCTCCTTCGCCCCTACGCAAATTTTCGTCGAGGCCTTCGCCGAGTTTGGCGTGGCGGTTTCTCTGGAGGAGGCGCGCGGTCCCATGGGCATGGGCAAGTGGGACCATATCCGCACGTTATGCAACCAGCCACAGATTGCCGAACGTTACCGTGCGGTGTTTGATCGCTTACCGACCGATGAAGACGTCACAGCGCTTTATGAGCGTTTCATGCCGCTACAAATCGAGAAGATCGCACTGCACTCGGCGCTGATTCCCGGTGCTTTGAACACCATCGATGCGCTGCGCGACCAGGGTTTGAAAATCGGGTCCTGTTCGGGCTATCCGGCTGTCGTCATGGAAAAAGTAGTGGAACTGGCGCGCCACAATGGCTACGTCGCCGACCACGTGGTAGCGACCGACGAAGTGCCCAAGGGCCGACCACATCCAGCCCAGGCTCTGGCTAACGTGATCGCCTTGGGCATCAGCGACGTCGCCGCTTGCGTGAAGGTCGATGACACCTGGCCTGGCATCCTCGAAGGCCGAAGTGCCGGCATGTGGACAGTCGCGCTGACGTGCTCGGGCAACGCCCTGGGTTTGACCTACGAACAGTACAAAGCGTTGCCCTCCGACAAACTGGCAGAAGAACGCGCGCGCATCATCAAGATGTTCGAAGGCTCTCGTCCTCACTATCTGATCGACACCATCGTCGAGTTGCAGGCCATTATCGAAGACATCAATGCCCGCCTGGCACGCGGTGAAACACCTCAAGGTTCCTGACCCCACCTGGCGACTGAGGCGACAGTGGCCGTCCCCTTAACGGCCACAACCAAAAACAACAAGAGAGACTCGTCATGATCTACGCCCACCCTGGCACGCCCGGTGCCATCGTTTCCTTCAAGTCCCGTTATGGCAACTACATCAGCGGCGAGTTCGTCGCGCCGGTCAAAGGGCAGTACTTCACCACCACCTCGCCGGTAAATGGCGAACCGATTGCCGAATTCCCGCGCTCCAGTGCTGAAGACATCGACAAGGCCCTGGACGCGGCTCATGCCGCCGCTGATGCCTGGGGCAAGACCTCGGTGCAGGATCGCTCGTTGGCGCTGCTGAAAATTGCCGACCGCATCGAACAGAACCTGGAGCTGCTGGCTGTCACCGAAACCTGGGACAACGGCAAGGCCGTGCGTGAAACCCTCAACGCCGACATCCCGCTGGCCGTGGATCACTTCCGCTACTACGCCGGCTGCATCCGTGCGCAGGAAGGCAGCTCGGCGGAAATCAACGAACACACCGCGGCCTACCACTTCCATGAACCTCTGGGCGTGGTCGGGCAGATCATCCCGTGGAACTTCCCGATCCTGATGGCCGCGTGGAAACTCGCCCCGGCCCTGGCCGCCGGTAACTGCGTGGTGCTCAAGCCTGCCGAGCAAACCCCGCTGGGCATTACCGTACTGATCGAGCTGATCGGCGACCTGCTGCCACCGGGCGTGCTGAACATCGTGCAAGGCTTCGGCAAAGAAGCCGGCGAAGCCCTGGCCACCAGCAAACGCATCGCCAAGATTGCCTTCACCGGCTCGACCCCGGTCGGCTCGCACATCATGAAATGCGCCGCCGAAAACATCATTCCGTCCACCGTGGAGCTGGGTGGCAAGTCGCCGAACATCTTCTTCGAAGACATCATGAAAGCCGAACCGTCCTTCATCGAGAAAGCCGCTGAAGGCCTGGTGCTGGCGTTCTTCAACCAGGGCGAAGTCTGCACCTGCCCTTCCCGGGCGCTGGTGCAAGAGTCGATCTACGACGAATTCATGGCCGTCGTGATGAAGAAGGTCCTGCAAATCAAACGTGGCGACCCGCTGGACACCGACACCATGGTCGGCGCCCAGGCGTCCGAGCAGCAATTCGACAAAATCCTTTCGTACCTGGAAATCGCCAAGGGCGAAGGCGCCGAGCTGCTGACCGGCGGCAAGGTGGAAAAACTCGAGGGCAACCTGGCGAGCGGGTATTACATCCAGCCTACCCTGCTCAAGGGCACCAACAAGATGCGCGTGTTCCAGGAAGAAATCTTTGGCCCGGTGGTGAGCATCACCACCTTCAAGGACGAAGCCGAAGCCCTGGCCATCGCCAATGACACCGAGTTCGGCCTCGGCGCCGGCCTCTGGACCCGCGACATCAATCGCGCCTACCGCATGGGTCGCGCCATCAAGGCCGGGCGTGTCTGGACCAACTGCTACCACCTCTACCCGGCGCACGCCGCATTCGGTGGCTACAAGAAGTCCGGCGTCGGCCGTGAAACCCATAAGATGATGCTCGACCACTACCAGCAGACCAAAAACCTGCTGGTGAGCTACGACATCAATCCGCTGGGGTTCTTCTAATACCTGGACCGTGTGACTAGTTAAAAGCCAGGATGTGCTCTGTAATTGGATGAGTGCACAGAGCACATCAACGGATTCAGTGACTTCACCAATGTCCAGACGAAGGTCAACCTCAGACGCTGCAACGCGTTCGCCTAGACCCTTGTTCGATGCCAATAAGGGTCATTGGCGAACCCCGCTTTGGATCGAAATCAGTCCTTAACTAAGGGCAGCTATGGCCAATAGCAGACATTCGATTTAGTGCCTCTTCGAACCAACCTACCGATCTTCACCTAGCGATTGCAGCTTTTCTAGCTACGCTTGCCAGCAAGAGATTGGCGTAAGTACGCCTGCTCTTGAATTGCGCACACGGGAGCCAACATACATGGATAGCATGCAGGACGTTTACCCATCAGCTACCGTTCTGGTGGTCGACGATACACCCGATAACCTGATGCTGATCGCAGAGTTGCTCAAGGACAAATATCGGGTCAAGGCCGCCAACAGCGGCGAAAAGGCCCTGCGCCTGCTACAGGCAGACCCGCTTCCCGACCTGATCTTGCTGGACATCATGATGCCGGGCCTGTCCGGTTATGACGTTGCCGCGCAGCTCAAGCTTGACGCTCGCATTCGCAATATACCGATCATTTTCCTGACCTCCATGACCGCTACGGAGGACGAGATTCGTGGCTTGAGCCTCGGTGCTGCGGACTACATTACCAAGCCGATCATTCCCCCGGTTCTAATGGCCAGGGTCGAGACTCAGATCAAGCTCAAGGCCGTTGCCGATTTCCTGCGCAATCAGAACGATTTTCTGGAGCAGGAAGTGCAACGCCGTACCCGCGAGGTGATCGCCATCCAGGATGTCACGATCCACGCCATGGCCTCGCTGGCTGAAACCCGAGACAACGAAACCGGCAATCACATTCGCCGCACCCAGCACTACATCAAACGCCTGGCTGAACTGTTGCGCAATCACCCGCGGTTCCGGGACTTCCTCGACGAGGACACCATCAAACTGCTCTTCAAATCGGCACCGCTGCACGATATCGGCAAGATTGGCATTCCTGATCGCATCCTGCTGAAACCGGGACGGCTGACCGCCGAAGAGTTCGAGATCATGAAAACCCACACCACATTGGGGCGCGACGCCATCCAGCACGCCGAGGATCAGTTGGGAATAAACGTCGACTTCCTTCATCTGGCCAAGGAAATTGCCTACGGCCACCAGGAAAAATGGGATGGCAGTGGCTATCCACAAGGTGTGGCCACCGATGACATCCCGATCAGCGCCCGGTTGATGGCCGTGGCGGATGTCTACGATGCGCTGATCAGTCGCCGCGTGTACAAGCCTGGCATGCCCCACGAGCAAGCGGTGAAAATCATCCGCGAAGGCCGGGGCTCGCATTTTGATCCGGACATCTGTGACGCGTTTCTCGCAAATGCCGAGCAGTTCCGCGCAATTGCCGAGCGATTTGCCGACAGCGATCAGGACATGGCCAGGCAGTTAGCCCTTCTTGAGCAAATTGCTGATCGTCCCTGAGCCCCGCGCATCACTCTGCACATCCAGCTGAAAGAGGCCATTTATGAACAGACTGTTCGAGATGCTCGAGCGCCTGTCCCTGCGCAGCAAATTGATCATCGGCTTCGCGGCGTTGATGACATTGATCCTGATACTCGGCGTGCAAAGCCTGCGCACCCAGTATTCGCTCAGGCATGAAATGCAGCAGCTGTACCAACAGGATCTGGCCGGTATCCAGCATGTGCAGGAAGTTCGGGTGCAACTGCCACATCTGTTGCTGGCCATGCAACGGACGATCGCGACCAATAACGCCGACATTCGCATCAGCGCCAGGGCGCAAATGGACCGCGCCCAAGAGCGCCTCCTCGAAGCGTTGGCGCAGGTGCGTCCAACTCTGCGCAGACAGAGCAGCATCAGCAGCCTGCTGGAATTCGAACGGGTATTACAGCGTCTACAAAAAGATGGAGATGAAGCGTTGGAGTTCGCCGGCAAGGGTTCCTTGGGTCAGGCCTTGATGTTGCTCAACAGTAAAGATTTTCTTGCGTTGGAACAGGGCGGCGACGGGCTGCTCAACCAGATCGAGAAAAACAAGGAAGCCGACATCCACGATACTGCGAAGAACCTCGCTGAGTACGCCCAGCGCAGCAGCATGATCACCTATGTCTTGCTGTTGGGCGGCTCGACGCTGGCTTTGCTGTTGACCTGGCTAGTCAGTTATTCCATTCGTGTGCCGCTCAACCGTGTCCGCGTGGCGGTTGATGAATTGGCGTCGGGCAAGCTGGACGGCCAGATCCCCCACACCGACCTGCGCAACGAAACCGGCGATCTGGCGCGGGCCATTGCCACGCTGCAGGTGGAGGCTTGTCAACTTGAACGCCAGCGTTGGGTGAAAGGCCATGCCTCGCTCCTGCAAGTCGATCTGCAACAGGCAGAGACGCCACAGCAGTTGGCCCAGGCTTTTTTCAGCCGCATCGCGCCCCGTTTGGGCATGTGCCAGGGTGCGCTTTACGTGCTCTATGAGGGCGCGTCGCGCCTGCAATTAGTCGGCGGTTATGCGGTGGACAGTGAGCACCCGTTGCCCGCCGAGCTTGAACTCGGTGAGGGGTTGCTTGGCCAGTGCGCACTGGATCGCCAACCCCGTCAGCTTGAGGATCTGCCCGAATCGTTCTGGCATGTGCGGGCGCAGTTGGGCGCAGCTGCCGCCAGCCATCTGATGGTGCAGCCGGTGCTGCGTGGCGAGCGCCTGCTCGGGGTTGTGGAAATGGCTGGCTTTCGCTCGCTGGAGGAGAAAGAGGCGTTGCTCTTGCAAGAAGTCCTGCCCAGGCTGGCCGGTGCGATGGCCATTATGGAACGCAGCGAGGCAGCCCAGGCGCTGCTGCAGGAAACACGGCGCCAGGCCGACGAAATGGGCGCGCAAACCTTGCTGCTGGAACACCAGGCCAGAGAGCTGGTGGCCCAGCAGGCAGAACTGCGCGCCACCGAGGCCTGGTACCGCGGCATCATCGAGGCAGCACCGGACGGCATGCTGGTGCTGGGAGCCGACGGCCGCATCCTGATGACCAACCCGCAAATGGACACCTTGTTTGGTTACGCCCCCGGCGAGCTGATTGGCGCCAGCATCGAGCGTCTGGTACCGCAGGCTGCCCGCGAGCGGCATGTCAGGTTACGCGACGGGTTCATTGCCAGCGGCGGAACCCGGCAGATGGGCGGCGATCTGGACGATTTGAGCGGAGTACGCAAAGACGGCAGCCTGTTCTCCGTGGAAATCGGCCTTTCTCATCTACCGCGTCTGGAGGGTCGTGGGGTCTGCGTGTGTGCCTCGGTGCGCGACGTGAGTGAACGCCGGGCGATGGAAGCCCGGCTGCGAACTGCCAGCGATCGCCTGAACCTGGCACAAGAGGCCGGTGACATCGGGTTATTCGACGTCGATCTGGTCAGCGGTACAAACTATTGGACTCCCCAGCTTGAAACACTGTTCGGACTTGAGCCTGGCGGCTTCTGTGGCTCGTTGGCGCATTGGAAGGCGCTGGTGCATCCCGAGGATGTGGCGCGAGTCAGCAGCACGTTCGAGAACGCCGTTCAGAGTGGCGATGATCGCGTCGAGTTCGACTTCCGGATCGTGCGTGAAAACGATGGGCAGGTGCGCACGTTCCGCTCGCTGAATCGCTTCTCACGCACGCCTGACGGCAAACCATTGCGCGCAACCGGCATCAACATCGACGTAACCGCGCTGGCAGAGGCAAGGGCTGCGGCGGAAGAGGCCACGCTGGCCAAGAGCGAGTTCCTCGCCAACATGAGCCATGAGATCCGAACACCGATGAACGCCATCATTGGCATGAGCCACTTGGCGCTGCGTACAGAACTGGATAAACGCCAGCGCAACTACATTGAAAAGGTGCACCGATCAGCGGAAAACCTGCTGGGAATCATCAACGACATCCTCGACTTCTCCAAGATCGAGGCCGGTAGGATGAGCCTCGAACACGTGCCTTTCCGCCTGGAGGAGGTATTCGACAGTTTCACCTCGATGATTGGCCTGAAGACCGAGGATAAGGGCCTGGAGTTGTTGTTCCAGATCCCGCCCGACTTGCCCACTGCACTGCTGGGTGATCCTCTGCGGTTGGGGCAAGTGCTGATCAACCTCGGCAACAACGCAGCCAAATTCACCGAGCACGGCGAGATCGTGGTCGGAGTGGAAGAAGTGGGGGCGCACACGGACAGTGTGCAAGTGCATTTCTGGGTCCGCGACACAGGCATTGGCATGACCGTCGAGCAGTGTTCACGCCTGTTTCAGTCATTCAGCCAGGCGGACAGTTCGATCACCCGCAAATACGGTGGCACCGGGTTGGGGCTGTCTATCTCGAAGAAACTGGTGGAGCTGATGGCCGGCCGAATCTGGGTCGAAAGTGAACCGGGGATCGGCTCCACATTCCATTTCCAGGTGCAACTCGGCGTGCAGCAAAACGTGCAGCCGCGCCGTATGTTCAAGGCAGGCGAACTGCTTGGTATGCGGGTACTGGTCGTTGATGACAACACCAGTGCACGTGAAATTCTCTCGGGCATGGCACGCAGCTTTGGCCTGGAAGTGGACGTCGCGCAGAGCGGTAGTCTGGCGCTGCGCATGTTGGCCGACGCCGAGCACAAGGTATTGCCTTACGATCTGGTCTTGATGGACTGGCGGATGCCCGGCATGGATGGCATGGAAGCCGTGAGCAGAATGCATTCCGCCAGTCTGATGCGCACACCATCGGTCATCATGGTGACCGCTTTTGGCCGTGAGGAAGCCCGCGAAGAAGCCGAACGCCAGGGCCTCCAGTTGCCGGTGATACTGACTAAACCCGTCACGCCGTCCTCGTTACTCGAAGCCATCGGTGTCGTGCTGGGCAGAGATACGAACAGCGATACTCGGGCGGGCGAACGCTTCCAACAGAATGCCAGTACCGTAGCCAGTCTCAACGGAGCGCGGCTGCTTCTGGTCGAAGATAACGAGCTGAATCAGGAATTGGCCAGCGAGCTGCTGGAAAGTGTCGGAATACGCTTGCGACTCGCCACGCACGGCCAAGAGGCCTTGGATATCCTCGGCGAGGATGGCGATTTTGATGGCGTGCTGATGGATTGCCAGATGCCGGTAATGGATGGCTACACGGCCACTAGGCAAATTCGCCAGCAACCGCGCTTCAGCAATCTGCCAGTGATCGCCATGACCGCCAACGCTATGGACGGTGACCGCGAGCGTGCGCTCGAATGCGGCATGAACGACCATATCTCCAAGCCACTGAATGTAGAAACCATGTTCGCCACAATGGCAAAGTGGATCAAGCCACGAGCCGCTCGAGCACCGCTGAACGCAGGCTTCGTCGATGGATTGCCAGATCGTCTTGAAGGCATTGATCTGGCTGCGGGTCTCGCCACCTGCATGGGGCGGCGGGATCTCTATTTACGTCTGCTCTGCAAGTTTCGCGATACTCAGACAGACTTTGCCGAGCAATTCCAGGCCGCACGAATCGATCCGGATCCTGATGCCGCGGGACGGCTGGCGCACAGTTTGCGCGGCACCGCCGGCAACATCGCCGCCAAGGCCGTGGCGCAGGCTTGCACGTTGTTAGAACAGGCCTGCCAGAACGGCGAGCCGGCTACGGTAGTGCAAGCGCTAGCGATGCAGGTCGAGCATTGCTTGCTCCCGACCCTGGCGGCTCTGGCCGACCTTAAGGCAAACACACCGGCCTCCATGGATGGCTACCTGCTGGACGACTCGGCAATCAGCTCGCAACTGAACAGACTTATTGTTCTTTTGGACGAAGGTGATACGGCGGCTTTGGACGTGCTGGCGGCACTGCGCAATATGCCACTCGATCGAGCATTGGCAGAACGGCTGGCACTCGCCGCGGCGCAGGTGGAACTGTTCGACTTTGATCGCGCCTTGCAGCTCATTCAGGATAAATGAGTTGGGTAAGCAGGTAGCCAGTAGCCGCTAACCTTTAACTGCAGTTGACCGCTTTTTGCCGTTTTCTGCCCCTCACGACCGGCAGAGAACGGCCGATTCTGTTGAAAAAGTCGGATTTTCAAATCACCTGAACTCAGGCACGGCCACCACCAGAGAACCTACTCACCACATTGAGTGGTTTCTCGGCCCTTCGTTGACCATTGTTGCTTTGTTATTGGGTTAATTTGAGGTTTTTGGCTTAGTGCAGGCGCACCTATCCCGGGGCAGGCGGCCCTTGAGATGTAAGTTTGGCCAGTCGACGCAGGTTCTGTACCGCAGCCGCCAGTGTGAACTCATCGGTCGCGCCGCTCATGCCACGTAGTCGCAAGCGATCCAATTTCAGGATGCGCTTGAGGTGGGCGAACAACATTTCGACCTTCTTACGTTCGTGGCGAGAGCGCACGTACTCCGGCGTCGCTGCCAGGCGTCTACCCACATCACGAGCGGCTTCATGGACGCTGCGGACGATCTTACGAATCGAAGTATTCGGGCAGCACTTGGCTTTCATCGGACATGTCGCGCAGTCGGTCTGTCTGGATCGGAAGATGATAGTGTTGGCTTTGGTGACGTGCGAACGCTCGTTCTTGAAGGCTCGTCATTCGCTGCGTAATACGTTGCCGGCTGGGCAGCGGTATTCCTCGGCCTCTTCATTCCAGTGGAAATCGTTACTCGAAAAGCTGTCGTTCTTGCGCTCGGTTTTGTCCCACACCGGCACATGCGGCTCGATGTCTTTTTCCTCCACCATCCAGGCCAGCATCGGCGCGGTGCCGTAAGCAGTGTCGCCAATGAGACGTTCCGGCTTGATGTCGAACTGCGCTTCGACCCGATCGATCATCGTCTTGGTGCTCTCGACTTCTGCGGTTCGATGAGCCGGTGTGAGTTCCACATCCATGATCACGCCGTGCTCGGTATCGATCAGATAATTCGTGGAGTAAGCGTAGAACGCTGGGCCACCTGGAGCTGCGGTCCAGCGGGCTTGAGGATCAGTCAGCGATAGACGCTTCGGTAGCGTTTCGGCCAGAGCCTCTTCATCGAGTGCCTCAAGATACTCACGCACGGCGCGGGTGCTCAGGGCCGGATCGCTCCAGTTGACCGGTTCATCACCCGGTACACCGCGCTGCCGGCTGGCATCCGCTTTGATGATGCTGGCGTCCACGGCAAAGCCTTCACCCTTGACCAGGCCGGCGTCCATGCAACGACGCAGCACTTCATTGAACAGCCAGCGAAACAGATCGCTGTCCCGAAAACGCCCGTGTCGGTTTTTGGAAAAGGTCGAGTGATTGGGGACTTCATCTTCAAGGCTCAATCGGCAGAACCAGCGATACGCCAAGTTCAAATGGGCCTCTTCGCACAACCGCCGCTCTGAGCGTATGCCGTAGCAATAGCCCACGATCAACATGCGGATCATCAATTCAAGATCAATCGACGGGCGCCCAATCGGGCTGTAGAAGTCGGCGAGGTGATGGCGCAAATCGCTCAGATCGAGACACCGATCAATGCTGCGCAGAAGGTGATTGGCTGGGATGTGATCTTCAAGGTTGAACGAGTACAACAGTCGCTCCTGCCCACTCGATAACTGTCCCTTCATGCTGTGTGATCCCCCGCCGGCCAATGGAGCAATTTTGCCGCAGGCCAGACAGGGGAGCTACTTTTTCAACAGAATCGGCCAGAAGCTGACTGTCGATTGCGCAAAATAGCTAAGTGAAAAACACTCCAGGCCAAGGCCGAGGCCGTGGCAAGTGCGCGATCAAGCAAACTTGACCAAGTTGAGCGCCGGCAAAGGACCGCCAGGGAACTGGACAAGCCGTGCCCCAACGTCAAGAGCGCCCAAGTCAATTCCAAAAAAACCCAACCGGCTGATCAAGCCACCGACGGTTTCCATTGCTTGTTGATCATCGCCCGAGAAAAACAGCACGCGACGCCCGCCTTCGCTCGCCGGGTCGGCAGAAATCAAATGCGGTTGCAGATGGTTAAAGGCCTTCACGACGCGAGCACCTGGCACCAGCTCAGAAAACACAGCGCTGGACGTGTGGCCTTGTAGATCAACTGGCTTGAACACCGGCGCTTCAATCGGGTTATTGGCATCAATGACAATTCGCCCTGCGAAGTCTGGCAACCCCGCCAATGCAACCGGCAGCCTTGACCAGTTCACGGCTACCAGCACGATCTCCTGTGCAGCCGCTTCTTCTCGTGTCCCGGCCTTTACCCACGGCCCCAAGCCACTAACCAGCTCGGCAAGCGATGCCGGACCACGGCTATTGGACAGAATGACGTTGATACCCTTGTTCGCCAGCGCCTTAGCAAAAGCGGAGCCGATGGCGCCCGCCCCGATCACACCGATAGTGGTCATGGTCAAAATTCCCTATGCAATGAAAGAGGTGGATCAGGCGGTAAAGCCACCGTCGGCGACGATGTCTGCTCCGGTGACGAAAGAGGCTTCAGGGCCCGCGAGGAACGCGACAACGCTGGCAATCTCGTGGGACTGACCGTAACGACCCAGTGCGATACCGGGTTTCACGATGTCACTCACTGGGCCGCCATCCGGGTTCATGTCGGTATCGGTCGGGCCAGGGTGAACGGTATTGACCGTAATGCCTTTAGGCCCAAGATCACGCACCAGGCTCCGGTTGAAACCGGTGATCGCGCCTTTGGTCAGGGTGTAGAGGGATGCAGTCGGGAACGCGGCATAACGGGTCATGGAAGAACCGATCTGGATAATCCGGCCACCGTCTTTCATGTAGCGAACAGCTTCCTGGGTGGCGACGAATACGCCCGTGACGTTGACGGCAATCATGCGCTGGTAGGTTTCCAACTCGATGCCCTCGATCGGGCCACCGAGGGCGAGGCCCGCGTTGTTTACCAGAATGTCGATGCGGCCAAACGTTTCAACGGTGTGTGCAACGGCAGCACGCACGGCTTCGGGATCGCCCGCATCAGCCGAGATCGCAATGGCGCGTCCGCCTACCCTGGCAATGGCCTGTACGACTTCTTCAGCCTTGGCAGGCGAAGCACTGTAGGTCAGCGCAACCAACGCACCATCAGCAGCCAGGCGCTTGGCAACAGCAGCGCCAATCGAACGGGAACCGCCAGTCACCAGAGCGACTTTTCCAGCAAGCGGGAGTGTTTGGGTCGACATGAACATTTCACTCTTGGGGTAAGGTGAAATCATCATGGCCTCATGGAGATCAATTGATTAGAGTGCAATGACTTACATCATTTTCAAGCATTAGTATCAGGTGACGCATGGAAACCCTGGCCAATCTAGAATGTTTCGTTCGTAGCGCAGAGACTGGCAGTTTTTCCGCTACCGCACGCTATCTCGCGCTAACCCCAGCCGCTGTCAGTCGTAATGTGGCCATGCTTGAACGAAACATTGGCGTGAGGTTATTTCATCGGTCGACCCGCAAACTGACATTGACCGAAGCAGGGGAACATTTCCTGGCTTCGATTGGCGGCAATCTAGACGCCCTTCAAAACGCCATCAGCTCAATTGCATCAGATCACGGAGAGCCCGCCGGGGCGCTGAAGGTGAGCATGTCCCCCACCTTCGGCATCAGTCATGTGCTGCCATTTCTCCCTAAATTTCTGGCCAAATACCCATTGATTCGCCCTGAGTGGCATTTCGAAAACAGGCAGGTAGATCTGATCGCTGAAGGGTTCGACGTAGCCATCGGCGGGGGGTTTGAGTTGGCTCAAGGCGTCATCTCACGCCCGCTCTCCCCAGCTCACGTCATCGCTGTCGCATCACCAAAATACATGCGCGGAAAAACGGTACCAACTGATCCGAGAGCCCTTGAGGACCTCAATGGAATCGTCATGCGGTCTAGTCGAACGGGCAGAGTCAGGCACTGGACCATGCGTGACAAGGAAGGCGTAGAAATGCCTGCCCAAGTGAAAGAAAGCATCATCGTCAACGATCCTGCGGCCATGCGCGAAGCTGCATTGTTGGGTTTGGGTGTCTGCTTTCTCGCGGTCCCGGATGTATTGAGCTGGCTCGAATGCGGCGACCTGGTGCGATTGGTGCCGAACTGGTACGCCGATGCCGGTACCATTTCTATGTATTTCGCTACCCGCTCTCTCATGCCGGCCAAGACCCGAGTGTTTATAGACTTCATCAGTGAAGTGTTTGAAAAGCAGCAACTCGCCCTAAAATTTTCAGGCAGATAGGACTAAGTCCCCTTTTCTCCCTCGATGACCATCTGTGCAGTTCGACCTCCTTCCGCCGCTCCTCCAAAAACAATTTGAAGTCGATGTTTATCGCCACCGACCGGCAGCAATGGGTCGATTGTGTTGAAAAAGTCGGTACTTCCAGACTGCCCCCGTACTGACTGATGAAAATGCCTTTTTTGCGCGCAGCTACGCGAAATCTGAGCCCGGAATCCTCTGCACAAAGTAAAAATTTCAATCTCAAGCGCTTACTTTCCTGCCGTGGAAACCATGGCCGACTTTTTCAACAGAATCGGTCGGATCAAGCCCTTCGCGGCCGGCAACAGTCGGCAAAAGCAGACAGTCACGCGATCAAACGATCAAGCAGTAAGGCTACAAACCTCTCTGCACAGATATTTTTTCAATCAGCTGCATCCAGATAATCCTTCGGCGGGTAGTACAGGTAGTAGCCATAGCTGCTGAACTGATCACTTTCTGGAGAGATTTGCATGAACGCTAAACGATTCCTGTGCATTGTCAGTAGTACGCTTGCAACTACCTGCTTGTTGGTAACAGTGCCAGCTGCCTATGCGCAAACAGATCTGCCCGACAGCATCAAGGTCCCGGACGGTCATAAGATCGTGCTGGAGACCGTGGGGACGGGCGAAATCACGTATGAGTGTCGCGAAAAGGCTAACGCCGCTGGCCAGACTGAATGGACTTTCGTCGGCCCCAAAGCGGTACTTAATGATCGCAACGGTCAACAGGTCGGCACTTACTTCGGACCGCCTGCTACCTGGCAAGCTAAAGACGGCTCTAAAATCACCGGAACACAACTGGCAGTTGCCCCCTTAGGCACCGGCGACCTCCCCTATCAGTTAGTCAAGGCCAACCCAGCTGAAGGTAAAGGCGCGATGAACGGTGTTAGTTATATCCAGCGGGTGGCCATTAAGGGCGGCGTAGCGCCTATGACCGACTGCTCCGCCGCAAACAAAGGCAAACGGGAGATCGTGAAATATCAGGCTGACTATATTTTTTGGGCAGCCAATTAAGCCAACGATCCAGAGCAGGTTGTTTGCGCACAAGTCGTCTACGCTGCTTCGATGAAACTCCAGCCCTATGGCTGGAGTATTTTCCACCTGCTGATGGCTGAAAACCTTGTCCTTGCCTGAGCCCTGTTTTGACTATGAAGCGTGCGTGGCTGCTTGCGCCCGAGGCGAGCAGCAGGCACTGCGGGACTTGTATGAGCAGGAAAGTGCTCGTCTTTTGGGTGTTGCCAAGCGCATCGCTCGTGATAACGCCCTGGCCGAAGACATTGTGCACGATGTCTTTATCAAGATTTGGACCCGTGCCGCCAGTTTTGATCCAGCGAGAGGCTCTGCGCGGGGCTGGATTTTCAGCGTAACACGGCATCTGGCGCTCAACTTCATGCGTGATAGCGCCAGGGAGGTACAAGTCAGCGAGCAACGGGAAACGGCACTGCAAGCTTCAGCGTCCATGGAGGCATCGCCAGAGAGTGTGGACGCCTTCGATTATCGAGCCCGTTCAGGGCGTATTTATGTGTGCCTCGAGCAACTGGAGCCGGCGCGTCGCAACTGCATCCTTCATGCGTACGTCGATGGCTATTCGCATTCAGAAATTTCACAGAAACTGGGCGCACCGCTGGGGACTGTCAAAGCCTGGATCAAACGCAGTCTGGTGGCATTGCGGGAGTGCATGGGATGACCATAAGCCCACAGGATGACATCCCCGACAACATTGAAGAGCTGGCGAGTGAGTATGTGTTAGGCACATTGTCGGCAGAGCATCGCATCGAAGTCCAAAAGCGTCTTGCTCAGGACGCCGATTTGCGGGCGGTTGTGGATGCATGGGAACAACGTTTGCTAGCGTTGACCGAACTAGCTGAACCGCAAACACCTAAGGCATCACTCTGGGGGCGTATCGAGCGCAGCTTGAACAGCATTGACCGGCGAGCACCACGAGTGACGGCCACCGCGCAGCCAATCTCATGGTGGAACCTTCTTCCGCTATGGCGTGGGCTGGCGGGGACAGGTCTGGCCGCAGCGTTGTTGCTCGGAACAATGCTACTGACACAAACAGCTCCGGTGAATCCGACCACCTACCTAGTCGTTCTGGTAGCGCCGCAGAACCAGGCGCCCGGCTGGGTGATACAGGCGAGCAACCCAAGAGAAATCCAACTGATACCATTGGGGGTCGCGCAAATCCCAACCGACAAGGCACTTGAATTCTGGACCAAAGCGGACGGCTGGCAAGGTCCAGTATCCCTTGGACTGGTCAAACCTGGGCAAACGCTTTCTGTCCCCTTGGATAGATTGCCGCCGCTGGAGCCCAACCAACTCTTTGAGTTGACGCTGGAAAACCCCAATGGATCGCCGACTGGCAAACCCACAGGACCGATTCAGTTCATTGGACGGGCCGTTAAAGTGATCTGAGCGAACGCTTTGGATGAAAAGGCCGCAGAGGCGGCCTTGTTCACCCCTCAGATCCCTACCTGAGTGCCCAGTTCAGGACTGAAGAAAGCACACTGATAGTCACTTGCCCTGGATGACTGCTTTGTGTCGTGCTCGGCCTGTCACGACCGGCTGCAATGGGTCGGTTTCTGCCTCTGACTAGATGTAGAGGACGGCCACAAGTGGACGGTTGTATGAATGCGTAACCCTTGCTTACTGGTTAGCGTCAATCTGCTAGGACCATGGCGAAGTAACCGAAGACCGTCAGAAGAATTCCCGAGACTGCAAACGCCACCGGAAAACCGACCCACGGAACGTTGCTGCCAATTTCCGTCGCGGCCTCAAGGCACGGACCGGAATGACTGCGGGCGCCGGCCATGCCCCCCATCAGCACCGCCGGATTGATTTTCATCAAGTGATAACCAATCACCCAGACGGCGAAAGGCGGCAGCATGCAGGCGAGGAAGCCCACCAGAAATATCTGTATGGCGAGCGTACCCGTCAGCTGGGCCAAAAGGGTGGCCCCGGCATTGATCCCGACAATCGCAACGAACACCAGCAGACCCATATCTTCCAGGATGTTGCGCGCCGCGTTCGGTGTATTGCCAAAGAAGCGCAGGCGCGAGGAAAGCGACGAGACGATGATCCCCGACACCATCAAGCCGCCAGCACTGCCCAGGCCGACTGACGCGCCGAACGCGGGGAACTGGATCAAGCCGATCAGCAGCCCCAAGGTCATTCCGGCAAACAGCGTTAATAGATCGGTCATGCTGCTCGGCCGGGCGATTACGCCAAACAACTCGCCTGCACGTTGCACGGCGCCGGACAGCCCGGTGACGAACAGCACGTCACGGCGTTGCAACGTGGTCTCCGGCCCTGCAGGAAGCGGCACACCGCCGCGCTGGATGCGCGTCAATTGCAGCTGCCCGGCCAGGTCCAATCCGCGAAATTCCTTGAGCTTCTTGCCGATGACGGTTTTCTCGGTCACCAGGATTTCCGCGTGGTCAAGTGGTACGGCGAGCGCCTTTGCGTGATCGACTTCCGGACCGATCAGACCGATGTTGGTGGTCAGACCCGTACGCGTACCGCCAAGGGTAATCACATCCCCCGCCTGTAGCTGGATTGCAGGATCAGCCCCAATCGATTCATCGTTGCGATGTACGTCAACGATTCGATATTCCGGGAATCGAGCGATGAATTCGCGGACGCTAAGGTCTACGGTTGCACTGTTTTCCAACCGATAAGCACGCAACCCGAAAACCTTGTTAGCCGTGAGACCATCGCCCTCGACATCATGAATGCCATGCTGCTCCTCATAGCGGCGGGCTGCCGCCTTAGCATCGACACCCCACCAGCGCGGCATGTATTTACACATCAGGACGATGCCTATCGTGCCCCATATGTAAGTAATGCCATAGGACAGGGTAATCATCGCTGACACCCCTTCGACAGTGTCGCCCGGCGCAAGATTGACGCCACCTGAGGCGACAGCCTGTTCGGCCGAGCCGATGGCAGACGACATGGTCGTGGCCCCAGCGAGGATTCCGCCCGCCGCGCCTGTTGGCAAACTCAGAAGGCGAACCCCCAATACCACCACGGCCAAACTGAGCAGGCTGCAAATGACTGCAAGGAAGGTGAACTTGAGTCCATCATCCTTAAGGCTATTGAGAAAAGAGGGACCGACCCGCAGCCCAACCCCGTACATGAACAAGTAGTAGAAGAGGTTCATGGTGAACGTGTCGAGCTTGAGCGTGATGTCATAGAGGGATGCGGCAATGGCAACTCCACAGCCCACCACTATGGCGCCCCCAACTGTGCCCAATCCATAGCCCTTGATGGTGAAGCGGCCAATCAGCACCGCCAGGCTGACCACCAGGAACAGCAACATGTAGGGATTGGCATTGAGAAACGCGAAGAGTGCCTGCACGGGTGTTCCCTCTCGCTACGTTGACGCCTGGATATCAGGAAAGCCTCAGGCAGTAGCGTAGCGGGAGAATCTGTGCCGGTTGCTTATCGATGAGAGTTCTAAAAACCACAATAGGCCAACAGTTTCGCCATGCCCCCAAAACACCGTGGGCCCGGCGAAAAAAGCTCCAAAAAAATATCAAACTAAAAAAATGAACTATACCCAATGAGGAAAATCGCTCCCGACCCCGGACAGTAGTGCCTCTGAAGAGACTTGCCCAGGAACTTCGACGTCATGAAATCGAGAGAGTCTGGTTATGAATGTTCTGAAAATCGCTGCCAGCGAAGCGACGCGAGATTGTTTCCGTACCGCCCGTGAAGTCGTTCCCCTCGAACAGACCGACTTTACCGATGTCGCCGTCGCCGTTCTTTCAGTGGATGATTTGGCAGCAGGGGCGTTGGATTCCATCAAGCGAACCGGCTTCGACATCCCGATTTTTCTAGTTGCATCGCAGGGCCGCGGCAATCGCTCCTTAGAAGTCTACAAGCAGCTACAAGATGTCATTCTGCAGGTCAACGGTGTGTTTGACCTCTCCAGCTACAACGCAGAGTACTACGGTAACCAACTCGAAACGGCCGCCAAGGCTTACGAAGAAAACTTGTTGCCGCCCTTCTTCGACGCGCTCAAGCACTACACTGAGGCCGCCAACGCGACCTTCGCCTGCCCCGGCCACCAGGGCGGACAATTCTTCCGCAAGCACCCCGCCGGCCGCCAATTCTTCGATTTCTTCGGCGAAACCCTGTTCCGCGCCGACATGTGCAACGCCGACGTCAAGCTCGGCGACCTGCTGATCCACGAAGGCCCGGCCCTGCAGGCGCAAAAGCATGCCGCCACAGTGTTCAACGCCGACAAGACCTACTTCGTGCTCAACGGCACATCGGCGTCGAACAAGGTGGTTACCAATGCGTTGCTGACGCCTGGCGACCTGGTGCTGTTCGACCGCAACAACCACAAATCCAACCACCAGGGGGCTTTGCTCCAGGCTGGTGCCACGCCGGTGTACCTGGAAACAGCGCGCAATCCCTACGGCTTCATTGGCGGCATCGATGCCCATTGCTTCGAGGAGGACTACCTTCGCGAACTGGTCAATGAGGTCGCCCCGGACAAGGCCCAGCTGCCACGGCCGTTTCGCCTGGCGATCATCCAGTTGGGCACCTATGACGGCACCATCTACAACGCGCGCCAGGTGGTCGACCGCATCGGCAAGCTGTGCGACTACATCCTGTTCGACTCGGCGTGGGTGGGCTACGAACAGTTCATCCCGATGATGAAGGATTGCTCGCCGATGTTGCTCGACCTGGGCGAAGACGACCCGGGAATATTCGTCACTCAATCGGTGCACAAACAGCAGGCCGGCTTCTCCCAGGCCTCGCAGATCCACAAGAAGGACCGCCACATCAAGGGCCAGCCGCGCTACTGCAATCACGCGCGGTTGAACAACGCCTTCATGGCCCAGGCCTCCACCAGCCCGTTCTACCCGCTGTTCGCCTCGCTAGATGTGAATGCGCGCATCCACGCCGGTCGCAGTGGCTTGCGCCTGTGGGAAGACTGCGTGAAGTTCGGCATCAACGCACGCAAGCTGATCCTCGAAGCCTGCACCCTGGTCCGCCCCTTCGTGCCGGAAACCATCGACGGACGCCCATGGCAGGACCACCCCACCGACGCCATCGCCAGCGACCTGCGTTTCTTCGAATTCCACCCCAAGGATCGCTGGCACGCCTTTCCCGGCTATGCCGACAAGCAATACTTCATCGACCCCTGCAAGCTGCTGTTCACCACCCCAGGCATCGACCCGATTGACGGCAGCTACACCGACTTCGGCATCCACGCCGGCATCCTGGCCAACTTCCTGCGCCAGAACGGCATCGTGCCGGAAAAGTGTGACCTCAACTCGATCCTGTTCCTGCTCACGCCCGCCGAAGACTGGGCGAAGATGGCTCATCTTGCCGCGCAACTGGCGCGCTTCGAGCAGTTCATCAGCGATGACGCGCCCATGAGCCGGGTGCTGCCGGCCATCTACACGCGGTACGAAGAGCGCTACCGCCACTACAGCATCCGCCAGCTCTGCCAGGAAATGCACGACCTGTACCGCAGCCATAACGTGCAGCAACTGCAGAAGGACATGTTTCGCAAGGAACACTTCCCGAAAAAAGCCATGAACCCCCAGCAAGCGCAGATCGAATACATCCGCGGCAATGTCGAGTTGGTCGCGCTGGCCGATGCCGACGGTCGTATTGCTGCCGAAGGCGCTCTGCCCTATCCACCCGGTGTGTTGTGCGTGGTGCCGGGGGAAATCTGGGGTGGCGCGGTGCTGAAATATTTCCTGGCACTGGAAGAAGGCATCAATGCGTTGCCCGGGTTCACGCCGGAACTTCAAGGTGTGTACCTGAAAGAAGAAGGTGGCCGGATTCGTGCTTATGGATACGTACTCAAGGCCTGATGCTGCACCCAAATCATTGCTCAAGGATATCCGCATGAGTCACTCGCAAACTCGATTACCAACGGATTTGGCGCAGCGTTTCCCAGTGCTGATCGTGGCCAACACCCAGGAACATACTGACAGCATCATTCTGCGCAGCGTCGAGGCAATAGCTGCTGCTCTGCATGAACATGATTTGGAGGTGGAGCTAGCCGGGTCGCTGGAAGAAGCTGAAATCGCCGTCAGCGCCAACTCGGCCTACTGTTGCGCGATCATCGGCTGGGGCCTTTGCGAAACTAACCAGGACTTGGCGCTGCAGGTGATCCAGCTGATCCGTCGGCGCACGGCACAGCTGCCAATCATGCTCGGCATGAGCCGGGCGCATCAGAGCCAGGTACCGCTGGCCTTCGTGGAGAACATCGACGGTTTTATCTGGCAGCCTGAAGATAGCCCGGAGTTTATCGCCGGGCGCATCGAAGCCGCCTCCCGCCGTTATCTGAACAGTATCTTGCCGCCGTTTTTCGGCGCGCTGGTAAACTTCGCCGGTACCCATGAGTATTCTTGGCACACCCCGGGCCACACCGGCGGAACTGCCTTCATGAAGACTGCTGTAGGTCGTGCATTTATCGACTTTTATGGCGAGCAGATGCTGCGCTCGGATCTGAGCGTTTCGGTCGGCGAACTGGGTTCGCTCAACGACCATTCCGGCCCGATCGATGAAGCGGAAAAATATGCCGCACGGGTGTTTGGCGCCGACTTCACCTTCTTTTCTGTGGGCGGCAGCTCCGCAAGCAACGAGATCGTCCTGCATTCGGCGGTGACGGATGGCGATGCCGTGCTGGTGGACCGCAACTGCCACAAATCGTTGAACTATGCCTTGAACATGTCCGGCGCAGTACCGCTGTACTTGCGTCCACGGCGCAACGCACGCGGCCTGATCGGGCCGGTGCCACGCACCGAGCTGACCCCTGCCGCCGTTGCTCATAAACTTACCGAAAGCCCGTTGGCGACCGACAAGACTGCCAAACCAGTGTTAGCAGTGCTGACCAACTCGACCTATGACGGCCTGTGCTACAACGTGCAGACGACTACCCGCGAACTGAGCCAAAGCGTCGATCGTATCCACTACGATGAAGCTTGGTACGCCTATGCCCGTTTCAACCCATTGTATGAGGGGCGCTACGGCATGCACCGCGGTGAGCGGCATGACGACGACGCCACCGTCACCGTTACCCACTCCACACATAAACTGTTGGCTGCGCTATCCCAGGCCTCGATGATCCATATTCGTTCGGGCAAGGTGCCGGTCAAACCGGCCTTGTTCAACGAAGCCTTCATGATGCACACCTCGACTTCGCCACAGTACAGCATCATCGCCTCGACCGACGTCTCGGCGAAAATGATGAACGATGCCGGTGGTTACCTCACTGATGAATCCATTGGCGAAGCCATCGCCTTTCGCCAGGCTATGGTGCGCCTGAACAAGGAAATACTACAGCGCAACGCCAATGACTGGTGGTTCGGCGTCTGGCAACCGGACGTAGTAAATGGTGTTCCCTTTGTCGACGTCGATCCCGAAATCCTCCGCCAAGGCGACGCCTGGGTGCTCAAACCTGAGGCCACCTGGCACGGCTTCGGCGACCTGGGCAGCGACTACTGCATGCTCGACCCGATAAAGGTCACCGTGCTAACTCCGGGGCAAACCCTAGAAGGCCAGATGGAGAACAGCGGCATTCCAGCGCCGTTGGTTTCGTCCTTCCTCTCCAGTCGCGGCATTGTGGTGGAAAAGACCGAGCCCTACTCGATCCTGCTGTTGTTCAGTCTGGGCGTAACCAAAGGAAAGTGGGGCTCGCTGGTGGCCGGTCTGATGGAGTTCAAAAAACACTACGACGGAAACTCGCCCCTCGAACAGGTAATGCCCGACTTGGTCGATAGCCACAGCGACCGGTACAGCGGCATGGGCCTCAAAGACCTGGCGCAAGAGATGCACCAGGAAATGCTTGCCACGAAAATGCTGCACAACATGGATGCTGCCTACACCCTACTGCCCGACCCGGTGTCTTCGCCAAGGGATACCTACGCCAAGTTGGTCAGGGGCGAAATCGAGCAGATAGCCGTTCACGATATGCAGGGGCGTACCGTTGCCGTGCAGATCGTCCCGTATCCACCAGGCATTCCGCTGATGATGCCTGGCGAGAAAGCCGGTGCCGACAAAAAAGCCATTGTTGACTACTTGCTGGCGATGGAAGCTTTCGATGGCCGCTTCCCCGGCTTCGAACACGACAACCATGGTGTCGAAATCGAACGCGATAGCCAAGGCAACCCCATCTACAAAGTCTATGTAGTCAAACAGTAGGGATTTCCCTCTTAGCCGGTAGCTGGCAGTACGTCACCGGGTCAGGGTCAAACTTTGAATAGGGCAAGGAGTACGCGATGGCTGATTCAAGCAAGAAAATGGGCCTGATGGGGCTAACCACGCTGGTGACGGTCAACATGATGGGCTCAGGCATCATCATGCTCCCCACCAACATGGCCCAACTGGGTGCCGTCTCGCTGTTGTCGTGGATTTTCACGGCAATCGGCTCGATGGCCATTGCCTACTGCTTCGCCCAGTGCGGGGTGTTCTGTTCACGTTCCGGCGGCTTGTCGGCCTACACCGAAGAGGCCCATGCAAAGTCGGGATTCTTCCTCTGCTCGTACCTGTACTTCCTGTCCTTGGCGATCGCCAACGTCGCCGTCGCCATCTCGGCGGTGGGTTATCTGAGCGCCTTCGTGCCCTGGCTGAGCAGTGGAGCCATCCCGCTGTTCGTCGGCACGGTTGGGCTGATCTGGATCACCATCATCGCCAACTTCGGTGGCCCCAGCATCACCGGCAAGATCGGCGCGTTCACCGTGTGGGGCGTGATCATCCCGGTGGCAGGCCTGAGCATTATCGGCTGGTTCTGGTTCGACTCCAAAGTGCTGGAAGCCGCCTGGAACCCCAACAACCTGGCCATCTCCGAGGCCATCGGCAAAGCCATCCCCCTGACCCTGTGGGCCTTCCTCGGCATGGAATCGGCGGCCCAGGCCACCGATGCAGTGGAGAACCCCAAGCGCAACGTACCGCTGGCCTGCCTGTTCGGTACCCTCGGTGCCGCCGCGGTCTATGTGCTGTCGACCACGGTGATCCAGGGCATCATTCCCAACGCCGAACTGGCCAATTCGTCGGCGCCTTTCGCGCTGGTCTACGCGAAGATATTCAACCCGATGGTGGGTAACATCGTCATGGCCCTGGCGGTCATGGCTTGCATCGGCTCGCTGCTGGGCTGGCAGTTCACGCTGGCCCAGACCGCCAAGATGACCGCCGACCAGAACCTGTTCCTCAAGCTGTTCAGCAAGGTCAACGCCAGCAACGCGCCCGTGGTCGGCATGATCGTCTGCGGTGTGTTGCAGACCGTCATGGCCGTGTCGACCATCTCGCCCGATGCCGCTGCCCAGTTCAGCAAACTGGTGAGCCTGGCGGCAGTGACCAACCTGATCCCTTACATCACGGCACTGACCGGCTTGCTGGTGATCATGCACAAGGCTCAGGTGGGTCCTGGGGTGTACACACGCAACGTGGTGGTTTTACTGATCGCGGTGGCCTACTCGTTGTATGCCCTGTACGCCTGTGGCAAGGACGCAGTGATGGGCGGCACGCTGGTGCTCGCCTTTGGTTACCTGCTCTATGGCTTCCTCGCCAAGCGTTTCGTCGACGCGCCAACCGTCACCCAGGCCAGGACCGGCAATGTTTAGGCATTGCAATCAGGACTGCTCAGACTTGTACACGGGGAAACCGGACATGAACGTACCATTTGCAAAAACCACTCGCTTGCTGCTCGCCTTGGTGTTTACCGCGCTGCCGATGGTGGCGAGTGCCAACACCCTGGAGCGCATACGCACCAGTAATGCCTTTACCCTGGGTTACGTGCCCGACCTGTCGCCCTTCAGCGTTCAGGAAGGCGACAAAGCCAGCGGTTATGCCATCGACCTGTGCCTGAAGATCGCCGACAAGCTCAAGACCGAGCTCAACCTGCCCAACCTGCAGGTGCGCTACCAGCCCGTCACATCTGCCGAAGAGACCAGCGCGGTGAAACTGGGCAAGGTCGACATCCTCTGCACACCGACCCCGCCTACCCTCGAACGGCGCAAGTCCGTCAGCTACTCGATACCGGTGTACACCGCCGGCCTCTCGGTACTGGTGCGCAAAGATGCCGCCGAACCGCTGCTCAACGCGCTCAACGGCAAGGAGGCCATCCCCGGCCCGACCTGGCGAGCGACGATAAACCGTGGCCTGGCCAACCAGACCTACGCCACGGTCGAGGGCGGCGTAGTCGAAGACTGGATTCGCGATCAGATGCGCATGCTCGGCGTGATCGCTTCGCTGGTGACCGTGGCCAATACCGAAGAAGGTGCAGCGATGGTCGCCACGCGCAAGGCCGATGCTTTCTTCTCCGAGCGCATGCTCCTGAAAAACCAGGTGGCCAAAGGCGGCACCAACGATGACCTGATGGTCCTGGACCGCATCTTCGAGTTCTCCCCGGTGGCCATGATCGTCGAACGCGGTGACGAAGACTTCCGCCTCCTGGTCGATATGGCATTGAGCGAGGCTTATCGCTCCGGCGCCATCGAGCAGGAGTACGACAAGTACTTGGGCGGGATCAACGAGACCATGAAAAAGCTGTTCCGGGTGTATGCATTGCCCTAACGTCATCGTTAAATGTAGACCGACTACAGCCAACCCAACTAGACCCGGCTACCTGGCGAAGAGGCTTGGGAGAATCCACAAACTGGTCTCTTCTCCAATGTGTACTAGTGGATCACCGCTACCTAACCCTTCCATCTAGCTGCATTCCCCGGCAAGCCGGGAAATGCAGCTTATGGCAGTCAACGTCCGCAATGGGTTATGGATTCAGCCGGTCGACGCATCAGATTGGTTAAATGGTCGGCAGTTACTCCTACTTTCCGTCACTCCTGTTTTCTTGGCCGCCTAGTATTTAGACGAGACAAGGAATGCAGACCATTCTTGCGAGACCTTCGATCCCTCGGGTGGCTGCGCATCAGCGCGAGGAAGACTTAAATGCTCAACTGGATGCTTGTCTTCGTTCCCATTGCAATTGTCCTGGAATATGTCGCAGCCGATCTCCACCTGCTGGTCTTCCTGATGGCAGCATTGGCCATCGTACCGCTTGCGGGCTGGTTGGGACGTGCTACGGAACAATTGGCGGAACGCTCCGGTGAGGGCGTCGGCGGGTTACTCAATGCGACCTTCGGCAACGCCACCGAGCTGATCATTGGCCTGAGCGCCTTGCGCGCGGGTCTCCATGACGTAGTCAAGGCATCCATCGTCGGGTCTATCGTCGGCAACATCCTGCTGGTGCTGGGCCTCGCCATGCTGGCTGGCGGGCTCCATCACCGCGAACAGCAGTACAACATATCGGGCGCTCGCTCCCAGGCTACTCTACTGACCCTGGCCACCATCGCCTTGATACTGCCGGCCGCGTACAACGCCGTCATCACACCTCGAAACCCACAGGGTCTGCAGTCACTCAGCCTGTACATCTCGCTGATTTTGCTCTTGGTATACGGTCTGTTTCTGGTGTATTCGTTGATTACCCACAGGAGCCTGTTTTCCGGTACTGCCAGCAGCGAGCAGAGCCCGGATCAGCCGGCGCCCTGGTCAACCGGCAAGGCTGTGTCGGTGCTTGGCGTGGCCACTGTGCTGATCGCCTGGATCAGCGAGATCCTGGTGGGCGCCATCGAGCCAAGTGCACGTCAGCTCGGCCTCAGCAACCTCTTTGTCGGTGTGTTTGTCGTGGCAGTCCTTGGTAATGCGGCCGAGCATGCCTCGGCCGTCTCGGCCGCCATGAAGAACCGCATGGACCTTGCGCTGTCGATCGCCATCGGCTCCAGTGTCCAGGTCGCCCTGCTGGTCGCTCCACTTCTGGTAATGGCCAGTCTTTTCATTGGGCCTTTGCCCATGGGCCTGGCCTTTTCCGGCGGTCTGGTATTGAGCGTCCTTTTAGCGGTGTTGATCACTGGCCAGGTAGCGGGCGATGGTCGCTCGGATTGGCTCAAGGGCGTGCAGCTGCTCGCCGTGTACCTGATCCTTGGCCTGGCCTTCTTCTTCACTCCTGACGCGCCCACCCAATAGAGCGGTCAATGAGCAAAGCACTTTCCGCCGCAAACAACTGTAGAAACCCTGGAGTGGCGCGGGGTGGTGCCTTATCAACACTGCAATGCAAATCATCTGACCAATCTGGCAGAAGCAGTTATTGGTGGCGTGAACAGTCTCGGTATTAATAGGTGTTTTGAACTACCCCATTTAGCTGTTCGCGGTCATTCTGGCGTCATCAACACGGCAAGCGTCAGCTTGATGAACTCTTCGTTTTTATCAATGGTATCCAAGGCGCCGCGAACATTCTCAGCGACCTCCGCCCCGCCCCGCTGCTCGACCCAATTCGATAACTCCATGATGGCGGCTTCCAGGGCCAGCTGGTTTTCGTTGATCTTGAAAAGTAGGGAAGGAAGTAGGTCAGAATTGGGCATCGTGAATTATCCAAAGAGATTTCATCGTAGCAGCGAAGGAGCGATGGTGATCGGTCGCGGGTGCCTGGGAGCGTGGTTCAACTGACTCAGACAGTATTCTGGTCATGGATGCACTATAAGAACCTTAACAGCGATCCACGTCATTCCAGCGATGAAAAGCAGTGCCAATACAAGCGGGTAATCTAGTATTTCGATTTCCATTTCAACAGTTCCTTCTGTGGATGACCTGTATTGCTCAGCGTAGCACTGACAGAAAAAGCGAAGCCCCGAAGGTTCGCGACTTCAGGGCTTCTATTTTCGCCTCCATCCCTTAATGATTGGCGAACGTGGTGGCGAGATTACCAGCGATGTGCCAGCAATTCACTACTGCGAATTAGCCAACCCAGCTAGCATAGGTTTGAGGCATACCCTGGCACGGTCAGTGCAATAAGTAACTAAACGCCGCGAAAGGAGCAAAGCCTATGTACTCTTCAACGTTCATCTTTGCCAAAAAACAGTTTGATGAAGCCTTTCACCGACTGGACCAGGAAATTGCTGCTATCGCAAAGTCGATCCCCGGTTACCTTGGCGAAGAGGCTTGGGAGAATTCACAGACTGGTCTCTTCTCCAATGTGTACTACTGGAGCTCTCTCGAAGCCCTTCAGAAATTGGTTGAGCATCCCCGTCACCTTGAGGCAAAGGCGGCTCAGGAAAATTGGCTTGCCGGTTATCAAGTCATCATTTCTGAGGTCATCAAAATTTATGGCGACTCCAAGCTTGGCGAGAAATGGCCAATTGCAACAGCTACCTAACCCTTCCATCGAGCGGCTGCAATGGGTCGGTTTCGGTCCGTCGCGACCGGCAGAAAACGGCCAGAAGCGGTCGCTGGACAACCGACTCTACCAGGCGATAGTGTCGACACGACCAGCCATCGACTGTAAGGACAAGGAATGTTGCGCGTACTGGGTAAGGCATCATCGATCAATGTACGAAAAGTACTCTGGGCCTGCGCTGAGATTGGAATCCCCTTTGAGCGGGAGGATTGGGGTTCTGGATTCAGGTCGACGCAAACGCCCGAATTCATGGCGTTGAATCCCAATGCCATGGTGCCGGTCATCCAAGATGACGATTTCATTCTCTGGGAGTCAAACTCGATTATTCGGTACCTGGCGTCTCGCTACGACGACACCGGCTTGTACCCGATCGAAGCAAGGGCCAAAGCGCGTGTGGATCAATGGATCGATTGGCAAGCGTCGGACCTCAACAAATCGTGGAGTTATGCCTTTATGTCGCTGGTCAGGCATTCGCATGGGCATCAAGACAGCCATGCATTGGCAACCTCATGCGATGACTGGTCGAGGCACATGGAAATTCTCGATAGACAGCTCGACTCAACCGGCGCCTACGTCATTGGTGACAAGTTTTCTCTTGCAGACATACCGATCGGCCTCTCGGTTAATAGATGGTTTGAAACACCCCTCGCTCACCCGAACTTTCCTGCCGTGAGCGACTATTATGAACGTCTGAGCCGGCGACAAAGCTACCGGCTGTACGGAAGGAATGGAACGCCATAACGCTGTAGCAGAGTTGTTTGATCGCAGTTCAGGCAGATCGGTTACTACTCATTCCAGATGTCCCCATTGGGTCGACAACCGTCCTTCGCAACACGCAGCAATAGCCCCGCAATGGACGGTCGCCCGCCAGGACCAGATTGAGCAAGCAGACAGTTCACCAAAGCCCATTTACCAAACCTTATGAGAAAACCATCGGAATTCTGAATGATGAATTCGCATTGGCCCACTTCGACATTGTCAGCCCGATACCGCGCTGGGACCTGACACACCCAACGAGGCGAGACTGCCACTCACGGCTTGAGCAGTTGCATCTGCTGGCGATAGTCATCGGTCACCTGGCGCGCCTGGTTGGCACTAGTCACTACCCGCGGGGTGATCAGAACAATCAGTTCGGTCCGGTCGCGGGACTTCGAAGTATTGCCGAACAGCCACTTCAGGCCAGGGATTTTCGAAAGCCCCGGCACGCTTGAAGTGGTTTCGGCATTGTCCTGCTTGATCAGCCCGCCAAGCAGCACGGTCTGACCACTTTGCACCGCGATCTGCGTGGAGACAGAACGGGTGGAAATGCGTGGATTGGATTGCGTGGCGGTCACGTTGCTGGAATCGGCGTCGCTGACCTGCTGGCGGATATCCATGTACACCAGGCCACCCGGATTGATCCGCGGGATGACATCCAGTATCACGCCGGTCTGCACATACTCCACGCTGCTCAATGTGGTGTCGGAATTGGTCGTGTTGACGGTCGTCTGGCTGATGGGAATATTGTCGCCCACCTGAATCTGCGCTTGCTGATTGTTCATGACCACCAGCGATGGCGCTGACAGCACCTGCGTGCGCCCATTGGTTTCAAGTGCATGCAGCGCCACTTGCAGGTTATTGCTGACAAAGGAGTAGAACAGCGCATCGGCCGCGCCTAATCCTGCCCCGCCACTGCCCAACGCGCCTTGGCTGCCGCTCTGGTTGGCGACGGTGGTGCTCGAGGAATTTCCCGCCAGGTTACCCAGATACCATTGCACGCCCAGGTCCAGCTCGCCGGAGAGTTTGACTTCGAGGATTCGTGTTTCGATCTGCACCTGCAACGGCAGGTTATCGAGGCGCTTGATAGCGGACTCGATCTCCTTCCACTGCGCAGGACGGGTGCGCACCAGCAGTTGGTTGGTACTTTTTTGCGCGGTGATGCGCACGCTTTCTTCCAGGCTCTGCTGAGCCATCTGACCACTGGCCTCGGTAGATTCGCTGGCACTGGCGTCGGAAGACTCATCGCTGGATGCCTCGTCCTCGCCCTGCTCTTCTTCAGCGCCGGCCTGAGCGCCCCCACCCTCTGATCCCATGCCAGCGGAGTCTTGACCCAAGCTACCGGCAACGCCATTGCTGCTGCCATTGAGTGACGACAGCGCGACGGTTCGCAATCCCGGCGCGACCTTGGCTGCCGCGTCGTCCTTGATGGCGCCGCTGCCATAGATCTGGCGCAGGTACCGGGCCAGATCCGAGGCTTTCATGTTGCGTACGTCATAGACATACATCTGCGGCTCGTTACCGCCGCCCTCGTCAATGGTCGCGATCCAGTCACCGACTTCCTGCAAATACGCCGGTTGCGACGAGATGGCGACGATGGAGTTGGTGCGCTCATTGGGCATGAATTTCACCATGCTCGCCAACGGCATGCCGCTGTCAGGCCCGAACAGCTTCTGCAACTGCGGCATCAACTCGGCGACCGAAGCGCGCTGCAACCCGTAGACCCCAATGGACATGCCCTTGAGCCAGTCGACATCGAAGGTGTCGATGGTCTCCTGGTAGTTGGCCAACTCATCGGGCGTGCCGGCCAGGCTGAGCACGTTGCGCGCCGGGTCTACCAGCAGGAAGGCGTTTTCCCGGGCGAAGGGCTTGAGCAGTTTCTGCATTTCCGTGGCGGAGATGTAGCGCAATGGAAACAGGCGTGCGGACATTCCGTTGGACGGCCGGGCTACCGGCATTTCCGGCACCAGCTTGCCGGCCACGGCTTGATTGGCTGGCAGGATCACATAGCGGTTGCCTTGGCGAATCATGGCATTGTCAGTCCAGGACAGCAGGGTTTCCAGGATTGACAGGGCTTGCTGCTTGTTCACCTGTTGTGAGGTCGAGAAGCTGACATTGCCTTTGACGCCTTGGGCGATGCTGTAGTTTTCATGCAGCAAGTCGCCCATCACACTGTTGATCACCGCTTCGATCGGCTGGTCGGTGAAATTGAACACGATGTCCGCGCTGTCCCCGGCGCGCTGCCCTGTGCTGGCTACAGGCGCGGCGGCTGGGGGTGTGCGCACGAAGCTCTGGTTGCCGCGAATGATCTGCCGTTTGGCGGGCGCGATGGTCTGGGCCGTCGAGGCGCTTGAGGCCGTGCCGGGTTCGTTGACCACAGGCGCGCGCTGGGAACCGGTGCCGTTGAGTGCTTCCTGCATCAGCGCCGAGTCATTTTGCAATGACTGCGGATTGAACGCGCAGCCGCCCAGGGCTACGGCAGTGGCCAGGCACAACAAGGGGCTGCGCAAACGGGAAATCTCAGGGAAGCAATGGGTCATGGTCTCGGTACGTTTGGAAGAGTGATAAGGGGGGCTGTCGAGGGCGGCGGCAGGCGTAATACGGGCAGGCTCAGTTGACGGGCCCGGCCCTGGTACATGAAGGTGGCTTGCTGCGGGCTGAGCGCGGTCAGGGTCCAGCCGTTGTCCAGAGCGCTGCCGAGGGCAAGCTTGAGGGGGCGTTTGTTGGCCAGGCGCAGCAATGCCCACTGGGCCTGGCCGTCGATGATCACACCGGTGAGCACGATGCCTTGCAGCGAGGCGGGTTCGCCTTTGCCGGTGACGAGGTCGGGTTTGCGATCCGGACTGAAGATCGACTGCTGCCAAGTCAGGGCCAGCGCCTGGGCCGAAAGCGACGGCAGGGGTCGGGGCGCGGTCTTGGCCGGGAGTTCGCCTGGCGCATCGGCAGGCAACCAGTTTTCGGCGCGCCCCGCGCCGAGCGCCAGGGTTAACAGCAAGAAACCCAACAGCGCGGCGATTACCGACAGGATCAGACTTGAGCGGCCAGGCGTCATGCTTTGGGCTCCCGGGCAGAGGCCGGCTGCAGGTAACCGCGCAGCAACAGCTGCACCTGCAAGCGCCCGGCACCGCCACTCGCAGGCGCTGACGCCGGGCGACGAATACTCAGGTTGTCGACGAACAGAAAGGGCTGGCCGTATTCCAGGTCGTGCAGCAGGTTGACCAGTGGCTCCACTGCACACTCCAGGGTGAGGCTGATTTTCACCTGGCGATAAGGCTCGGCGCTGTTCTGCTCCGGGGTGATCGGCATGCGCTGTGTCACCTGGCAACCAGCACCTTGCTCGGCGTGCGCCTTGACCAGATCGAGGCTGCGCTGCATCAGGTCGGCGGCCACGCCGCTCGGGTCGTCGCCGGGGAGCAGACTGGTGCGGCTGGCGGGGTCGCGCCGGGCTTGTTGCAATTGCCCTTGCAGGATCTCGCGCTGTTGCAGCACACCGGCATAACGTTGTTGCTGTTCACGCAGGCTGTCGACCTGGTTCTCGATATCGATCAGAGGCCCCAGGAACCAGCTCTGCACCAGCAGCCACCAGGCAGCCCACAGCACAAGGGCGAGAACGATCAGGGCGGCACAACGCCGTTCCCGTGCGCTCAGGTCACGACGCATCGGCGGCCTCCTTGCGCAATAACGCATGCAGCGAGAAGCGCTCTTTGCCGGTGTGCTCGTCAGGCTGGATGATGCCCTGGAATTGCGCATCGCCCAGGGTCCGACAGGTCTTGGCGCGACCGATCAAGGCGCTGGCTTTAACGCTTTGGCCAGTGATGGACACGCCCCCGCCTTCGCTGATCTCCAATTGCTCGACCCAGGTGTCACTGCCCAGACAGCCAGTGAGATCCAACAGCACACTGGCCAGCGTAGGCCGGGCACCCCTTTGTTGCGCCAGGTAGCGGGCAGCGCCCTGTGTGTTGATCAGTTCTCGGCGCAGGTTCTGTAGCGCCTGCACTTGCTGGCGCTGTTCGTTGACGCTCGCTTGCATCGCTTCGACCGTCGCCGAGCGAGCGCTCAGCCACATCAGCATGCAGGCCAGTACCAGGCCGAAGCAGGTGACGGCCAGATAGCGCGGCAGACTGCCCGTGCGGGTGCCTTGCCGTTCATGTTCGCCGGGCAGCAAGTCCACACCCAGGGGTTGGCCGTCGGCGCCGCGACAGTCCACGGCGTGCAGACGCAGGCCGCGCTCACGGCAATGCTCGAGGACGCTCTGCAGACGCTCGCGCAGGATGGCGACCAGCAGCACCCGCGCCATGGTTTTACCCCGGCTCTGGACCCGTGCCACAAAGTGCATGTGCTCCCGGGGAAACGGCGTGTATTTGTCCAGCTCGTAGCCCATCACGCTGTTCAGATCGCGGGAGGCGGCCATGGGCAAATGCAACGGTTGCGCCAGCACCATGGCATAGGGCAACAGCAGCACCACGCGGTCGTCGTCACCGCTGGCGAGCAGGTCCGCAAGCGGCCAGTCCAACAGTCGTTCACGGGTCGGCTTCAACAGGCATGTCTGCAGGCGCACCGGCAATGAATTGCGCAGCTCCTGCAACCACGCCTGCCACAGACGTTGCCCGAGGCTGCCATGCCAGTGGCTGTGCCAGCGAGCGCGCAGTCGGGCAAGTCGCAGAACCGACGGTGAAATCAAATGCTTCATTCTTGCCAGCGCAGGACCCGATAAGGCCGTGCCCCCTCCTTCGATGGATTGAATAACAAGGTGACGCGTAGCGTCGTGGTCTGACCGCCGGGCAAGGTCGCCCGACTCTCTATCGTGATGATCGATCCGGCATCCATGACCTTGGGGCTCGCTCGCGGCAGGTTCAGCGCCCGCTGCAGCCAAGGCGCCGCCAACTGCAGGTCGGGGCCGGGCAAGCCACTCCACAGCGTCACGTAGTCGGCGGCCCGCTGGTACAGCTCCTGGGTCATGCCGGGTATTTCTCGCAACTCTTCAATCATCCGCAGGGGGGCCTGGTTGTCGCCTCGACGATGATCCACGGCCTTTGCCAACTGCAAGGCTTCGCCAGGCGTCGCGCCACAGGCCTGTAACAGCCTGGCGATTTGCTCGGTGGGCGCAGTGTTGAGGTCCAACCGGCCTTGCTCGCTGCTCAGGCTGACAGCCAGTTCGGCGTCATCGAAACGCATCGCGTGAACCTGGCCATCCGCCAACCAGTGGCGTTGCGGGTTGCGGTCGAGTTGGGCCAACACGGCCATGCCAATGCCCGCCTCGGCAGCGAGCAGCCCTTGCAGATGCTGTCGCTGCCAAAGGGCCTGGCGATTTTGCAGATGCACCCATCCCACCAGACCGGCGAGCAAGGTGCCGAGCAAGGCCAAGACCCACAGCACCAGCAGGAGCGCGACGCCGCGCTGCCGCTTCATGGCGCGCTGTTCTCGCCGGACAAGTCCAGGCGCAGGCTGATGCTTTGCGTGGGCCAGGCAATGGCGCCGCCCAGCTGCGCATCGATGCGCACCGCGCGCGGCAAACGTCCAGGCCAGGGCCAGTGGTCCATCCATGCGCTGACCTGCCCCTTGGGCGAGACACCGCGGTAACTTAGATGCACGCTCTCGACGTCATGCAATAACACCTGCGGGTCGCTCGATGGCTGCAAGGCTGCGCCTTGCAGACGCTGGAGCCGCACCTGCAGACGCCCGCCCTCCAGGCTCACCTGGTGCAGATACAAACCACCGCCCAATGTCGCTGGCAGCGGCGCATAAAAACCCAGGGTTTGCCGGTCGCCCTGGAAGACCCACGACTGAGCCTCACCCGGTTTGCCGGCGGACAACGGCAGTGCCTGGCCAAGCGCATGGCGCAGAAAGTTCTGGGTCGATCGCACTTCATCCAATCGGGTGCTGTAGCGCTCGGCTTTGGCCATGGCCCGGTTGGCGCCGGCAATGGCCGCCCCGATCAAGGTCAACAACACACCCAGCAGACTGATCACCACCAGCACTTCCAGCAGGGTAAAACCTCGGCTGCAGCGCCTCATTGTTCTGCCCCGGTGCCTGAGCTGCGCACTTGCAGCGTGCTGTAGCGCGCTTGCCGAGCGCCGTCATCGACGTGCAGGTCCAGGCGATAGGCACTGGCCGGCCCCGCAGCGCCCGGCAGAAGGCTGACGTCCATCTGCCATTGCACCCCGCTCCACTCACCAACGCTACGTCCCGTTTGCAGGGGACGGTCGCTGGCATCGTCTATCAGCGAACGCGCGATCAGGCTCAGGCGATCGTTGCGCTGCACCTGCTGCAAGGCGCGCGCACTGTGCCCGAACGCTGCGACCAGGACACTGCTGCAAATCGCCAACACAGCCAGCGCCGCGAGCATCTCCAGCAGCGTAAAACCACGCTGGCCGTTCAATTGAGCGAGCTCAACTGAACGTTGCCCGTCAGCCAATTGATGTCGACCCGCCAACGTTTGTCATTGCGCGATAACAACAGGTGCCCGCCACTGGAACCACCATCGGGGTAGAACTCGAAAGCCGAGCCCAACCCTTCGGCGGTCAGCAGTTGCACGTGCATGTCCTGCGGCAGGCGGTGGGCTTGCTGATCGGGTCCTTGAAAATGCGCAGTGTCCAGGTCAAAACGGGTCTGCGCCGGTTGCCCGGTGACAATGGCCTGCACCCTCGCAGCGCGCAGCGCCTGCACCAACTCGCTCAGCGCCCGACGTTCCGTTGCCGCCTGCAGGCCCTTGCCCACGCCGAAGCTGGCCAGACCAATACAGATGCCAATCAAAACGATGACCACCAGCAGTTCGATCAAGGTAAAGCCGCGCGAGCGATCCCGGCCCTGCACGATTATTCCCAGTTACCGATGTCGGCCTTGTAGCCATCACCGCCGGGCTGACCGTCCTGGCCATAGAAAATCAGGTCGAAACTGCCGTGCTCGCCGGGAAATCGATAGCCGAAAGCATGGCCGAACGGGTCCTTGAGGTCCGAGGGCTTGGCGTAAGGGCCTGCCCAGCCGACAGCATTGGCCGGTTTGCTGATCAGTTGCTGCAAGTTGCCTGGAGGGCTGCCGACGTCCAGTCCGAAGCTTTCGACCTTCATGCCCAGGCTGGACAGTTGCGCCTTGCCGGCGCCGTACTTGCCCTTGTCGACGTTGCCGCCGACCTGGCGCACCACGATGGTGGCGACGATCCCGAGCAGGACGATCACGGCGAGCATTTCCAACAGGGTGAAACCGCCCTGGCGACGGCCAGCAGCAGCGTTGAATCGGGACATGTCAGTTTCCTCAAATGTTACTGGTAAGGCTCATCAGCGGCAGCATGATGGCGAGCATGATCACGGCCACCAGCACCGCCATGACCACGGTCAGGCTCGGCACCAACGCAGCGAGCATGCGATCGATGCCGCGCTTGGCTTCGATGTCGAACACATCGGCGACCTTGAGCAACATGGCGTCGAGATTGCCGGCCTGTTCGCCTACTTCAATCATCTGCAGGGCCAGTTCCGGCAGCAGCGGCTGCTCGCCGAACGCCTGTGCCAGCGTCCCGCCGCCCTTGACCCGCTCCGTGGCCTGCTCGACCTGAGCGCGCAAGGCATGGTTGCCGCACACCTGGCGAACGATGACCATGGCTTGCAGCAGGGCCACGCCGTTGCTCAGCAAGGTGCCCAAGGTGCGTGCCAGGCGTGCCGCCTCGATGCGTTGCAATAACGGCCCGATGACCTTGATCAACAGCAGACGCTGGTCATGCCGTTGCCGGCGCTGAGGATCGCGGCGTGCCAGGGCCACGCCCCACACCAGCACGACCAGCGTCGCCAGCACCAGCAGGCCATAGGCACTGAGAAATTCGCCGAGGCCGAGAATGGCCTGGGTGATCATGGGAATCGGCACGCCCAGGTCGCGAAAGATCGGCACGAATTGCGGCACCACATAGGCCAGCAACAGCGCCAGCGATCCAAGCACGCCGACCACAAGAAAGACCGGATAGATCAACGCATTGACGACTTCGCCACGCAGGGTCTGGCTGCGTTCCAGATAGTCGGACAGTTGACGCAGGGTATTTTCCAGGGAGCCGCCCGCTTCCCCGGCGCGCACCATGCTGATGTACAGGCTGGAGAACTGACCATGCTCTTCCTCCAGCGCCTGGCTCAAAGGCTTGCCGGCCTTGACCTGTTCACGCACACGTTCCAGCAGCGATCTGCGCCGGGGCTCGTTGGCCTGTTTGAGCAAAATGCCCAGCGAGCGCTCCAGCGGTTGCCCGGCGCCCAGCAAAGTGGCCAGCTGCTGGGTAAAACTGACCAGAGCGGGGCCATTCATTGCATCACGGCGCAAGGCCGCACCCAGGCCAGTTTCGGCACTGACACTGAGGCTCAATAACAGCAAGCCGCGTTTTTGCAGTACCACGATGGCGCTGGCTTCATCGACGGCTTCCAGGCTGCCTTGTCGAGTAACGCCATCGGCATCCAACGCGCGGTATTTGAAATAGGCCATGGTCAATCACCGCGCGTGACGCGCAGCACCTCTTCCAGGGACGTGATGCCGGCCACGGCTTGACGCAGGCCTTCTTCGTACAAGGTGCGCAGGCCGCCCCGCCGCGCTGCCTGCTCGAGGGTCTCGGCATCCGCCTGGCGCATCAGCAACGAGCGCAGCTCTTCGTTCATCACCAGCAATTCGGTGATGGCGCTGCGACCGTGGTAACCGCCACCGGGCAGTTCGCTGGCCGGGCGGTACAGCAAGACCGGACGCTGCTCGGTAAAGCGCTCCAGACCGTGTTCGGCGACCATTTCAGGCGGTGCTTCGAAGGCGATCCGCGTCTGCGGGTCCAGGCGGCGCACCAGGCGCTGGGCGAGAATGCCTTTGACGGTCGACGCAATCAGGTAGCTTTCGACGCCCATGTCCAACAGTCGCGTGATACTCGCCGCTGCGCTGTTGGTGTGCAGGGTTGAAAGCACGAGGTGACCGGTCAGCGAACTCTGTATGGCGATGCGGCAGGTTTCCAGGTCGCGCATTTCACCGATCATGATCACGTCCGGGTCCTGACGCACAATCGAGCGCAGGGCACTGGCGAAGTCCAGGCCGATCGCCGGCTTCACCTGGATCTGATTGATGCCTTCAAGCTGATATTCCACCGGATCTTCCACGGTGATGATCTTGCGCTCGGCCGTGTTGAGCCGCGACAGCGCGGTATACAACGTGGTGGTTTTGCCAGAGCCGGTGGGGCCCGTCACCAGCAGGATGCCATGGGGGCTTTCCAGGACATCAAGGAACGTCTGCAAGCGCTCGCCGTCCATGCCCAGGCTGGGAAAGTCGAAACTCACGGTGCGCCGATCCAGCAAGCGCATCACCACCGACTCGCCAAAACTGGTGGGCACCGTGGACACCCGCAAATCCAGTTCCTGGCCCTGGATGCGCAACATGATGCGGCCGTCCTGGGGCAGGCGGCGCTCGGCGATGTCCAGCCGGGCCATGATCTTCAGGCGTGAAATGATCGCCGCCGAAGAGCTGGACGGCGGCGCCTCGGCCTCATGCAGCACACCGTCGATGCGGTAGCGCACCTTGAGCTGGCTTTCGAAAGGCTCGATGTGAATATCCGAAGCCCGCTGCTCGACGGCGCATTGCAGGATCAGGTTGACCAGGCGGATGACCGGGGCCTCGGAAGCCAGGTCCTTGAGGTGTTCAATGTCTTCTTCGGCACCACTGCTTTCGTCCAGCGACTCGATCAGCGCATCCATGGCGCTGCGGCCCTGGCCGTACAGGCGTTCGATCAAGGTGTTGACGTCGGTGGCGGTGGCGACCCGCAACGACACGGTCTTGCCAGCGCAGTAGCCCATCGCGTCCAGCGCGTATTGCGTCAGGGGCGGGCTGGCCGCGACGGTGACCGCTGTGGCGTCGGCCGCAATGGCGACGACACCGTACTGACGCAAGAATCGTTCGCTGCCGAGCATCAACGGCTCGACGCCCCAGGAGGCTTCGTCAAGCCGCAGACTGGGCGCATCGAGCAGCGTCGCGTAAGCCTTGACCGCCTGCTCGTCACGTACGGCGCCGAGGCGTAGCAGGTTGCGCAGCACCTCGTCATCGCTGTCACTTTCAGCCATGCACAGTTTGCGCGCTCGATTGATGTCCGACGCCTTGACGTCGGTATTGTCGATCAACCATTGGCATATTGCGGATTGCGAAGGAAGTTGCATCAGACTGTTTAACTATCTCAATGACACCGTTAACCAAACACTCGAATACAGGCATCCAACGATGGCGCCTGACCAGACATGAATAGTTATATTAATATTTAACGCGCAAACTTAAAGAGTTACCACTGATAACATTCAGCCGTACCCAGAAGACGTATTCGCAAGATTAAAAGACTGCTCGAAGCAGCTAGGAAAACATCGCCGAAGAAGCTTATCAGAGCGCTAAACCTAATTGCAACTAGGTTTAGCGATTGGTTTTTTATTGCTCCAATATAGATTATTTCGCCGATTTTAACCGTAAAAATCGATGTTATTTCGATCTTTCCGCCATGAAATCACGATCTAAGGCTATTCACTCTAAAAAAGAGTCTTTTTGCCATCATCTAAAAACGAACCAAAAAGCACTTTTTCATCGGATATTTTCCAGTCGGAAAAAATATCTTTGCGACGACTGAACTTTCACGTGCATGCTTCAGACTTATGTTGCGACCCACTTCAAGACTATCTGTCTGTGGTCGATCAATAACGACTCCTCCATCAATCGAGATTTATCGATGCTTCGACTCATGTCGCCTGTATTAGGTGCATTACTTGTGTGCGCCCAAAGTTTACCCGCCATGGCTGCGGCCTCACCGTCCGTGGCGAACACCGTCAACGCGGAACATCAGCTGCGCGAGCAGATCGAGGCCAAGCGCGATCAACTTTCCGGGGCGGCCAACCTTGGCCCAGCCACGCAAACCATCCCTGGCAACATGCTCGATGCGCCAGTGGCCACTGATGACGCCCCCGCACAGGCACAACAACCATGAGCCGGCCTCGCCTCCCCCATCCGACCATCACCGCCAGAAGGACACTCGCCGTGTCAGCTTTCAAACAGACGCTTGGCCTGAGCGTGCTGACCTTCAGCATCGTGCAAGCCAACCTGGCGCTTGCCGCCGTCACGCCCGCCACCGGCAACGAGGTCGAAGCCCGGGTCAGTTCCATCCTGGACAACATGAACCAGTCGGAAAAGATCAACTTCACCCGTGTGAATGACGGGCACATGATCCCTTCCCTGCTCAAGTGGGGCATCAAGGGCACCGTCGCGTATGACTCGTCCATGGGCGTTCACGTCAACAACGCTACCTTTGGTGCCCAGTACCCTTCGCAATCGGCACTGGCCGCGACCTGGAGCATCAACCGGGCCAAGGAGTTCGGCCTGGCCATTGCCTATGAAACGAGGATTTCCGGCGGCCAGCAGATGTTGTCCCCGGGCGTGAACCTTTACCGAACTCCGTTCAGTGGCCGCTCAGCCGAATACGTGAGCGGTGAGGATCCGTTCCTCGGCGCCGTGCTCGCACCGGCTATCGTCAACGGTATCCAGGCGCAAGGCATCCAGGCCAGCGGCAAGCATTACCTGGCGAACGAACAGGAGGCCAACCGCCAGGCCGTCAACGTCGTCGCCGACGAGCGTACGTTGCGCGAGTTGTATCTGCCGGGCTTCGAATCGATGGTCAAGAACTCGAACGTCGCGTCCATCATGTGTGGCTTCAACAAGGTCAATGGCGACTATGCCTGCGAAAACCATCACCTGATCACCGACGTGCTCAAGGGCGAATGGGGCTACCAAGGCACCGTGATCAGCGATTTCAACGCTATCCACAATGCGTTCAAAGGCGCTTGGGCGGGCACCGATATAGACATGCCGTCGGGCCTGCAATTTACCGAGGCCAACCTGCTGCCGTATGTGTGGAGCGGGCAACTGACCCAGAACGTCATCGATGACAAGGTCAAGCGCAACCTGCGCGCCATCGTCAGCTACGACTTCCAGGACAACCTCAACACGGCCAAGACCCTCGACCACCCCGAGTACGGTGCGCGCGCCGCATTGAACACCGCCCGTGAAGCGATCGTGCTGCTGCGTAACGAGAAAACTGTCGCAGGCAAGCCGCTGCTGCCGCTGGCGCAGTCCGCCAAAATCGCCGTGATCGGCGATTGGGCAGACCAGGCGCCGGCCTCACCTTTCGGTACCGCCAACTCGCCACCCAACAGCTACGTGACGGAGCTCAGTGGCTTGCAGCAATTGGCATCGAGCAGCTCGGATATCACTTACCTGCCTGAGATGAGCCTGAACCCGAAAAGCTCCGTGTGGTATCAGCCGGCGACCGGTAACAGCGGTATCAGCAATTCCGGGGTGAAAGCCGAGTACTTCGCCAACACCAGTTTCTCGGGCACTCCGGCACAAACGCGAGTCGAGCCGGGGGTGAATTTCAACTGGACCACCAGCACCAATGAAACCAGTGCAGGTACCACTACGGTCTCTGGCTTCAATCCTGCGGCCGGCAATTTCTCGGCGCGGTTTACCGCAAACATCAAGCCTGTGGTTTCCGGTCCGCAGGTGTTCAAGGTCCGGGCAGACGGCCCCTACAAACTCTGGGTCAACGATGAGCTCGTGGTGCAAAGTGACGGCGTGCCGCACTCCTCCGACGTGGTCAACGCCCTGACCACGTCCAGCAAGACCGCAGCCCTGGTGGCCGGCAAGCAATACACCGTCAAGCTGGAATACCAGCGCGTGCAGGGTAACTTCACCCCGGCGCTGGGCGGTCTTGCCGGCGTGCAGATGAGCTGGGCGTCGCTGCGTCCGCCCAAGGATCTGTCGAAGTACGATGCCGTCGTGGTTGCCGCAGGCACCAACTATGAAAACGAGGGCGAAGGGTCTGACCACGGTTATGAACTGCCTGACCAGCAGGCCGAGCTGATCAACTTTGTGACCCGGGCCAACCCCAATACGATCGTCGTGATGCACGGCGGCGGTGTAGCGGACATGCAACCTTGGGCCAAGAAGGTAGGCGCCACGTTGCAAGCCTGGTTCCCGGGCCAACAAGGCGGCCAGGCACTTGCCGAGATCCTGTATGGCAAAGTCAACCCATCGGGCAAATTGCCGGTCACCATCGACAAAAAGATCGAAGACAACCCAAGCTACGCTTCGTATCCGGACCCGGCTGCCTATCGCGGTGACAACGCGCTGACTGAAATGACCTACAGCGAAGGGCTCTACCTCGGTTATCGCGGCTACGACAAGAAACACGCCAAGCCGCTGTATCCGTTCGGCTATGGTCTTTCCTACACCACCTTCGGCTACAGCGACCTGAAGTTGTCAACCAATGTGCTGACTCCCGGCGCCACCGTTGACGTCAAGTTCACCGTGACCAACACCGGCGACAAGGCGGGCTTCGAGGTGGCGCAGCTGTATGTGCAACCGGTCAACCCTGCGGTCGATCGTCCGGAAAAGGAGCTCAAGGGTTTTACCAAGGTCTACCTCGAGCCAGGCCAGAGCAAGACCGTGAGCATCCCGCTCGATTCGCGCTCGCTGGCCTACTACGTGGATAACACCGACAGCTGGAACGTCGACGCCGGCAAGTTCAAGATCCGCGTGGGTACCGATTCAGAGGACTTGGCCTTGAGCCAGACGCTGGTCACGCTGTACCCGGAGCAATTGAACACCCGCGACAGCAACCCGCTGCCAGTGCCACTGCGCAAGGCCGTCCAGGTCACGGCGGCGCAAACTTACTGACCGTTGCATGAGGCTCAGGGATGAGCCTTTTACGCCAACTTCAGATCGGCGGCCAGGCGGCGCAAGTAGTTATCGAAGACACCCATGACGTCTACGTTCGCCCGCCCCCTGAGCCATTGGATCTGCAGCCCGTCCATGAGTGAAAAGATCTCCTGGGCAAGTGCCTTCACATCCACGTCCCCCCGTATTTCGCCGGACTCGACCAATACCGCGAGGTGCGCCTGTGCATGGGCATGCACCATGTCGAACTTCTCCTTGTACCAGGGAAACGCCGGATGCTTTTCGGAGAGGCTCTCGGTATTGATCATCACTGAGGCCTGGCATTCGCAAGCGTCCTCCACACTGAAACTCATGCTCAGCCTGAGAAATTGCACAAACCCGTCAAGTGTTGGCGCGGTGGCCAGGTCACCGAACCGGGCAACCACCCTTTCGTCCCGACGATCGAGCAGCGCTTTCAGCAACGCCACCTTGTTGGGGAAATGGTGCAGCAGTCCCACCGTGGTGATGCCCGCAATATCGGCGACATCGCGCATCGAGGCACCCAGGTAACCATCCCGGGCAAACACTTCGGTGGCGGCATCCAGCAGCGCCATGCGGCGCATTTCCCCTTTCGGCGCGCGTCGACGCTTGGGGTTCGGCGAATCGCCCGATTCGTTATGAGTGTCCATGTCTGCCATAGAATTCCGTTGAAATTGGCACGCCCTTGCTGCCGGGTCTGGCAGCGGCGCGATTGTTCGTTCAATGCAGCCGGTGCGCCTTCGCCCGCTGCACAAAGAAGCGTCGCGAAACATGCGAGGCGGTGACAATCGCTGCGATAGCGACCAGTGCGTTACCCGTCCACATGCCGATCACGGCACCGCTGCCAGCGAAACCCTGCGCCCCTGCGTACACCCATGGCAGGGTGCCCAAGGTGCCGCGAATCCACCCGAAAACCGGCACCCACCAGGCGCGCTCCATCGTCAGGAACATCGATTGCGCGACAAAGTCCAGGCCGAAGACAATCCACAGACCCGCACCAAACTGGGAAAACGCCATGAACATCTCTCGCCCCATGCCCGTCAGGTGAAAGTAGTCGGCAATGAAGGGCCCTGACACGGCCAGCAACAACCACAACGCTACGCCATAGAAGACCACGAGCCGGCGGGTAAAGACCAGGATCGCCCGGACCCGATCATCGCGGCCTGCACCCAGATTCTGCGCGAGCACCGGCACCAGTGCACCCGGCAGAGCGAAGAACACACAGTAGCCAAGCTGCAGGACGCGATCCACTACCGCCATCCCGGCCAGGGCTGACGTCCCCAGGCCCGCGAGCACCACCATCAGGTAGGTGATGCCCACCGGCATGGCCAGGTTTGCCAGCATCGCCGGCAGCGCCACTCGCAAGGTACGCCGGGTGTGGAGCGACAAGAGTTTGAGATTGATCGTCGCCGAAAGTCCTAAGTGCCGTTTGACCAGCACCAGCCCTGCCACCGATGTCACGGCAGCCGACAGGAGAAAGGACACCCCGGCCCCTTCCAGCCCCATGCCGAAGCCGAAAATGAACAGAGGATCTGCCACCGCCAATGTCCCCGCCCCCAGCAGCAGGACGTTCAGCGCGAGCCTGACCTGCCCTTTCGACCTGAGCATCTGTACGCACATCTGCGTGGCAGCGATCAATAGGCTGCCGGGCACGACCAGCCAGAGGTAATGCCGTGCGACTTGATAAGCCGCCAGGTCCGCACCCAGCCATCGAGCCAAGGGCTCAGCGCAAACCATCTCCACCACGACAAGGGTGGCAGACAGCAGGAACGCCATGATCAGCATATGGCTGGCCAGTCGAGCCAGGGTTTTGCCGGCATGTTTGCCAATGCGATCGGAAAGCAGCGCCACGGCCCCGATCGCCAGCCCGGTGGAAAATGCCCCATTGATGAACACCAGGGTCTTGCCCAGCCCGACGGCGGCCAACAGGCTTTGGTCATCGAGCATGGACACGTACATCAGGGTGAGGATGTCGACGAGAAAAACCGCCAGCAAGCCCAGGGCGCCCGTGCCCACCATGCTCAACACATGCCTGCCAATGGGCCCCTCAATGAACCTGGCACCATGGGTGGTCATTTGGTTGCTCGATGTTGGAAGGCGATCACTTGCATTCGGCTTGCCCGTGCCAGCGCTACAGGAAGCGAGGCTTTTGCGAGGGTATATAGGAGGCGTATCAGGGCAAATGATACGAGGGCCAGGCGCGGTATGCCAGCAGATGTGCCTGCTTGCGATGAACTGCGATCCTCACCGGTTGCCGATTGCCTGAGACGGTTTGCAGCGGGTAATGCGCAGCCTCGGCATGACCGACGAGCCTGCGCACATCCCTGGAGCTTCAGCGTTGACAGGATCAGCTCACGTTTTTCTAGAACGGCAACCGCGCCTGCAACCACAGCCGCGTCCCTTCGGATTTGTTCTTCGCCCCGAACTCCTCCTGCAACTTGGCAACCACGGCAAAGTCTTTGCTGAAGCGGTACATGAAGTAGGGCCCCAAGGCATCGACCGAACCGCGGTTACCGTTGCCATTGACCGAGGTTCCATCACGGCGGTCATCGGTTGTCTGCTGGTAGATGTAGCCGTTGATGCCGGCGCTCAAGGGTCCGTTGAAGCGATAGCCCGCGCTGAATTCAAGCGTGAGCTCATCGCCCGAGCGATAGTCGGTCTTGTCGTTTTTCGAGTTGATGCCGTAGCGCAGTTTGGCGCTGGCTTCCCAGTGCTCGGTGGGAAACCACGTCGCGGCATAGAAAGGTGCGACCTGGTAGTAGTTGCGCCCGGTGTTCACCGGCTCATCCTCGTCATAGTCGCCGGTGGGCAGGAAGGTTTCGATACCGGCGGTCTGGTGCAAGGTCTTGCCGTGCCAACCGAGCAGCACCGGGGCAAAGCTGAGGTCGGCCAGATTGGTAGAGGTGCCGCCCTTGTCCAGCGGTGCCAGGGGCGCAGGGCGGGCAACGTCCAGGGTCAGGTCAATCGTGGGCGCCGCCAGTGCCACTCGGGTTTCGACATTCGCGCCCAGCCATTTCACCCCGGGCCAGACATAGCTCAGGCGCAGGGATACGCTATCGGACCTGATGCGATAACGGGCGATGCCGGGATTGTCGTCGCCGTCGTTGCCTTTGACGTGGGTGGCATCGTAATGGGTGTAGTACAACAGCGACGTCAGGCCTTCGGGCAACATCAACCCCGACATATTGGTTTCCACACCCAGTGGGTAGGAATTGCCATTGCCCTCGGTGGCGCTGACGGCGCCGTGGAAACACAAGAGCAAGCCGGCGGCCTGCAAGGCGCGAACATGAACAGCCTTCATTGAAAGTCCCTCTTTTTGTTGTTGTAGAGACGCAGCAAACAGCGATGTCCGGGCTTAGCCGTCAGTCATGGCACACCTCGAACAAACCAGCGACGCCCTGCCCGCCGCCTACGCACATGGTCACCACGACATGGCGAGCCCCCCGGCGCCGCCCTTCGAGCAAAACGTGCCCGGTCATGCGCGCCCCCGACATGCCGTAGGGGTGACCCAGGGCAATGGCGCCGCCGTTGACGTTCAGGCGCTGCATCGGGATGCCCAACTGACGCTGGCAATACAGCACCTGGGAGGCGAAGGCTTCGTTCAATTCCCACAAGTCGATGTCGTTGATGCCCAACCCGTGGCGGGCCAACAGGCGCGGTACCGCCAGCACCGGGCCGATGCCCATTTCATCCGGTGCGCAGCCCGCACTGGCAAAACCTTTGAAAATCCCCAAGGGTTGCAAACCCCTCGATCTCGCCTGCTCGGCGCTCATCAACACACAGGCCGCCACGCCATCACTGAGTTGCGAGGCATTGCCGGCCGTCACGGTTCGATGTCCACCCTCAAGCACCGGTGCGAGTGCGGCCAACTGGGCGCGCTGGGTACCCGGCCGATTGCATTCGTCACGGTCGATGCGCAGGGGTTTGTCGTAATACTCGTAGTTGGCCTTGTCCACGGCCCTGGAGACGACGTCCAGCGCGACGATTTCTTCGTCGAACAGCCCGTCGCGCTGGGCCTGGGCCGTGCGCTGCTGGCTGAGCAAGGCGTAGTCATCCTGGTCGCTACGGGAGATGCCATAACGACTGGCCACCCGCTCAGCCGTCTCGAGCATGCTGATGTAGGCGTCAGGCCGATGCTCCAGCAACCATGGGTCTTGACCGTAGTGCTCGTTGGTGTGGGCGTTTTGCACCAGACTGATGGACTCGCCCCCCACCGCCAGCATGATCGAGCTGCCGTCCAGCTGGATTCGTTGCGCGGCACTGGCAATGGCCTGCAGCCCCGACGCGCAATGACGGCTGACGGTCTGCGCCGCGACGCTGTCCGGTAACCCGGCACGCAACGCGCTGTGCCGGGCAATGTTCTTGCCCTGGGTACCCTCGGGCCGTCCACAGCCCATGACCAGTTCTTCCACTTCGGCGCCCTGGATCCGCGCGCGCTCGAGCACGTTCTGGATGATCGGCGCGGCCAGGCTGGGCATCGGGGTATGGTTGAACGCGCCACGATAGGCCTTGCCAATGGCCGAGCGGGCGTAAGCAACAATCACTGCGTCTTGCATGAGAAACCTCCGGCCGAACGCTCGTGTGCAGCGTCCGGCTGCGATCAAAGCGCCTGCACGATGGCCTGGTGGGCTTCGGTGTGGTGGGCCAGTGCCTGATAGGCAGCGGACAATTCGAGCAAGGGTTCCAGCCGGGTGTGCTGCCCTTCGCGCAACAGCTTCTTGGTCAACCTCAGGGCATGCCCGGGGTTGGCCGCGATCCGTCTGGCCAGGTCCTGGGCGGCCGCCAGCAAGTCATCCGGCTCGACGATGCGCGACACCAGGCCATACTCGAGGGCCTGCTGCGCGGACACTGTCTCGCCGGTAAACGACAGCTCATAGGCCCGCGACAGGTTGTTCAGCGCCCGGGGCAGCAGCCAGGCGCCGCCGTCACCGGGCACGATGCCCAGGCGGACGAAGCTTTCAGCGAATCGCGCCTGTTGCGAGGCAATGCGGATGTCGCACATCAAGGCCAGGTCGCAGCCGGCGCCAATCGCGGCGCCGTTGACGGCGGCAATGGTTGGCACCTCCAGGTGATAGACCGCCAGCGGAATCTGCTGGATGCCATGGCGGTAGCCGTCGCGCAGTTGATACGGATCACCGGCGAACAGCCCCGCCCGCGCTTTCATGTCCTTGACGTTGCCGCCGGCGCAGAACGATTTGCCTGCGCCTGTGAGGATGACCACCTTGACCTGTGGATCGCGGTTGATGCGCACGCAAATTTCGGTGAACCCGTCGAACTGCGCCTGATGGCTCAAGGCGTTGTGCTGCTCGGGCGCGCACAGCGTCAAGGTGACGATGCCGTCTTCGAAGCGGTATTGGATAAAGTCGCTCATCTCAGGCCGCCTCGATTTTTAGCTGGGCGCTGACGCGCTCCACCAGGTCTTTCTTGGAGACCTTGCCGAAGGTCGACAGCGGAAAACTGTCCACCAGCTCCAGGCGCTCCGGCAGTTTGAAACGGGCGATTTCATGGCTCTGCAGGTAATCGACCAGCTCTTCCAGGCTCAACTGCGCAGCCGGCTTGAGGATCACGAAGGCGCACATTTTTTCGCCCAGCACCGGGTCGGGCATGGCCACGCACGCCACGTTCGTGACGGCCGGGTGAGCCAGCACCAGGTTCTCGATTTCTTCGGCGGAAATTTTCTCGCCGCCGCGGTTGATCAGGTCCTTCTTGCGCCCTTCCACCACATAGTTGCCCGAGGGCAGCTCGCGCATCATGTCGCCGGAACGGTAGAAACCTTCGGGGGTAAACGCCCGCGCGTTATGCTCGGGTGCGTTGAAGTAGCCGCGCAAGGTGTAGGGCCCCCGGCAGCACAGCTCGCCCGGCGTACCCGGCGGCACGGGTAGGTCGTCCTCGCCGAGCAAGAGGATTTCGTCGTCTTCACACACCGGCCTGCCCACCGACTCGCGGCGGACATCCAGCGGGTCGTCCAGGCGCACGAACATCAACAGGCCTTCGGCCATGCCAAAGTTTTCCTGCACCGTGCAGTTATGCAAGACCTGCTCGGTCAAGGCCCGCGTCTCCGGTTGCAGGCGCTGGCCACCGGACTGGATCACCCGAACGCTGTCCAGGTTGAAGGACTCGACCCGCGGGTCGTTCATCCACATGATCAGCAGGGCCGGCACCACATGGATATGGGTGACCTTGAAGCGCTCGATCAAGGCGAACACCTCTTCCGCCCGCGTACTGGCATGCAGCACCACCTTGGCACCGCAGAGCATGAAGCCCTGCAAGCCAGGGCACGCCAACGGCAAATTGTGGGCAATGGGCAATACGTCGAGCAACACCGAGTGCTCATCGATGCCCGTGTATCGGGAGGCCAGCCGCGAGTTGCAGGCGTAGTCGTTGTGCGAGCGCGGGATCATCTTCGGGATGCCGGTGGTGCCGCCGGACAATAGAAACAGCGCCGGGCTGCACGGATCGATCGCGGCCTGGATCGCCTCGATTTCGGCGGCATCGCGAGAGGGTTCACGGGCCAGTAAATCGCCCAGCGAGACAAAACCGTGCGCCGCGCCGCCGAGGACAAACTTGCGCCGGATGCTGGTGGTATCCGCCTGGACGCGGTTGACGATATCGATGAAATCGCAGTCCTTGGAGCGGTCCGCGGTGATGGTGGCAGTGGCGCCAGACAACTCGACGAACTGGCGCAGTTCACGGTACCGGTGGGTGTGCAGCGCCAGGATCGGCCGCACGCCAATTTTCTGCAGGGCCAGGTAGACGAAGACAAACTCCAGCACATTGCCCAGTTGCAGGACGACGATATCGCCCGGCACCAGGCCTGCATCCAACAGGTTCAAACCCAGGCGCGTGGCAACCTGGTCAAGCTCGGCGTAGCTCACCTCACGGGACGCATCGCACACGGCAATGCGCTCGCCGTACTGGCGGCACACCGCCTGGAAGGTATTCGCCAGGGTCTGGTCCTGCCAGTAGCCCTTGGCGCGATACTGCTCAACGAACTTTTCTGGAAACGGCACGAATCCCATCATGGAAATGTCCTCGATGTTGTCGTTATTGTTGGAAGGAACACGCAGGGGCCAGAGCGCAACTCTCGCCCGGAAGAATTGGCCCTGAAGAATCAGGTGGTCTTGGCGAAGCCGCCATCGATGACAATGGTTTCGCCGGTGACAAAGTGCATATGCTCGATCAGGGTGAGCACCACTTCAGCCACGTCCGGCATGGTCACGCAGCGCTGCAGGGGCGTGGCGCGTGCGCGGCGGCTCATCAATTTGTCGTAGTTGTCGCCCAGCATCCATTCCATCCACTCCCCTTCCATCCAGCCCGGGGCGATTGCGTTGACGCGTACCTTGGGGCCCAGCGCATTGGCCAGGGTCTGGGTCATGCTGATCACGGCCGCCTTGGACGCCGAATACGGCAGCGGCTGAGCTCCGGGGCGCATGCCAACGATCGAAGCGGTGTTGACCATGCATGGCCGGGGGGCCTCGAACAACAGGGCCTTGGTGTGCTTGGCGATCAGGAACAGGCCGCGCACGTTCACGGCGAATACCCGATCCCAATCTTCCACGTCGATCTCGTCGAACTTTTTCGGTGGCGTATCGATGGACACGCCGGCGTTGCTGCAGACCACGTCCAGATGGCTGTATTGCTCACGGATGGCAGCGACCATGGCCTTGACACTGTCCTCGTTCGACACGTCGCACTGCAGCAACATCGTCCGCGCCCCGGCTGCCTCGCAGGCTTGCACCGTGGACCTGGCCGAGGCTTCGCTGCGGCTGTAGTTGACGATCACGTCATAACCGGCCTTGGCCAGTGCCACGGCCACCGTGGCGCCAATGCCGGATGCGGAACCTGTGACCAGGGCGACTTTCTTGGATGGGGACATGTTCAACCTCGTTGTTGTTTTTAAAAGAACATGTTCATTTTTAGACATGATCATATTGTTTGTCAAGGCTCTGGCCATCCCTTAAGATGAGTTCTTCCAGAACCCCGACAAAACCAGAAAAATCAAAGGTCTGACATGAACGTGAAATCGAATGCCCCGCTGGGTTTGCGCGAACGAAACAAGCTCGACAAATTCCTGCGGATCCGTGCCGCATCGAAAAAACTCTTCACCGAGAATGGTTTTGAGCCGACCACGACACGGCAAATCGCCCAGGAAGCGGACGTTGGCCTGTCGACCCTGTTTCTCTACGCCACCGACAAGCGCGACCTGTTGTTTCTGGTGTTCAACGACGATCTCGACGAGTTGACTACGCGGGCTTTCGCCGACTGCCGCGCCGACCGCCCACTGCTGGACAACCTGCGCAACGCGCTGCGGCACTTTTTCGTGTTTTACGGACAGGACAAGGTGATCTCACGGGACCTGACCCGCGAGATCACCTTCTACACAACGGGGATGCAGAGCGAACGCTTCCAGGCGACCCGAGCGCGGACCATCGACTCGATCTCGACCCTGCTCGCTCATGCTCGAGCCCAGGGTGAAGTGCGCTGCCAGGAAGACGACAGCATGATCGCCAAGACCATGTTCTATCTATTGGCAGCGGAGATTCGCATGTGGCTGGCGGACGACTCGCAGGATCCTGAAGACGGTCTCAATGAGCTGATGAAGCGCCTGAATCTGATAATGCATGGTTTGCAGGCGGCGTGATCGCCGGCACCTTGTGCTGCCCATGGAGGTCCGGATAACGACCGACACAGAGCATCAGGACACAGGCCACCACCATGCAGCCGGCGAACAACAGCAGGACCGCGTCGTAACTGCCATTGAGCGTCTGGCCAACGCCCATCAACAACGGCCCGAAGGCAGTGCCCAGACAGAACAGGCCGAACAGGTAGCCGTAGATTTCACCAAAGGCGCGCAAGCCGAAGTAACGCGCGATCAGGTAGGCAATCAGGTCCACCTCCGCGCCGACACCCAGCCCGATCAGGGCTGCGCAAAGCATCGCGCTGCTGCCGCTGGCGCCGCTGTAGAGCAAGAGGATGCCGATCACCGGGCCAATGAAGAAAAACACCGTGACAAAGGGCGCGAACAGATAGTCGAGCAAGTACCCTGCGCCCACGCGGCCGACGATCAGCGCGATGCCGATGATCGAGGCAATGCGAGCGGCTTCGCCAGCCGGTATGCCGCGGTCGGTGAGCAAGGGCACGAAGTGCACCGAGCAGCCGTTGATCGCCAGGGCCGCGAGGAAAAACGCCACGCCGATCAGCCAGAACGAGCGGCTGCGCAGCGCCTGCCCCACGCTCAGGCCAACCTTGTCCGGCGAATGAGGGGCGCCATCGACGGTGGGCTGGTTGTCCGGGAATAGCCCCAGGTCAGCAGGCTTGTTCTGCAGTTTCCAGGCGACGCCCACGGCGCCGAGAACAATCACCAGGCCCATCACCGCATACGCCAGGCGCCAGCCCAGTGCGGCCACGGCATGCTGCGCCAGCATCGGCAGCAACGCCGCACCGATGCCGATACCCGCCATGCTCAAGCCCAGGGCCAGGCCACGGCGGCGGATGAACCAGCAACTCACGGCCATGGCATAGGCCGTCGGTGTGCCGCCGGTGGACAACAGGCCAATCACGCAGAACGCCAGATAGAACAGCACCAGGTTGGCCGGCAACAGGCCGAGCGACATGATCCCGACGCCGAACAACAGCAAGGCTGGAATGGCCACCTGGCGCGCCCCCTTGCGATCGATCAACCGACCGATCCAGGGGGTGCACAAAGCGGCGGTGAGAATAGCGATGGTCAGCCCCAGCGAAACTTGCGAACGGCTCCAGCCGAACTCGGCGCTCAAGGGCTTCATGAAAATGCCGAAGGTAAATACCAGGACGGGGCCTTGGCTGACGATCATCCCCATGATCGATGCGATCACGACCCACCAGCCGTAAAACATGCGCGAAGTATTCATTGCCTGTCACCTGTGATTATTTTTATTCAGGTAGCGGTAACGCCGTCTGAGCGTACCGTATCGGGTAGAAACCGGCTGCAGTGCTTCAGCATCCTCGCCATTGCGGTCGACGTTTTTCAGCAAAGGCACGCGGCCCTTCGCGACTGTCTTCGCTGGCCTTGCGCCGTTCTTCGGCGTCGTAGCGTCGGGCCACAGCGTCGGCCAGCGGCAAGTCAAGGCCCTGCATGGCGCAGGCCTTGGTGGCGCGAACCGCCAGTGGTGCACAGGCCAGAATGTCCGCCACCCACTGCTCGACAGATTCATCGAGCAGGTGCGCGGGAACCACTTCGTTGATCAGGCCCAGCTCGTAACCCCGTTGCGCGGTCATGGCTCGCCCGGTCAGCAGATACCCCATGGCCGCCTTCAGGCCGATCTGGCGCGGCAGGCGATGGACACCGCCTGCCGTGGCAATCAGCCCGCGCCGGGGCTCGGGCAGGCTGAGCTGGGCATGTTCGGCGGCGACGATGATGTCACACGCCAGGGCCAGCTCCAGTCCGCCGCCATGGGCCGAACCATTGAGCCGTGCAATCAGCGGCTTGGCGAAACCGAAGCGGTCGGTCAAGCGTGTGGTGCTCTGCCATAATGCCGCTTCAGCCTGTTTCTGCGCCTCATCGGCAACAGCCATTTGCGCCAGTTGCTTGAGGTCGCGGCCGGCACTGAAGGCCTGGTCGCCCTCCCCGGTCAACACCCCGAGCCACAGCTCGGGGTCAGCCTCCAGCTCATCGCAGGCCAGACTCAACTGATGGTAGGTGAGCGGGTCCAGCGCGTTGCGAACCTGAGGCCTGTTGATGCGGATATGGAGCACGTGCCCGCGCCGTTCGGTCAGCACATTGTGCTGCTCGCTACCCATCTCAGAGACCCAGCACGCGTTCGGCGTTCTTGTGGAAGAACAACTCCAGCACTTCATCGGAGTAGCCCAACTCGCCCCACTCCTTGAACAGCCGCTCATGGGGAATGCTGGGGTAGTCGCTACCGAACATGACCTTGTGCTTGAGTCGCCCGCGAATATCGCGTTTGAGCGCCTCTGGCAGGTATTTGGGTGCCCAGCCGGACATCTCCCAGAACACATTGCCCTTGTGCAGTGCACAGACGGTGGTTTCGTCGATCCACGGGTAACCCGGGTGCGCCATGATGATGGTCAAGTCCGGAAAGTCCGCCGCCAGGGTATCGATGGACGAGGGGTGCGCATGCCGGGTCTTGGCGCCGAAGCCCCCAGGCAGACCTGCGCCCATTCCGGTCATGCCGACGTCGATCATCACCGGCACTTTCAGGGCGTTGATTTCCTCCCACAGCGGGTAGTAGCGCTGATCGTCGACACTGAAGTGCTGCATGATCGGATGGAAGTGAAACCCAAGCATGTCGAGGTCGCGGATCGCATGCTTGGCCTCATCGATCGCCACCTGCCCCATGGCCGGCTCCACGGCACCCCAGGCCTGGATGATGCAGTCATGGCGATCGCGCATGCCGGCCACATAGTCGTTGTCGCAAGGCACTGTGTTGATGGTTGCTCGCAGATCCAGGGCCACCAGCACCGCCTCGATGCCGGCGCTCTGGAACTCGCGAACCACTTCTTCCTCTGTCTTGGCCTTCCAGTCGCGGTGCCAGTACTCCGCAAGAGCCTTGACATAGGGACCCTGGCAGTCGATCCAGCGTTGGGTGTTGGGGTAGCAGTGCAAGTCGATTCGGCGCATATGATCGCATCCATTATTGTTGTTGATCATTTATGAACATGTTCTTTATATGACCGAGTTCAGCTTATGTCAAGCGTCAGGCACACCTGGTTTTGACGCTTGAGGGTTTATCTATCGAAGGGTTGGATGGACTACGGTTCAGCGCAAACCAGGCGGGAGATGAAGTGGTGCGGTACGGCAAGCAAGGCGATGAAGAGGTTACCCAGGGAACGCTTACTCTTGCCTGGCGATATCGACCGAGATCTCCACCGCCGCAATTGTTCCTCTGTTCTCAAGCCAATGCGTGGTGTTGCTGTCCTCGGTCCAACCTAATCCCGGCCCATAGTCCGTGGCGACTCCATTTCGATGATCGGTGATCGTGCCTTGCACTATGTAGACGCTGCCTGGTCGGTCGTTATGGTTGTGAATCGGCCCGAAGACGCCTCCAGGCTCGATTGTCACCCTACGCGTTCTAAGCTGGCGACCTGCCATACCTTCAATTTCGGGACCAAGGTCCATCGAGGCAAGTAACTCCACCGTAACGCCTCGCGTTTCAGGTGCTACCTGTTTGTCGCTCATCGCTCGCTCCTTTTTGCAGTTGCAGGGTCTATCTGGAAGTAGACACCCAAAAAGATCGGCTGAGACGAGAAGCGACAGAGAGTCGTTCACGGCCCTTGGCGACGGGCAGTAATCGGCCGATTCTGTTGAAAAAGTCGGTGATCGTTTGCGCATCAGAAATGTACGCGCGTGAGATTGAAATCTTTAATTTTGGCAGAGGCTTCCGGACTCGGATTTCACGTAGCAGCGTGCAAAAAAGGCGTTTTCACCTGTCAACGATGAGGCCGTTTCGGCAAAGCGATTTTTTCAACACAATCGGCCAGAAGGAGACACTCGCGACTTGGTCGACCAGCGGCGCTGGCGAGATTGAGTCCTACAGGACTCTCCTCATGTCGTCCCGTCTAGGTTGGCACCACCGAAAGTTTCTATGTTCTGTCGCGTCACCAATGAAATCTTCCGAATGCACAGCACATACCGGTGCCAACGTCGTCCTCATGGGCGAGTCGATCCGCGACTATCAAATCACCAATTTGCCTAACTCTAAATCGCTAGTCCACAGAAGCCCGCGAATGATCTTTTTTCAGACGATGCTCCAGCTGTCGGCGAGTAACACCGAGAAGCCGCGCAGCCTTCGAAATGTTGCCGTCGGCCCGGGCAAGTGCACGACTGACTGACGTATCGATGAGTGCTTCTAGGGGATGCTCATCCAGCCAATGCTCAATGATTTGCTGGCGTTGTTGGGGGGTATCGAAGCGTCCTGGCGACTCCGACTCCCGAGTCGAAGAGAGAAACAGGTCACTCAGGCCGATGGGCTCATTATCATCGGCCAGCACCACGCCACGCTCGATAATGTTCTCCAGCTCTCGCACATTACCGGGGTAACTGTACTCCAACAGTGCCCGCACAGCCGCCCGCGACAGTCCTTTGATCGAGCGTTGATGCAGGGTGGAAAATCGCTTGATGAAATAACGGATGAGCAGCGGAATGTCGTTTCGCCGTTCGCGCAGCGCCGGGATGTGAATGGGCACCACGTTGATCCGATAGAACAGATCTTTACGGAAGCGGCCACTGCGCACGTCCTCTTCCAGATCCGCATTGGTTGCGGCGATGACCCGGATATCCACCGGGTACGGGGCATCGCCACCCAACCGGTCCACCTCACGTTCTTGCAATACGCGTAGCAGCTTTTCCTGCGCCACAGAGGTCAGGGTACCGATTTCATCGAGGAACAGCGTACCGCCATCGGCTTGTTCGAAACGCCCGGCCCTGCTACGCGTAGCACCGGTGAAGGCGCCCTTTTCCACGCCGAACAGCTCCGATTCGATCAAGGTTTCCGGCAGCGCGGCGCAGTTGACGGCCACGAAGGGCTTGCCTGCCCGGTGGCTGAGCTGGTGCAGCAGCCGGGCAAATCGTTCCTTGCCGACGCCAGTCTCCCCTTGGAAAAGCACGGTGACATTGCGCGTCGCGATCTTTTCGATCCGCCGACAGGTCGCGAGAAAACTGGGGTCGGCCCCGATCAGGTCGGAGGCAGCCAGGGCGTCATCCAGTACCGGGTCATTCAAGGAGGCGTTGATGTAGTCGGTGGAGCCGAACAGTTCCAGCTGGTCAGCATCGGGCCCCCACTCCTCGATAGGCTTTCCGATGATGCGGCAATGGGCATGCCCCATACCGCGACACTCGATCTCGCGAAACAGCACCGTACGACCGAAGAACGCGCTGGTGAAGCCGGATGCATGGCCAATCTGCATCCAGCAGACCGGCTCGGCGGAAATGGGCAGATGGGCAAGGTGGGCGCTGGCCTCGATGGAGTCGTGCCAGATCTGTTCGACGTAGTGGTGGCCGGATTCAACGTCCACCTCCATGCGCAGCGTCTCCACCAGGGTCACCCCTTCCATCGCGTGGAGCAATGGCCCGGCCATGAACGCGTGATCACTTTCGTCGCCCCGCAGGTTGCGCGCGAGCTCGGCGTCGCTCGAGCCGGCCGCATAACCCATTCTCGCCAGTAGACGACGCGAGTGGGCCACGCCCATTTCGGCGATCAGTTCACGCCGGAAGGCGGCGAAAGCGGGTAACTGCATCAGGAAGGCACGTTGGTTACCGAGCCAGATCTTGCCCTTTTCAGGCTCCAGTCGAAGCTGGCGAATCAAGTCTTCCGGGAAGCGTTGTACAGTCATGGCGATTCAACATTTTTGTCGTTATTGGCAGAACCTATAACAAATACGTTAAAAACTCGCAATGAACGCTCTGAACACTATCGCCCACGAAAACACACAAGTCATTGTTTCTAATGGACAAATAACTCACTAACAGCCTTGGCACACCGCTTGCTATTTCTCCCTCAGTCGCAATGCGTAGGGGTGGATGAGAGACAGCACCCTCCCCCAAACGGAGTCGACCATCCAATAAAAAGACAGCGATACCGGACTTGGCAGTCCGGCGTCAGGAGAGTGACAACAATGACAACGAACGTACCCAAACTCCCCGTCGATAACGACCGTAACCCTGCCTCCGAATACCATGACGCGGATGTCGCGATCGTCGGGGCCGGCCCCGTGGGTACCCTGCTGGCGATCCTGCTGGGCCAGAAGGGACACCGAGTCACACTGGTCGAGCGCTGGGCCGAGCGCTATGAACGCCCTCGCGCCGTGACGTTCGACCATGAGATTGCCAGGATCCTCGCCAGCCTCGGCATTGATTCCGACAACGACTCGGCCATCGACTACCACGACGACTATTACTACTGGCGCAATGCCAAGGGTGATGATCTGCAGATCGTCGACTGGAAAAGCACCTCGGCCTCGGGCTGGCGAGTACGTTACTGGTTCTATCAACCGGACCTGGAAAAGCGCCTGCTGGATATCGCTGCCACCCTCCCGAGCATTCAGTTGATCCGTGGCTGGGAAGCCAAGACGCTCAGCCAGGATGAGCACGGCATTAGCCTGGGTGGCCAGAGTGACAGTTCAGGCGTGCCCACTCGAATTCGCGCCAGATATGTTGTGGGTGCGGATGGCGCGAACAGCTTTGTGCGCAAAGAGCTGGACCTGGGCTTTGTCGATTGTGGCTTCTTCTACGACTGGTTGATCCTCGACATGATCCCGCACCAGGAACTCGCCATCGATCCTGTGCATTGGCAGCTCTGCGATCCCCAGCGGCCTACGACTATCGTGCCTGGCGGCCCGGGTCGCAAGCGTTGGGAGTTCATGGCCCTTCCCGGTGAGTCTGCCGAAGAGTTGGCGGCGCCTGAAAGTGCCTGGAAGCTGCTGGCCCCTTGGGGCATCACACCGCAGGTCGCAACGATCGAGCGCAGTGCCGTGTACCGCTTCCAGGCGTGTTATGCCCAATCCTGGCGCAATGGCCGCGGGCTGATCGCCGGTGACGCCGCGCACTTGATGCCGCCCTTTGCCGGGGAAGGCATGTGCGCGGGCCTGCGTGATGCCGTCGCCCTCAACTGGCGCCTGGACGCCATCCTCACCGGCAAGATGACGGATGAGGTGCTCGACAGCTACACCACCGAGCGGCGCGAACACGCCAGGCACTACATCGAATTCTCCATGGAGCTGGGGCGCATCATCTGCATCACCGACCCGGCCGAGGCGGCAGAGCGTGACGTGCGCATGCAGGCAGAACTGCAAGCGTCCGGTCGCGTACCGGTACCCACCGACAAGGCAAGCCTGGGCCCGGGTGCCTGGTGCAGCGATGCGGCTCATGCCGGTGAGCTGTCGGTCCAGGGCATCGTCCGCAAAGGCGAACAGCGTGGCCGCTTCGATGACATCGTCGGCCGCGGCTGGCTGGTCATCGGTTTCGGGGAGTCATCCCGTCAGGCGCTCAAAACCAGTCAACTGGATGCACTGGCGCAGCTCGACGCGCAGTTCGTCACCCTGGGTGCGGTCGGCAGCGCCTGTGACGTGGAAGACGTTGACGGTACCTATGCAACCTGGCTCGACAGCATCAATGCGCGCTACCTGGTGATTCGCCCTGACTTTTACGTCGCCGCCAGCGCGTGGACGGCTGACGCCCTGCAGCACCAGCTGGATGAACTGCTGGAGCAGCTTTATCTGGTGCCAGCCAGCCAAACCTCCCCATGCGCCGTTATTGCCGCATCCGCCTGACTGGAACCACCAGGAGTATTTTCTGATGACCGATTTCATCTACACCAACAATCCAGCACGGGTCATATTCGCTGCAGGCAGTTCTCAACGAGTGGCTGAAGAACTCAAGGCACTGGGCTGCCAACGTGCGTTGGTGCTTTCAACCCCTGCGCAACGAGAGGACGCTGAACGGCTCAACGATGCACTAGGAGGACTGGGCGTCGGTGTATTTGCTCACGCGACGATGCACACACCGGTCGAGGTGACCGAAGAGGCATTGAGAACCTATGTTGAGATGCGCGCGGACTGCGTCGTGGCTATCGGGGGCGGTTCAACCATCGGCCTTGGCAAGGCCATTGCGTATCGTAACGACGCGCCACAGGTGGTAGTGCCCACCACCTATGTCGGCTCTGAAGTGACGCCGATTCTGGGGCAGACGGAAAACGGCATTAAAACCACCGTGAGTTCACCGTCGATCCTGCCCGAAGTGGTGATCTACGACCCGGAGCTGACGCTGGGACTGCCCGTCGCCATGAGCGTCACCAGCGCCCTCAATGCCATGGCCCATGCGGTGGAAGCGCTCTATGCACGCAACCGCAATCCCATCACCTCGCTGATGGCGGTGGAGGGTATTCGCGCATTGAAAGAAGCACTGCCGGGGGTGGTCCGGCAACCCGAGTGTATCGCCACTCGCAGTACCGCCCTGTATGGCTCATGGCTGTGCGGCACCGTGCTGGGCACCGTCGGCATGGCCCTGCACCACAAGCTCTGTCACACCCTCGGCGGGAGCTTCAACCTACCCCATGCCGAAACCCATGCCGTCATGCTGCCGCATACGGCGGCGTACAACCAGGTCGCTGCGGCTGACGCCTTGCGCCCCGTGGCCGAACTGTTTGGCGGGCAACTGGGCAGCGGACTCTACGACTTTGCCGCGGCGCTGGGTGCCCCACTGGCATTGAAGGACCTGGGTCTGAATGAACGCGACCTGGACCATGTGGCGGACCTGGCCGTCAAGAATCCCTACTGGAATCCCCGAGCGGTTGAGCGCGACGCCATCCGCGCACTCCTGCAACGGGCCTGGTCCGGCCAGCGACCGGAATGACCAGCACGGGCCGATCACAATCGACGCCCCCGACCCGACCGTTACGGCCCTGCACACAATCCAGGTGGACATGATGATCGAATACTTTACCGAAGAAGGCTCGGCGAAAACCGTTAACGCACGCATGGGAGAAACCATCAACCCGCGCCTGCGCACCCTAATGGCTTCGTTGATCGAGCACCTGCATGGCTTTATCAAGGACGTCGAGTTGACCGAACCCGAGTGGCAAGTGGCGATCGACTTCCTGACCAGGACGGGCCAAATCTGCTCTGAGCATCGTCAGGAATTCATCCTGCTCAGCGACACCCTGGGCGTCTCGATGCTGGTGGACGCCATCAACTCCCGACGGCCTCAAGGCGCCACCGAAAATACGGTGTTCGGCCCTTTCCACGTGGAGGGCGCACCGATTCGTGACATGGGCGACTCCATCTCCCTGGATGCCAAGGGCGAAAGCTGCCTGTATGAAGGGCGAGTCCTGGACTTGCAAGGCAACCCCATCGCGGGCGCCGTGCTGGACGTCTGGTCGGACAACATCGATGGCTACTACGACGTGCAGCAACCGGACCTGCAACCCCAATGGAACAACCGCGGTCGATTCGTCACCGGCGCCGACGGGCGCTACAGCTTTCGCGGGATCAAACCGGTGTCCTACCCCATTCCGGACGATGGCCCGGTGGGCCAGATGCTGGCCCGGCTCGGGCGTCATCCCTGGCGGCCGGCGCACATGCATTTCATGCTCAATGCCGAAGGCTACCAACGCGTCGTGACCCACACGTTCGCCGTCGGCGATAAGTATCTGACCTCCGACACGGTGTTCGGTGTGAAGGCCTCACTGCTCCAGACATTCGAGCAAAATCCAGATGGCACCACTGCGTGGAAAGCCGGGTTCGACTTTGTCCTGGTGCCCGGCTAACCACCCGAACTGCTTGCTCCTTTGCCTGGAAACCACCGTGCCGGTTGAGTGCGGCGACTCGTTGCGCCGGCACACCCCTATTACAAGAACAATAACGGAACACACTATGAAAAACCCACGCAGCTATCGTGCAGATGCTTCTTATGAGTGGAAAGCCGTCACCCTGTTGGCGCTCGGCTTCGGGCTTGTCAGCATCGATCGCTTCATGATCATGCCGCTGTTCCCGGTCATGATGAAGGACCTGAATCTGAACTATCAGGACCTCGGCCTGATCACCGGAATCCTCGCGGTTACCTGGGGCATCTCGTCGCTGTTCATGGGCAAGTTGTCCGATCGCTTCGGCCATCGCGCGATCATCGTGCCCGCCGTCATTCTGTTTTCCCTGCTGGCCGGTCTCAGTGGACTGGCTACCGGCCTGCTCAGCCTGATGTTGATTCGCGCGGTGATCGGCGCAGCGGAGGGCGCCTACACCCCGGCAAGTATCGTGGCGACACTCGAGGCTTCGAAACCGAGCCGACACGGCTTGAACCTGGGCATCCAGCAGGCGGCGATGCCGTTGTTCGGCCTCGCACTGGCGCCGATTCTGGTGACTCAGCTGCTGCACGTCGTCGCCTGGCATTGGGTCTTCGCCCTGGTGATGATCCCCGGCCTGATCGTCGGATTTCTGCTGCACAAGGTGTTACGAAACACCGATCCGATTGCCGCCGCCGAACACACGATCACCCATGATGCTACCAGCCACCGCTGGACTGACGTGTTCAAAAGTCGCAATGTGCCGCTGAACATTTTGGGCATGATGTGCTGGCTGACGGTGCTCGTGGTGCTCGGCGCATTTCTGCCCAACTACCTGCTGGACTACATGGGGCTGAGCCTGGAACAGATGGGCTATGTCCTCTCCGCCATCGGGTTCGGCGGTGCCGCTGGGACGATCCTGCTGCCGTGCCTCTCCGACCGTATCGGTCGCAAGCCGGTCATGGTCTTGTCGGTCATCGGCGGCGTGGCCTCGCTCTATCTGCTGATCAACACCGGCGCCGACACCACCCGCTTGTTCATGTCCCTGTTTCTCACGGTCTTCTTCGACTTCGGACTCATCTGCCTGACCGTGGGCCCCTCCACCACCGAGTCGGTACCTGCACGGCTGATGTCGACCGCGTCTGGCTTCGTTGTCGGCATAGGCGAGATTTTCGGCGGCGGCATTGCGCCCAGCCTGGCGGGATACGTCGCCCATAACCACGGCATCCAGTACACCTTGCTGCTGGCGATCGGCGCCATGACCGCCGGGCTGCTGATTACGCTTTCCATCAAGGAGACCGCGCCGGTGCGTATTGCATCGGCCCTCAAAGCCACCTGATCGCACTACCTATCCAAGACAGGACACACAAACTTTGCCCGCGGTCAGGGCAAGGTTTGCGGTCTCGCTCGCCTTTGAAAAACCATCACCAACCGAGGAACAGTCCCATGCCGATTATCACCATCAACCTGCTTGAAGGCCGTACCGATGAGCAGAAAGAGCAACTGATCCATGAAGTAACGGAGGCCTGTCACCAGGCCATTGGAGTACCTCGAGAATCAGTGAGGATCATCCTCAGCGATATGCGCAAACAGCATTATGGCGTCGGCGGCGCCTCCAAGGCGAAGTCGGAAAACCAGTGACGGCCGCAAAAACACACTAACAACATCACTCAGGGTTACTTTCTGACCTAGCGGAAGTCACGATGAATACTAATAAAAATAAAATCGAAGCAAGCAACACAACACCATGGACCGACATTCATGGGCGTTTATTCTGTGCAAGTCTGAGCCTGCTTCTGGCTGGACTTTCAGGCAACGTACAAGCCACTGAGAGTGGCGGCTCCAGCTACCCAATGGGCGCTGAAAACTACATGAGCGGTGCCATGCCACCGCCAGGTTTTTACGGCATTGTTTACTCAAGCCATTACGATGCGGACTCTCTACGCGATAACGATGGGGAAAAACTGCCGGTGGATTTCCGGGTGCGGGCCAGTTCAATTGACCCGCGCTTTATCTGGGTGACCGATCAGCAGATATTGGGGGGTACCTTGGCGCTCCATACCATCATGCCGCTGGTTGACCTCAAGGTAGATCTCAACGGTCAGTCGCAAAGCAAGCAAGGATTGGGAGATATGACGTTCGGCGCGGCGCTGGGCTATCACCTCAGCGACAAACTACACACCATCGTCGCGCTCGATATCATGGCTCCCACCGGTGAATATGATCGCAACGATCTGGCCAATATCGGTCGCAATTACTGGGATATCCAACCTGTCCTTGCATTTTCGTACATCGACCCCGAGGGTTTGAATGCCGACGCGAAAATCATGTATGACTTCAACCTGAAAAACCACGCTACCGATTACACCTCAGGCCAGGAGTTTCACGTGGACTATGCGATAGGCTGGGGACTTGGCAATGGTTGGGTTGTGGGCGTAGGCGGCTACGTCTATCAGCAAACCACGGACGATCGCCAGGATGGTGAACGTATCGAAAACAATAAAGGGCGCGCATTTGCCATAGGTCCCTCGATCAAATATGCCAGCAGCAAAGGTTGGTTTCTAACGGCGAAATGGCAGCAGGAATCCAACGTACGAAATCGTGCGGAAGGTGAAGCCTACTGGTTGAAACTGACAGTACCCTTTTAAAAGGGCTTTGTCGGATTTGTTACGACTTTAAAAATAGCATCGTTGTTGAAGTAAATCCCGTATCTATCGATACGGGTTTATATCTCCAGACCCTAGCCTCCGTTGGGAGCATCACATAGGCCATCCCGAAATACCGCTGGGAGGGACGGTCCACGAGCATAGATGAGGAATTCAATATGAAAACCGTTGCACAAACTCTCGCCGCCAAGGCACATGCAGAAATTCACTCAATTTCCCCTGACGCGACGGTGTTCGAAGCCATAACTCGTATGGCGGAAAAGAATGTGGGGGCACTCATCGTCCAGGAATTGGACCAGCTGGTAGGCATTGTCAGTGAGCGCGATTATGCCCGCAAATTAGTCCTCCTTGGCCGCGCATCGGTGGCGACACCCGTGAGGGATATCATGAGCACCCCGGTCATTACGGTCACGCCGAAAGAAACAACACAATGCTGCATGCAACTCATGACCCAAGGCCACATGCGCCATCTTCCCGTTGTAGAGGATGACAAGCTCATTGGTGTGGTCTCCATTGGAGACTTGGTCAAAGACGTTATCTCTGAACAACGCAATCTCATTGAGCAGCTTCAGAAGTACATTCGTGGAGAGTGATTTGCTCCCTGTTTTGAGTGCCACGCTGAACTTAGTAGTGTCCGTGTTCCGATCAGGGGAGATGACGCGACCGGTGGTGACCGAAGGTAAAGCACCCATGTTGAGGCTAAGCTACGGCAACATTGCTTGGTCGAGGGAAGGGCGGTCTCAAGGAGCAAGTGCAACAGTCAGTTAATTTTTCTGAGCTTCCAAAGCGAGCGGTATCGCACTTCCAAAGCATCATTACAATGGCCGCCTGAACGAACCGAGCCAACGCGATTACACAAGATTTCCATTGCCAAAGGCTTACCCCATGACCATGCCTTTCTGTCGCTGAAACAGCGGCTATACACACCCCCCCCCCTCTTACGCTTAAACAATGGCTATACATACCCCCCCCTGTTTCGGCGATTTGACGGCCTGGATTGGCATGATAAAAACATTAGACGCCTCCACCAGGTAGCTGGTCGGCGCTCAGGTGGGCCTACGATCAGTTAAGGGTTTCGAGCTTGTTGGTCGCGCTGAGCTGAAGATAATCCACCAGCACCTCGACTGGAAATTTCCAGCCCAATGTCTGGCGGGGACGGGTGTTGAGCAAATCGGCTATTTCATCCAGCCGCGCCTGCGTCACCAGCGAGAGATCTGTGCCCTTGGGGAGGTACTGGCGTAACAACCCGTTTGTATTTTCATTGCTACCACGCTGCCAAGGCGAGTGTG
>Ga0160466_100094_pt1 | contig 88127 bp, 85 predicted proteins | sample HID1971M_E11MG_FD_108245 | JGI IMG/M metagenome (GOLD analysis project Ga0160466, IMG submission 108245) | Enriched millipede-associated microbial communities from UW Madison campus, WI, USA - HID1971M_E11 MG | ecosystem: Host-associated > Arthropoda: Insects > Digestive system > Unclassified ... | reverse complement strand
GCGGTAGCTCAGCCTGCCTGACATCAAGTTATTCATAACCAGGAAGGGCAGAGAGCCCTTCCGTTCTAACGAGGTAAAAATGCGAAAGATTTTTCTAGCCTGCCCTTACAGCCACGCCGATGCATCGGTAACCCACGACCGCTTCATTGCTTGCAACAAAGTCGCCGCAACCATCGTTGAATCCGGCAACGCGGTGTTTAGCCAGGTGTCGATGTCTCATCCAATCAACCTAGCCTTTGAAGGCAAGGACAGTGCAGCTATTGGCAAGCTCTGGGCGCCCGTTGACGCCTTCTTCATGGATACGCTGGAGGAACTGATTATTCTAGATCTTCCTGGCTGGGACTTGAGCTCTGGGATCAAGCGCGAGATTGACTTCTTCAAAAATCGCGGTCGCCGAGTGAGTCTTTGGTCTGAAGTTTCTGCTGAGTTCGAATAACTCATCGAGTGCGGGGGGCAAAGCCCCCGCACTGCTATATTTACATGCTTAATTTGCGTAGGGGCGTCTTCGTAAGAACTGCAAAAGTCTTAATTGGCCTTTCGGGGTTTTGTTCAGGTAACTATTTCGAAAATAACCATGGCAAACTACTCTGACGTGATTCTTCGAATTCGCGAATCCTGCTAGCGTGATTGAGTGTCAACCCAATATCGTCCCATCCATTAAGGAGCTTTTCCCGTACGGACGATTCGATTGTAAAAATTATCTGTGTGCCGTCGGGAAGAGTGAGGTCACATTTTTCAAGGTCTACTGTAACTTTATATTCATCATGCAGCCGGGCCTCATCAAATAGTCTACTTACAGTTTCCTTTGCCAGCGTCACCGTCAAAATTCCATTTTTCAGACAGTTTCCCCGAAAGATCTCGGCGAAACTTTCAGCTATAATGACCTTAAATCCGTACTCTAGAAGCGCCCATGGGGCGTGCTCTCGCGATGATCCGCAGCCAAAGTTTGATCGCGTGAGAAGGATAGTAGCGCCTTGGTATTTGAGTTGGTTAAGTTCGAAGTCGGGGTTTAACGGGCGCTCCGAACAGTCCACGCCCAGTTCACCAGTATCAAGATAACGCCACTCATCAAAAGCAAATTGGCCAAATCCGCTTCGCTTAATGGACTTCATGAATTGCTTGGGCAGAATTGCGTCGGTGTCAACGTTGTTACGATCTAGAAGCGCGAGTTGTCCAATTTCTTTTACTAACGGTGTCATGATAGTCCCTCCGCTATATCGGTCAGGTGACCGGTCAACGCTGCGGCAGCTGCCATTGCAGGACTCAAAAGGTGACTACGTCCCCCCATGCCCTGACGCCCTTCGAAATTCCTGTTGGATGTCGAAGCGCATCGCTCGCCTGGGTTCAGTCGGTCGGAATTCATTCCAAGACACATTGAACAGCCTGGCTCACGCCATTCAAAACCAGCGGCGAGAAAAATCGAATCCAGGCCTTCCAATTCGGCCTGCCGTTTAACAGTCCCTGATCCAGGTACTACCAAGGCTTGCAGAATGCGGCGGGCAATTTTTTTGCCTTTCACAATCTGAGCCACAATGCGCAGATCTTCGATTCGAGCATTCGTGCACGAGCCAATGAATACCTTATCGATTTGGATCTCGGTCATCTTGGTGCCCGGGACAAGATCCATGTAGCGTAGGGCGCGTTCCAACCCCTGACGCTTGATAGCATCTCGTTCCATTTCTGGATCAGGCACCTGACCTTGAATGTTCACCACCATCTCTGGGGATGTGCCCCAGGTAACCGTTGGCCTAACGCGATTTGCATCGATGAACACGGCACGATCAAAGGTTGCCAAGTCGTCAGAGCGCATCGTTCGCCAGTAATCTACGGCGGCGTTCCAGTTCGAATCATCTGGAGAATAGCGCCGACCCTTCAAGTAATCGATAGTCACATCGTCAACAGCAACGAGGCCTGTACGTGCTCCTGCTTCAATCGCCATATTGCAGAGCGTCATACGAGCCTCCATGGACATCTGGGAAATGGTGCTACCCATGAACTCTATGGCGTAGCCAGTCGCGCCGGCCGTTCCAATCTCGCCAATAATCGTCAACGCCAGATCTTTTGCATAAACCCCCAGAGGTAGCTCACCTTCAACCGTAATGGCGAAGCTCCGTGACTTATGCATCAGGAGAGTCTGGGTGGCCAACACATGCTCTACATCCGAAGTGCCGATACCAAAGGCCAATGCGGCGAAGGCTCCATGGGTAGATGTATGAGAGTCTCCGCAAACGATGGTCATTCCGGGTTGGGTTGCTCCGAGCTCAGGCCCCACAACATGCACTATTCCTTGGTCAGCTGCCTGAAATGGAAAATAAGCCAGAGACCCGCTCTCTCGAATATTGCGATCCAGAGTTTCGACTTGCTCGCGAGCCATTGGATCTTCAATACCTCGTTCCCAATGATCGGTGGGCGTATTGTGGTCGGCGGTCGCAATGATGCTGGCATGCGCCCAAGCCTTTCGACCTGCTGCCCGAAGACCTTCAAAGGCTTGCGGGCTGGTGACTTCGTTGATGAGATGCCGGTCTATGTAGAGCAAGCACTCGCCACTTTCCTCCCGGCACACCACATGGCTGTCCCAGAGTTTGTCGTATAGGGTTGAAGGCATGTTCAGTTACCGTTTTGAGCCAATCAGAAGCGATCTCGCCAGCGAAGACCATTCAGAGTCCCGTGCGAAGGAATGTATTCGCACCCAACCCAACCTAAGTAAGGGGTACGTTGAAAGGCCGTGCCGATCTCAGACAAGGGCAACTCACCCAGATCGGGCTCATGCCTTCCTGGGTATCCGGCCAATTGAACGTGAGACGCGTCGCTGAGATAGGTGTCCAGAGCGTTCAAGGGATCGAGTCCCTCCATGGCCGAGTGATAAATATCCAGGATGTAGCCAATTCCTTCACATTTGCCGGCCCACTCTCGCGCCTGAGCCAGTGACCGAACGAAGTAATCAGGTACTGCTATCTGGTTGATGGCTTCGATCACAACTTTAACCCCAACGTCGTGTGCTTTTTCAATTGCCCACTGGGTGTTCGCTTGGAAGACCTGAGAGGCGACTTCATATCGGTTGGCAGCAACAATGCCCGCTGTCATGTGGATAACGGGAGCTTTGCAAGTGGATGCGAAATGCAGGCCTGTTAAGAAGTCGCTCCTGAAATTCAACCTCTCACCTTCGATAGCTGCCAGGCCTTTGCTGCCACTACGAAGAGGCATATTCGCCAGAACTTGTTCTAATCCACTTCGCTCCAAAAGCATGGCGACATTGTCGGCACTAAGGCCATCGGTGAACATGAATTCTACCGCTTCGAAACCTGCGTCACGCGCGGCTTCGAAACGGTCTGCAAACGGCCACTCCGTAAACATCAGGCTGATATTCGCTGCGAACCGGAGCATTTTGTTCAGGCCTTTTTGAGATCGACCGCGCGATATTTATCGCGTATTTCTGCATCGTATTCGCCCAACAGCGGCGGCGCAGTTACCTCAAGCGAGCGCTCTCCATCGAAACTGACGGGAGATCGCACGGTGCGCCATTGCCCGTGAGTCGGGTGGGGTGCGCTGATCTCCAGCTGCAGATGTTTGGCCTGCGGGTCTTCCAGTGCTTCGCTGGTGTCATACATTGGGGCATGCGGCACGTCTTCTAACTCAAGGCGACGACACCATTCGACGCGATCAAACTTCTTGAATGCAGAACCGAGAAGATCAATCAGCAGCTCTTGATTCTTGATGCGCATTTCCCGATTGCAGTAGAGAGGATCCTGGAACAAATTTGGACGCTCGATGGCGTTCGCCAAGCCTTGCCAAAACTTCTCAGGAGAAGACATGTGCAATGCGATCCATTTGTCGTCGCCGCATTTCAGAACATAAGACTGCGAGACACTCGGGCGGCTGTACGGCCCCATGACTTCATCTGCTGAGAAATAGTGCGTGAAAGCGTCGAGGTTGAAGTGACACATCGACTCCAGCATGGAGACTTCAACGGTACGACCGGCGCCAGTAGTGTTGCGCTCATGCAGTGCCCCTAGGATGCCGTAGGCGGCGTAGAAGCCAGTCAGCGAGTCCGCCATCGCAGGGCCGACAACACGAGGGTTGGCCGGGTTGATCAGCAGGTTCAAGAAGCCGCTAGCCGCTTGGGCGACGGTGTCATATGCCGGACGCTTGGACGCGGGGCCATCCTGGCCAAACCCGCTGATCGCGCAGTAAATCAGTCGAGGATTGATCTCACGTAGTCGCTTTTCCCCGGCTCCCAAGCGTTCAGCAGCGCCTGGCCGGAAATTTTGGATGTAGATATCGGCCTCGCGAATCATCTGGTCAAAGATCTCCAGATCCTCTTCCAGCTTTGTATTGAGCGTTACGCTGCGCTTATTGCGGTTGTAAGTCTGGAAGTGGGGGCTGTAGAGCCCTCCCTGAAATGCGCGAAAAGGGTCTCCACTGCCGGGTTGTTCGACCTTGATGACTTCCGCACCCAAGTCGGCTAACAGCATGCCGGCATTGGGGCCGGTGATAAATGTGCCTTGCTCGATGACGCGAATGCCCGAGAGAACCTTGGCCATTTTTTAACTCCTGTGCTCACCGGAAGGGAGCGATAAATCATGAATGAATGAGATTCAGCTCGCGGCGGACACACGGGTCTGCGGCTCACCCTGCAGGGAGACCGGGTCGTGAATTTTCAAGGTGTGATGGAGTTGATTCAGCAGTGTCGTCTGCTCGCTAGCGTCTCTCGCTCCCCCGAATACGTAGAAGTCCGGTCGAACCAACAGGCTAGAGAAACCCGTGTCGGCGAAGAATCTTGTCAGTTTGCCTGTAATGTCTTGGATGCCGTGGTTCTCAGCATGCGGCGGATTGCAGAGGTACACATAACGTCCACCAATCAATTTCAGCAGCGCACGGCTTTCTTCTGTGAGTGAAGCGAATGCGTCACTGTCCTTCATCAATAACGTAAAGCCGGTGCCGAGCAGGGTGTCCATCCGCCCTGTAACCCCGTTTACACGGATGTCAGTGTGGGGCGCTAGCCTGCCAATCCAGTCGTCCCCAATCGAACTCAGCGTGCCTTGCTTCAGGTGCGGGAACGCGGCCATCGGTGGGAAGGTACCGTCGAAGAACGCTTGATCTCGCTTGGCGGCCAAGTCTTTGTCAGCGACGCAGACGATCTCGCCTAGGTAGACCGAGGTATCGATGATGTCGGTGATGTGGGGTTTGCGTTCCACCTCGTATGCGTCAAGCAATGTAGAATCGCAATGCCCTTTGAGAACCATGTCCAGCCGCCAGCCAAGATTGACTGCATCACGGATACCGGAACACATACCTTGGCCCATGAATGGAGGCATGGTGTGAGCGGCATCGCCCACCAAGAATATGCGGCCATCGCTCCAGCGTTCTGCGACGAGCGAACGGAAGGTATAGACAGCGTGGCGAACCAGTTCCGCCTGGTCACGGTTCACCCACCGTTCAAGTAGACCCCATACATACTCTGTGTCGTCCAGACACTCGCGAGACTCGCGAGGTAAGCGCATGATTTCCCAACGACGTAACGGACGGCCATCTTTTATGCCGCCAGGTACAAATGTGGTAGGCCGTTCTGGATTGCAGTATTGGCCAGCTGATGGAATATCAAGCTCAACCCCCTCATTGAGCAACACATCTACAACCAACCAATCAGCTTGGAATCCTCGATCATTCCAAGCAATGCCTAGCGAATTGCGAACTGCGCTGTTGGCGCCATCGGCACCAATCAGATACTTGCCATGCAATTCAAATGCACAACCTGTTTCACTGTTGATGACATCAACGACCACACCGACGTCTGTGTGGGTAAACGATTTAGCTTCATGTTGCAGGAGGACATTGACGTTCTTGAACGAGCGCACTTTCCTGTCCAAAGCTGCCTCAAGCGAAGGCTGGTAGAAGAAATATGCCTCTGGGCCTCCTGAGATGGAGTCGACCGTCCAATCGATGTCGAGCAGTTTTTCCCACTCATGGTTCATCCACTGATAACGAGGTGATGGGGCTCCAAATGTAGCGAAGTCATCCGCGCAGCCGTGAGCTTGAAACGCCCGATGGATTTCATGATCCATGCATACTGCGCGAGGAAGTGGATATGCGTATGCGTGGCGTTCCAAGACAGTGACACTATGGCCCTGTTGACCAAGAATTACTGACAGCATCCGACTAACCGGGCCATAGCCGATGATCACCACATCAGAATCAAATTTTTTCATATCAAGCCTCGTTTCTTATCTTTGTAGGCGTGCTTCTGAAAGCGTTGCCGGTACCGCTTAGTCGTGGGGAATGAATCCGGCCGGAACGTCGCCGGTATATTCAAACTCGCGAGTGGCTTGATAGGAGAGGGCGAAACCAATGGGAGAGTTTTGCTCCTCATAGAGGTGAGCAACTAGGCCAGCGCTTCGAGCCAGGATCGGAACGCCACGCAACGCTTGCAGCGGGAATCCGGCGCCAAGCAGCACCGACGGAATCGCAGCTGAGACGTTCAACTTCAGCTCTCGGCCATAAATAGCCGGGATTACGCTCTCGATCGCCTCTGCGATTTTCACGTAGGTCAAGTCTGAGCTGGCAGTTTCAGCGGTGTTGAACAACGCCTCAACTCGTGGGTCACGTTCTTTGTGCAGCGGATGGCCGTACCCCGGCAAAGGACGTTTTGCAGCTCGGTATTCAGATACCACCGAATGGGCTGCATCCGCCATTAGGGCGCCTTTGTCGATGCGCTGCTTAACCTCGTCTAACAATACTCCCGCGTCAGCCGAAGCGCCGAGGATTACTGAACCGCAGCCCAATAGACCGGCTGCCACTGCACCTTGCATTGCCTCGGGGGATGCTGCGTAAGTCATGCGCGCAGCCTGCACACTAGGCACCAAGCCGTGCTCTGTGATGGCGACGAGAGTGGCGTCCAATACAGCTAATGTGGCTTTACTGGGTACTTGACCTGTAAGCAGCGTGAAAAAATATTCGCTGAAAGAAAACTTGCCTATCACGTCCTTACAAAGATCAAGGCCCCGAACCACAATAGTGTCTTCATTAGAAGTGCAAATCGCGCTGCGCGGAATTGTTTCTTTACCAATTTTCATATGGATGTTCCTGTTACTTAAGGCTTAAATAGCAGTCAGCCGAAAATCGAAAGCTGCACTGAAGTAGGGCTCGCTCAAGTATTTGCCATCGGGAGCGGTACCAGATGGATGCTGTACATAGTCGACGATGAGGCTTGGCTTCACGCCGAATACGCAGTCCGAGTCCAGGTAAGGCCCATTGGCAATGAAAAGTTGAGTGTTTACTGGGTAAAAGCCTTCGGCTGTGATCTTGAAATGTATATGGCCCGGGCGATTAGGGTGACGGCCGAGTTTATGCTGCATCTGCCCTGCAGGGCCGTCCTGTGGAATAGGATAATAGTTTGGTTTTATCGACCAGAATGAGTATCTGCCTCGCTGGTCGGTACGAAACTTTCCTCTTGCGAGCATTTCCGACTGTTCGGGCAGCTGCATGTCATAGTTACCTTCACCATCACCTGACCAGATGTCCAACACTGCATTTTGGACTGGATCGCCATTGGGATCTAAAACCATTCCGTAATAAAATGTTTTCTCACCGTTCACTCCTTCAGAGATGTCTGACCCCAAGGGCAGTTCAGGCGCACCTTCCCAGTAATAAGGGCCTTCCACGGTTTCTTCTAGACAGTTTTCATCTCGTCTCTGATTAATTCCGATCACGAGTGTCGAAATACCGAGCAGGTCGGACAGAAGAATGAATTCCTGGCGCTTATCCGTGCAAATAGCACCGGTTTTGGTTAAGAATTTTATGGCGCTGATCCATTCCTCAGGGGTGAGCTGCAGCTCTGCGGTGCACGCGTGAAGGTGGCTTACGACGCTCGTCATAATCTGCTTAAATCGGGAATCTTCACAGCGACTGAAACTGTCGAGGACTTCCTGTAGATGTGCAGTAGTGTTGAATTCGATCATGGTAAAAACCTATTTTTATTGGTGTATGACGAACGTGTGGCAACGGAAGATTAATATGTACAAATCACAGCTGGAAGTGATTAATTTACATAAAAATGATCGACGTCATCACTGGTTTGCTGAGCTGCCTGAGTCACTATTGACGCCTCGACCTGAAAACTCGGATGCACGCCCACACATTTCTAACTGCTGGCACAAGCTCCCGACGCCCCGCAACAGACACGGCATACGATGAGAGAAAAATTCAGGCTTCCCTGCGAGCAGAAAGCCTTGAACTCACAAGGTATTAAGCTTGATATTCATAAGTGTCGAGGCCGTGAGGTAGCAAATTTTTTGCCGCTCTTCAAGCGTTAAGGGTGCCGCATCAATCCACGAAGCAGCAGTTCGTGTGTCTTCAAATGGATAGTCGACTGAAAACATGACATTGTTGACACCCATCGAGTCTATAGCGCAACGAAGCGCGCTATCCGAGCAAACGCCTGAAGTAGTGATTAATACATTATTTTTCAGGTAGTCCGAGGGATTTAACAATAGCTTGCAGTTCTGATTGCTAATTGGAAGTCGACTATCAAGCCGCCATAGCTGAATTGGCAATGTTTCGCCCATATGGCCCAGAATGATTTTGGCAGTGGGGAATCGGTCAAACAATCCGCTGAAGATAAGTCGCATGGCGTGCGCGCAAGTTTCCACCGCCCAGCTATATGTTGGCCCCCACATTTCTGGGTGGTCTGCATACATCGCGGGGTGATCTATTGGGTTTCCAGGATGCAGGTAAATAGGTACGGTGAGATCAACCACTCGTTCCCAAAAAACATCATAGCGCCGATCATCGAGATAAACGCCAAGGGTCTGGCCATTAATAAGAGCCCCCTTAAAACCTAACTCTCGAACGCAACGTTCCAATTCGTCCGCTGCTCCCTCGGGATCTTGCATCGCCAGGTGAGCAAAGCCGCCATATCTATTTGGGCGCTTTGATACTTCTAGTGCCAGAGCGTCATTGCAAAATTTAGCCATTCGTACCGCTACTTTTGCATCTTTTTCTACTTGTACTCCAGGGCCAGAGAGCGATAACACGGAAAAATCGATTCCGTTCTGATCCATGGTCGAAAGGCGCCTGTCACCAAAGTCAGTAAGAATCGGGATGGCCTTGTCATAAAGTTCAGCTTTGATGTTTACCTTTGTATCTTTGAAATACCCCAGCATGTCGGTCAGCATGAAGTGTTCTTCAAGCGCAATTTTGGGGATCCTAGCGCTTCCTGGCGTTTCATTCTCTCGGGATTGCTCGGTCGTCGATGAGATGCCAGGCAACGCAGGCGGCATACCTCCAGCGGCTACCGTCTGATCTGATGGAGCGCTATTGCGATTAAGAGGATCAAGGATGCTAGTCATCATTACCTTCCGTTCTTGTGCTTTTAGTGGAGGGACAATGCCTGTGGTGGTGGGCTACTCACATGTCACTCAGCTATCGTCCAAATAGGTACAGATAACCTAACGGCTTTTCACCCATTGATAAAAATGAAATTTTTCGCTTACAACCATAGATAGGGTAGATGGATTGGAGTGCGCCTAATGTTGCCGGAGCTGGAGCCGGAGCCGGAGCTTAGAGCTAGAGCTAGAGCTAGAGCTAGAGCTAGAGCTAGAGCTAGAGCTAGAGCTAGAGCTAGAGCTAGAGCTAGAGCTAGAGCTGGCCACTGCATGTCACTGCCTACTCAAGATCTCACTCGAGATAGCATCGGAGCAGGGAGAGGGCAGGAAACGACACGTTCACGACCACTACAGATAGACCTTAGTCCCTCCAAACCACGAATCGAGCTGGACGCAGCTCAAAAGGCCAACTGAGGTCACCCCCAAATTGCCAGACCACCCACCATTTTCCCGATGAGTGCCCCATTGGGCGGCGCTTGAGGTCGCGGGTTTCCGCCAATGAGTGATGGGATCGATTATTTTGATCTGAATTAATCATTTATGTTTCTCAACCGGTGCCATTAGTCTCGGGCCATCCGATTTGCGCTGTAGGCTTCAGTGCCAAGACGTAGAAAGGATCTAGGGTGACTGCCAAAACAATTTCAAGAGGCGGAAAATGAATACCAAAGTAATAAGTAGGCAAAGTGAGTTTATGCAGCAGGCGATCATAATTGCGTGTTGCTTCACAGCGTTGATTGTGGGCAACGGAACAGTGATTAGCTTTGCGTTCGGTTCCTTTTTGGTTCCTGTTTCGACTGAGCTTGGCCTATCACGTAGCACTGCTACGATCGCATTAATGACGGCAATGATGGCCGTGTCAATCTCCGCCCCAATAGTCGGGCGTCTGATTGATCGTTTTGGTGTAAGAAAGATTGTTCTTCCTTCAGTTGTGATCTTTAGCCTTGCAACGATGTCGGTCGGCGTGTTCGCAAATGGGCCAATGAGCTTTATTGCGTTATATTTTTTTCTAGGATTGTTTTCCTCAGGTCAGGCTCCAACTGCTTACTCAAAAGTGGTAGCCGGCTGGTTTAAGGAAAAACGTGGTCTTGCCTTAGGCGTTGTGATGGCCTCTATAGGAGTCGGCGCGGCCCTGGTTCCAAGTTTTGTGCATACCTTAATAGCGAATTTTGGATGGCGTGGGGCATATATAGGCCTAGGGATCGCGGTTTTTGCAATTGCATTTCCTGCCGTAGTCCTTGGTGTAAATGAGAGAAATGAATATAGCGGTTCTAAAGTAATACTTGCAGGTGCTTCTTCCAAGGACATTTGGACGAGTGCAGAATTCTGGAGAATGGGCGTGATTTTTTCGCTCATAGGGTTGGTAGCGACAGGGTGTATCGCACATCTAATTCCAATGATGTCAGATCGAGGGATAAGCTCAGCCGATGCAGTTAAAATAGCATCAACGGCAGGGGCGGCTGTTATTTTAGGAAGAGTCTGCGTGGGATTTCTTTTAGATCGATTCAATGACCGATCAGTAACTGTCGCTATTCTGATTCTAATGATAGCTGGCGCGATACTCCTCGCTGTTGCGCCGACCTCTGGTGTAATTATTGGTGCCGTGATCATGGGGGTGGGCCTCGGCGCTGAGGTTGACATGCTGGGGTACATGCTCGCTCGAAGATATGGAATGCGTAGCTTTGGTGAGGCCCATGGAGCGTTATTTGCCATGTTCACTGCCTCGAGTGGTATCGGCGCTTTCTTAATGGGTGTCTCATTTGACAAAACCGGTGTCTATACGCTTGGCCTCTACATGTTCGTGGGTGTTCTAATAATTGCACTTGTAACTTCCCTTTGGCTGAAGGTGGAAGTAAAAAGCGAAAGCTGAGTCTATCGATACACAAAAAAATCTGCTCGTCCAAAAAATTCATATCTATGGATTCGAATTCATGCAAACTAAAAAAATAAAAAATCTGTTTTGGGTACTTGCTTTTTCTTGTGTTAGTTCGGCTAGTCATTCATCGGAGGGTGGTGTAGGGACTTGGGCGATAGGGGTAAATACGGTACTGAATGGTCTATATTCTGAGCCTGGCCAACAACGTTTTTATAACTATACCCAATATTACACATCCTCAAAAACGCTAGATAATGAAGGTCGCCAACGTTTTAAAGATTTCGATCTGGAGACTTTCGTGAACTCCTTCAGGTTTGATAGGGGGTGGGCTAAGCTAGGTAATTACGCTCTCTCATCAGGTATTACTATTCCACTTGTGTACAATTCAGTTGATGCGCACGGGCACTCTGATACAATTACTCGCCAGGGTAATATTATCCTGAAGACATTGATATTGGGTGCAAAAAGCTCTGATGGCACATTTATTTATAATATTGCACCGTTAGATTTTAACTTGCCTACAGGCTCCTATGACTCTGATCAGCTAGCCAATGCTGGTGTTAATTATTATACTTGGCAGCCAAATTTTAATTATTCATGGTTTCCGCGAAAAGATATTGAGGTTTCTGGTACAGCTTCAGCTACTTTCAGTACCGAGAATAAAGACACAAACTATCAGTCGGGCAATGTTTTTCAGTATGAGCAATTGATTGGCTACAATATTAATCAAAAGGTTCAAGTCGGCCTGCAAGGTTATTATCTTCAGCAGTTCACGGATGATGACAGTGAGGTTGCTACGTTGCCAGGAGGCAATCGTGGACGGGCATTAGCATTGGGGCCGCAGTTGAGATATACGTATGCACCGGGTTCTGCGATCGCAGTAAAATATCAGAAAGAGTTTTCCGTAAAAAATAGGGCAGAGGGGGATCGAATTTGGGTTCAATTTTCTTTCCCATTTTGATATACCTGCTTAGATTTTAGGGTCTTGCAAAAGTTATAGATGTTGCTGATTTATAATTAGGCTCAGGGGCGTTAAGCCTTTGAGCCTTTTTTGTTTTTAAAGTGTTTTTGATTTCGAATCGATATAGTGGAGGGTGTTTTATAAGGCGCGGGCAAAGCCTGAGTTGGCCTCCCTTTCGTGGTTCGTGGTTCATGGTTCGGGAGGCGGGAGGGTAGGCGTTAAGAGACTTGCTGCGTTGTCACATCAGGCGAGGACAGGGTCGATGATACGATCGATTACGTTCGTGGATGGTTTGTTTTGGCGAGATGCAGTTCACAGAGGGTTGTAATTTGCTTAATAAAGGCCGCTTGAAGGTCGTGGCTTCAAGCGGCTGCACACGAATCCATCGTATGTCGATTAGGCGAGTCAAGTATCGCTCTTGCTAGCCAGAGATTTTCATGTCCTTATTGCTCTTGCGAAAGGCAAGATTCTGAATCTCTTTTACAACGACGCTATTTTAAGGCTGTGAGGGCGTCTAAAGTAAATGTTTTTTTTCAATGATGTCTAGTCCCTTTGTATCTCATTCTAAAGGAGTAGGTTATATTTTGGTGTGTATATTAAGTGGCTTCAGATGAGCAGTTTGCATCAGTACCTGGCTTCGTAGCACGTCGAACAATGGCTGCAAATCGTTTGATAGCTGAGTCTTCGGGCTCACCTTTTTTCCAAAGTAGTCCGGGTGTGCGGATTGGCGTGGGATTTTCTAGAGATATGATAATTAATCCATCGGATGCTTTTACTGCGGTTTCGCCCACTATACATGCGAGATCGGTGTGCTTGACCAGTTCAATCATTGGCATGACCGTATTCATCTCTACAACTATTTGCGGTTCGGCTCCGGCGGAGCGAAAACACTCGTCAATTTGACGGCGCGTGCTGAATATTTGAGGCAGGAGCACCATCTTGAGTTTATGCAGTTCAACCATTCTAACCTTTCGTCGAGCAGCATACGGATGATTACTATTGACTACTAATACCATCTCCTCGTTGTAAAGTGGTTCAAACCACAACTCGTGACTTTCCTCTGGCCGATACGCAATCCCTAAGTCAAGATTACCTAACTCAAGGCGCTCCACAATTTTGTCTTGTGGAAGTTCTTCCGCCGTTACCTGTATCGCAGGATGGCGGGAATGAAAGTTCGCGATGCATTGAGGTACGAGTTGTGTATTGAAAGAGTGCGTCGCACCAATACGAATGCTACCTGTCATGGAATCGGGTGATGTGTTAAGAGAATTGATTGCAACGTCAATTTGCCTGAGAGCAGGAAGTAACTGAACAAGCAAAGAGTCTCCTGCTTCCGTAATGACTACACGCTTACCGACTCGATCAAAAAGCTGTACACCTAATTCGCCTTCCAGTTGTTTTATTTGATGCGACAGAGTTGATTGAGTGACGTGCGTTCGATCAGCAGCCCGTGTGAAATTGAGGGTCTCAGCTAGAGCTGCAAAATAGCGTAAGTGTCTAAGTTCCATTGCCGCCTCACTCAGTGATGCTATCGATCGTTTTTTGTAGTTTTATTGATATTGACTTTGATCAAAACCCAGCCGGATGTCAATAAATCAGAACGACTTCGTATAGTCAGAGTCTCGGCGGAATCTTGTTTATGCCGATCGAAAGCATCGGGCATACCCAAGTGGCGGCTGACAATTCAGCCGATCGACTTATCATTCGGAAAACTCGCGCATTAGGTATTCCAGGAAACGGCTTTACCTATGCGCGAGTGGAATGGTGCATATGCTTCAGCAATTTCAATCCACAGGATTGAGTACCGCACGCAAAAGGGCTTGCGCCTCGCTGGTGACGCCTTTGCTGATCAGTTTCTCTGGCAAGCTGGAATGATCTAAGAAAAGATCGCGCAGACGATTCAAAGGCGCCGGCACACCGTGATAAAGACGCCCAAGGAAGCGGGCGAACGACGTCGTCTGATTGGTGTAATTGACTCTTTGCTCGTCATACCGACGCAGTCCGATTTCCAGCGCCTTGGGGTCGCTGAGGTCGCGCCCTCGCAAATACTTCGCCAGGAAGTAACCATCTTCAATGGCCATACCGGCACCGTATGCTGCGTATGGAGAAGTCGGATGAGCGGCATCGCCCATGATGGTCACGCGACCCTTTGACCATTGCTTGAGTGGGTCGCGATATTTCACGACCCAGCGGAACAGATTATGCGAGGTGTCCGTTGCCTCGAGGATCTGCGGCACAGGGTAGGAAAATCCATTGATGCGTTCACGCACATAGGCAGCTGGATCTGTCGGCTCAACCTGGTTCTCTTCGCATTTTTCGACAAACCACCATTCAAAGCAGTCCTTGTCCTTGTATCGAAGCGGTGCGTAGCCCATCTGATAGGAGTGGTTGTGCTGAATGACGATTTTTTTGCGCTCAGGCCCCTGCAGCTCGCACCAACCTAGCCATACCGCAATGCCCAGATGCTTGAGCTCTGATGTTCCCCACAACTGCTCACGCACTTTTGACTGAACCCCGTCAGCCCCAATTACAAGATCTGCGTCGTACGTCTGACCTTCTGCAAAGTGAACAGTCACGCCTTCGGCATGTTCTTGGTAATGGCTAAACGTGTGGCTGGGGACGATCATGTTTGCTGGGGCAGCCGTTAGCAGACGCTCATATAGTTCAGAACGCATCATTCCGGATTGCCAACCGGTTACGCCGGCCTGCTTCAACAACTCCATATCAATGTCAAAGTTGACTCTTACGCGGCCATCGTGACGGCGAAATTCTGGAAGGCCAGCAGCAAAAATATCATCCACCTGTACCCCCAAGCCGCGCAGGATGACGATGCCAGTGGCATTCAGAATGATTGCGCCACCCAGAGGTCGCAGTTCGGGATGACGCTCAAAGACCTTCACCGAAAAACCTGCTTGGTGCAACGCCACACCCGCAGCGATACCGCCAGGGCCGGCGCCGATAACTGCCACGCGCTTGCCTTTGATCCCCAAGCTTGAGGGCGTGCTGACTTTGGATTCGATCATCTTTGGATACCTCGCTTTTATTGTTATCTGTGCGTTGCCGACAGGGCGATTACGCATTGCGGGGTACCTTAACGACGCTGAGAGTGGCAGCGCCAATCGCATACTTCGCTATAAGGCATCGTAAAGTGCGATGCCAGGTATCTGGATTTATCGTTTGTCTTGTGAACACGAAGTTAATGGCAGCTTCTTATACGTCATTTTCTTTTTCTTCCAGATTACCCACCTTCCTAGAAGGGCTATTTTTGGACGGTTAGATTTTTCCTGACTTAGGCAGCGTGTAAGTGCGCCATCTGTAGCGTCCCGAGAGGAGAGCTGTGTTCATCGTCCTCACGCTCATCTTGTAGCTTGCCGTGTTGAAATACGAGGTAACCGGCGGTGATGAGCCCAGTGAGCCCATGAGATGTACTGGAAGCCCACCACCCGGACTCATGCCAAGGCGCAACTGCAGCATTTTTGATGACGTTGACCGTAGGGGAGCTCAAGTTCAGAACCTAAAGCCCGCAAAAGCGGGCCTTGGGTTGCAAACCAGACTTAGGATTGGCGTGCAGTCAACGCCGAGTAACTGTTCATCAAGTTGCGATAATTCGGAATGCGCTGGGACAGGAGGTTGCCCAAACCTTCGATGTCGTTGCGCCAGTCACGTTGCAGCTCACAGGCCACCGAAAACCAGTTCATCATTTGTGCACCGGCCTGTGTCATGCGGTTCCAGGCTGCCTGTTGCACAGTAGTGTTGAACGTACCGGAAGAGTCGGTCACTACGAACACGTCAAAACCCTCTGCCAGTGCTGACAAGGTCGGAAACGCTACACAGACGTCAGTGACCACACCGGCAATGATCAACTGCTTGCGGCCGGTGGCCTTGATGGCCTTAACGAAATCTTCGTTGTCCCAAGCGTTGATCTGGCCTGGTCGAGCGATGTAGGGAGCGTCCGGAAACATCTCTTTCAGCTCGGGCACCAATGGGCCGTTCGGGCCTTGCTCGAAGCTAGTGGTGAGGATGGTCGGCAGCTCGAAGAATTTGGCTACATCAGCTAGCGCCAACACGTTGTTCTTGAACTCGTTGGGCGAGAAATCCTGAACCAGAGAAATCAGGCCGGTCTGGTGGTCGACCAGCAGAACTACTGCGTCGTCTATGTTCAAGCGGTTGTAGGTAGCGTTGCTCATGATGAAGTCCTTTCGAGTTGGGTGAATGTTGTCGTTCAACATGGGCTCAGATTAAGGATCTAGATGGTGCGGAAAAAGCAGGTGAGATGAGTTTGACTGTCAACTGAGATGAGACAGTTCAGATCACTTTGTCTTCGGAGGTGTTTAGCTCGGTCTAATCGCTACTTCGGGCCGCTGAGCCCCGGCTAGGCTTTACCGTGCCGAATTCACGATGCAGCATTGATCTCTGGATCACGAGGGTAATCCTGCTCGAAACATATCCACCAACTCTCGAAGACCAGGCGGCATCTGCCGTCGTCCGGGGTAGTACATATAAAACGCCGGTTCGATGGGAGCCCAATCCGGGAGCACGATTTGCAGTTCTCCGCGAGCCAAGTGACCACTGACGCGTTCTTCGAGGCAGTAGGTGATTCCTCTATTTGCCAGAGCCATCTCAATCCCGAAAGTAGTCTCGTTGACACACAGTTGGCCAGGGACATCGATGGCTTGGTGGTCGCCATCCTTCTCAAAATCCCAGCGGTAGATGACGCCGTTGCCCGTTCGAATCTGAATGCAGTTATGGTTCTTCAAGTCTTCGGGAACCAAGATGCGAGCGTTCGCGTTCAAGTACCGAGGGGATGCTACTGCCACCCATCTCAACTCCTCACTGAGTCGAACAGCGATGTAGTCCTCAGGAATGGTGTTGCCGAAGCGAATTCCGGCATCGAAGCCTGCTGCCACGATATCGACCATTTTGTCGTCAACCGCGACTTCTACTGATACCTCAGGGTAGGCCTCCAGAAATGGGGGTAGAAATTTCGTAAATAACAGCCGTGCGCCATCCGCCAACACGTTGAGACGAAGTCTGCCGGAAGGTCTATCTCGGTGTCGGTCTAGTGCCGCCAGAGCACCGCTTATCTCGGTAAAACCCACGGCCAATCGTTTGGCAAGAGCGGCTCCGGCGTCAGTCGGAGAAACCGTCCTGCTCGTCCGATTCAACAACCGAACCCCGAGCCGACTTTCCAGATTACGGATTGCATGACTCAGCGCGGATGTTGTGATGCCAAGTTCGACTGCCGCGTGGGTAAAGCTGCGCAATCTTTCGACGGCGAGAAAGGAGTTCAGATCGGCGAGGTCTGCACGGGAAAGCCGCGTAATAGGCAATACAGGCATGACGCTTCCATGGTTGAGCTGGATTCAATGACTGATGCAATCCCGCTAATCAATCGCGTGATTCATCTCATGTACTATTAATTCCACTCAACGATTACCACGTCAACCCACTCGGTGGTGTTTTTATTGTGTTCCACATTTATTTGACCATTGCATACCTGTACGTCCTGTGGCGTTTCGTCTTGCCATTGCCTATTGGCCGTGGCTGGCGTGTGTTTTTGGCGATGGTGTTGCTCATCACCTCAAAGTACCACCTGATACTTATCGCGGTTTACGGGACGATGTTTTCTCCAGAGGTGCCTCGAGCAGCTGTCTTGGTTGCGGGCTGGCTTTTCTGCGCGTTTGTATTGGTGATGGTGCTGACGCTGGTCACCGATCTGATATGTGGAGTCCTTGCGATCAGGCGCAAGGTGTTAATGAAAGACTTGTCTGATGGACGACTTCGTTTCGCAATCGCAGCAGCAGCGTTGCTGCTCTCAGCAGTGGGTGTTTATCAAGCAGTGCAGTTGCCTAGTGTTCGTCGCATTGAAGTAACGGTAGAGCACCTGCCTCAATCACTCGATGGCCTGCGAATCGTCCAGTTAACTGACTTGCACATCAGCCGTCTTTTCCAGGCAGATTGGGTTGAGGGAGTCGTGTCCCGCGCCAATGCATTGAACGCTGATGCCATTCTGATCACCGGTGACTTTATAGACGGCACCGTCGGAGCTCGCGCGAGCGACGTCGCACCACTGAGCAAGCTCACTGCTCCACTGGGTGTAATTGCCATCCCTGGCAACCACGAATACTACTTCGACGCAGACCAATGGATCGCGGAGTTCAAGCGTTTGGGCATGCAGGTTCTCGTGAATGAGCACGTAATTCTTCGTAAAGGCGCAGACCAGTTAATCGTCGCAGGCGTGACCGACGAGGCTGCTCCAGCTTTTGGCCATAAAGGCCCGGACTTGGCTCAAGCCCTCTCCGGCGCTCCAAAAGATGTGCCCACGATCCTTCTGAAACATCGTCCCCAAGGTGCATCGGAATCGGCGGCTGCGGGCGTCGGATTGCAACTGTCCGGACACACGCATGGGGGAATGATCACCGGCTTGGACTTGGTAGCTGGATATGCCAATCAGGGTTTTATCTCCGGCAACTATGACGTCGGCAAGATGAAGCTCTATGTCAGCAATGGCACTGCCTTATGGAACGGCTTTCCAATCCGCCTCGGTGTGCCCGCCGAAATTACCGAGATAGTCCTACGGGCCAGCCCAACTCTTAACGAACATACAGCCAGGAGAACATTGTTATGAATCATCCAGCCATTCGTAAAGGTGCCGTCGCAGTCATTACCGGGGCAGCAGTTGGCATTGGTTTCGCAATTGCACGGCGGGTTGCCAGCGAGGGAATGAACGTCGTTTTGTTTGATCGCGACGCAGCCGCGCTGGACGGAGCAACCAAGACATTGCTCAACGACTTTCCAGATGTGAAGCTGCTAGCCCTCAAGGGCGATGTTACGTCCGAGAGCGATCTACACCAGCTGTACGAGAAGTCCTGTGAGTTCGGTGAAGTTTCCCTATTGGTGAACAACGCAGCCATCATTAAAGGGGCTGGCCCATGGGATGGTATGTCCAAATGGCGAACGCTCATGGACATTAACTTCTGGAGTGTATTGACGCTTCAACAGCTTTTTGTGGAAACGATGTTTTCACAAAGCGGGGCTGCTGCCATCGTCAACCTGGGTTCGAAAGAAGGCATCACTACTCGCCCTGGGAACGCGGCTTATTCACTCTCTAAAGCTGCCGTCAAAGTCCTTACTGAGCAGTTGGCCCATGAGCTGCGCGAGAAGGTAGGCGACCGTATTTCGGCTCACCTCTTGATACCTGGATACACGTTCACACCTATGAACTTCCCAGGTATGACCCGAAATACCCAAAAGCCAGATAGTCCATGGACTGCCGATCAAGTCGCCGAACGCATGGTCGAGAAAATGGCCCAGGGTGATTTCTACATTTTCTGCGAGGACAACGAAGCCAGTTGGGAATTGGATCAGCGCCGCATGCAGTGGGCAGCAGATGACATGATCCAGAACCGTCCGGCACTCTCTCGCTGGCACAAAGACTACGCAGACAAATTCAACGATTACGTCGCACATATTGCCGACAAGTAAGCCAGGGACTTCGTCTCGATCAGATCATCAATGACACCTCATCCAGGTGCCATCACTGTCCATTTCTAAAGCGTGCCTCGGTACCGCTTCATCGGAGGCATCGTTGATGACCAGTCAATCCAGTGTCAATTCAAGCACTTCGCAAATCCAGCCGACCATCGATGTCCCGCACGGCACAGGCATGGCCATCACCATGCTTGGCTTGGGAGGCCTATTCATCGGGACGGGTGAGTTCGCGTCCATGAGTTTGCTTCCAGGTTTGGCGTCGAGCACAGACGTCTCCATACCGGTTGCAGGCGGTTACATCACAGCCTACGCCCTTGGCGTTGTGGTCGGCGCACCGCTCATTGCAATCCTCGCCGCACGCTGGCCTCGCAAGGCTCTGTTGATCGCATTATTAGCGCTATTTGTGATTGGGTATGGAGCAAGCGCTGTCGCCTGGAATCACGCAAGTTTGCTGGGGGCACGTTTCCTGGCTGGTCTGCCCCATGGCGCCTACTACGGTGTCGCCTGCCTAGTGGCCGCGACGATGGTGGATGAAAACCGAAAAGCCCAAGCTGCCGGCTATGTCATGGCGGGGTTGGCAGCGGCCAATGTCGTCGGTGTTCCTGCTGCCACGTGGATTGGTCAGCTCTTCGGATGGCGGGGCGCGTTCGGGGCGCTCGCTGCGGGAGGAGTCATTGCCATAATTCTGTTTTGGATATTCATCCCAACCATCCCTCGCGACGGGTCTGCGAGTCCTAAATCTGAGCTGAGTGGCCTCAAAAAGCCTCAGCTTTGGCTGACGCTGGCCACAGCTTCAATCGGCTTCGGCGGGATGTTTTCGGTATATAGCTACATCACCCCGACGCTTACCGAGGTCACAGGCTTCTCATCCGGCCAAGTGCCTATGGTGCTGGCGCTCTGGGGCATCGGGATGATCGTGGGCAACCTGATAGGCGGGTGGTTGGCAGACCGCGCTCTGGTGCCTGCCATCTTCTACATCATGATTTGGAATGCGGTGTTCCTGGCGGGCTTCTCTATCTTTGCATCCTCTGGGGTTGGCACTTTGGCTGTACTGTTTCTCATCGGTTGCGGATTCGCACTGGTACCCGCACTTCAGGTGCGCTTGATGAACGTTGCTGGTGAAGCTCAAACCCTGGCCGCTGCCCTCAATCACAGTGCATTCAACATATCCAACGCCGTCGGTGCATCGCTAGGCGGACTCGCCATCGCTGGTGGGCTCGGCTGGGCATCAACGGGTTGGGTTGGCACAGGTCTGGCCGTTCTCGGCATCATCTTTTTCGCTATATCCATCGGTGTTGAAAAGCGTTCCATGTCGGCCAGCGCTGCAACTTCGTAATTACGAGGGCGAGACATTCCTAGGCGAGCTCAGAGCATCTCGCCTTGCACAGTTTAAATTTTGGAGATTGATTCATGGTAAAGCCACAGCTGACCATTCAACTATCTGACGCACAGCGCATCCCCCAAATGGGTCTGGGTGTCTGGCAAGCCAGTGATGACGATGCGCGCGTCGCTGTCCGTGTCGCGCTGGAAGAGGGTTATCGTCATGTGGACACCGCATCGATCTACGGCAATGAAAAGGGTGTCGGCGAGGGTCTACTAGATGCAGGGACACCCCGAGAGCAAGTGTTCCTAACCACCAAGATCTGGAATGACGCCCACGGATTCGAATCGGCTACCTCTGCACTGGATGCGAGTCTGGTGCGAATGAGCGTCGATTACGTCGACCTATTGCTCATTCATTGGCCAGCACCAGGCCAAGATAACTATGTGGATACCTGGCGAGCCATGATCGATGCACAGCGCAACGGAAAGGCACGATCCATTGGGGTTTCCAACTTTAATCCAGACCACTTGAAAAGGTTGATCGATGAGACTGGGGTCGCACCGGTTTTGAATCAGATTGAGCTTCATCCTTCCATGCAGCAGCAAAATCTTCGACAAGTCCATGAGTCGATGGGGATTGCTACACAGTCTTGGAGCCCGCTGGGGCAGGGCAGTGCGCTAACCAACCCCGTCATTCTGGGCATCGCTCAAAAATACGGTAGAACAGCTGCTCAGGTAGTCATCCGTTGGCACTTGGAGCTCGGGCTCATCGCGATTCCGAAATCCATCACGCCTTCGCGTATTCGTGAAAACCTCAATGTTTTCGACTTCGTGCTGGACACGAACGACCTGGTTGATATCGCTTCGCTGGATAGCGGCAAAAGGCTTGGCCCCGACCCAAGCACCTTCGCCTGAAATAATCGAGATGAGTGATGCCAGTCTGTCGGCAAGTTGATCTGGCCGCGCATGTGCTGGCCCGCACAGATGACCGGCAGCTTCCTTTCCTCTGAGACTCCCACCGGTCGCTGCGTGACGGTGGGGATAGCTAGGCTTCCGTATGTTCAGGATCTTCGAACATTTAGACATCCGTCATGGCGTCTCACGTGCATTGATGTGGTCAGCGGGCCATGGCCGGTGAAATGGATGATCATTTTCTCAATCGATCGCAGATGATTGATAAAAACATTACATTTGTTAGTCTGGTGAGCATATGTAAATCTAGTCCCACATAAAAACAACTATGCAGGTCTATCCATGAAGCTCGTCAATAAAGTCGCTGTAATCACTGGTGCGGGTAGCGGGATCGGTCAGGCCGTTGCCCTGGGCTACCTTGCGGAGGGCGCGAGCTGCCTGCTCGTTGACATCAAAAGCGATGAGGAACTGCTCGCACCGTTTGCGGGTGTAGACACCAGTCGCCTCGCCACCCTCAGCATTGATCTGTCCTCACAAGAGAATCTGCAGACCGTGGTCAATACCGCAGTGGAGCGGTTTGGTCGTCTGGACATTCTTTTTAACAACGCTGCTGTGTTCGACATGGGCCCGTTCCTCGATGAATCGTGGGATGCCTATGAGCGAATTTTTGCCGTCAACGTGCGAAGCATGTTCTTCCTGATGCAGGCAGCTGCACGGCAAATGGTCAAGCAGGGTGAGGGTGGCAGAATCATCAACATGGCTTCTCAAGCTGGTCGCCGTGGTGAGGCTTTGGTAGCGCACTATTGCGCGAGTAAAGCCGCTGTCATTAGCTACACCCAATCAGCCGCGCTCGCTCTCGCCAAAGATCGCATCAACGTCAATGGCATCGCTCCTGGTGTCGTGGATACGCCGATGTGGGACAAGGTAGATAGCCTATTTGCGCGCTACGAAAACCTTGCTCCAGGCGAGAAGAAACGCCAGGTAGGTGCCGCAGTTCCACTCGGCAGAATGGGCGCATCTGAAGATTTCGTAGGTGCTGCCGTGTTCCTCGCATCCAAGGACTCCGATTACGTTACCGCCCAGACATTGAATGTCGACGGCGGTAACTGGATGAGCTGAGTCAACCTGCGCGAGGATATTAGCGATGGCTACCATAGTTGCATTTGGTGAGCTTCTGGCCGAGTTCGTGGCCGAAGAAGTTGGCCGTGGATACTTGGAACCGAGCACGTTTGCTGGCCCGTTTCCAAGTGGCGCACCCGCGATTTTTGCCGATCAGGCAGCGCGCATGGGCGCGTCTGTTTCCTACATCGGGCATATAGGCACTGACGCGTTTGGCACCTGCATCATTCAAAGACTTCAAGCGGATGGCGTGGACGTAAGCAACATCGTTCGGCATGCCGAGCTGCCGACCGGAACGGCATTTGTCGCCTACGAGCATGATGGTAGCCGCAGCTATGTTTTCAACATTACTGCCAGTGCTAGTGGGCTACTGGGCGCCGGAAGCGTTCCTGTCGATGCGTTAAAGGGTGCGAAGTACCTGCACGTAATGGGTTCATCGCTCAATAGCGCCGGTGCGATAGCTGCACTGGACGTTCTGCTTGAGCAAGCGCGCGACCAAGATGTTCGTATCAGCTTTGATCCGAACATCCGCACCGAAATGCTGCATTTCAAACCCATGAGTGCGGCACTACACAACGTCTTCAATCGTTGCCATCTGTTTTTGCCGAGTGAGTCAGACCTGCAGTTTTTCTTTCCGGATCTTCCGGTTGAAGAGAGCCTTTCCCTCGTCTTCGAGAAAGCGAATATCGAGCGCGTGGTTCTGAAACGTGGTGCCAAAGGAAGTACTTACATCGACCGAAACGGTCGAATCGATGCCACACCTCTTCCTGTCGTTGAGCTTGATCCCACGGGCGCGGGCGACTGTTTCGGCGGTGCCTTTGTAGGTGCTCTGGTGCAGGGTAAGTCGGTCGAGGACGCCCTCGAAATGGCAAACGCTGCAGGTGCTCTGGCCGTCACGCGTAGAGGGCCAATGGAAGGTAACAGCGACCCTGCTCAAATCAATCTGTTCATCAAGGAGCACGCTGATCATGCCTAATCATGCTGATACATCAACGGGCGCGGCGGTGCTTCAAGCGCTGGCTTTCGCCAACCGAAATGGTCGCCACCAGGGGATTTATTCGATTTGCTCCGCACATGAGCAGGTTCTGCGCGCCGCAATGCAGCAAGCGCTCGCGGATGGTTCTCCGTTATTGATTGAGGCGACTTGCAACCAAGTCAATCAGTACGGTGGATACACCGGGATGAAGCCTGCTGACTTCTTTGGCCAAGTGCAGAGACTGGCTGAGGCAGAGGGCTTTCCCAAGGATCAGCTCTTGTTGGGAGGGGATCACCTCGGCCCAAATCCGTGGCGCCATCTGCCAGCAGAACAAGCTCTACTGCAAGCAGAAATTCTGGTCATCAGCTACGTAAGGGCTGGGTTTCGCAAGATCCACCTCGATGCCAGCATGGCTTGCGCTGACGATGTACAGCCTTTGTCGATTGCAACCATTGCCCAGCGCGCTGCAAGGCTCTGTGCTGCTGCCGAGCACGCCGCTTCTCAGCTCAATCTAGTCCCAACTTCACTGCCTCGGTATGTCATCGGTACTGAAGTGCCTGTACCTGGTGGTGCTCAACACAAGCCTGGTGAGGAGGAAGTACTTCAAGTCACTGCCGTTGCTGATGTGGCTGAAACGCTTGAGGCCCATCGTGAAGCCTTCTTGTCGGAGGGACTGGAAGGTGCATTGACTCGGGTAGTGGCCCTTGTGACCCAGCCTGGTGTGGAGTTCGATGACCAAAGCGTCATCGATTACCAGCCTGAGCAAGCACAGGCGCTGAGTAAAGCGATCCTCGCATTCCCGGGTCTGGTTTTCGAGGCGCACTCCACGGACTATCAAACAGAGGCAGCCTTGAGCGCGCTAGTTCGAGATCACTTTGCAATCCTCAAGGTGGGGCCGGGCGTAACCTTCGCATGGCGTGAAGCGCTGTTCGCACTGAGCCATATTGAGGACGAGCTTTTCGTAAACACCGAAGAGCGCTCCGATCTTCGTGGTGTGGTTGAACGCAGAATGCTCGCCCACCCGGAGCATTGGGCGCCGTATTATCGCGGCAATGAAGAGGCTCAGCGCTTGGCGCGTCGCTACAGCTACAGCGACCGCATTCGTTACTACTGGCAACAGCCAGATGTGTTGGAAGCTGTCGACCGCCTGATCGATAACGTTCGCCAAAAGCGGCCTGCTGATACCTTATTGAGCCAATACCTCCCACAGGTTCAAGCTGCGAGGCGCGCTGGAGTCTTGTTGGGTGATGATCCGCTGGACTGGCTGCGTTTCGAGGTTCGCCAGGTGATCGCTTCGTATGCCAGAGCCTGTGGCCTTAGCAATACAGACGTGAAAGCCGCTTAAAACGTTTCAAGTCTATCGTCTGTTGCTATTGGTATTGTTAATTCAATGCGGCGACGTCGTGCACTCAAAACAACAATAAAAGGTAACTCTGATGAAAAGCCATCGCAAAGTAATAAGCCTATTTGTTGCCGGTATTGTCGCCGGTTTGGTCGGCGCATCTGTGAACGCCGAACCGTTGAAGATTGGTGTGTCATTCCAAGAGATGAACAATCCCTACTTCGTTACGATGAAGGAGGCCTTGGAGCAAGCCAGTAAGAGCATCGGCGCCGAGCTCATCGTTACGGACTCTCGCCATGACGTGTCGAAGCAAGTCAGCGACGTAGAGGACATGCTTCAACAGGGTATCGATATTCTGCTTATCAACCCGACTGACTCTTCAGGCGTGCAGTCAGCTGTCATCAGCGCTCACGAAAAGAAAGTCGCCATCGTTTCCATCGATGCAGAGGCCAAAGGGCCTATTGATTCTTACGTCGGTTCCAAGGACTACGACGCTGGTTTCAAAGCCTGTGAGTATTTGGCAACAACGGTCAAGAATGGCAATGTGGGTATCCTCGACGGCATCCCGTCGCTGGGTATCCTGGAGCGAGTTCGAGGCTGTAAAGAGGCGTTGGCCAAGCATCCAGAGGTCAAGGTCGTCAGCGTGCAAAATGGCAAGCAGGAAAGAGACCAAGCGCTTTCAGTGACTGAAAATATGCTGCAAGCAAACCCTGATTTGAAGGGTATTTTCAGCGTTAACGACAATGGCTCCCTGGGCGCTTTGGCCGCCATCGAATCCAGTGGTTTGGATGTCAAGCTGGTCAGCGTCGACGGCGCGCCTGAGGCCATCAAGGCGATCTTGAAGCCTGGCTCACACTTCATCGCCACCTCCGCGCAATTTCCCCGTGAGCAGGCTCGTCTTGGGCTCGCCCTCGCCCTGGCAAAACACTGGGGCGCCACAATTCCACGCCGCTTCCCAGTTGATGTCGAACTCATTGACGCCAATAAAGCCAAGACCTTCAGCTGGTAAGCCAAGCGGGTTTCGCTACAACTTTGATGTTGGCAGGCGGGGTGGCAAGGCGCCTCGCGTGAGCGGCAGAGGGATTCAACATGCAACAGAACACATTGCTCGTGCTGGAGCAGGTATCCAAGAGTTTTCCCGGTGTGAAGGCGCTCAAGCAGATCAACCTGAGCATCGAGCGTGGTGAGATTCACGCATTGCTGGGAGAAAACGGCGCAGGTAAGTCGACGTTGATCAAAATCCTGGGCGGTATTCAGCCTCAGGATGAGGGCACGATCACACTCAACGGCGTCACCAAGCGATTCAATTCGTATAACGATTCTGTCGAAGCAGGTATTGGGATTGTCTTTCAAGAGTTCAGCCTGATCCCTTATTTGAACGCGACCGAAAATATCTTCCTGGGTCGTGAAAAAACCAACCGTTGGGGCCTGCTTCGCAAGCAAGAAATGCGCACGAAAGCTTCTCAGCTGTTTGCACGCCTGGGCGTAGAACTCGACCTGGATTGCCCTGTCGCACGTCTGAGTGTGGCTGAGCAGCAGTTTGTCGAGATTGCAAAGGCGTTGGCGTTAGACGTCAACCTGCTCATTCTGGATGAGCCCACTGCGACATTGACGCCTGCTGAGAGCGAATTGCTGTTTCAAATCATGCGTGAGCTGAAGAGCCAAGGCGTGACAATCATCTTCATCTCTCACCATCTCGATGAGATTTTTGATGTTTGCGACCGCATCAGTGTTCTCAGGGATGGCGCCAATGCTGGCGTTACCCGAGTCGATGAGTGCGACATCGATACCTTGGTCGAGATGATGGTCGGGCGCAAACTGGAGTCGAACTTTCCTCCCAAGCCAGTGCTCGAGATACGGCCACCGCTACTGGACGTTCGTGAGATCAGCCTTCACCGCAATGGCCCCAGCAACTCATTTCAATTGCGTCCGGGAGAAATACTAGGATTCGCAGGACTGGTTGGATCGGGTCGTACCGAACTGGCCCTTGGTGTGTTGGGCGCAATTCCAACCCATTCAAAAGACGTCAGTGTTAACGGTGTATCGGTATCCCTTAAAGATCCCGCTGAGTCTTTGCAGCAAGGTATCGGGCTGTTGCCCGAGAGCCGGAAGAGTGAGGGGCTGATTACAGACTTCAGCATCAGGGAAAACATTTCGCTGAACAACCTCGGCAAGTACAGCGGTGCACTCGGGCTGATTAACCACTCGCAAGAAAACAAACAGACCGACGAATTGATGAGCCAACTTTCTATCAAGGCGCCGAGCAGTGAGTCGCGAGTAGTCAATCTGAGTGGCGGCAATCAGCAGAAAGTCGTAATTGCTCGCTGGTTGAATCACCACTGCACCGTCCTGGTTTTCGATGAGCCTACCCGAGGTATCGATGTGGGGGCCAAGGCGGAGATCTATACGTTGATGCGCCGGCTGACTGCGCAGGGCTTCGGAATCATCATGATTTCCTCCGAGTTGCCGGAGATTGTTGGCATGTGTGATCGCGTTGCCGTTTTCAACAAGGGCTCCATCGTCAAGGTGTTAGAGGCCGAGTTCATCAATTCCGAAGAGGTAATGCGTCATGCAACCGCAAGCGTTAAATAACGACTCCTTGAAAGCAACCAAAGCCAAATCACCGCAAGGGTGGTTCACCCGGTTCATGCGCTCGCCCGCTTTCTACCCTTTGGTAGGGTTGATTGTCGTGACCATTTGCATGATCTTCGCCAGCGATAAATTTTTGACCTCTGCCAACCTGGAGAACATTGCTCGTCAGGTCTCAATCAACGCGATTATCGCAGTCGGGATGACCTGCGTGATTTTGACGGGTGGGATCGATCTGTCAGTTGGCCCAGTGATGGCCCTGAGCGGAACGCTGACAGCGGCGTTGTTGGTTGCAGGCGTACCTGGCCCCATCGCGATAATGGCCGGCTTGCTGCTCGGTGCAGCCTTCGGTATTGGCAATGGCATTTTCGTCGCTTACCTGAAAATGCCGCCCATTATCGTAACGCTCGCTACCATGGGCATCGCCCGTGGCCTGGGCCTCATGTACACCAATGGCTACCCCGTTTCCGGTCTGCCTGAGTGGTTCAGCTTCTTTGGTCGTGGCGAATTCCTGGGCATTCAGATTCCAATTCTGGCGATGGTACTCGTCTACATTGCCGCGTTCATTCTTCTCCAGCACACCCCGATTGGGCGCTACATTTACGCGATTGGCGGCAACGAGGAAGCAGTTCGCCTGTCGGGTGTTCGCGCACCGCGTTACAAGCTCCTGGTTTACGGCATCAGTGGACTGACAGCCGCAGTTGCGGGGCTGTTGTTGACGTCGCGGCTGATGAGCGGCCAGCCAAATGCCGGCGTCTCCTTCGAGCTGGATGCGATTGCCGCCGTCGTATTGGGTGGTGCGGCCATCGCAGGGGGACGTGGTGCCATTTTGGGCACATTGGTCGGCGCCATGCTGTTGGGTGTCCTCAACAACGGACTTAACCTGATGAGTGTTTCGCCTTACGTCCAGAGCGTAATCAAGGGCGCAATCATCCTGCTTGCGATCTTCGTAAGCCGCAAACATCACAATCGATGAGCTACCCAGGAGTAAATATGAGCAAGCTGACTTTCGCTAGCGCTTTTGATTTCTCTACTAAGGTGGTCATCGTGACAGGTGCTGCAACAGGCATTGGTCGAGCCACAGCGGAATTGTTCGCAGAGCGAGGGGCCAAACTCGCCCTGTTAGATCGTGATCCCCAGGTGGAAACTGTTGCTGAACAATTGGGTGGAAAAGCTTGGATGGTTGATATCCGTCATGCTGGGCAGATCCGCGATGTCGCCACCGCTATCGCAACCCATTTTGGTCGTATCGACGTCCTGATCAATAACGCAGGTATCGCCATCACTGGGCCGGCTGAAGAGCTTTCGGTTGAGGCATGGGACGCAACGATGGAAATCAATTTACGCGGACAGTTTCTGCTGGCGCAGTCTGTGGTTCCTCACATGTTTGAAAACGGATGGGGAAGAGTAGTCACACTTTCCTCACAGGCAGCACTGATAGGCATTGAAGGTCACACGGCTTACAGCGCTTCCAAGGCCGCAGTAATCGGAATGAGCCAATGTCTTGCTCTGGAGTGGGGCCCACGAGGAGTGACCTCCAATACGATTTCGCCGACTGTGGTGGAGACAGAGATGGGTCAGAAGGGCTGGGCGGGTGATGTCGGCTTACGAGCCCGGGCGCAAATCCCAACCCGTCGATTCGCTCGTCCCGAGGAAATCGGATTGGCTGCTTTGTTTTTGGCGAGTGATGCCGCAGCGATGATTAACGGGGCGAATTTAGTGGTTGATGGTGGCTACACCATCCAGTGATAGCTAACCACTTCTACAACTACCAGGCATTGATCTAAATGGCGTATTTCTCTGAGTCTCATGATTTGACCCGTTCAACCGCGTGGCGGGCACTCCAACAACATCGCGACGAGTTGCAGCGTTTTAGCATGCGTGAAGCTTTCGGTGCTGACCCACAACGCTTTCATCAATTTAGTCTGAGCGGCTGCGGGCTGTTTCTCGATTATTCAAAAAACCTGATTACCCGAGAAACCCGTAACCTGTTGGTTGACCTAGCCACTGAAGCCGGACTGCAGGATGCAATCAAGGCATTGTTCTCCGGAGAGTTGGTCAACTCCTCTGAAGGTCGTCCTGCCCTGCACACTGCCCTACGTCGCCCGGTAGGCGACAAGCTGTTGGTCAATGGCGTCAACGTCATGCCCGAAGTACACAAGGTGCTGAACCAGATCACTGACCTCGTTGGCCGTATCCACGATGGGTTGTGGCGTGGTTATACCGAGAAGCCGATCACCGACGTGGTTAACATCGGTATCGGTGGTTCGTTCCTCGGCCCTGAGCTGGTGTCCGAAGCTTTGCTGTCCTACGCGCAGAAAGGCGTGCGTTGCCACTATCTGGCGAACATCGACGGCAGCGAGTTCCACGAGCTGACCATGAAACTGCGCGCTGAGACCACGCTGTTCATCGTCTCGTCGAAAACCTTCAATACCCTCGAAACCCTGAAGAATGCCCAGGCCGCACGCGCCTGGTACCTGGCCCAGGGAGGCTCAGAAGCCGAATTACATCGTCACTTCATCGCGGTATCGAGCAACGATGCGGCTGCTGTAGCTTTCGGTATTCGTGAAGAAAATATCTTCCCGATGTGGGATTGGGTTGGCGGGCGTTACTCACTGTGGTCAGCTATCGGTCTGCCAATAGCCTTGGCCATCGGCATGTCCAACTTTAAGGAATTGTTGTCCGGTGCTTACAGTATGGATCAGCATTTTCAGACCGCACCGTTTGAACAGAACATGCCCGTTCTGCTGGCCCTGCTCGGTGTTTGGTATGGCAATTTCTGGGGCGCGAAGAGCCATGCGATCCTGCCGTACGACCACTACCTGCGTAACATCACCAAGCACTTGCAACAGCTGGACATGGAGTCCAACGGCAAGAGCGTGCGTCAAGATGGTACGCCGGTTTCCACTGACACCGGCCCAGTGATCTGGGGCGGCGTGGGATGCAATGGTCAACACGCTTACCACCAGTTGCTGCACCAAGGCACCCAATTGATCCCGGCTGACTTCATCGTGCCAATCGTCAGCTTTAACCCGGTATCTGACCACCATCAATGGCTGTACGCCAACTGCCTGTCCCAGAGTCAGGCGCTCATGCTTGGGAGGACACGGGAGGAAGCCGAAATCGAATTGCGCGACAAGGGTATGAGCGAAGAAGAGGTTCGAAAAGTTGCTCCACACAAGGTGATCCCTGGTAATCGTCCGAGCAATACCATCGTTCTCGAACGAATTAGCCCACGTCGTCTCGGCGCGTTGGTGGCGATGTACGAACACAAAGTTTTCGTGCAAAGCGTCATTTGGGGCATCAACGCCTTCGATCAATGGGGGGTCGAATTAGGAAAGGAGCTGGGGAAGGGTGTTTACAATCGCCTAGTCGGACTCGAAGAAACACCAGCCGAAGACCTTTCAACCCAGGGTCTTATCAGCTACTTCCGTAGTCGTCATCGAGGTTGAGACGATCCTTTATCGGTATCAAAAAATGCAGATGCACCGGTCGGTTTAGTAAAATCTGATAAGGTATTTACATTCATTGAGCCGCCTTAAGAATGCGGAATGGAGCTGAGGCGTTGGGAATGCAGTCGAGTAAAAAAGAACTGATGGCGCAGGTCGCTTGGCTCTATTTCGTGGGTAATAACACGCAGCAAGAGATCGCGCAGCGCCTGAATATCTCTCGCCCTACCATTAACCGAATGATCTCTCTTGCGACTGAATCCGGGATGGTTCAAGTTCGGATCAACCATCCGATTCGAGAGTGCATGGATCTTGCGTCTAAGATTCAGCAGCGTTTTGGGCTCAGTATGTGCGAAGTGGCACCTCTGGAGTCTCCCGACGAAACTGCCGGCCAGCGAAGGATTGCTGTCTTGGGGTCTGCGATGATGGAACGCTACCTGGCTGACCCCTCTTTGAGGGTAATGGCCGTCGGATTCGGTCGCACCCTCAAAGCTGTGGTAGACGAGATTACTGAACTGCGCGCCCCGCAGCTGAGCATTATTTCTCTGGCGGGCAGTGTCGCACGCGATGGCTCTTTCAACTCCTACGACGTAGGTTTGAGACTCGCTGACAAAACCTCCGGAAAAGCCTTTCTTCAACCAATGCCGATCATCGCTAATACAGCTGATGAGCGAGACCAATGGCTTGATAACCGCCTGACTCCATTGATCAAGGATCTCTACAGCCAAGCTGAAGTCGCGTTTGTAGGTATTGGTGAGGTGCAGGTGAATTGCGCGCTAGTTCAGAACGGCTTCTTGTCACCCGAGGAAGCGAAAGCGCTAGCAGAGCAGGGGGCGGTCGGGGAAATCTTGGGGTGGGCAATGGATCGTCAAGGCGCACCGATAAACGAGGGATGGTCGGAACGAGTTACGAGTCTTCCGTTACCAAGGTTGGCCGAGCGTCCGATCATCGCGTTTGCGGGCGGGGAGCGCAAAATACCTGCCATCCTGGCTGCGCTACGCGGGCGCTGGATTTCGGGACTGATTACTGATCAGCAGACAGCACAACACCTGGCGACTCTTTGAATCATGTAGGCGAGTCAGCAGCTCGGACTGTTCCTCCTTGCGGAGCAGTCCGAGCCAGCTGATTTTCACGATGACTAAGTCCAGCGTGAATTACAGCTCGATCACAATCTTACCGATCTGCGCATTCGACTCCAGGTACTGGTGCGCTTCAACCATGTCGCTGAGCGGGAACGTTTTTGAAATGATCGGCTGGAGGGCGCCACCTTCAAGCCCTTTAGTGATGAAGTCCTTCGCACGGTTCAGACGTTCAGGATCTTGGGTGATCTCAAACAGCTGGTAGCCGCGAATGGTCAGGTCTTTGCCCAGCAATTCCATGACCGGAACACTCAGGTCGGTGGTTTCAAGCGCTCCGTATTGGAAAAAAATACCCAAGTACGAAAGGGCTCGAAGGATGTTTGCGACCTCAGGGCCGCCGACTGGATCAAACGCCATCCGCGCGCCTTTGCCTTCAGTTATAAGGTTCACTTCAGCTACCAGATCCTGCTCCGACGTTGCGATCACGTGCGCAGCTCCGGCATCCAGAAGTGCTTGTCGTTTTTCACTGGTACGGGTCAACGCCACGGGAATGGCGCCCAAGAGGTTTGCGATCTGAATGGCCGCCAACCCAACGCTACTCGATGCCGCACGAATCAATACGGTTTCGCCTTTTTGCAGGTTGCCGATGTCGACCAACGCGCCGTAGGCGGTTACGTACTTCATCCATGTAGCAGCCGCCTGAATGGATGTCAGTCCTGCTGGCTGCTTCACGAGCGCATGAACCGGAGCGACTACGAGTTCTCCATACATGCCGTAATCTGCAAAAGAGAACGCGGGTATGACATTCACCTCGTCACCTACGGCATATTCAGATACACCTTCCCCGACTGATTCTACGGTGCCCGCCGCTTCGTACCCGAGGATTGCAGGCATCTCAGGGGTGAAAGTGTACTGGCCCGACCTGTACATGGCCTCGGCACGGTTCAGCCCGAGTGCTTTCACCTTAATGCGCACTTCGCCGGCGGCAGGCGCTCGCACATCCACGTCATCAATTTGTAGGACTTCTGGGCCACCCATGTGGTGGAAACGAACGACTTTAGACATTGCCAACTCCTGCGATACGGAAAGCTCAAAGCTAATCGCTCGCAGCGGCTTCAGGAAGACCGCATGCGGACACAGACTGTTATCCAGAAAATACCAATCGGAATCACGCCAGATGGTGGGTAGTCATCAGCGCCTTCAACCATTCTATGAACACTTCCACTTTGGGTGGCAAAAGTTCGCGGTGCGGGTACAGGATCGAAACCCGCTTTGCTGGAACTTCATAATCGCTGAGCACTTGGACTAGCGAACCATCCTGCAAATGGCTGCGTACGGAAATTTCTAGCCCTTGGAGCAATCCAAAGCCAGCCAACGCCGAAGCGACAAATGCCTCGGTGTCGTTGACTCTGATTCCTGACTCCAACCGCATAGCTTTCACTTGCCTATCCACGTTGAATACCCACTCGATAGGGCGTGGATTGTTGCCTGAGAAGTAATTTACGGCTCGGTGTGTTCCTAGGTCAGCGAGGCTCTGAGGAGTGCCATAGCGCCCGATGTAGGAGGGTGCAGCGCACGTCACCATGGGTAAGTATCCGATACTGCTAGCGATCAGACTGGAGTCTTCAAGCTCCCCCATCCTGACCACGCAATCAACACCTTCGCTGAGCATGTCGATGGGTTTGTCACTCGCTCCGATGGTGAGTTCTATCCCTGGGTACAGGCTTTGAAAGTCCATCAGTGAAGGAATGATCAATAGCTTCGCAAGGCTAACCGGCATGTCTACACGTAGCTTTCCAACAAGGCGGGCAGGGCGATTACCTAGGGAAGACATGGTTTCTGAAACGTCTGCCAGAAGCGATTTGCAACGTTCATAAAACGCTTCCCCCTCAGGGGTTAAGTTCACCTGGCGTGTCGTCCGGTTGAGCAGCCGACCGCCCAACTGCTGTTCGAGGAGCTGGATCGTTTTAGATACGGCAGGGCGGTGCAGGTGTAAAGCTTGCGCGGCTTTGGTGAAGCTGCCGGTTTCGATGACACTGACGAAAACCTGCATCGAGTGAAAGACATCCATCAGATACACCCACTACACCCACAAAATAGGCGCCTAGATTAGCAAAGATCCAGTGGCGACTTTCATACTCAGCTTGGTATCACGTCGCAGATTGGTAATTGAGGAGAATCAGTGTTGTTCTCTGGGACGATCTTCACCAGCGCGGGATTGGTACGTAGGGTGTGCGGCAAATACATCTTTTGAGACCAAAAAATGTCGACGCCTTCCCGCTCTACGGATCTGTTCGACGCTGTCACCGTGGGTAATCTGTCGCTTTCAAACCGGATAGCTATGGCCCCATTGACCAGGAGCCGCATGGGCTCAGATGGCGTGCCTACGGCTTTGCACGCGACCTACTATTCCCAGCGAGCGACTGCCGGATTAATTATCAGCGAAGCCACAAACATTTCTCTGCAGGGGAGGGGTTATGCATACACCCCTGGTATTTGGAGTGATGAACAAGTCGCTGGATGGAAACTGGTGACGGATGCGGTACATGAGGCAGGCGGCAAGATTGTTTGCCAGCTCTGGCATGTCGGTAGGTTTTCCCATACCTCTCTTCAGCCGGAAGGCGGTGCTCCGGTAGCACCGTCAGCGATTCAAGCTGAAGGACACACGTTTACTGAATCCGGCTTCGAGCGGGTCTCGGTGCCCAGGGCGCTGACTACTGACGAAGTTGCCGACCTATCTGGTCAATACAGATATGCCGCTGAGTGCGCCAAGCGGGCAGGCTTTGACGGTGTAGAGGTGCATTCGGCCAACAGCTACCTGCTCGACCAGTTCATCCGAGACTCTACGAATAAGCGCACGGATCGGTACGGTGGATCCATCGAAAATCGTACACGCCTGACACGCGAAATTGTGGAAGCGGTGCTTGAAGTGTGGGATAGCGGTAGCGTTGGCATCCGCCTTTCGCCGACTACGCCTGATGCCGGTAACACCCCAATGGACAGCCAAGTCATGGAGACTTACGGCTACCTGATCGACAAGTTGAACGACTACGGTCTTGCTTACCTGCACTTCGTTGAAGGTGCTACAGCAGGCTCTCGCGACCTACCTGAAGGCGTTGACTTGGATGCATTGCGTAAGCGATTCAAGGGCGTTTACATGGGCAACAATGGCTATGACCTCGAACTCGCCATCGAGCGCCGAGAAGCGGGTTTGGTCGACCTTGTGGCATTCGGGCGGCCATTCATTGCCAACCCTGACCTCGTAGAGCGATTCAAGCAGAGTAAGCCGCTTGCGGAGTCCACGCGAGACGACTATTACGGTGGTGGTGCGAAGGGGTACACGGACTGGGTTAGAGCGACGGCATAGTCTTGAGGCTGGATGATTGGTAGGCAGACCAAATCTCCTCAGTGGACGAGGCAGATGAGTCGGCCACTCCGACGTAGCAGTGATAAGGTCATCTTAGCCCGTAGTGTAAGTGCGGAGTGAGCAATGGCAATCATCTAGCGGGGCAACGAAATGGATATTCGGTTCTTCCTTGAACAGCGGCTGGCCTTCATCAAGCAGCTCTATCTTAATGGGGTCACCCCGTTTGAGGATCGCAAAAGAAAAATCGAGAACGAAGAGGCTCCTTTCATCCCACCCTACAGTGAAGATGGCGAGCCGGCCTATATGATTGAGTGGATCGAGGCTGATTCGTCGGTGCAAGTATTGGGTAGCGCATGCTTATCAATGATTGCTGCGTCCCTACACCTGTACTTTACTGAATGGGAGCGCCAGCTTGGGCCTGCCCCTGGGCCTTCACTCAAATCAGCATTCAAAAATGGTGGGTGGCCAAATGGTTACCGGGCTTTCTACTTGGCCCATGGTTCAGACCAGTTTGAGGATGGCCCATTCGATTTCGCTTTGATTGAAGAACTCGTTTTGGCTAGGAATAGCATCCAACACCCCGACTCATTGGTGTTTGAGACCTCCCGATATTCTGACGACGCGCTTCAGAAGATGCCGAGTCCTTTTTTCGTGAGTGATCGAGAAAAAAGCTTGATTGAGGAATCCGATGGTGAGAGTCGACAATGGCTATACCGTCCCCACATTCACATTACTACCGAGAAATTCTTGCATGCCGTTTCTCAGGTATCTGCATTGGTTAAGTGGCTGGAGGATCAAGGGGAGAACATCATGCATAAGCGGTATCTTGAGCGAAAACGTAAACGCGAAATCGACACTGGCACCAATCATTCTTAACGCTAACCCCGCGCAGCTACTGGCGCGCGAAAATGCTGCCGTCCGAGATCTGCGTCCGTGGGCTGCTCACCTAGGCATACGAGCATAGGGTCAAAGCAGGCATTGTTGCGCTGTGTCGAACGTTGCGTTGATAGCAGATCAAGGGTGGGTCTTCGGAATTTCCATTAAACTGATGGCAATTTGAACGCTCGCTGAAATGCCGGCGGTCGCATTAACCTATTCTCGGACACCTCGGGTATTTCAAATCGCAAATTTGGAGCCAGGCGCTCGAAAGGGAAAGTCCTCCTGTCTTGATCACGAGACTCCCGCCTTGGGTCGAATCGCCTTGAGGTTCCTTAAGCATCATCGCTTCAAGCTGCCTCTTGTCGCAGCTCCGCATCTATAACTGAGTACAAATGACCAACTCGCTTAACCCAAAAGTTTACGTTCTGACATTTACCGCGTTTGTAATGCTTTCATCTGAATTCATCGTGGCAGGTCTACTCCCTGAAATCGCGACAGGGCTGCACATAACCGTCGGGAACGCGGGATGGCTCATCACGGCATTTGCCTTGGGAATGGGGATCGGTGCTCCGTTAATTGCGGCCTTTACGCATCGTGTAAGCATGCGCTCCTTGCTGATGGCGGCATGCATTGCGCTCTTCTTAGGCAACACCGTTGCGGCCCTAACCACGAACTTTCCCTTGCTATTGATCGGGCGTGCCTTAGGCGGGGTAGGGGTCGCAATCTTTTGGACGAACGCGGCGTTGATTGCAGCTGCTATGTCTTCTGAGCAGACCAAGAGCCTCGCGGTTTCCAGGGTGTTGATTGGTGTATCGATTGCGTCCGTTGTAGGTGTTCCCGTCGGAAAAGCTGTAAGTGATTTATGGCATTGGGAAGGCGCGTTGATTTTGATGTCTGGCCTGAGTGCAGTGGCGCTCATGATGGTCATCAAGTGGATTCGTCCACCTGAGCTAAATGGGTTAAAGCCAGCCACCACGTTGCTCAGTCGGCTTAGCGAAATCTGGAAGAAGGACATCGTGCTGATGCTGTTGAGCTCGGTTCTCATATTCGGCGGCATCATGTCTGTGTTTAGTTATCTCGCCACCTTCTTGATCCGACAGACTGGCTTTCCTGCGGTGCAGGTAACGATGATTCTAGCTCTGTATGGCGTTGCAGATATCGTGGGCAACCTGGTGCTGGCCAAACGCGTTCCTAACCCCCTAGACGCCTTGTTCAAACGTTTACTCTTGGTTTTGGCCGGATCACTGGCAACTATCACTTTGCTAGGCAATGAGATGTGGCTTCTCCCCCTCGCAGTAGCTGCAGTGGGTTGCTGTCACGCGACGACCGGGTTGTTGATGGGGATCGATGTCTTGCGAAGAGCGGGCAGCAGCGCTCAACTGGTCGGCGCAGTGAACGTTACCGCGATCAATCTGGGAATCATGCTGGGAGCTATGGCCGGAGGATTTTTGATCGACCACATCGATCTTAGATATATCGGTCTGCTGGGGGGAAGCTTTGTGCTGCTGGGGTGGATCGTTCGTACCCGATTACAACCGCTACCTCGCATAAGCTAAACCTCAGGGTAATGCCGAGGCTGTCCTGACCGATTTCTAGCTGAACATCTCGTCGATCTCCGTATTAGCACGGCCCAGCGACTTCATCGAGATGCTTCCGGCGTCATTTTCACTGACGTACCAGAGCGCAAATTTCGGCAGGTTGAGCCAAGCCGGTGGCTGTGTCGCGACTGGGTAAGCTGAGCGGGTTTCGTAGGTGGCGGTACCATTTATTATCGAAACCAGAGCAATACCGTGGGCTGTTGCATATTTTATTGCTCCGGATTGAAACCCTGTGGTGGTGAACAACATCCCTTTATGAGCGCCGACGGATCGCACCTTGTCGTGCAGTACCTGAACCAACTCCCGCACGACTGCGTTCCGGTATTTTTTGCACTCAATCAGCACGATAAATTCGGCCCCTGCAAAAGCCTGGAATTTCGCCAGCACGTCGATCTGGTAGGTTGAATCGTAGGCCTCTACTTTCACGTCGTGCCTCACCTCCAGCGATGTCAGTTCACCTCCTTGCTTGAGGATCCAGTCCCTGACCAACTGCTCAAATTCGGTGGCTGTGATTTCGAGGTTGGCTTTTGCTGACGGTGGGTACATTCGCTTTCCTTAGCCTACGATCTAATTCTGTACCCGATGAATGTACCCCGAGTAACCTACGGGTGGTGCGCGTTTTCTGATGGGCAAGCGCATCCATGGAGCCATTGCCTCAAAAGCTCATCAGGCATCATCGAGAGTCATGAGCGTGAAATCTCCAGAAAACTCACCCATTGCAAGGCATCGCGAATTGGTTTCGATCTTTGTGAGGCATATGCGCCATGGCGAAACCACAGCGCAAGCGTGTTATGCGGACGCTTGTCGTCAAGCGACGCCATGAGCTCATTAGCAGCATGCTGCTATGATGCGCGGATGAGCCTTTACACGCAGTACAGATCTATGGACAGTTCGCTAGATTCACTTAATCAGATATCGGCGTTTGCACGGCGTTTGGATCAATTGATCTCCTCGGCCTTGCGAGACAAATTTGATCGGCCAATTTCTGAGATAACCGCTCTGGTCTCTATCCAGAACTGCAAAACATTCAATATTGGATGGCTAGCAAATGTCCTGGAACTGACTCACTCGGCTGCCGTACGGTTGGTTGACCGCTTGGAGGCTGACGCATTGATTGAACGGTTGCCCAAAGACCAAAAGAAGCAAGTCGGATTAAAAATCACAAATAAAGGAAGGGTCTTGGCTGCGGCAATTTTGCAGGTTCGCCAGGATGTTGCTAGCAGTTTTCTGTCGGTCTTGCCTGATAGGCAATTCGCTGACCTCGCGGAGCTGTCCCGGGAGGTAATCTCGCGCAACGTAAAAAGTGAACTAGATTCCTACCAAGTTTGCGCGTTGTGTGATGAGTCTGGTTGTGGTGCCCTTTGTCCCAGAATAGAGGCCTCCTCATGCCTTCCAGAAAAGGTACGTCAAAGGTAGCTCTTAGTGGCTATCGAACGGAGTTTGGGGATTGCCCATTGGCGGGATGCCCCAGCAGCTTTCCAGCACGGCTTCCCGCTAAGAATAGACGGCATGACTCGCTCACCGTGCGCAGACCACATCTTAAATCGCGTACATCTGCGTCTAGAAATGACCTATTTCCAAGCTTTCTTGTTTGAAATATTCTCGTAAATTATTGATATATATGGAGTTTTATTATTTGTTTGACACGTATGTATGAGTCATACATTATCGGTTCCGTCACCGTGAAGTGTTATTTGATCTAGGAAACCTGGTAACGATTTGATTTTGTGTGCCCCCTATCGAACTTGAAGGGGCCTATTGAAAACAGGGGAGGCCATGGCCATATGAATCGCTATATCGCACCAGTCGAACTCGCTAAGGCATACCGTATGCTGAACCACGGGCCCACTGTCTTGGTGGGTGGCCGCCATGAAAATGTAAGCAACGTAATGGCTGCATCATGGGCTACGGCATTGGATTACGAACCAGGCAAACTTACAGTCGTTCTGGCCAAGGCAGCTTTTACCCGAACACTGATCGAGAAAAGTGGATATTTCTCCATTCAGATACCGACGGCTGCCCAGGCTGAGCTTACTTATCGCGTCGGCACGACGGGATTTGCCAGCATGCCAGACAAATTGGAGCGCGCAGGTGTCGAGTTGTTTGAACAAGAGGGGTATGAGTTGCCATTCGTGGCAGGTTGTTCCGCGTGGTTGGCTTGTCGGCTGATACACGAGTCGCACAATCAGCAAACCTATGATTTGTTCATCGGTGAGGTCATCGGGGCTTGGGCAGACACGCGAGCTTTTGAGAACGGTCGCTGGAAGTTCGAGCAGGCGGATTCAGCCTGGCGCAGCCTTCACTATGTGGCGGGTGGACAATTCTATGTCACTGGCAAATCGGTGAACGTCGAAGTCGAGGCAGCGGTATAACCACAAACAACTAGCTTCAGTCGGCTGAGCGAGCTTCCGACTGAAGAGTAATGCCGGTTCGGTAGTCTCGCCCCCCATCGGGTCAGCGACTTGGGGGTGTAGAAAAAAGGTCTCACGCACCTGACCAGCAGCATGAATATAATCACTAATCCCCTAAGGGCATCGATGGGGAGCAAACGTTGTCATATGTGCTCCGGTGACCGCGCCGACACGCTACACTCAGTAGCTAAAAATGGGAGGAGCCTCGTATGTCGATGCTAAGGAATGCAGTGGAGTCCATCCAGGTTGGGATGGAGGATTTCCATGAAGAAGATGATCGCAGAGTGCTTTCCGCAATTCGCAACCTGTACGCGGGAATTCTGCTGCTATTCAAATACAAGCTACAGCAGCTAAGTCCTGAAAATTCAGATGAAGCTCTTCTGAAGACCAAGATTATTCCAGTGACCGATCCTACAACCGGAGAAGTTGTTTGGATCGGAAAGGGTAAAAAAACTGTAGAAGTTCAAGACATCATTGAGCGATTGAATGCCTTGGGCATTACTGGAGTGGACTGGAAGCTCCTCAAGGCACTGCAAGATATTCGCAACGATATTGAGCATTACTACAGCCAATTGCCTGTCGAGCGCATGAAGGAAGCGGTTGCGAACGCCTTGCACCTTATCACGCAGTTCTGTGAGCCACACTTGGATGAGAGGCCAGTGGACATTCTGGGCCAGGAGTGTTGGGATCTCATGCTCAGTGTCACGGCGGTTTTTGAAGCTGAGCTGAGAGCGTGCCAGGAAAACCTCAACTCCGTCAGCTGGCCCTTTGATGCTGTAACGGAATCTATTGACTCCATGGTTTGCCCGGAATGTGAGTCTCGGTTAGTGAAAGTGACTGATACAACAGCTACACGTGGCGCTATTACGTTTATTTGTAGCAGTTGCCAGGAGGAGGCTTTATACGCAGCGGTCGTTGGGCCGGCTGTTTCTACTCGTATGGCGGGTAGAAATCACTGGCGCGTAAAGGACGGTGACGAACCAGTCACGTGTAACTGCCCAGAGTGTGGGGAGGATGCACTATTAGTAGACCAGGGGGAGTGTGCGGCATGCTTCAGCGAGTTGGAATACTTTAGTTGCGAAGACTGTGAGGAGCCGCTTTCCATCGAAGAGCGGTTGTACTCCGAGGGTAAATGCAGTTACTGCCAGCATCGCTATGACAAAATGATGGCTGAGTGACATCCATCCCTCTTTCCGATCCGTTTGGCTGCTGGCGATGAGCATGCAGCCGGACGGCGAAAAAAGTATTTTTCGATCAATAATTTTCTGTTGGCAATTTTCAGCAGACGGATATCTCCTCTTACCAGTAGGTACGTCCATTTGACTTTGTTGGTTTTACTCAGGCGTCATGAGCACCGCAACTGTCAGATTGATGAACTCCTAGTTCTTGCTGATTGTGTCCAAAGCGCCGCGAACGTTGCTGGCGGGCTTCCTACCGGGCATGGCACTACCTAACGTGAAAATACCCTTCGATCATAGAATGCTTCCCTAGAAGCGAGAATATTCGTAATCCCATCAATGAAGTGCCAAGACAGCCGGTTGCTCTAGCATTTCGACCTCCTTTGTCGGGATGTGAATGGCCCGTTTGCCCCATCGTAGGGTCATATACAAGAAGCAAAGCCCCGAAGGTTCGCGGCTTCGGGGCTTCTATTTTCACCTGCATCCCTTAATGCCTGGCAAACGTGACGGCGAGAATACCAACGATGGAGCGGTCATTCACTACTGCAATAGGGGGATTGTATTCGATGAGTAAGATACCGTTGAGGGGGCCGCTGACGGCCCGGGCTCTAACGTAGATACAGCCTTGCCCAAGCGATACTGGTGGTGCTCGCTCTGAATGACCGACGTCTATGAGCGAAATTTGATCTTAGAAGGCTGGAAAATAGGCGGTGAATGAAGTGCCGTTCTCCAAGCTTGAATTCACTGAAACATCACCACTGTGGGCTCTGGCGATTTCTCGAACAATAAATAGTCCTAGTCCAACGCTACGGACGTCGCTGTCCTTGCCGGTGCCACGGGTCATTGGTTCAAACAAGGCACTTCGGAGGGATTCCGGTATTACCGATCCTGCGTTGTGAACGCAGATGCTTGCGGTGCCGTTCTCAATGCTGGAGGTGATGGTGATCGGTTGTTGCAGGTCGCCGTAGGCCACACTATTGGCCACCAGATTGCCGATGATTTGTTGCACCCGATCCGAATCCAGCCTGGTGGTGCTGGTGCCAATTGTTACGTGAACGAGCTGTGCTTGTGGAAATGCAACCTGCAACTCAGCGACGCTCTGGCTGGCAATTTTATGCAGGTCACCTTCGGCGAATGAAACCGTGATCCCGCGACCGACTCTGGCCAATGCGAAATCCAGTAGTTCAGCGATCATGCGATGGGCTCGGTCTGCCGAGCCGCTGATATGACCGAGCAGTTTAATCTCTTTCGACCTTTGTTCTGTACGGGCGAGGATTTCTGAGGCCATCTTGATAGCAGTCAGTGGATTTTTGAGGTCATGGCTAACGATGGCGACCATTTGCTCAGCGAACAACGCGCGTCGTTCGGCTTTCTCATGGGCCGCGTTGAGTTTTTCTTGGGCTCGGAGCAAGGCAGCTTCGGCAGCCATCTTCTCGGCTAACAACTCCTCCGCTTCTTTTCGTGCTTTCAGCAGTTCGCGTTCGTATTTGTCTCGGTCGGTAGTACAAAACAGGGCCAGCTCGTAGAACGCGCCCGCCGCATGCTCTCGTCTGACGCCATTCAGCAACATCGGAACGATGTGTTTATCTTGATGGATCAGATCAAGTTTCACTTCGGCCACGGAGCCTTGCATTCGCATCAAGGGAGCCCAGTGGGTTTGATGAAAAATTCGACCGCCCATCGTCAGCAAGGCTTGAAAACGCTGACCACTCAGATCCTTCTGGCTAAAACCCAGCCAGTTACTGAAAGTGAGATTCGCTTCTAAAATTGTGCCGTCTTCTAGAGTCACCACGAGGCCACAAGGCGCGCCGTCGAACAAGGACTGCGCATTTGGCCCTGGCGGTATTTCAGATGCCATGTCGGTCTTCTAACCAGGGCAATAAAAACTCGTCCATGGCTTCAGAGCAGGCACTGGGAGCACTCATGTGTGGGCAATGGCCAACGTTAGATACCAGACACAGCGTGCTGTTGGGCAGGACATCATGGAGATACTCACCTACCGCGATGGGGGCGATGAGGTCATCGGTCGACTGCAGAATGAGCGTAGGAGTAGTTAGGCCAGCGATATCAGCCCGGTTATCCGACAGGAAGGTCACTCGGGCAAATTGCTTTGCGATTTCGGGGTCGGTGCGGCAGAAACTATTGGTCAGTGCTTCGCCCAGCGCGGGTTGTCCTGGAGCTCCCATGATGACTGGCGCCATAGTGCTTGACCAGCCGAGATAGTTGCTATCGAGGGTATCGAGCAGGGAGTGGATGTCGTCGAGCTTAAAACCGCCCGTATAGTCTTCGGAATCTATGTAGCAGGGCGAAGGGCCAATCATCACATGAGCCGCGATTCGGTCGCGGAGCTGGCGATCCGCCAAGGCGCCAATCATCGCGCTCACGGAATGTCCCACCAAAATGACCGGGCCGCTGGCGAACTGGTCGATGACCTCAGCTAGATCGTTCGCGTATCCCCCCAACGAGTTGTATTTTTCTCGGTCGTACGCGGTAAGGTCTGACTGCCCAGCACCGACCAGGTCATACAAAACGACCTTGAAGCGGCTGGTGAAGTGATCGACGAGATAACTCCACATGGTCTGATCGCATCCAAAACCATGCGAAAAAATCAGCGTCGCTGAACCATCGCTGATGACCTTTACGTTGTTGCGATGCTGAATGGACATACCGGGTGCTCCAAGGGCCAAGAGTTAGGCTCCGGCGCATCCACGAGTGTAGGTATTCCCAAGCAATACGTCACTCGCTAAGAGTTTCTGAAAAGATCGACGAAATACGGGTACAGACATATGAGGAGGGGCATACTTTTTACAGGCCCGAGATGTCGAGGGAAATATGGAACCGCTCCAGCCGTTCAAGGCAGCCATTGCAATCGGTTTGTTGGAGTACCGAAACGCCAAGGCAGACGTTATGGCCAGCATTACCAATGGCACTGCATATGGCGATCTGTGGCGACAAAAACAACTGAGACTCGACCGAGCACTCGACGTCTGGGGTGGGCTGCCGAGAAAGTACTTCGGAAAAATCTGAGCGTCATTCCGGCGTCATCAGTACTGCCAGCGTCATGTTGATAAATTCTTCGTTCTTGGTGATCGTTGCCAACGCGCCACGTACGTTTTCTCCAACATCTCCCGAGCCTCGCTGCTCGACCCAAAGGGTAAGCTCCATGATCGCGGCCTCGAGGGCTAGCTGATTTTGAGTGATCTGCCAAGCTGTCCGCTATCCCAGCCTTCAGTGAGCTCGTCTATTCGATCCGCAATCTGAGGCGTTTTTGATAGGACAAGGCAGCGTGCATTGCCGACAAACTCCTCGATCAGATACACCGCGTCGCCAACATCAAGCTCGAGCTCCTGCAACGCCTCATCGGGAATTCGAATCGCACCGTCACCATCCCATTCTTCGATGATGATTTTCATAAGTGGCTTTCTCACGTGTGGTCTCCGTTGCAACCGAATCGGCGAGCCGTTCAATACCCGTAGGATCTCGGCGACAATTACAGACCCGGGTGATCATCAAGTCTAAGGCTAGGAGCGTCTCCGTCCTCAGACTTGCACTTAGGCGCGTGTACCACTCCAGCTTCAGCGTCGGTACGCATCTGCTCGAGCTCTTTGTGAAATGCCTTGTCCTGAACCGTGGGTTTGCTGGTGTACGGTTTGCGCTCTGGCTCAGGCTTGGCTGCATAAGTCGTTAACGCGTCTGGGTCGTGCTGCAGCTTTTCCTGGACTTGCGATTCCAGCATCGCACGTAGGGCGTCTTTATCGGGACGGGTAAGCAATTTTTTACTCCTTTTGACAATCAGCGATTGGCTCCTTGGATGGTGAAAGATGGGGCGTCCAAGCCATAGCCGTAACCGCATGCGGAGGTTGACTTTATCATTACGAAAAAAACAAAAACAGGACGCATGGCGAGCAAGCGGATGCGGAGAAGCAGGTGCGACATAGTCGAACGTGTTGGAGCGTGGAGCGCAACGTAGGGCCGTGTCGGCACTGGTCATGCCGAATACGATGCATACGTTGTAGCGGGGAAGATGGCTGGCTGCCGCTTCGGCAAAAGGACGCAGAGCCAGCGCGACGGGCTAGGAAATCGTGATAGCACCGTGCGAATCAATTAGCGAAAAAGCAGCGCCAGGACGCCACCCAAAAAAATTATTTTGGCAGTACCCCTTGAATTCAAAAAAAGAAAACGGAGTTCTTATTTGATAGCAAAACAAAAGCAGAGATCTTGGAGCCTTCACCAAATTTTTGCATTCATAGTTTTCAGGTCAGTCGATTCGATTTGGCTTCTGTTGCTTTTGCCTAAAATCCGTTTTTTTTCGTACTGAAAAGTGACGGCCGGAGTGAATGGATTCTTGGCTCGTCGATGGGAAGGACAGATCGTTTGTTCGCGACGTGAGTCGCGGCTAGCTTTTCAAGCCACTCGAAAAGTCAAAACCAGGTTGGGGCCCTAGAGCCTCCGGGATTTGTTTTTCGTGGGTACTACTATCAGTGACGCCGCATGGCCCAGAGAGCAGGCGACGTACAGGAAGAGGCGAATGGCCAATAATGACAGTCAGAGGTAGGTTTCATTGGCGCTTGGATCTGGCGCAAGAAGGTAGGCTTTGGGAAGTAGCCAAGTCACATCTTGGGGCTGCTGCGCTTCAACAAGCGTTAGTAGACCTTCTCCTCAGCTATGGGCCGCCGAAGGTGCGTAGTAACGTCGAGTACCTCAGCCGAGAATGGCTGGGGGACGAAAAGCTTCAGTTGTTGAAGAACGCCTTGGTCGAAACCGACTTGGCGCTCCCCGATTTCGACCAACATCCCGAAAAGGTCGCGCTCTTGTCGTGCTATAGCCAGCACATCGCAACGGGTCTTTTGCTTCTGATGCCTTTGGACAAACTTACTCGAGATCTACGAGGTTTTCGGCTTGAGCACCATTTAGGCATCTGAGACCAAGGAGTGCTCGCCTGGTGCGAGCAGCTGTGCGTACGATCGATGTATGTCTGTTTTGTCACGTCCAGACTGAAGGGCAATGGGAGCGTCTATTCAGAAAAGCAGAATTCGACTTGCTGGGACTTCGTAGTTGAGCGATGACTTGCGGGCTTAGAATGGGGGCGTGGCAAAACCAACTCATCACCCGTCGAAATCGCCAGGCTTTTGAGAACTCCCACGTGGGCTAGATCCGCCAGTTCTTCCTGGGTACGACTCAGCAACGCGTTAACGGACTGCCCTGACTCAGCGCAGAGAGTAATGGCCACGAGAGTGAGAGGATTCACACTGAGTGGGCCACTCAAAGCAGTGATCATCTCTAGGGTGGGGCTCGACTGGGCTCGCTCCAATTTCGAGACATATGTTCGACTGCTGACTTCGGCAAGGTTTCTCTGCGTCAGTCCTTTGCCAGCGCGCATCGCTTTAAGCACAGCAGCAAATGCATTTTTGAGCGACATAAGAGCCAGTCCCTTTGAGCGTCGATGCGTTGGAGAGAGCCATTCTAAAAGAATGGAAGCCTATCACGGTATCGCTGTATTCCACGCTACTGGCCACCTTGCCCCCTCCATTCGTTAAGCAATACACACTTGTCTCTGCCCTGGGCTCAGACCGAAACTGTCATCGACCCTATGCGGAGATCAAGGCCTCTTAATCGGAGCTTTTTTGCTTGAGCTAAAGGGCGAATTGGTAGCCGGTTACTGCAAGGATTTGGGCTCTGGTAAGCTGGCTTCTTTTAGACCGTGATCACCAGTATGACAACGCAATGGAAGCCATCTTGGTTAGGACGACTACTGACACGCTCGAAGCCGTGGCAGCTGACCCTCGAGGGCGACCGGTTAATACTTCGTATCGGCGATCGGATTTATCCTCTCACGGCTGAAAATTTCGCCAGAGGCGGAATTAAACGTGGTCTGGTCTGGACGAATGTGACGGTGTTCGTCGGGCATAAGCTCAGGCTAGAGGGCCTTTCCAACTCTGAACAGCCAACCCTGAGCCAGGCGTTTATCCACCTGGAACAACTCAAGCATCAACGACAGTTCGAAGCGTACTACGCGAAAGTGACCCAGTGGCTTGAGGAGGTCGCTTGTGCGATAAAAACCGTAGATGCTGAGTGTCGTTGGCTCACTCACGACCTGCAGCAGGTGTTATTGGAATCTAGGGCATCGTTGGGTGTTAATGACGCAACGTTAGGTACGCTTTTCGCCCTTCCTGAGGTTCAGTCACTACTGGGAAGTAGATCTTTCCGAGTGAAGTCCCATCTAGACGACTGGGCATCAAATTGGTCAGAGCGGTGGGATGCGCGCAATAAGCTGCATTTGGAGCGCGAGCTCGAAGCATGCGCGACCTTGTTACAGAAGGTCGAAAGCAGGCCGCTCACCGATGAACAAGCCCGTGCAGTCCTTTGTTTCGACAATCGTGTTCAGGTTATTGCATCGGCTGGATCCGGAAAGACTTCGACCATGGTGGCCAAAGCAATCTACGCGGTTCACCGAGAGCTGGTCGCTCCTGCCGCTATCATCATGTTGGCGTTTAACAAGCACGCTGCCACTGAGCTGAAAGCTCGCGTTGCTGAGTCGCTTGTTCGCTTGGGAAAGGAAAACATCGCAATCAACGCGATGACCTTCCACTCTCTGGGCCTGACTATTATTGGAGACGCAACAGGGAAGAAGCCACATGTGCCGGACTGGGCTTGCGAAACGCTCCCTGGGCTCGAAAAGCTGGCGGAATTGATTGATGTACTGAAGGATCAATCAGGGGCCTTCCGTACCAATTGGGATCTCTTTCGCCTAGTCTTTGGCCGCGATCATTCTTCAATACCGATTGCAGATCTGTTTGAGGCTTATGATAACGAAGGGAATGCGCGCCTGGTCAGTCTGAATGGCGACCTTGTGGCAAGCCAAGAAGAACGTGTGATCGCCAACTGGCTGTTCTACAACGGCGTGGAGTATGCCTACGAGAGGCCATACGAGCACGACACGGCTACCGCAGAGCGCAGACAATATTTCCCTGACTTTTACTACCCGAAGATCAATCTATACCACGAGCACTTTGCCTTCGATGCTCACGGTCAGGCACCGGCCCATTTCGAAGGCTACCTAGAAAGTGCCAACTGGAAGCGATCGCTTCACAAATCTAAGGGCACCCAGCTGATGGAGACCACGTCTCACCAGTTGAACTCAAGCCAGATATTCGATCATCTCAAGTTTGAGCTCACTTCGCGTGGGATTGTCCTAGACCCTAACCCTGATCGCCCCCTCCCTAAATCGGGATTGCCGCCGATGGAGCACATGGAGCTCATAAAGGTGCTCCGATCGTTCATCACTCACTTCAAGAGCAATAGCCTCAACGAAAAGACGTTGTATGAGCGCCTCAATGCCCTCCCAGTGAACGCTTTCAAGTACCGCTACCAGATGTTTTTAGAGCTCGCAATTCCAGTCATCAGGGCATGGGATAGGGCATTGCAGATGGAGCGGGGCATCGATTTTGAAGACATGATCAATCTGGCTGCGGAACACCTCGAGCGTGGGCACAAATCTCCTTATCAGCTTGTCATGGCCGATGAATACCAAGATGCCTCGCGCGCCCGCGCTCGTCTGTGCCGAGCATTGGTGGCCGCGCCGCATCGGTTCCTTTTCGCGGTAGGGGACGACTGGCAGTCAATCAATCGCTTCGCCGGCGCTGACGTCTCTGTCATGACAGGCTTTCGTGAGTGGTATGGGCATGGCCAGGTTCTGCATTTAGAAACAACGTTTCGTTGTCCGCAGGCGATTTGCGACGCCTCAAGTCGTTTTGTGTCCAAGAATCCCGCACAACTGAGGAAGAATGTTGTTTCAGTGACACCCGCAATTGGCTCAGCTCTCCAGGCGTACCAGGTGTCAACTCAGGGCGAGGTACGTGACGCAATTGGTCAGTATCTTGAGACGTTATCTACAGGCCTCGTCGATGGCTCTGTGCCGCAAAATCGCAATGGGAAGATCACTGTTTTTGTTTTAGGTCGTTACAAAAACGACCGGCAATACATCCCTGAAGGATGGGGGCATCGGTACGGCGATCGGTTGGAGGTGCGGTTCAAATCAATCCATACATCCAAGGGTGATCAAGCTGACTACGTGATCCTTCCAGGAATGGTGGCTAAGGGTTTCCCAAACCTCAAAGGCGATGATCCAGTGTTTGGTCTGGTCATGCCTGAAGGGGACACCTTCAAGCATGGCGAGGAGCGTCGTCTGTTCTATGTAGCACTGACTCGGGCCCGTCGATCAGTCGCTATGTTCACCGTGTATGGACGGTGTTCGCCATTCCTGGATGAATTGGTGAAGGATGGGGCAGTGACAATCACCAGTATCAAGGGCGAGGCTGTCCAGGAGGATCGATGCCCGGTGTGCAAGGTTGGAGTCATCGTGGAGCGCACTGGAAAATATGGAGACTTCAAGTCCTGTTCAAATTTTCCACGATGCAAATTCAAACCAAGACAAAGTACGTCTTCCCAATCAAAGCGGAGTGCCTTCCAGCGTCGCAGGCTTTGAGGTTGATTGGCCTACAAGTGATGGTCGTCACCCCGTTCGTACTTTCACCATCGTGTTATTGGTGACTGGCCAACCCTCGGCCGCGCCGTGCACCTCGCTGATCGAGCACGGTTATCCAAAGTCGTAGTGAAATACCAAAGCGACGCTGGTAATGTCCTGGCCACGTTCGTCAAACCATTAAGGGATGGAGGCGAAAATAGAAGCCCTGGAGCCGCGAACCTCCGGGGCTTCGTTTTTTAGGGCCGTGCTTAGATCGCCACCATCTATCACACTCAATCAATACCAATCATTTTCTACGATTGAACGGAACCACCACACCGACTGCCGAAATGTCGTTGTTAGTCAGATCAACGGAAACTGGACTACTGGCGCTCTTCAGTTTGGCCAGGTGTACCACTTCAGCGTTGCCACTGAGGTAGCGCATCGGTAAGCCTGTGAGCATTTCGATGTCAGTGTCTGATAAACCGATGTAGGTAGAGACCGCGTTAACTGGCAAGACACCAGAAGAGGCTAGTAGCTCGATTGTACGTCTGAGCAGACGCGTTTGCTCAGGTGCACGCCCATCGTCACCGGGCTCTGCCTTCACGCCCCAGCGAGCTGAGCGACGCTTGAAGAGTAGGCTCTTGGCGTCGTCATCGATCACCCTCAATGCCCATAGCCGCATGACCATCGCTGCCACAGAAACGCCCCAGCGCTGCTTGAGCAGCAAGAGGCTGTCCAAAGTAACCGGACTTCTGACTTCGGCGGCGAACGTCTCGGCAGGGAGCAAGAAGGCTCCTGCGAAACGGTGCGCTTGGTCTTCCATGATTTTGTGCCGTACAGGGTCAGTCGATCTCTCGATACCCTTATGCAAAATCAGGTGGCCCAGTTCATGAGCCAGGTCGAAGCGGCTGCGGAAGCCATTTTGCTTGTCTGCTGAAAGCAGAACGAGCGGACGGCTCAATACCTGACTCCAAGCCGACAATCCTTCAATTGTCGCGACGCCTGTTTCTTCGCGCACCAAGATCACGCCAGCGCCTTCAATCGCCATAGCCAGGTCAGGTATCGCACGTCGACCGAGGCCCCAAAGTTCGCGGCACTCATCAGCAGCTTCTTCAATATCGGCGTTGGTAATTTGGTCAGGATCCGTAAACGTGCGCTTGGGCAGGTTCACTTCCGGAAAGTCCACAAACTCGCCCAACGCCAGTGCAATGTCCTGAGCCCATTCGAGACGTGCTTCCAGCATTGTTCGCGCATTGGCATGCGCCGACGCATTGCTTCGGAATAGGGGAAGTGAGCACTTCTCTGGTATGGGCCGGGTGAACCACTCCGGAGTCACGTTGATGACTTTAGAGAGGTTGGCCAAGGCCTCGGCCTCGGGAGACTGCTGGCCGCTCTTCCACTTGCTCACTGTGGCGGGGGATACCCCAACCATGCTTGCCAGTGCGACTTGAGAAAGTCCGCGAGCCGCAAGCGCCTGTAAAAGCCGCTCCGGCTCAAACCCTGTAATTCCACGACTCATGATTTTGTATCTTGTCCTGTTTCGAGTAGACCTGTTTTGAGCTTTGGCTTCGCCAAGTCGACTTGCTGTGGAGCTTCATCGTAGCGAGTCAGGAACTTGCTCAGCGACTCACGAAAAAGCCAGCCCTTCATCTCTGCGTCCGGCACTGCGATGTGAATTTCCACAGGCACTTCAGGGTGGCTGGTCAATGAACCGCTGAAGCACGCAACGAAAAAGAACGTGCCAGTGGTAATAGGTTCCGGAGCAAAAAGCGACGGCTGGACAAGCTGAGTCATCGCTTGGTTTGCTTCCGCAAGTTGCCGGCGTATGGCGCCGCGACGGATGTTGTTCCACAGCGTCGAGGACATGTTCACTCGACCAAACTTGAAGATGCCGGCCTGGCCCACTACGACGCCATTGCCTTTGAGGGGAATATGAACAGCATCGGCGGCGCGTAACGCCTCCTCAAACGACTCGTTCATATGGAAAGCCCGCATCTGTCCTAGCGCATTCTTCCGATGATTTTTGTCCATGTCTTTTGTAGCCAGATAGGCGCGGAGCGCGCCCACTTCAAGGGCATCCTCGGCACCCATGATTAGGTTCCGTGGAACATTTTGGATCAGCAATTCGGGAATGGAGACTTGGCGGGTTTGGATCATAGAGAGGCGCTCTGGTTTCGTATAGCGGGATTATAGCCTTGAAAAGTTTCGTGTAAATGGTTTTTGAGGAGGTATCGTTCATAAGGCTTGGCCTTCCCCTCTCCACATCCGTAAGAATGGCTCTCACTATCCTTGCGAGCGCTTGGCTGGTTCACCTTCATAGGCCAAAAGCACCCCGCTTGATGGCAATTTGGTATCCTTCAACGATGGTTGCCACTTGGAAAGGATTCAATCTTGAAGCTCCAGTTCGTACGTATCTGTGGTTTTCAGTCGTTTGGTGTCGACCCTGTCACTGTTGATTTATCTGATCTTACTTTTCTGATCGGGCCCAACGGATCTGGCAAGACTGCGACCCTTCAGGCACTTTGCCGACTTTTCTCGTTTGATCCCAATCAGCGACGTTTACGAAAATCGGATTTCTCCGTTCCTCATGATGAGACAGAGGTTCCAGAGAAGCGAACGCTCTGGATTGAGGTTGAGTTTACGTTTCCTGAGCTTGGTGACGACGAGAATGAACACTCGACTATCCCCACTCATTTTGGACATATGCGTCTGGATGACCCGGATGGTACTCCGCGTGTGAGGTACCGCCTGGATGCATCGATTGGTATTGATGATGAGATTGAGCAGAGCCTTGTTTACGTCCTGGATGTAAACGAGGATGACGATCCCGTCGATACTGCACCTGTGCCACGGGACGAACGAACCTTTATCCAGGTTCACTACCTTCCCGCGCGGCGCGATCCTGCTGATCACATTGCATACGGTGCGAATGCTTTATTGGGTCGTTTGTTACGGGCCGTAAATTGGTCAGAGCAGCGCGAGACGATCCAGCAACTCACTGATGGTATCTCTGAGAGTCTGACTTCGAACGAATCGGTGCTAAGTCTCAGTGCTGGTCTGTCGCGAACGTGGAAGGAACTACACAAAGGGCAGTTTTTCACGCAGCCTAGCGTGACGTTCGTGGCCAACGAAATCGAGTCGCTGTTGCGCCATCTTTCAGTGTCTTTCTCACCTGGCCATGGTGAGCAGTTGGTTGATTTCTCAAGACTCAGTGATGGGCAGAAATCTATGCTCTACCTTTCGCTGGTCTTGTCTTCCCAAGCTGTTGGACGTGCCGCGCTGGATGGCAAGGATGACTCCTTTGATCTTGAAAAACTCAGGCCTGCTGTGTTCACGATCATTGCTCTGGAGGAACCGGAAAACAGCCTGTCACCCCACTACCTGGGACGGATTGTATCATCGCTCAAGGCGTTGGTAGGCGATCCCCAGTATGTAGATGCTCAGGCACTCATTGCGACTCATGCGCCTTCGATGCTTCGCCGGGTTGATCCTGCGTCCATCAGGTATCTCCGGTTGAACGAAGCGCGCTGCACAGTCGTGACGAAGATCAAAATGCCGCCTAAGAGAGAGGAGGCATACAAATTTGTGAGAGAGGCCGTGCAGGCCTATCCCGAAGTTTATTTCTCGCGGTTGGTGATCCTCGGCGAGGGTGACAGTGAGGAAATAGTCTTGCCTCGGTTGCTTGCCGCGAAGGGGCTTTTGGTTGATGAGGCCGCTGTAACTGTTGCGCCGTTAGGAGGGCGCCACATCAACCACTTCTGGAGACTGCTCAGTGGCCTGAACATCCCTTACGTCACGCTTTTAGACTTGGATGTGGCGCGTTACGGTGGGGGATGGGGGCGGGTTAAGTACGTGGCTACAGAGATGAAGAAGCACCGTCCAAACGATGTTTATCTCACCGATGATCAGCTCAAGAAACTACCTGTATGGAATAACCCTACTTACAAAATTTTGAAAGTTGAAAAAGACCCTAAGTATAAGTCTTACATAGCCAATCTTGAGCCACTGGGCGTATTTTTCTCATCGCCGATGGATCTGGATTTCTCGATGCTCAAGGCATTTCCGGAGGCATACGATTTGTCCTCCGACGGCTTGGTTGCGCCTAAACTTGCTCAGGTAAAATCTGTGCTTGGCGATAGCCACTTCGATTCCAAGCAGTACTCACTGAAGGAGCGCAAGCACTTCATCGCATACCACAAGCTTTTCAAGCTCGACAGCAAGCCCAAGTCGCATATCGAAGCACTCTCCAAGCTCACGGATGCGCAGTTACTGGCCGCTATGCCGGAGTCGTTGGGTCGGTTGGCGGATTTCGTCATGGCCAAGGTTGAGGGCCTTTCGGAATGATCTCTCCTGATGATTGGAGACCGTCTGAAGGCATCGATTTAGAGCCCAACGCGGAGAAGGCAGTTAGGGAGGTCAAGCGGTGCGTGGCATTGACCGCCGGCCCAGGCGCTGGCAAATCTGAACTGCTTGCACAGCGTGCGGATTTCTTGCTGACCACGGGGGCATGTCGTTACCCGAAGCGGATCCTGGCTATCGCTTTCAAGGTGGATGCGAGCAATAACCTCAAAGAGCGCGTGTGGAGGCGATGCGGGCCCGATTACGCTAGTCGATTCGACAGCTATACATTCCATGGTTTCGCCAAACGGATCATCGAAAGATTTCGCCCCGTTCTCTCCGGCGATGATGCGCTCGACGCCGGCTTTCGCGTTGTAACCAAGGGGAAAGCACACCCTGCTCAGACGGAGTTTGGCCTTCTCATCCCTCTGGCCCTGAAAATCCTAGGCGCCTATCCAATGGCGGCGACTGCTATCAGGCAAACATACAGTGACGTGTTTCTTGATGAGTTCCAGGATTGTACGGACGAGCAGTACGCACTGGTCAGCAAGATCTTTGTCGGTACGAGACGTCGCGTAACGGCGGTCGGGGATGTGAAGCAGAAGATAATGGGGTGGGCCGGCGCGCTCGATGGGGTGTTCGGGAAGTTCGCCGCAGATTTTGCAGCAGATCATCTCAACATTTACCGCAACTTCCGGTCGCTGCCCCAGCTGTTAAGGTTGCAGAACGACGTCATAAAAGTCCTCGATCCCGGATCCGAGATGCCTGAGGAACTGTTAGGCGGGGAAGGTGGTGAAATCCTGCTTCAGGAATTCAGCGACTGCACAGAGGAGGCCATATCTCTTGCGGATCAGATCGATACTTGGATTAATATTGAAGGGGTTGCACCATCCCAAATCGCCGTGTTGGTTAGGAATTACCCCGAGGCCCACACAGCTCGCTTAACCTCTGAGCTGGATGCACTGGGTATCGCACACCGCAATGAGAACCAGTTGCAAGATATTACTACGGAACCCATTGCCTTAGTGGTCGTTGACTTCCTGTTATGCCTCTACGGATCGCGTGAGCCGAAAGCATGGACAAGGTTGTTGCGACGGATCATTCCGGTCGATGACGACGAACATGGCGGTGTCGTTCGAAGTGACTGGAACAGGTTTATCAAGGAGGCACGCAAATCTGCCGCCGAAGATCTCGCCGCCAAGAACTATGCACAGAGGTGGCGCCTGTTGAAGGAGTTCCTTGGCATGGTGGGGGTCACCCTGCTGACTGGGCTTTCCCATGATTACGAGTCACGAGATCGCCTTAAGGAAATCATCCGAGATGTCAAAAAACACATCGATACGTCGTTGGAGCAGGAACCAGACTTGTGTAAGGCCCTTTCGCAGCTGACTGATGATCAGTCCATACGAATCCTGACTGTCCACAAAAGCAAAGGCCTTGAGTTCGACTCGGTTGTGCTTCTAGGTGTGGAGAGGGAGGCTTATTGGGGTAACGATACCCATGAAGTGCGCTGCACTTTCTTCGTCGGGATTTCTCGTGCCAAAAGGCGGCTCGTGGTCACTACAGCCAAAGCCAGAGATAAGCTTGCCGACATCCCAAGTTGGCGTACCAGCCGGAATCCACACGGCGAGTTTCTCGGCTATATCGAGTCCTGGCAAACGGCTGAATCATGATGGGCCGCAAAAGTTTTCGGTATATGGAAGTGGTAGCCCTTACCGTAGCGATAGATGCTGTTTATTAAAGGCTCTGCACCCGCCATCGCACCAGAGTGAGACTATGGCGTGGCGCGGTATCACACGGATGTATACGCTGATAACCATGAATCGAGGCACTGGGCAAAAAACAGCTTCCAGTTGCTGCTAACCCTTAATTAATACGGATGCAGATATGGATTTCTTGCTGATTGGTAGGTCTGATCGAACACCCTCAGAAGGGCGTAATATCGCCTATTTAGGCGTTGATAACTGGAATGATTACTCATACGTGACCATGTTTTATGTCACATTGTGTGATGAAAATGGTGCGCGTCATGACCTCGGTAATGTAAAAATTGGTTTTGTAGGGCAAACAACCTCGCAGAGCACTCATTCAATGCTCCCCCGGCGCTTTGATACCCTTCCTGAGGGTTTCTTTTCGCTTGGTACGGACGTTGATTATTATAAAAAGCTAGCCAAGGATATTAGTCCAGAGACATGTAATAGTTTCTTGAGTGGGCTGAGAGATGTGGTGGCCAATACAAATCGACTTGAACAAGCAGCTCCGGAGGACGTATTTGGTACCTCGCTACTACGAGGAGTGAGCATAAGCACCATCAAGGAACAATTTACTAGGGTGCTCCATGGCGGAGTAGTAAGGACAAATTTCTCATTCTTATATCGCAGACTTCCAGCTGAGCGAGTAGCAGGTGTAGAGTTAAGTTTTGAAGTAGAGTCGGATTCTAAGCCCAGTACAAATATACATTCTATTATCGGAAGGAATGGTGTAGGTAAAACAACCATTCTTAACGGTATGGTTCAGGCAGTTACTGGTGGGCTTCCGGAGGGGGAGGGCTTTTTTGTAATAAGCGGATGGGCAGGCATGCAGACACCCATCAGTGCGGAATATTTTAGCAGTTTAATATCAGTTTCTTTTAGTGCGTTTGATCCCTTTGAGCCTCCTCCCGAGCAGTCTGATCCATCGTTGGGAACCTGCTATTACTATATAGGGCTCAAAACACTATCCTCGAGTAATTCCGAACTTAAAAGTTTGCGTCAACTTCAGGCAGAATACATAAGTGCGTTGGGCTTGTGTATGAGTGATCCGAGGAAGAAAAGTCGCTGGCATAAAGCGATAACTGCTCTTGAGTCAGATGAGAATTTCTCAGACATGAGTCTGCCATCTTTATTAGAGCTGAGTAGGGCGGATGCCCAAAGTACGGCTGCGGTATTGATGTCTCGAATGAGCTCTGGTCACGCCGTGGTATTGCTTACAATTACCAAGCTCGTTGCGATGGTCGAAGAGAAAACCTTAGTCTTATTGGATGAACCGGAAAGCCACCTTCATCCACCGCTGCTTTCTGCTTTTTTAAGAGCGCTAAGTGAGCTTCTTTATGACAGAAATGGAGTGGCTATAATTGCAACGCACTCACCCGTAGTGTTGCAGGAAATTCCAACCTTATGTGCATGGAAAATAAATAGATCTAGATTAGTATTAGATGCAAAACGCCCGGAAATTCAAACATTTGGAGAAAATGTTGGTGTATTAACCCGCGAAGTGTTCGGCTTGGAAGTGCGTAAGTCAGGATTTCATAGTCTTCTTGATGCCTCAGTACAAAATGGCGGGACGTTCGACCAGATAATGTCTGAGTTTAGTTATCAATTGGGTTTTGAGGCTCAAGCAATATTGCGTGCGATGGTTGCGTATCGAGATTCACGGAGTGGAAATTGAATCGCATTAATCCCCCCGCAGTGACTGGTCTACAGTCTTTCACCCACTGCGCAAACTCTATAGTACAGCCCCTCATCAGGCAGCGAATGCTCGACTCATCAGGCGAGATTGAGGCGGCAGCAGTTGCATATCAAAACCATGCATTCTTAGGTACGCTCTTTTCCATCCCTCCGCTCTTAGCTGCAAGAGGAGATGATCCTGTCGTGTTTGGAACGTTATTAAAGAGTGAGCTTATCAATCTCTATGATTACAGTATGGTTCAGCGCCATCCTGGTCGAGACTATTACGATCGGATATTAACTGCGGCTAATGAGAAGTGTCCATACTGCGGAGGGATTGGCAGGCCCCAAAGCCTTGACCATTATTTGCCGAAGTCTCACTACCCACAGTATTCCGTGAATCCTCAAAATCTGATTCCGTCGTGTAGAGATTGCAATACCGGAAAGAGTAACGGCTTGGCTCAGGATGCTGCTGGCCAACCCATCCATCCTTATTTAGATTCAGACCGATTCTTTTTAGAGCAATGGGTTTCGGCAGAGGTCGTGTATACAGATCCATGTTACATTCGTTTTTTTACTAGCGTTCCTCAGGCATGGCCGCAAGTAGATGCGAGTCGTGCAATAAATCACTTTTCTGAATTCGACTTAGGTAAGCGTTATGCTATTCAAGCAGGAGAGGAGCTGGGTGTGCTTATCGATCAAAGGCGTGGCTTTTTAGCTGACTTAAGTCCTCAGGAGTTTGCGCAATTTTTAAACTCTGTGGCGAGCGCACGACTGTTTCCAAATCACTGGAAAAAGGTGATGTATCAAGCGCTTTCTACCGACCATCGTTTCTGCTCAATCGTATTCTAATTTGACGCGTTACTTCATCGTGTTCCTCAGCTAACGTTTTTTAGCATTTTGAGGTAGTCGCGCTTGAAGGTGATTCAAAAATTCTAAGAGCTGGATGGATTTTTGCGCGTATTGGCAAGCGATTCGAAATGACGAATGCTTGGCATCCGATTGGTGTGTGGGGCCGTGCGGAACAACTATGCACGCCCCACATCTATATACATCAGTCGCGGATGTACCCGCTGACGTAGTGGTCATAGCAATCGTCGCAAACGAACCCTGACTCAACCTCATGAGTCGCCGGCTCGCCACAGTCGCATGTTGCGTGGGAGATCCGGTGCAAGCTCTGACAGTCAGGGCAGCGCGGACTTTGCTGGTTCAGCTCGTCGTCAACTGACTCGAAGTCAGCCTCGGACGTGGTGCACCCGCAATCGAGGCACTCGAACTCTTCCTGCTCTTCGTCAGAGCCGTCGTTATCCCACATTTGAACGCCGCTCATGACCGACCCCCTCTGAGAAAACCAGGAATACGCATTTCAGGCTGCGGATCAGGATTGAACTCGCCGAAATGCTCCCTCAGGATTGAGTCGAATCCGTTTGCACGGAGGGTCTCAATGATCACAAAGCTAAGCGGCGCCACACCCCGACTCGTCTGCATCACCTGGTGAGAGGTATTGCCCAGCACTTCTCGAAAGATCTTCACGGAGTAGTCATCGCCGCCGTCAATAGACAGAAGCGCACACTGCGCAGCACCGTAGTAGTCGTTCTTGAAATGCAGGAACTCAGCGAGTACGCGCATGGCTTCGGGCTGTTTGTTTTCGTAGGCCATCAGCAGGTACTCAATACACTCAACCTTGTAGCCACCAGCGTTCGAGGCAAGGAAAAGGCCTGCCAGGTACTGGGAGTACACGTGACCTTTCTTTGCGAGCGACTTGTATTCCTTCAGGGTGGTTTCAGGCGTCCACACAGGAAGGTGCAGGAAAATATCCTTATCCTTGTGGTACTCATCGCTCATCGGATGCTGGTCAAGGTTCTCCGCGAACGCGGCCTTGAACCGGGCGATTACCTTGTTACGGGCATCGTTGACCAAATCAGAATAGGAGTGGCCGTACTGCTCTTTGGCGTAGGTGTCGAAGGCCAAACCGATCTTCGTACCCTCCGGTGCAGCCTTCAACGCTGCCTCGCGAAGGTCATTGACCTTGACCTTGATGCCCTTGTAGGGAATCGAAAGTGTGAGCTGAGAGGTATCAATCGCCTTGACGAGATGATCGAATGGGTTGCGCTGACGCATAAGCCCTGTGATCTCGATATCCCGTTCGCTCAGCGGGGCTCGGGCCCAGGCATCCATTTTCTCCTTACGAGTTTTTGGATCATGCCTGTCAGCACCAACCTTAGTGCCAGGCAGGATGAAGTCTTTACTGTCAAAGACCTTCTGGCGAATCGGAGTCCGATCTTTACCCAGAATCGTTAGGGTAAATTCTTGCAGGTTTGCTGATTTCGTGTTCATAAGCACATTCTCCAAAATTTGGGGTTTTGGACAGTGTCAGGCCACTAAACAAAGTCACTTTGCCAAACTGGAAAGGCGCTTCATTTGCTTTACATCAGAGTTGCTTTTTACGACTGTTTGATTCCCAAAGGTGGCCTATGGACATGGGGTCAGCCACGCGAGCAGAGAAAATATCCCCACTCTCCATGGCTGTCAAACGGAGATTGTCCGCTTGTCGCCATATGGTCGGTGGTTCGGCAGAGCATGGCCCTAGGATAGGAATAGCTACGCTTAAGCGAGGCAGGCTTGCTGTAGGCGGAGCTAAGCTCACGTTGCGGCACTTTACGCCACTGGATCCTTCGTTTTATCCCGACTTTCAATACAGATCCAAAGGCTTGATTCAAGATTTCTTCGGCAAAAAGAAGGAGCAAGCCCAGCTCAACGATCTTCTGAACAACGTGTTGAGAAAATATGCGGAGCTGAAGCAGCCATACTTCACGAACTTCATTCATACGACTCGCGAAGCGAACGCTGTTTTGGATCTGATTGGTAGGCTCTAAAGGGGAGTGCTGGTGTGAGGCGATCCGACACCGTTTTGCGGGTTTAGATCAATCCGGAAAAAGTGCTTGACGTAAACTGTGTATGGATATACAGTTATCTCAATTGCACAGACGATGCCAATCCTGGTCGTAGCGTTTGGGGACGCCAGCACGGATCGTGATGCAACCAGAAAAAGTCCCTTAATTGGGGCTTTTTTTTGCCTGAAAATCGGGAAGGAATCTGGCGATCACTGCGCAATGCGCCATGAAGGATGCTGAGCACGACGCCAATGCTATCGCTCCTTCGAGCCACCGGCTCGGCTCAGGACGCCACTTGATTCGCAAATGGTTATCGTACGAAACGCTTGAGTGACCGGCGACTCGCTATTACTTGCTCTCGTATCTCATCTGGATCTATAGACATACCGCCGTCTGGCGTAACGCGAAGAGATTGCAGACTATTGAGAGAGGTGATGAACGCGCGATCTCTGGCTTGCTCGCGGCCTGATCTTTTGTCTCGACAAACGAACCCTATCAATCGACCTAGCCACTTCATGCCACGCTCCTATTCTCGTGTTCCATCCCAGCATTTTCAGCGATGTGCAGGATAATGTCCTTATCATTTCGTCCTGCCGATCGGAAGGTGGTTAGGTATCAGTCGCTCACTCCAATCCCGTAGCCTGCTTTCCGAGTTGATCAGAGAGGAACGTATAGGGCCTGACGCTTGGTGACGCTTCCATCTCCAGGAAATACCCGAATTTATTGGTCAGTAACGCGTTTTTTGCTCAGTAACGTTGCTTACGTTACAAGTCAAAACCTACGTTACAGTACGCCTGAGTAAAGCTCCGAAGCGAGCGGAGCGCGCAGGCCGGCGACCGGAGGCGTGCGGGATGGAAGCCCGTCGGGCCAAGATGGAGCTTGCGATCGGCTTGGTTCACGCCAGCCCACTCCTGCAAGGACACGCACCAAACTCGTACGTTTGAGAACCTAGGATTCTAGCCACGAAAAATATTTCACTTTTTCGCTAAAGTTTTACCTCGCAACATCCGTTGTTATTTTTAACAGCAACGAAATGGTGATTTATGAGCAAGGCTGAAATACAAACAACTGGGTTTTTCACAGAGCGTGAGTTCACGTGTTGGCGCGAGCGTGATTATGAAAAATTCTATCCATGTAAGGTGTCAAAACAGGAGGGTAACTATGTCAGTTTAAGTATGGGCGACATGTCGTACAACTTTGACGACACCCTTGCTGAAGATATAGCGCGTTGTATCTTGGATGCGGATCTCGTCACTGTGGGTAAGCTTTATGGGTATATACCAAAGCCTGCTATGCGAGATAGTGACTTTGATAGCTGGTATAAACAGAATAGTTCTGGAACTTGGAATTATTTTGGTGAAGGGATGTTCGGCTGTCATCGATCAGGAGGTGTAATAACTTTTATAGAACGGGTAACTGATGAGGACGATACAGCTGAAATAATGGGCATTTACACAATTGATGACGTTGGGATAACGCTGGTGTTGGAGTCCTCAAGCTATTCGTTCAGCAAACTTGATGCAGTTTGGCTGTCCAACGCGTTGATGGGGGCCTTAGGAGAGGAGCCGCTCGACTTCGTGAAAATATCGACCATGTGATGACCATGTGATGACCATGGCAGCATTTTCAGCGATGTACAGGAGATGCTAAATGAGTGAACGATTAGCAGCGAGATACTGGATGACCTGCTCCAGTCCTGCTCGGTATGCGATGAGATCACGTGGTCGCCCACTCAGACCACGATTCTTACTGCTTAGCCAGATCTTTGCATTTTGCTCGGTTCCCACGAGCGAGAGCAATGACTGATACAGCTCAACGAATTGCAAGGCATGGCTCCAAGCTTCAGTACCCGGTTGAAGCAGTTCATGGCCGTGACGTAGACGCAGCACAGTGAAAACCTGCTCGCCCAAGACGGCTGATAGTTCATCGTCATCAAGCGCCAGTCCTTCGCCAGCGCGAATAAAGGCTTTGCTAAGTACAGCGTTTGCAGTGCTCGATTCGCCTGATTTCATGCTCCACCATATGGTCTGTGATGACCGAATTTATCAGCCATGCAATCAATGGTCTGTAACGTAATTTTGTGCTTTGTAACACTGGTTACGTTACAGCGCACAAAGCTACGTTACAGCTCCCAGAATGCGAGGGGGCAGGCAAGCGGAGCGCGCAGGCCAATGGCCGGAGTCGTGGGGGATGGAAGCCCGCCGGGCCAAGACCGGGGCTTGCCTCGGGCTTGGTTCACGACAGCCCATTCCTGAAAGGGCACGCACAAAGCATATTCGATTGATATCTGTATGATTCTAGCGACCAAAAATATTTCACTTTTCCGCTAAAGTTTCTTTTCAAAACATCCGTTGTTATTTTTAAGAACATAGCGATGGTGAATTTTGTGAACAAAACTGAAGTGCAACGGGCAGCGTTTCTTGCAGAACGCGAATTCGTCTGCTGGCGCGGACGGGAATATGACGAGCTTTACCCGTGCCAGGTTTCTAGGCAGAGCGATCGCTATGTCGATATGCAATTGGACAACATGCACATTCGGTTTGCCGACGCTGTAGCAGAAGATATCGCGCGTTGTCTTTACGATGCTGTGCTCATTACCGTAGGAAATCTCCAAGGTTTTACACCAACGCCTGCCTATCGCGACAGTATTCTTGAAAGGATATATCGAAAAAGAGTGTCTGGTGATTGGAGTTACAATGCCAATGGTCGGTTTAACTGCTATGAGGCAGAAGGCGAAGTCTATGTTGTCGAGCGTGCGAAGGGTGAGGGCGATAAAACTGGAAAAGTGAGCGTCTATACAATTGACGACGGTGGCGTAGAGCTCGTTTTCGATTTCATGTGCTATTCCTTCAGCATACACGACGCAGTATGGCTTTCTAGCGCTTTGATGGAGGCCTTGGGGCGTGACTCAATTGATGCAATGGAAACATTGAGTGAGGTTATTGGCCTTGAGTGGGCATTGGCGTTCAGTGAAACGGTGGCCCTTGTCGATTAGAGATGAGTAAACAAGGTGTTGAGTGCACCTTCATAGCGAGTGATTCATCCCGGCTCCAACAGCCATGCGATCGATGGTCTGTAACGTAACTTTATGCGCTGTAACACTACTTACGTTATAGCGCACACAACTACGTTACAGGCCCCGGAAGGCGAGGGGGGGGGCGAAGGCAAGCGGAGCGCGCCGGCGTGAGGATGGACGCCCGCAGGGCCAAGACTTGCGCCTCGCGCCAAGGCTTGGTTCACGACAGCCATCCCCGAGCAGGGGCGCGCCCAAAACCATGAGCGCCTCTCTACCAGAAAATTACCACACGCCCTCAATCACTGTGCGAACGCGGATTAGATATGGCGAAGCAACTCCTCTAATAGGAGATGTTCGCCAGGAGACAGGAGCTCAATTGGATCTGAGACATCGCGTGAAGAGAAATCGAATTTTCGACCGTCGGGGCTGTAGCAACTATCGCAGTAATCCAAAGAGCCGCAGTCGTTGTAGAGAGTGATTACCCACCCATCTACGTCTACGGTCATCAATCCGCAGTAGATCTCATCCCATCCAACCTTAGTTATCCGCCGGGTCAGACGTGTCGCTGCAGCAGCCTCTCTTAATATTTGCGAGATCTCTCGAGCTGTAAGCATTTTTGCATCTGGCACGGCAATTCTCTTAAATCGGAGGGCTGGGTCAGTGGTGCTCTTTTGATTCAGATTGTGAGGCCATGGTGATTTTGCGCTAGAAATATCGCGTCAACTATCGCGGTACTGTGGCGTAGAAACGAGGATCGGGAGTATCTCTAGCGAGAGGCGCCTCGCGGAGTGGTGATGCTGTTTGCCCAGCCGCCGAGGAACAGGATATGCCCAGCCACATCACAATATTGCTCGCACCAGAGATGTATTCAACTCATCGAAAGCCTTTCGTTGAACGACTCCCGACCGCCCCATGCTCTTGCTGGCGCACGGATCACTACTTGTGGCAGACATTAGGTTTGCCCGTTTCTAGGCAAGACATCGTGATGGCTAAAGGGCTAGAATTTTGAGACTTGCGGCTTTCTTTTGAATCAACAGGGGGAACCATGGCAACCGTCGTTCCGCGAGACCTTCCACTGGTCGATCTGCTATCGAAAGCATCATCTGCTGATCTGAATGTCTTGGCCGATCTCATCACGGATAAAGAAAAGGGCAGGGTAGCCCTGGACAGTAAGGTCAAGATTGCGATCTGGAATCATCGTGCGAAGGGTTCCCTACGATCTATACCCAATGTGTTGGAAGCTGAGATTCGTGCGTTTGGAAGCAACAGCATCGCCAACATGTTCAGGTCGAGCGGCGTCAGTTATGAGGAATTAGCTACTGACGTGGCGAAAAAGCTCGATGGGAAACCCACTGCTTCGCATGACATTTTCGATATAGAAGAGATTGTCATGCGACAGGCAATGAGCGAGACCAAAGGTGTAAAGACTTCCTCGAGTCATGCAGAACTAATGAACCAGGTTGCGCAGGTTTTAACGCATTGGTTTCATCCGCTGGCAAATTCGGCGGTATTGCTGCTACTGGAGGCGCAGCTGCAGCATCGAGCGCGGTTGGTGGTCGCTTGGTAGGGCTAGTCGCGCCACCGTTGGCAGTTTTAGCGGCCGGCGTCACCATTTACCAAGCCACCTCCCCAGCATTTCGCATTACCGTTCCGGCGGTGCTTCAAATCGCCAGAATCCGTCGGATTCGGTATGAAGCAGACTTCGCCGCTTATCAAGAGGAGCTGCGCTCATGCCTATAAACGCTGACCCATTGGTGCGATCGCTACCAGATTTACCAGACGTGCTGGCCAAGATTCAAAGTGGGTTATACCGCTTGTACGGTGGAGTTGTTAGGTATGCCCCGAATACCGGAAAAGGCGGGCAGATCGTAGGTCACTTGCTATTCCCAGGTGATAGTCAGTTAACTCAGGAGCGTCTACAGCAGCTTCAAGCAACGCTATCCAAAGGCCTCGAATCGCTTGAAAGCGGAATGGGCCACCTGCAACAAAGTATGGACGTGCTCCAAGGTTTGCAGTCAGCCAACCTTGTTATGACTGGATTAAATTTGGCGGTTACCACGGCGGGATTCGTGATCGTTTGCAAAAAGCTCGACGGTATCAGCGAGCAGATACATGCTCAGTCGCATGCCATTAATCAGACCTTGCAGCTCGTGGGCGACGTTCATGACCGTGGATTGATGATGGATAAGGCTCAGTTTTGGGCGTTGACTCAGACCGCACGCCAGTTTTGCGAGATGGGAGAAGTGGAACACCTGAAGGGCCTCATTGCACCCTTGCACAAGGAGTATCAGTTCACCAAATTAGTTTTGGAGAAGCACGCATCAATCGGTGCGAGTAACGTCGAGCGCCTCAATGAGATTAGTTTGCTCCAAGATCGCCTGCTCAATTTAGGCCTGCTGACGGCGCACGTTCAAATGAAAATTGGTGCTTTCAAATACAGCCGTGAGTGCGTTTCGCAGCTCGAAAATGACCTAATATCGCTTAATACTCGACGTATCGATGTCCTCACCAACGATCGCAACGTCGCATCAAAAATTGACCACAAACAATTCGAGGATCTGCGAAGTTTTCTGCAGCAAAGTAAGAATGTGTTGCCAGCGCTTGCCTACCAAGCTGACGTGATCGAATTGGAGAGCCGTAATCCTGGCTTGCTCGAGCGCGCGTATGAGTCAAAGGAAATCTTACTGGTCGCAGCTTGATCTGTCCGTCTAGAAGCGGAATGAGGATTGATGCTAACCCTGATCTGAGAAGAATGATCAATGCTCGCAATATGTTGCGAGCATCGCACATCGAGATGATTGTCGAGTTAGCTTCCGATAGGCAGTTAGTCGCACCAAGAGCATAAGCAACGCCTTATGGATATGACGAACTTCCCAATGGTTGAGATCGGTAGATTGTCTTTTCGATCAGACAATTACTCCGCTATGGCTTTTCCATTTATTGAAGGCCGAATCTTACGTTGTAGATATGTGCTAAAACCCATACATACCGAGAGGAAGGGCGGTATAGCAGTAAGCGGAGCGCGCAGGCGTGAGGATGGAAGCCCGCAGGGCCGAGACGCAGACGCTTGCGTCAAGGCTCGGTTTACGACAGCCGTCCCCTTAAGGGGCACGTACGAAACAGCAGCCTAAAGACCCAACTCATTTTCCAGGCGAGTACCTCGCAAATGCTTAGGTACGGATTTCACCGGAATCCAATCCAACGCCGCTCTCGTCATCTCGTTCCATATTTCGTATTGGATTGACAACCGATTATCGTATGCGCCAATTGCTTTATATGGTTTGAGCATTTGCTTGAGAACCTTAACGACACCCCTAGGATATCGACCCCGACATTGTGCATCCGAAATCGGCACATATTGGTAGCAGCCATAATTATGCGCATTGCTTTTCGCCAGTACAGCCAGCTTTGCACGTAGCGCTTTCTTGCTCATTGTTGTCCCTACTGCCCACCAAATTGTTTCAACGTCGTCCAATTCCATTTCTTCAGGCGGATAATCTCCATATAGGTCAAGATCGTCGCATGGTAATGGTCGATTCGGTGCCGGACGTGGGCGTGATGGTAAACCTTTGTTCGAAATACTGTTCGATATACTCATATGGTATTCCCTCAATGGATGAAGATATTATCCTTGGTAAACCTTGCAGGTGTGGCTTGTTAATATCTGGATCAACGCGCGACTTTGCAACATTCATGATTTCCGGTAGCATTATTGTTTAGTGCGTATGCAGCCATCAAAGTCTTATTATGCGAGATAGCTGGCACGACTTACCATTCTATTAATACAACGGAATCATATGCGGGTAATGAATTTTGTATTGGTGGCGCTTGCGGCAGCCATAGTGACGTTACCGGCACAGGCGAAAATCTTACCAAGAATGAAATGGAAGTCTGCAAATGAGGGGCAGGGGTTGCAGGTTCGGCTCAGCAATCAAAGCTTTCAGGTGTCACATTATACAGTGCAAAGAATAATCTGAAAGAACGCACATATTCCAAGCCATGGATGCCAAAGATGGCTTTAGGAATAACCGAGCAAACCTACAAGAGCAAATCAAGATTGAAACCTGCTGCCGTCAAGAACAACTATTACCAGGGATGCGTCAAGCATGAGCTGGCCCACAAATGAGAGCAGGTTGACCAGGATGACTAACGCGCGGTCAACAATCATTGATCAAATGACGCTTAACATGTGACACGCGCTTTAAGGTAGGGCGCCGCGCTCTACCACTGCTGAATCATGTCTCTTTCTTGGTATTGAGCATTTTCATCATCTGGCGAAGCTGCTTTGAAAGTTCAGAATTTCTGAATTGTAAATCTGCGTTTTCTGCTTTGAGGTGCTCAATAGTCACAATCAAGGTTTTGTGGCTATCCACCATTTGATTCTCGATTGCAGCACTGAGCGCATCAGCTAGCTTCAGATTGGAAAGCCTTTCGATTTCTTGAGCTTGAGTGCGTGATTCATTCTGTATTTGAAGCTTTGTCAGCTTTCTACCTGTTGCGTACCGCCTGGCTGTGCAACTGTCCCATAATTTTTCTAAGGCAACATTGTGTTGAGATATCAACTCATGGATCTCGGGTTGTCTCCTCTTATTCAGCAAACTGTCGTGGACATTGCCTGCTTTAGCTATGTCTCGAGCAACAATCTTACGTTGTTTCAGTTTGAGATTTGTTCCAGCCTCAATCTCAGACTTGATGTGCTCATAGGCCTTGCACACAGCCTGGTAGAGGTTTCGCTTCGTGTCCGAGGTTACCCATTCAGGTTCCTCAGTCGGCTTCGCCGCATTGGAATAATTACCAAGGCTAAATCTCATGCCGCCACACCCTCATCCAATCGTTTTACGATTTTCCTGACTACCTCAGTGCTGATTTTTCCTAAGGACTTAAGGGGGTGATTCTCGGCAATGAACTGGTGAGAAATAGCAATTCGCTCAAGCTCATGCTTCTGCAAATTATTATTCATGCTATGCGGGCAGCCTGCGCATATTTCTGGAGCGCTACGCTGGTCAACGTTAGGCGTTCCGGTAACGGGATCATGGCATTTCGCAATATTTTGCTCGCTCTGGCGTAACGCACAATAGCCCCATTCGAACGCTGTAAAGCGGACAAACTGATTTGCTAGATCATTGAGGTGTGCTTCAAACTCATCTGCGGAAAAAATGGAAATCTCTGCCATTTCTTTGTCGATGCGCCGTGCTGCAGGCCCATAAAAACGATCATCAAGACTACCTGCCGAAATTCTCCCCATGACTTCTTTGAGGTAGTCACGTTCCATACTGATGCGGATCGATTCTTTTAATTTTTCATCCGTATATCTTCGTGTGTGAAAGGAGCCATGCGAGTGGCGAAAGTGCTCACGAATTTTGGCCATCACATTGCCGTCAAATCTGCGTAGAGCAAATTCGGCGAATGTGTGGCGGGCCTGATGCGGAGATACGGCAGAGTGGATTTTTCCTGCCTCAGGATGTTTTTCGACTACGTAAGTCTGGTAAAACTCTTTGAACCACAGGGTCAATCCACCAATGCTATAACCCGCGTCAGCAAGCCATTCTGTTGCACTGAGTTTCCCCCACCCGCGAGCTACTTGAAAAGCGCCATCCTGGTAACCGCTATGAATTAATGGGAGATTCAATACGTCAGTGTCTACAACCGTAATAGCTTTCATCAAGTCAGCAGCAATGGCTGCTAGACCGTGTAAGGATCTTGGGTGAGAGAACCCAGATTCCGTCTTATTGTTTGCAGATTTAAACCACCAGGAGCCATCGGGATCCTTTGAATAGTCGTTTATTTTCATACTCTGAATTTCATGTATCCGAAAGCCGCTCAGCAACGCAATGGTTGCGATACTGGCTTTTGAAAGCAAACGGCAATAATCAGTGAGCTCGCCAATAGTTTTCCACGGTAGGCGGTCGAAGGATGCAATGGTTGCATTATCAATAGCCTCACCCATTTCTATGGCAGATTCGGCCCAATCCCTTTCAAAGCGGGTCAGCTTGTAGTTAGGAGATTTTATCCTCCTATATAAAGCTAACCGATCTTTTGGCCCGAACCAATTCGCTATGTTTGATTTAAGTTTGCGCCACTGGCGAAAGAAAATGACTGCAATTTTCGCTTCATCTGATTCTATTAACGTTATGGCCTCAGCTAGCATTATTGAGGCGCAGGTCATGGGGATCGACCCGTAGCTGCCACCTTTTTTCCACTCAGAATATTCAATTTCTAAGGGTGTGAGCAACGGCTCCATGATGTTCTTTCTGAAAGACTCAGTCATCCGATGAGTCGTTCCATCAGGTAGTTTACCCGTGTGTAGCATGGTATTTGTTCTGTCGAGAATTTTACTCAACATTACCATTGTGGAAAGGCCGAGAACCCCGATTGCCTCTTTGGTGTTGTCCTTACGTACCATAAAGAACCGATACATTGTTTGGATTTCTAATCTGGAAAGGGACTGCAGTGCCCTGTCTGGGAAGTAGCTTTCCCAGTATTCACAGAGATCGCGAAGGTAGGCCAGTTCCTGGCGCGCGCTTGACAGACTGCTTACGACAATTCGCCCCTTGTCATCCGCATATCCGCGAGAAATATCACTTTCCAGAAAATATTGTTGTGCAAAGACTCTCTTCGACATAGAGCAATTCCACAGAAAACTAACAGTGTAGAATTTTCCGTCGAGAGGCTCTTGGATCAGAAAGCAATCGTCTCCTAACTGATTGGGCATTGATTCACTTTGGGGCGATAACGTGATAAGCGCGTTATCTACAGCTCTATTTATTATCATCGTCTCACCTTATAACTGGAGTAGGGAAGGTAAAATTGTTTATCATTTCCTTGCCCTGCAAAGTTGTTTTCTGATCGAATTGTTCAAGCGCGCTTTCAATGTGAGCTACTTGCATTGCAATGGAGAACGCTTTTAAGTCGTCAACCACGGAAAGAGATTGAAGATGAGCAATGCATGCATCGCGATAGTTAATAAGCAGCGCGGCCGTAATCGGATTGGTAATGATGAACGTCTCATTACCCTTTTGTATTTGGCCGAAGGGTGAGACAGTAAATCCTGCTTGCTGAGCCAACAATAGCAAATTGTCGAATTCCTCCAGCTCTCCTTGGTCGGTTTTTGGCTCTGACCAACCTAGCATGACTTTCAGGTCTTCAACGCTAATGAGGCTTTCTTCGCTTACCGCCGCTTGAACCTTTCTAGCATCTTCGACCATTAGATGCCCGACACCGGTGGCAAATTTGGCGCGTTTGTCTAGGCGATATTTTGTCTCGCTGGCATTGATATAGACAACTTGCTTCACACCTACCGAATGCGCTGTCGCATCGGCACCAACTACTTCCTGTGAATATTTTTCAAAGGCTTCATTGGAGGCATTAGCCTCGTCGACATCTAGAATGGCGCGGGATTGCGCTATCGCGGTCACAGTGATTGTTTGTCTCTTCACCGGTGTAGGGGAGCCGTTTAATCCACAAGATATATTTTCTCGCCTTGTTTTTTTGTTTTCCCAGATTGAGCGGTTGTTATCCGATACACGTCGAACAATATCTGAGAAAAGCTCTACTTCTTGCGCTGAGGAAAACTGCGCCTTGTATTGGGCAGTTTGTGGGTAAGAGGCCATTGCCAAAGGTCTGAATACAGCGCTATCGATGCATTGAATATTACCCGTAGTAGGCAGGTCGAATAGCTTTGCACTGCTCAAAGGGAATAATTTGAGAAAATTTTGTTTCAGTGCTTCGAAAACGGCGTAGGCTTCGTATTGCATCGATCTTGGCGGATGTGAGGCTATCTCTCTGACTCGTTTCGCACTACGGTTTTTTATGTAAATAGGGGAAGCAGCACCAGGCGTTATCCGTAGATCACTCGCCAACATGTCTAATATGCCAGTCAGTTGTATCCGATCTGTGGCAAGAAGCCATGCAAAAGCGAGTTCTTCACTTGGCGTGTGTTTGATCAGAAATAGATAGTCGATATTATGAAAATATAGTGTGTCTTCAATATCTTCAGGTTGAGTATCTAATGCTCCTGATTCACGCAAACCTCGCTTGATCTGTAGATTTGCCTGTTCAAGAGTTAAAGGTTGGTTTTGTTCAATTTGTGCGTAACGGAAATCAACTTGGTTATGCAACAAACGTTCTTTGAGTTGGAGGTTGTCGCTGTGGAAGATAGCTAATGCTAAGGGTTTATACTGAACGCTTCGTTTGCTATTTTTTGTGCTGAATTTGAGCTGCTCAAAGTCGTCACCACATTGCGACAGCATCTCTGCTACTTTGTTCACGACATCTGGGTTACTTAACAAATCCAGGCGCTGCCTATTCATTTCTTTCAAAAATTGGCAGCAAAAGCGGATTGTCGAACGTACAATTTTCAGTTCGTCTTTTTCGAGTTGGTCTGTAATCTGCCCGAGGCTTTTTGTGGCACGCGCAGCCCTATTGGTCACAGACGGGATGTACGCCATTACCGCTTTGATTTTGGATGCAGCTTCCGATTCGAACGGCTCCCCGTGCGTATCTTCGACAAACCATTCGAATGCTGTCCGGTATCCAGACATGTATACGCAAAGCGAGTTTTGTTCAAGATTTTTTACTGTCCGGAGGTAACGAACATAATCTTGCATAAACGCGTCTGGCAATGTAGACGCATTGGGGTATTCTGTGATTGCCCACTTTTCAAGGTTTTTGAACCTCAAGACCCTAGAATAAGCATTGTGCGGCGTCGTTTTCTTGAATGCGCCACTGTTGAGATAACGAATCAGGCACAGGAAAACAGGGCAGGACTTAAACTGCTCTGGGATTTCAACACGGCGCTGCTCTAATTCGCCACCCATATTTTTCTGCACAGTCACAATCGCAAAAAAAACTGATGGACTAAAATTCAATAATGAGCTAGGGGTCAGCGAGGAGAGTTTAGGATTATGGTCTTCGACATTAGGATCATCATTCATCTGAGTCATCGTTCAGTGCCCGTCTTATTTTTTCCCGACGATGAAGTTTACCATCGAAGACTACATATTCTCCTGTCGTCTCCTCATCTTCATGCCCCATTTGTTCTGGTACGTATTGCCAAGGGTCGTAACCATGTTTGTAGCAGAAGTCAACAAGATTGGTTGCGTATGTATGACGCATAGCATGAAACGTCAGCGAATAGAAAGATATGTCGCTGATGAAGTGCATGAGCGGATCTTTTTTGTGAAGTTTTGCTATCACGGTTCCGATATTAGCGCTAGCTGATTTCTTGGCTACCCTAAAGACGTATGTGGCGTGTTCCCTTGATAAGGACGTGCCATTGGCTTTGCATATCAATGAGCCATCTGGTATCGAACTTCTTCGGCCTTCCATAAAAAACTTTATTTTCCTGAACGCTTTAGGGTGGATATCAACTTTTCTTAATTTTTCGCCTTTGCCAATAATTGATACGGTAATCGTTTGGCTCTCAACCTTTTCTGCGCTCGCTATAAGTTTCTGCAAGTCGCTTGTAATAAGATTTCTTGGATCGGTAACTTCGCTAGATCTGAGGCCGCAATGATACCCGAGCTGAAGTACCAATTCATCCCGCTCTTTTGCAAAGGCGGACTTTGTAATTATGTTGCCCAATAGGGTTTCGAATAAGCTTTTATCGACGTATTGATTATATAAGTCGAAGTTGACTTTTTTCTTAGCGTCGCCTTGTTGTTTTAATTGCGTTGTAAGGTACGTATAACTGAATTTCGGAGGTGAAATCAGTAGGCCTGTTTGCCACGCAAAGCTGTAGAACGATCTGAGTGTTGAAATATGCCGTTGAATTGATTCGTCTGCGAACTCCCTCCGCATCGCTAGGTGCGAATATAGGTATCCGGACATATCCGTGTCACTGAGATTCCTCCAGTCCTGGTCGTGATCGCTCAAGGCTTGGAAGAAACTTTTCAGGTCGTCTGCGGCTGCCTTGAGGCTGTTTTTGAAGTGGCCCTTTTGAGCCTGGTACGTCAAAAAAAGCGAGGGCGCTGGGACGATGCTGTCTGCCTCAAGCGGCCCGTCCTTGAGAATCGCGTAGGTACTGATGGCGCCACCCGACCATGCGATGTTTTCTACGTAACGGATCCTCACAGTGGTGCGCCTCGAATTTCTTTGTCTGAATTCAAGGTAAATCAGTGGGTTAGGGGTGTCAACGTTTCGTCAGATTTGGTTCTCTACCGTATAAACCTCGCCGATGCTGGGTACCAGGTTGTGCAGATCGGCCTCGGCCTTCTGGTAGGTCGGATCGTACCGCGTACAGTTCTTACGCCCTCCTTCCTGCCAGCATTGACGCTGATGGCCGATTTGCCAGGCCGGAACGATGTGCTCCCACTCGATGCGCGCCGCGCGCTTGGCGTTTTTGCGCGGCACATACCCGCAGGCTGCGAGGTTCACCTTGTTGCCGGTGTATTTGCAGCCGCAATAGAACTCGGTGGATTGCGGCGCATACAGCTTCCAGGCGACTTTCTTGGCTTCGCTGAAGGTGCGTGGCGCATCGGCCTGGGCACCCGTGGCAAACACCAGGAACAGCAAGGCAAAAAAACGGACACTCATCGACTCAGTCTTCCTTCGGCACTACCCAGAAAATCTGCACGCCACCGTCGTCGCGATAGGCGAGAGTGACGTTGTCGTTCTCGTCGATTTCTTCGAGCAGGCGTTCCCACTCGTCCACGGGCTCGTCTGGAAGGCGGAAGATCAGGGCGGCCCTGGCTTTCTGAGCAGTAGGGCCATTGATGATTTTCTGAACGCGCAGGCCCATGCGTACATAGGTGTCTGGTGAGGCGGAGGTGCTGTCCACAGGATTATCCTTATTAAGCTGTACGTGCATACAGTATTTAACTGTAGGCATTTTCGCAACCGCTTAAAATTCAAGAGAATCCTCTGACAGTGGTTTTTGCCGATTGGTGTAGGGGGATGAGAGTTTTTTGTCAGGCAAGTGCTGCGAGGCGAGTGGCCAAAGAGGTGCCCGACCGGAGTCGGTCGGGCGAGGGCGAATCAATATTCCCAGAACATCCGTTGCAGCTCTTTGCTGTCATTGGTCTTGGTCAGCGCGACCATCGCCAGGATGCGGGCTTTCTGCGGGTTCAGGTCATGCGCCACCACCCAGTCATACTTGTCGTCAGGCTGTTCGGCGTTACGCAGGACGAAACCGCCGGCATTGACGTGGGAAGAGCGGATGATCTGCACCCCGTCCTTGCGCAGGGCTTGCAAGGTGGGAACGACCCGGGAAGACACCGAACCATTGCCGGTACCGGCATGGATGATGGCCTTGGCGCCCGACTGGGCCAGGGCCTTGTAGGCGGTGTCGCTGACGTTGCCGTAGGAGTAGGCGATTTCGACGTCAGGCAGGCTTTCAATGGTCTTGATGTCGAATTCCGAGTCCATGGTGTGGCGCTTGGCCGGGAGACGGAACCAGTAGGATTTACCTTCGACCACCATCCCGAGCGGGCCCCAGGCGCTTTTGAACGCCTCGGTCTTGATGTTGATCATCTTGCTGACATCGCGACCCGACTGGATTTCATCATTCATGGTCACCAGCACGCCTTTGCCACGCGCGTCCTTGCTGCTGGCCACGGCGACGGCGTTGTACAGGTTCAACATGCCGTCGGCGGACATTGCAGTACCTGGGCGCATGGAGCCCACGACAATGATCGGCTTGTCGGTTTTTTCCACCAGGTTGAGGAAGTAGGCGGTTTCTTCCAGGGTGTCGGTGCCGTGGGTGATCACGATGCCATCGACGTCCTTGCTGTCCGCCAGTTCGGCGACGCGACGGCCCAGCTGCAGCAGGTTGTCGTTGGTGATGCTTTCGGAGGCGATCTGCATGACCTGTTCGCCGCGGACATTGGCCAGTTGGCCGAGCTGCGGAACCGCGGCGATCAATTGTTCGATGCCGACTTTTGCTGCCTGGTAGGTGGCGCTGTTGGCGGCGCTGGCACCCGCACCGGCGATGGTGCCGCCGGTGGCCAGGACCACGACGTTGGCCAGCTTCTGTTGGGTTTCGGCTTCTTTCGCCTGAAGGGCGGCGGGCAGGAGCAGCAGGAGGGCCAAGGTGCCCGGGAGAAGGTTTTTCAAAGCAGATGTCATTATTTTTCTCTCTAGTAGTGACGGTGCCGATGCAGGTTCATCTAGATGCGCCCCAAAGGGATCTGGACCTTTTGGGGTGCTGGAGAAAAGCACGACGCGTACCAGTTACAACTGGAATCATAAATAACTCGTAACACACTGATTTGTTTATCGTTTTAAACGGATGGTTGAATGGTGATCGCTCGGTTCTGTCCGGTTTTCCGATTATCCGTGGGTTTTTCATTCGGCATTCCGAAAGGATTACGGACCCAATTTAAACATCGGCGTTAAAGAAACCCGCCGGCAGGTCGATGCTTCAATGAAGAATCATGCCCAGGGAGTTCACATGTCATTGACGATCGGTTTGCCCCATTCAGCGGTGATCAATATCGGCGGGAAATCCGTCGACACCTTGAGCGACGCGACCTCGGCGCAACAGCCGGGTGTGCCAGTGAAAGAAGAAAAGCCTGTGAGCCTTGGGCAGGGCGCGCAGGCGGGTGAAAAAGCCGAAGGCGCTGGCAGCCAGCAAAGCGTCGCGGTGCAAATGTTGCTCAAGCGCCTGCAGGAACTGCAGGAGCAACTGCGCGAGCAACAGCAACAATTGGCGGCTACCCAGGCCGCGTCTTTTCAGTCTGAAGAGGCCAAGGCCACGGCCGTGATGTCGCTTCAGGCGCAGGTTGCAGATACGTCGGCGGCGTTGATGCAGGTGGCCACCAGCCTGGCGAAAGCCTTGACCGATTCTGGCAGTATTGTCAGCACTACGGCTTGACCAACCTGACGCTTGATTGTGCGCGTAGCCTGCGAACGGGGTAGGTTGACAAAGTCTGGCAACGTTCGCATAGTCAAGCTTCGCAAACGTTTGCGACACCTCCAGATGCCGCCTCGACGTTGCTCACAATAATCATAAGATCGGAGTGAATCCATGAAGCTGCCATTCGCAGGACGCCTTCTTGCTGTCGCCATACTGGCTGGCGCCACCGCCACGCTGCCTGTTTCTTCGGCGTTCGCCCAGACGCCTGAAAAGCCTAAAGTCGCGCTGGTGATGAAGTCCCTGGCCAACGAATTCTTCCTGACCATGGAAGACGGCGCCAAGGCCTACCAGAAAGACCACTCCGGCGAGTTCGAGCTCATCTCCAACGGCATCAAGGATGAAACCGACACCGCCAACCAGATCCGCATCGTCGAGCAAATGATCGTGTCCAAGGTCGATGCGCTGGTGATCGCACCGGCTGATTCCAAGGCCATGGTGCCCGTGATCAAGAAAGCCGTCGACGCTGGCATCACCGTGATCAACATCGACAATCAGCTCGACCCGGCCGTGGTCAAGAGCAAGAACATCAGCGTGCCGTTCGTAGGCCCGGACAACCGCAAGGGCGCGCGCCTGGTGGGTGAGTACCTGGCCCAGAAGCTCAAGGCCGGTGATGAAGTCGGCATCATCGAAGGGGTGTCCACCACCACCAATGCCCAGGCCCGCACCGCAGGCTTCAAGGATGCGATGGAGGCTGCGCAGATCAAGGTCGTGTCCGTGCAATCGGGCGACTGGGAAATCAACAAGGGCAACCAGGTTGCCGCCTCCATGCTCAGCGAGTACCCGAACATCAAGGCCCTGCTGGCCGGCAACGACAGCATGGCGGTTGGCGTGGTGTCAGCCGTGCGCGCCGCGGGCAAGGCAGGCCAGGTCCAGGTGGTCGGTTACGACAACATCAATGCCATCAAGCCGATGCTCAAGGATGGCCGCGTCCTGGCCACCGCCGATCAATTTGCTGCCAAACAGGCGGTATTCGGCATCGAGACCGCGTTGAAGATCATCAAGGGCGAGACAGTCGACAGCGGCACCAACGGCGTGATCGAAACTCCGGTAGAGCTGGTTACCCAGTAATTTTCCGCCGGCACAATGACGCTCGCCCGTCCCGGCGAGCGCCTGGAGAGTTTTATGTCCGTTAGCGCCCCGCACGCTGTCCTCTCGGTCAGTGGCATTGGCAAGACTTACGCCCAGCCGGTCCTGGCCGGCATCGACCTCACGCTCATGCGCGGCGAGGTGCTGGCCCTGACCGGCGAGAATGGCGCTGGCAAAAGCACGCTGTCGAAGATCATCGGCGGGCTGGTCACACCGACCACCGGGCAGATGCAGTTTCAGGGTCAGGATTACCGCCCGGGCAGCCGCACCCAGGCCGAAGACCTGGGCATCCGCATGGTGATGCAGGAGCTCAATCTGTTGCCGACCCTGTCGGTGGCGGAAAACCTGTTTCTGCACAAGCTGCCCAGCACCGCTGGCTGGATCAACCGCAAGCAACTGCGCCAGGCGGCGCTCGAGGCCATGGCTCAGGTCGGGCTCGACGCGATCGACCCGGACACGCTGGTGAGTGAGTTGGGCATCGGCCACCAGCAGATGGTCGAGATCGCGCGCAACCTGATCGGCGATTGCCATGTGCTGATCCTCGATGAGCCGACCGCGATGCTGACCGCCCGTGAAGTCGAAATGCTCTTCGAACAGATCACGCGCCTGCAGGCCCGTGGCGTGTCGATCATCTATATTTCCCACCGCCTCGAAGAACTGGCACGGGTGGCCCAGCGCATTGCGGTCCTGCGCGACGGCAACCTGGTGTGTGTCGAGCCGATGGCCAACTACAACAGTGAGCAACTGGTCACGCTGATGGTCGGGCGCGAACTGGGCGAACACCTCGACATGGGGCCTCGGGACATCGGCGCGGCGGCGTTGACGGTCAAGGGGCTGACCCGCGCCGACAAGGTGCGTGACGTGTCCTTCGAAGTGCGGGCCGGCGAGATCTTTGGTATTTCCGGATTGATCGGGGCAGGGCGCACCGAGTTGCTGCGGTTGATCTTTGGTGCCGACACCGCGGACAGCGGCACGGTGGCCCTGGGTTCACCCGCGCAGGTGGTGAACATCCGTTCTCCGGTGGACGCGGTCGGGCATGGCATCGCCCTGATCACCGAAGACCGCAAGGGCGAGGGCCTGCTGCTGACGCAATCGATCGGCGCGAACATTGCCCTGGGGAACATGCCCGGTATTTCCAGCGGTGGATTGGTCAATCCGGGCGGTGAGGCGGCGTTGGCCCAGCGTCAGATCGATGCCATGCGCATCCGCAGTTCCGGGCCGGCGCAGTTGGTGTCCGAGTTGTCCGGGGGCAACCAGCAGAAAGTGGTGATCGGTCGCTGGCTGGAGCGCGATTGCTCGGTGCTGCTGTTCGACGAGCCGACCCGGGGCATCGATGTCGGCGCCAAGTTCGACATCTACGCGCTGCTCGGCGAGCTGACTCGCCAGGGCAAGGCGTTGGTGGTGGTGTCCAGTGACCTGCGCGAATTGATGTTGATCTGCGACCGCATCGGCGTGCTCTCGGCGGGGCGCCTGATCGACACCTTCGAGCGGGACAGCTGGACCCAGGATGATTTGCTTGCCGCCGCGTTCGCCGGCTACCAGAAACGTGATGCGCAGCTCTTCGAAGCAGCGCCAAAGGATCTTCAATGAAAAGCGCATCTTCGGCCGGCCAGCGCAGCGGCAATTTCTATGGGCTGGGCACTTACCTGGGGCTGGCCGGTGCCTTGCTGGCCATGGTCGTGCTGTTCTCGCTCCTGAGCAGCCATTTCCTCTCCTACAGCACCTTCAGCACCCTGGCCAACCAGATTCCGGACTTGATGGTACTGGCGGTCGGCATGACCTTCGTGCTGATCATCGGCGGCATCGATCTGTCGGTGGGTTCGGTGCTGGCGCTCGCCGCCTCGACGGTCAGCGTGGCGATTCTCGGCTGGGGCTGGAGCGTGCTGCCCGCGGCATTGCTCGGCATGGCGGTTGCCGCGCTGGCGGGGACCGTCACCGGTTCGATCACCGTGGCCTGGCGGATTCCGTCGTTCATCGTGTCCCTGGGCGTGCTGGAAATGGCTCGCGGCCTGGCTTACCAGATGACTGGTTCGCGCACGGCCTACATCGGTGATGCCTTTGCCTGGCTGTCCAATCCGATCGCCTTCGGGATCTCGCCGTCGTTCATCATTGCCTTGCTGAACATTTTCATCGCCCAGGCCGTGTTGACCCGTACCGTGTTCGGCCGCTACCTGATCGGCATCGGTACCAACGAGGAAGCGGTGCGCCTGGCGGGGATCAACCCCAAACCCTACAAGATCCTGGTGTTCAGCCTGATGGGGCTGCTGGCCGGGATCGCCGCGCTGTTCCAGATTTCGCGCCTGGAAGCGGCAGACCCCAATGCCGGCTCCGGACTGGAGCTGCAAGTGATCGCTGCCGTGGTGATTGGCGGCACCAGCCTGATGGGCGGGCGCGGCTCGGTCATCAGCACCTTTTTCGGTGTGCTGATCATTTCCGTATTGGCGGCCGGTCTGGCGCAGATCGGTGCCACCGAGCCGACCAAGCGCATCATCACTGGCGCGGTGATCGTGGTGGCGGTGGTGCTGGATACTTATCGCAGTCAACGCGCAAGCCGGCGGACCTGAGTCATGGCAACGATCAAGGATGTAGCAGCACTGGCGGGGATTTCCTACACCACGGTTTCCCACGTGGTGAACAAGACCCGGCCGGTCAGTGAAGAAGTGCGGGTCAAGGTCGAGGCCGCGATCAAGACCCTCGACTACGTACCCAGTGCCGTGGCCCGGTCACTCAAGGCCAAGACCACGGCCACCATCGGCCTGCTGGTGCCCAACAGCCTCAACCCGTACTTCGCCGAGCTGGCGCGGGGCATCGAGGATTATTGTGAGCGCAATGGCTATTGCGTGATCCTGTGCAATTCCGACGACAACCCGGACAAGCAGCGCAGCTACCTGCGGGTACTGCTTGAGAAACGCATCGACGGGCTGATCGTCGCCTCGGCCGGGGGTGACAGCGGGCTGGCCCAGGGCCTGGCGAACGTGCGCACGCCGATGGTGATCGTCGACCGCGCGCTCGAAGGCGTCGATGCGGACCTGGTGCGCATCGACCACGAGTACGGCGCCTACCTGGCCACCCGGCACCTGCTGGAGTTGGGCCATCGGGATATCGCCACCATCAGCGGCCCGGCGACCACCAGTGTGGCGCAGATGCGTCTGGCCGGATTTTGCCGGGCCCTTGCAGAGGCAGGCCTCAGCGTTGCGCCCGAGCGCATGCTGGAAAGCGATTTCACCAGCACCGGTGGTTACAGCGCCGCCGCGACGCTGCTGGAACATAATCCGCCCAGCGCGATTTTCGCCGCCAACGACATGATCGGTTTTGGCGTACTGCGTGCCGCCGCCGAGCGCAATATCCGCGTGCCCACGGACCTGTCGGTGATCGGCTTCGACGACATCCAGATGAGCCGTTATGTCTATCCGGCCTTGACCACCGTGGGGCAGTCGATCCTGCAGCTGGGCGAAATGGCGGCCGGGGTGCTGCTGCGCCGGATCGCCACGCCGACCCTTTCGACCGAGCAACGGATCGTCACCCCCAGCATCGTCATGCGCGAATCGACCGCGCCGTTGGCTGGGGTGTTTGAGCAGTACCGATAAACAAAAAGTACCGCTGAATCCAAAGCAGCGCTGAAACCGTCTTGATGAGTAGCAATGTAATGTCAGCAAAAGTAGTGGTAGTCGGCAGCTTGAACATGGACCTGGTGACCCGGGCGCCGCGCTTGCCCCGTGGTGGAGAAACACTGATCGGCCAGTCGTTTGCGACCGTCTGTGGTGGCAAGGGCGCGAACCAGGCTGTGGCGGCCGCGCGCCTCGGCGCGCAGGTGTCGATGGTGGGCTGCGTGGGCAGCGATGCCTATGGCCAGGTGTTGCGCCAGGCGTTGCTGGACGAGGGCATCGATTGTCGGGCCGTCAGCGCCGTGCAGGGCACCAGTGGCGTGGCGTTGATCGTGGTCGACGACAACAGCCAGAACGCCATCGTGATCGTCGCCGGGGCTAACGGCGCACTGACGCCGGCGGTGCTCGGCTGTTTCGATGCGGTGCTGCAGGAGGCGGACGTGATCATCTGCCAGCTGGAAATGCCGGACGCCACGGTCGGTCATGCGCTCAAGCGCGCCCGTGAACTGGGCAAGACCGTGATTCTCAACCCCGCGCCGGCCAGCCGACCGTTGCCGGCGGATTGGTATGCGTCCATCGATTACCTGATCCCCAACGAAAGTGAAGCGGCGGCGCTTAGCGGTTTGCCGGTGGACTCGCTGCAATCGGCGCAGATTGCGGCCGCTCGCCTGATCGAGATGGGCGCCGGCAAGGTCATCATCACCCTCGGCGCCCAGGGCTCGTTGTTTGCCGATGGCAAAGGCTTTGAGCATTTCCCGGCGCCGAGCGTGAAGGCGCTCGATACCACGGCGGCCGGCGATACCTTCGTGGGTGGCTTTGCCGCAGCGTTGGTGGCCGGCCAGAGCGAAGCCCAGGCGATACGGTTCGGGCAGGTCGCCGCTGCGTTGTCGGTCACCCGGGCTGGCGCGCAACCCTCGATTCCTACCCTGGCCGATGTGCAGGCGTTTAAAACACCATGAAAAAGACTCCTTTGCTCAATGTCGCGCTGTCGCGGCTGATCGCCTCCCTGGGGCATGGCGACACTGTGGTGATCGGCGATGCGGGCCTGCCGGTACCGCCCGGTGTCGAGTTGATCGACCTGGCCCTGACCCAGGGCGTTCCGGATTTTGTCAGCACCCTGAAAGTCGTGCTCAGCGAAATGCAGGTCGAAAGCCATGTGCTGGCGCAGGAGATCCTCGACCGGCAGCCGCCGGCACTGGCGGTCCTGGACGCACTGGAAGTCGAGGGTGCGCTCGGGCGGCGCGAATTGCTCAGCCATGAACAGTTCAAGGTTCTCAGTCGTCAGGCGCGAGCGATCGTGCGGACCGGCGAATGTCAGCCTTACTGCAACATCGTGCTGGTTGCCGGGGTGACGTTTTGATCCCGATCAGCGCAAACCAGGCACCACAACCGATCGACCTGATCATCGATACCGATCCCGGTGCCGACGATGTGATTGCCTTGCTGTTCGCCCTGGCATCGCCGCAGGAATTGAACGTGCGCGCATTGACCACGGTCGCCGGCAACGTGCGCCTGGACAAAACCTCGCGCAATGCCCGGCTTGCCCTCGAGTGGGCCGGGTGCGAAGCGGTGCCGGTGTACGCCGGGGCGCCGAAGCCGCTGAAACGCCCGCCCATCTATGCCGAGCACGTCCACGGCGAAGAAGGTTTGCCGGGCGTCGCGGTCCATGAGCCGAAGAAGGGTCTGGCCGAGGGCAGCGCGATCGACTTCCTGATCGACACGCTGCTGGCCGCCAGGCCCCAGAGCATCACCATCGCCATGCTGGGGCCACAGACCAACCTTGCCCTGGCGCTGATGCGCGAGCCTGGGATCGTTCGGGGCATCAAGGAAGTAGTGATCATGGGCGGTGCGCACTTCAACGGCGGTAACATTACGGCGGTGGCGGAATTCAACCTGTTCGCCGATCCGCACGCTGCCGAGGTGGTGCTCAAGAGTGGCGTGAATCTGGTCTATCTGCCGCTGGACGTGACCCACAAGATCCTCACCAATGACGCGCGCCTGGAGCGGATTGCGGCGTTGAACAACAAGGCCGGCAAGCTGGTGGGCGACATCCTGAATGAGTGCATCGGCGGTGACATGGCGCGCTATGGCATTCCCGGTGGCCCGGTGCATGACGCCACGGTCATCGCCTACCTGCTCAAGCCGGCGCTGTTCAGTGGCCGCTCGGTCAATGTGGTGGTCGACAGCCGCGAGGGTCCGACGTTTGGCCAGACCATCGTCGACTGGTATGACAGTCTCAAGGCGCCGAAGAACGCTTTCTGGGTTGAAAGCGGTGACGCCCAGGGATTCTTCGATCTGTTGACCGAGCGCCTGGCGCGTCTGAAGTAGCGCTCGAACCCTGGGGGCTCACCCTCGCTGCGTTTGCCCGGCACCATGATTGTTCGAATGTTTTTCGAAGATCTGGTCGATGAAGGATCGTGCCGCTTCGGTGCCCAGGTCCTTGACCAAGAGGTCAATGCCGATGATGGCCAGCTCTTCCGGGCTGCCGGGGCTGTAAGAAATATGGCCGTCCGGCCATTTGATCTTGATATCGGCGTCGATGCTCACGGTGGTCATGGTAGGGCTCGAGAGTCAGGGAGAATTGTGAGTGTCGAGTTAATCACTTTATGGCGCTTTTGGCACTGCGACTTAGGCATGAGCGCAGGGCTATGCGACACTTGGTCTTTGACAATTATTCAAGGACCGCGCTGTGCAGATCGATTTGAACACTCCCGGCGGCTTGACCCTTGAAACAGTGCGTCAGTTGTTGGCTGCAGCCAGCGACGATGAGCACACGCAATTGCGCGTGACCAAGGGCGGCATCGCCTATATTTCATCGGGGGTCGTGGGTGGCACCGATATCGACGGCTTGCTGTTTCGCCTGGAGACCTGGGCCAAGGGGTCAGGTTATGTCGGGCGGGTGGCGGCCAGTGATGAAGTCTGGGTCATGCAGATCTACAATGCGTTGAAGCAGAACTGGCCAAAACCGGCTTTTGACTACATCGACGTCTACTGAGAGCCGTTCATATCCCGTCACGATTGAAAGGTGAAGGGCAGGGCGCTGCTCAGGCAAACTTGTCGTTTGTCCGTGTTTAAGGACGGGATGCCTGGGCTCCCCCGTGAAACCAAACGCCGCATTGGCGGTCGCAAGAATTCAGCTAAATCATTGAAATAAGGAGGCGTCATGCCTTGGAAGCTCGCGTCATTGGGTACTGTGCTGGCTGCTGCCATGCTGGTCGGTTGCAGCACGGCCACCACCGAGCCGACTGACCCAGCCACTACCACGGAGTCAGGTCATAGCCGTTGCGAGGCCAAAGCGGCCGAATTCACCATCGGCAAGCAGGCGTCGCCTGAGCTGCTGGAGCAGGCACGCACCCGTGCCGGCGCGCAGAACGCACGGTTCCTGCAGCCTAACGACATGATCACGCTGGAATACCGCTCCGACCGCCTGAACCTCAACACCGATGCCAATCGGGTCGTCACCCGCGTCAACTGCGGCTGATCGATCAGGCTTATGTGTCGCCCATAAAAAACCCCGTCACATGGACGGGGTTTTTTTAGTGCGCCTGGAAATTACTCTGGGCGAACTTGAGCAGCTTGCATACCCTTTTGGCCTTTCTCAGCTACGAAGGAAACAGTCTGGCCTTCTTTCAGGCTTTTGAAACCGTCGCTTTCGATAGCTTTGAAGTGTACGAACAGGTCGTCACCGCCACCTTGAGGAGTGATGAAGCGAAGCCTTTTTCATCGTTGAACCATTTAACGGTGCCGGTTTGGCGATTAGACATGGTGTATCTCCAAGAAACATATATTTTCAGTAGTACTGTGCTGCTCAGGCCAACTGGGCACACCCGAGTATCATAGTCGAAATGTTCGCTTTGGGAGCCCCCCACAGCGGTTGTTTGCCCTACAGTCGCACATTCTTTGTTCGCTTGTGGGGCTGAAAGCCCCGGTTTATAAGGCTTTCAGCCGAAAGTGAAGGCAATAAAAAAAGCTGTAAAACCTGAATAAATTGTAGGAAAGGGGCTGGTTGGGCGGCTTTTTACCGGCAAATCAAGGTTCGAAAGCGCTGGGAAGGGGTCATTTCGCCTCTTTGCTGGTGGCCTTGCATTTAGCAATTTTGCCCAAGGCCTGTTTCTTCAGATCATCACTTGCGGTGTTGTTCATCAAAGCCTGAATATCGCTGGCCGGGTACGACTTGATAGCGTCGGCGCCACAGGCGCAGTGGGATTTCGCGGCTGGCGTGCCAATCTTCTCCGCGGCCGCAGGAACGCACTGCGCCATGTATTTCTGCCGCTCGCCCTTGGGCCAGTCCGCATGGGCGGCCAGGGGCAGCAGGAGAACGACAGGGGCGATGACTGCGAACAAACGATTCAGACGCATGCTGGGATGCTCCTTGTGGGTCAATGTCTTGTTATCTGAGGGGTAAAGCGCGGTTCAAGTTCAGCACTCTGGCATAAAACAACGGATTTGCCCCGCCAGAAAACCTCTTCACCGCCACGACCGTTCATCTGTGCTAGCATGCCTGGCTCGGGCGTTCGCAGGCGCCGGTCGACCTTCAGTCCCGGCCGCGGCAGATGCCCGAATAACCCCGATTTGAATCCCAGTCACTCTGGTTCGGTTTCCCGGTTGGCCGCAAGGCTCCTGCCGCTGTAAGGCAGGCGTTCGTCATTGAATGGCCTGGATCGGATCTTGTACTGGCTCATCCCAACCCACGTGACCTTTGGTAGGGGTCACCACTAGAGGAGGCGCCATGCCAACTATTACTCTTCCCGACGGCAGTCAACGTTCATTCGATCACCCGGTTTCCGTAGCCGAGGTCGCCGCATCCATCGGTGCCGGCCTGGCCAAGGCCACCGTAGCGGGCAAGGTCGACGGCAAGCTGGTCGACGCCAGCGACACCATCAGCAGCGACGCCACGCTGCAAATCATCACGCCAAAGGATGAAGAGGGGCTGGAGATCATTCGCCACTCTTGCGCCCACCTGGTCGGTCACGCGGTCAAGCAACTGTACCCGACGGCCAAGATGGTCATCGGTCCGGTCATTGACGAAGGCTTCTATTACGACATCGCCTTCGAGCGTCCTTTCACCCCGGACGACCTGGCCGCCATCGAACAGCGCATGCAGCAGCTGATCGAAAAAGATTACGACGTGATCAAGAAAGTCACTCCGCGCGCCGAAGTGATCGAAGTGTTCAAGGCCCGCGGCGAAGACTACAAGCTGCGCCTGGTCGAAGACATGCCGAACGAGCAGGCCATGGGCCTGTACTATCACGAAAAATACGTCGACATGTGCCGCGGTCCGCACGTGCCGAACACCCGCTTCCTGAAATCCTTCAAACTGACCAAGTTGTCCGGCGCCTACTGGCGTGGCGATGCCAAGAACGAGCAATTGCAGCGCGTCTACGGCACCGCATGGGCTGACAAGAAGCAGCTGGCGGCCTACATCCAGCGCATCGAAGAAGCCGAGAAGCGCGACCACCGCAAGATCGGCAAGCGCCTGGGCCTGTTCCACACCCAGGAAGAGTCGCCGGGCATGGTGTTCTGGCACCCGAACGGCTGGACCCTGTACCAGGTACTCGAGCAGTACATGCGCAAGGTGCAGCGCGACAACGGTTACCTGGAGATCAAGACTCCACAGGTCGTTGACCGCAGCCTGTGGGAGAAATCCGGGCACTGGGCCAACTACGCCGACAACATGTTCACCACCCAGTCGGAAAACCGCGACTACGCGATCAAGCCAATGAACTGCCCTTGCCACGTGCAGGTGTTCAACCAGGGCCTGAAAAGCTACCGCGAGTTGCCGATGCGCCTGGCCGAATTCGGTGCCTGCCACCGTAACGAGCCATCGGGTGCGCTGCACGGCATCATGCGCGTACGTGCGTTCACTCAGGACGACGCCCACATCTTCTGCACCGAAGAGCAGATGCAGGCCGAATCCGCGGCATTCATCAAGCTGACCATGGACGTCTACGCCGATTTCGGCTTTAAAGACGTCGAGATGAAGCTGTCCACTCGTCCGGAAAAACGCGTCGGTTCCGACGAGTTGTGGGATCGCGCTGAAGCTGCACTGGCTGCAGCCCTTGATAGTGCTGGCTTGCCGTACGATCTGCAGCCGGGTGAAGGTGCGTTCTACGGTCCGAAGATCGAGTTCTCGCTAAAAGATTGCCTTGGCCGTGTCTGGCAATGTGGTACCCTGCAGCTCGATTTTAACCTGCCTGTCCGTCTGGGTGCCGAATTCGTCTCCGAAGACAACAGCCGCAAGCATCCGGTGATGTTGCATCGGGCGATCCTGGGCTCCTTCGAACGTTTCGTCGGAATCCTGATCGAGCACTACGAGGGTGCATTCCCTGCGTGGCTGGCTCCGACCCAGGCAGTGATCATGAATATCACTGACAAGCAGGCAGATTTTGCCGCCGAAGTGGAAAAAACTCTCAACGAAAGCGGGTTTCGTGCCAAGTCTGACTTGAGAAATGAAAAAATCGGCTTTAAAATCCGCGAGCATACTTTGCTCAAGGTTCCTTATCTCTTGGTTATCGG
>Ga0160466_100093_pt1 | contig 88697 bp, 81 predicted proteins | sample HID1971M_E11MG_FD_108245 | JGI IMG/M metagenome (GOLD analysis project Ga0160466, IMG submission 108245) | Enriched millipede-associated microbial communities from UW Madison campus, WI, USA - HID1971M_E11 MG | ecosystem: Host-associated > Arthropoda: Insects > Digestive system > Unclassified ... | reverse complement strand
GGGTGCATGGATGCACCCAGCAATCCCAATGAAGCAGCCACCCTGTATCCGAAGCCCTCAGCGCCATCGCCGACATTCCCGGGCGCGTGGCGACGCGTTCATCCCAATGGCGCATCCAGCTCCCGGAGGCGCGGCCCTGGAGCGCGCCAGCGCGGAAGGGCTGGGTACATGGATGCACCCAGCAATCCCAATGAAGCAACCACCCTGTATCCGAAGCCGACCACCCCAACGCGGAGCATGCCAAAGTCCCCCCATGCCCACCCTGCGCCCCTACACCCCAACTGACGCCCCGGCCTGCCTGGCCCTGTTCGACACCAACGTGCCGCGTTACTTCGCCCCCCACGAACGCCACGACTTCGCCAACTATCTACTTCACCCAGACCGCGCCCACGACTATCTGGTCATCGAACACAACGGCCACCTCGTCGCCTGCGGCGGCCTCGCCCTCGACAACGAACACAGCGCGGCCTTCTGCTGGGGCATGGTCGACCGCACCCGTCATCGCCAAGGCCTGGGTACGCAGCTCTCCCACGCGCGACTGGCCCACGCAAGAACACTCGGCGCCCAGTGCGTGACGCTCAGCACCAGTCAGCACACACAGGATTTCTACGCCGGCCTCGGCTTCGTCGTCACCTCCATCACCCCCGATGGGCACGGCCCCGGGCTGGATGCGGTGGAGATGGTGCTCGAACTGGCGCCGCGCTGAGCGGCGCCAGTGATCGGAGTGCGTCAGGGTGGCGTCAGCCACGCATGGCGTGGCTCTACCCCCGAGCGCACAGCGTGCGTTTTGAACGCCTCAGCTGCTGCTCAACTTCATCAACACCAACCCACTCACGATCAACACCGCTGCGGCAATCCGCATCGCGCTGACCTGTTCGCCCAGGAAGGTAATACCGATCACGAACGCACCAACCGCGCCGATGCCGGTCCAGATCGTGTACGCGGTGCCCAACGGCAACGTGCGCATCGCCAGTGACAGCAGCCAGAAGCTGGCGATCATGGTGACGAGGGTGATGATCGAGGGAGTGAGCCTGCTGAACCCCTCGGATTGCTTCATCGAGAACGCCCAGACGATTTCCAGTACACCGGCTGCCAACAGATAGATCCAGGCCATGCGGCCCTCCTTGATGGGGGCCAGGCCGTCCTGGTCAGTGGTTCCCGAAATGGGGGAGGCCGTTCCTCCTGTGCAGCGCATTTTAGCAACCCGGCCGCACATTGGCCGTTCCGTGCCACAGCGGGCTACACAGGATTCAGCCTCCGCGTCTGGCACTGCGTGCCACGCATGCGCTAGAATGCGCGACTGCACTGCCGGGCCTGTTCCTGCGGTGCACCTTCCGCCTGCGGCCGGCTGATCGTTGATCGCCCTGCAGCCGGAACGTCTCTATGGTGGCCCCGTCGGCCCCTCGCGACGCTAGGTCGAAAATCCCGCCAGGGCCGGAAGGCAGCAACGGTATCGATCGACGCGGGCGCCGAGGTCAGCCGGCGGGGCCGCCACCTTTTTAGGCCCCCGGTAATTCCCACGCGCTGCTGCCGCTCTAGGGCGCCGCGGGCGTGCCCTGATGGAACACCACCCGCCATGCCCCGTCGCGCAGTCGCCACAGCGAGCTGCGCAGCACCTCGCGCTGCCGCACCCCGTCGATCACGTACCAACTGCGGTAGCGCACCTGCGCGAGCGTCGGGGCCAGCAGAGCGATGTCGTAATCGCTGGACACGATCTCCACCTGCGCACGCTCGCGCGGAATCTCGGCCAATGCAGCAGCACGGTCGAAACACGCGCCCGAGCTGCCGATCTCGCGGAAGTCGTCATCCAACAACGCGGCCAACTGCGCGACATCACCGCGAACCGTCGGCCCATGCAACGCGCGTTCGAGCGCCTGCAGATGGGCGGCCAGCGCGTCGTCCATGCTCAGGGAGGATCCTGGGCCAGCACGTGCATCGCGGTCGGGGTGGCCAGCGCCACACGCTCACCGGGCAGGGCCACACGATGGCCACGCTGGCGCAGCGCCTCGCCGTCGCTCTCGCTGGCATAGTGGTACAGCATCATCCGCGCCTGCAGCTCGGGCGTGTACTCACGCTCCAGGTCATCCACGCCGGTATGCGACGGGTTGCCGTGCAGGCCGCAGTCGTGCGCGATCAGCTCGTTGTCGTCGGCGTAGCGCGCCAGCATTTCCGGAATCGGACGGGTATCCCCGCTCCAGGTGACCGCGCCCTTCAGGCGCAGGCCATAGGCGGTTTCCGGCCAGTGATGGCGCACCGGAAACACCTCCAGGCGCACGCCGTCATGCCAGAACGCATCGCCGACCACGATCAGCTGGAAGGCATCCCAGAAGTTCGCACCGCCCTCGGCCAGCACGTTCGGGTAATCGGCCACGCGCTTGTGCAGCAGCGGCACGACCGTCGCCGGCACGTAGAGGCGGATGCGCCCACGACGCTGCGGCGAGAAATACGCATCGACGAACAATCGCTCGAAACCGGCGACATGGTCCAGGTGTACATGGGTAACGAACAGCGCCTGCGGCACATGCCCGTACTGCGCCTGGAAGGCGGTCAGCCCTTCCCCGCCGCAGTCGATGGTCAGCCATGGGCGGCCGTCACGCTCGATCACCGCCATCGGCGAACCCAGCTGCACGGCCGACGCATTGCCGACCCCCATGAAACGCAGCGCCCAGTCCATCAGTAACCCCGGTTCCAGGCCAGATCGTAGGCGCGGCGCAGCCGTGCGTAGTCCTTTTCGACGTCGTCATGGCTGCGCTCACCGCGCAGTTTGATCAGCGAGCGCAGCAGCCGCTTGAGATTGCGTTCGCGCCAGCGCGTGGCGGGAATGCGCAGCACGCCGCGATCGAAATCGATCAGCCAGCCGTGGCCGTTGGCGTCGAACAGAATGTTGTGGGCGTTGAGATCGGCATGGTCCAGCCCGGCGCGGTGGAAGCGCGCGATCAGCCGGCCTGTCTCTTCCCAGGGGGCGCCGCGCCCGGCGACCAGCGCGCGGTCGGCCAGCGAGCGCACGCCCTCCAGCCGTTCCATCAGGATCGCCGCTTTGTAGCGCAGGCCTTCGCGCATGTAGAACGCGGCGATCGGTCGCGGTACCGGCAGCTTCTGCGCGCGCAGGGCACGCATCAGGCGGAACTCGGCAAAACTGCGCGTGCGGTTGGCACCACGCCAGATGTAGTGGTCCCGGCTGAGCTTGGCCGCCAGGCCGCCGCGCAGGTACTGTCGCAGCACGGCATGACCGAAGGGCGCATCGACGAACCAGGCGCCGCCGCGGCCGCCATCGCCAACCGGTCGCGCCCGCTCGCCCCAGTGGGCCGGCGCGAACAGGCTCATCTCGGCTTGCCGCAAGGCTTCGCGGTCGAACAGAATGGCGCCGATACCGCGTCCATCGCGGCAGGGCGTCAGCGCTTCAGTGGCGTCGAATGCGACCATTCCTTCGAGTCTAACAACACCATGGCACCAACGTCCTCTTCCTTGTGTCTTTTGCGTTTGTCCGCGCTGGGGGACGTGACCCATGTGGTGCCGCTGGTGCGCACCCTGCAGCGGGCCGATCCCGGCGTGTCGCTGCACTGGATCATCGACAAGGCCGGCCACAAGCTGCTCGATGGGCTGCCGGGCGTGACCTTCCACAGCTACGACAAGAAAACCGGCCTGGCCGGCATGCGCGCCCTGCGCGACAGCCTCCCTGCCGGGCGCTTTGATGCACTGCTGCAGATGCAGGTAGCCTTCCGCGCCAACGTGCTGTCCGCCTTCGTGCCGGCCAAGCGCCGCATCGGCTACGACAAATCGCGGTCCAAGGACCTTCACGGGCTGTTTATCAATGAGCGCATCCCCGACCGCCCCGGCATCCACGTGCTGGATGCGATCGGCAGCTTCTGCGAGCCGCTGGGCCTGAAGCAGACCGAGGTCAGCTGGGACCTGGCCGTGCCGCCGGCCGCGTTCGAGTGGGCCGATGCCCAGTGGGCCGACGACGGCCGCCCGGTGCTGATGATTTCGCCCTGCTCCAGCCACGTCCGCCGCAACTGGTATGCCGACCGCTATGCGGCCGTGGCCAACCACGCTACCTCGCGTGGCTGGCGGGTGGTGCTGTGCGGTGGGCGCAGCGAGCTGGAGCGCGGCATGGCCGATGCCATCCAGGCGCAGCTGACCACCCCGGCGCTGGATCTGGTCGGCAAGGACACACTGAAGCAGCTGCCGGCGCTGTTGGCGCGCGCCGCACTGGTGATGACGCCCGATTCGGGCCCGATGCATATCGCCAACGCGATGGGCACCAAGGTGCTCGGCCTGCACGCGGCCAGCAACCCGCACCGCAGCGGCCCCTACTCCGACCGCCGCTACTGCGTGGACCGCTACGACGATGCGGCGCGCAGATTCCTGGGCAAGCCGGCCAGCGAACTGAAATGGGGCGCGAAGGTCGAATTCGACGACGTGATGCAGCTGATCACGGTCGAGGACGGCATTGCCGCCTTCGAACGGTACGTGGCCGATTACGCGCCGCGCGGCGCGTAATCCTTGTACGACTTCTCTTCCACGTAGAGCGAGCCCAGCGCCAGGTTGATGTCCTTCTTGATGCGGGCGCGCTCGTCGTTCTGCTGGTAGACGCTGCGGGCCAGTTCGACGAAATGGTCGTCGAAGGCCTGGGCCTTGTCCTGCAGGCGGATGTTGTCTTCGATATCCCACAGGCGCTCGTTGACGGCCTTGAGCTCGGCACGCAGGCGGGCGATGTCCTTGACCCCGGCCGGGTGCGCCATCCAGGTCTTTTCCAGCGCGCTCAGCTCGGTGCGGATATTGGCCAGCTTGGCCTCGTCGCTGATGCGCTCGGATTTGATCTGCAGGATCGAGATCTTGTCGAGCAGTTCACCGAAGGACACGGGGACGAGGATTTCAGCGGTCATGGTGGGGATCCGTTACGTGAGGCGGGCAGTTTAGCGGAGCGTATGTTGGAGGGGTGTGGGCCCTGGGGTAGAGCCACGCCACGCGTGACTCTACCGCGATGACGTCGCGTGGCCTGCGGCGTGGCCGCTTCATTGGGATTGCTGGGTGCATCCATGCACCCAGCCCTTCCGCGCTTGCGCGCTCCAGGGCCGCGCCGCCTGGAGTTGGATACGCCGATGGGATGAACGCGTCGCCACGCGCCCGGGTATGTCGGTGATGACGCTTGGGGCTCCGGAAGCAGGGTGGCCGCTTCATTGGGATTGCTGGGTGCATCCATGCACCCAGCCCTTCCGCGCTGCGCGCTCCAGGGCCAGACGTTCGTCTGTCCGGATCTGCTCCTGCAGATCCGTCGAACCCCCGTCGGGGGTTCTCATCCCCCCGCAATTGGGCGCCGCTCATTTCGCAGCGGTCGGAAGACGCCCGATCTCGGACATGAAAAAGGCCGCCCACTGGGCGGCCTTTTTCATGTATCTGGCGGAGAGGGGGGGATTCGAACCCCCGAGGCGCTATAAACGCCTGCCTGATTTCGAGTCAGGTACATTCAACCGCTCTGCCACCTCTCCAGATGGTCCCGGCGAACCGGGACGCGAATGATACGGGTAGGACGCGCTGCCGACAAGTCATTGCGGGCAAAGAAGTGAATTTCTTCTGTATGGATGCCTTGCCGGATGTCCGGCGGGCCGCGATCATGCCGTTATCCCTCGCAATCCTCACCGGCACGCGCCTTCATGATCGAATTCGGACACCTGACCCACCCCGGCCTGCGCCGTGACCTCAATGAGGATACGTATTACGGGGATGGCGAACTGGCGCTGTGGCTGGTCGCCGATGGCATGGGCGGGCACGCCTGTGGCGAGGTGGCCAGTGCGCTGGCGCGCGAAACCATCGTGCGCGAGATCCGCCGCGGGGCGACGCTGGCGCATGCGATCCGGATCGCCGATGAGGAAATCATCCGCACCTCGCGCCGCCGCAACGACAGTCTGCCGATGGGTACCACCGTGGTGGCGGCCCGTGTACAGGGCAATCGGTATGAGGTGGCGTGGGTCGGCGACAGCCGCGCGTACCTCTGGCGCGACGGCAAGCTGGCCCAGCTCAGCCAGGATCACAGCGTGGTCCAGGAACTGGTCGCCCAGGGCAATCTGACCGCCGAGCAGGCGCGGGCGCATCCGCATCGCAATGTGGTGACCCAGGCGCTGGGGGTGACCGATCCGGCACATCTGAATGTGGCGACCACCACCGGTGAGCTGCGCCCGGGCATGCAGCTGCTGCTGTGCAGTGATGGGCTGACCGAAGAGGTCGAGGACAAGGGCATCGCCCGCACCCTCGCCTTCGACGATGCCAGTGCGCAGGAATGCGTGGATACTCTGGTCGCCGCCGCGCTGGATGGCGGCGGCTCGGACAACATCACCGTGATTCTGGTGCGATGCCATTGAGGCAGGGATCCCGACCTACGGTCGGGATCTACCGCCGGGGTCGGGCCATCAGGCGCTGACCGCTTCCGCCGCCTCGGGTTCACCATCCCAGATTGCGCGGCCGGCCTTTTTGCGCAGCTTGGCCAGGCGCGCTTCGTGCGCCTCCCGCTCCGAGGCCGTGGCGACCACGCGGGGGCGTGGCAGCAGGCGCGAGGTGTCGAAGGTCTGCGCGTGGGCGCTGCCGGTTTTCTGGTCATCGGCCGAGCCGAAGCCGATTTCTTCCTGGCCCGAGGTCAGCGCGATGTAGACATCGCCCAGGATCTGCGCATCGAGCAGGCCGCCGTGCAGCTGGCGGTGGGCGTTGTCCACGCCCAGGCGGCGGCACAGCGCATCCAGCGAGTTGCGCTGGCCGGGGAATCGCTCACGCGCCATCTTCAGCGTATCGATCACCGTGCAGCGGTCGGTGATCTTGCCGTAGTGATCGCCCAGCAGCGACAGCTCGTTGTCCAGGAAGCCCAGATCGAACGCCGCGTTGTGGATGATCAGCTCGGCGCCGTCGATATAGGCGAGGAAGTCGTCGACGACCTGGGCGAAGTCCGGCTTGTCGGCCAGGAACTCCAGGGTCAGGCCGGTGACTTCCTGCGCGCCCTGTTCGAACTCGCAGTCCGGCTTGAGGTACTGGTGGTAGTTGTTGCCACTGGGGCGGCGCTCGAGCAGTTCCACACAGCCGATTTCGACGATGCGGTTGCCCTTCCGCCATTCCAGGCCGGTGGTTTCGGTATCAAGGATGATCTGACGCATGGGCTCAGTGTACCGGGCCGGCGGCGCGGATCCGGATCGCGGCGTCGCGCGCCAGCTGGTCCACGCGCTCGTTGTCCGGGTCGCCGGAATGGCCCTTGACCCAGCGCCAGTCGATGGTGTGCTTGAGCGTGGCCGCGTGCAGGCGCTCCCACAGCTCGCGGTTCTTGACCGGCGAGCCGCCGGCGGTTTTCCAGTTCTTGCGGATCCAGCCAGGCATCCACTCGGTCAGGCCCTGGCGCACGTACTGCGAATCGGTGAACAGCACGATGTTGCACGGCTCGGTGAGGGCTTCCAGCCCTGAGATGGCCGCCATCAGCTCCATGCGGTTGTTGGTGGTATGCGCTTCGCCACCGCTCAGTTCGCGCTCGTGCGCGTTGTAGCGCAGCAACGCCGCCCAGCCGCCAGGGCCGGGATTGCCGAGGCAGGAACCGTCGGTGTGGATTTCTATCGTCTTCATTCCATTCCAGATCAGGTGGCAACCGTGCCGTGCCAACGTGGCACGGCCACGGGCGTCGGTCCCGGCAATGCCAGAGTGCGTTTTTCAGCGGTGAACAGGCAGGCGGCCCGCAGCGGGGCGAGGTCGCGCCGGCCCGGCGAGCGGTTGCGCCACATCGGGCCGAGGTAGTGCAGGTCCTCGCAGCTCAGGCCGGCCTGCGTGAGGGTGTGCCGCAGCCGCTGCGGGCTGCGCACGACCAGCCCGTGATGGCGCCACTGGCGGCGGTACGGGCTGAACGGGTTGAGGGTGGACAACCACAGCCGCCCCCCGGGCATCAGCACGCGCGCGCACTCGGCAATCAGCTGTTCGGCGTCACGGGCGGTGACGTGCTGCAGCACGATGGCATTGACGCTCTCGTCCGGCAGCGGCAGCGGCAGAGCGCACTGGACATCGCCGGCATACTCGGCGCCCTGGCGGTACAGGCGCAGGCCGCGGCCGGGCAGATCCACGCACTCGAGCCAGCCAGGCGTCGGCGCCACCCACAACCACGGGTTGACCGGGCGCTCGGCCAACAGGCTGCGCAACCGCTCCGATTCCAACCGACACAAGGCGTGTGCCGGTTCAGTATCAAACCAGGATGCGACTATCGCTTGACGGGGGCTCAACGCGGGGGGCATGGTCCAATTCTATGCGACTGACTGCCCTACCCTCGTTTGCGGACAATTACATCTGGGCGCTGGTCGCCGACGACGGCCGCGCCGTGGTCATCGACCCCGGCCAGGCCGACCCCGTTCTGGCCGCCGCAGCGCAGCAGGGATGGGTTCCCCACAGCATTCTGTTGACCCACCACCACGACGACCACATCGGCGGCGTGGCCGAGCTGCAGGCCCGTTTTCCCGCGGTGGAGGTCTACGCACCGGTGGAACCGCGCATCGCGGTCCCCGCCCACCGGGTGGCTGAAGGTGAATGCGTTCAGGCATTGGGGCTCGGGTTCCACGTAGTATCCGTGCCCGGGCACACCCGGAGCCATATCGCGTTTCACACCGCTGAACACCTTTTCAGCGGCGATGCGTTGTTCAGCCTGGGCTGTGGGCGCATGTTCGAAGGTACGCCTCCCCAGCTTCTGGCATCCCTGCGGAAGCTGGCGTCCCTGCCAGCGCAACTGATGGTCTGTTGCGCCCACGAGTACACCCTGTCCAATGCCGTCTTCGCGCGGCATGTAGACCCCACCAACGCTGCGCTGTCGCAGCGCCATGAGGAGGCCTTGGCCATGCGCCGCGATGACCTGCCCACGCTGCCGGTTTCACTGGCAAGCGAGCTGGAATGCAATCCGTTCCTGCGTACGAACACCCCCGCCATCCAGGCGGCTGTCAGCGCCCATCTTGGGCGTCCCGTAACCGATGAAGTCGATGTTGTCGCAGGCCTGCGGCACTGGAAAGACGGATTCCGAACATGAGTCGGCGATTGTTGCCGCTCGCGCTGGGCCTGGCGATCGCCGTGGCCGGCAGTGCGGGCGCCCAGTCGTTGACCGCCGGCATGTCGCAGAACGTAGCCGGCCTGTCCTCCCTTCCCCTGACCGCTGCGGCCCTGCCGCCGGCCTCGGTGCGCAACGGGCAGGAGATCTTTGCCAGCTTCCGCGATGGCCTGGCCGAACCCACCTGCGACGCCGAGGCGACCAGCCCGCGTTGGCAGAAGCAGTTCGCGCATGCCCCCTCGCGGCTGGCCAACCAGGACGATGATGCGCTGGTGCTGTTCGGCTACGTGGTCGAAGAGCTGCGCAAATCCGATCTGCCGACCGAATTCGCGCTGATTCCCTTCGTGGAAAGTGGCTACCGGCCCAACGCCCGCAATGGCAGCGGCCCGGCCGGGCTGTGGCAGTTCATCGCCACCACCGCCAAGAACCACCGCGTGCAGATGACCCCGGGCTATGACGGCCGCCTCTCGGCCGTGGATTCCACCCAGGCCGCGGTGCGCTACCTCAAGACCCTGCACGGCATGTTCGGCGGCGACTGGCGCTTGGCCACGATGGCGTACAACGCCGGTGAGTACCGGGTGCTGCAGTCGCTGCGCAAGGCCGGCATGAACGCACAGAACGCGCGCCCGGCGGAATTGCCTGGGCTGTCGCCGGTCACCTATGCCTATGTCGAGAAGCTGCATGCGCTGGCCTGCGTCCTGGAAGACGCGGAAACCGAGCCGGCGGTGATGGCCTCCCTGGACCGCACCGTGCCGGTGCTGAAGGGCCACACCCTGCCGGCCGGCACCAGCGTCCAGCAGTGGGCCCAGCAGCGCGATCTGGATCCGGCCCGCATCGCCCGGCTCAATCCGGCCCTGGCCAGCGGCAAGGGCCGCCCGAGCGGCCAGGTGACGGTTCTGGCCCCGACCGCGCATGCGCCGGTGGATGCCAGCGCCAGCGTGGCCGCCCTTGCGGTGGCGCCCAGCGCACCGGCCGACACCACGGCGGCGCGTACGGCGCCCGGCCCGGTGGCCACCCGTACCGTGGCCAGCGCGGACCGCCCGCGCAGCCGCCGCCACACCGTGCGCGATGGCGAGTCGCCCTGGACCATCGCGCGCCGTTACGGGATGCCGTTGAAGGCGCTGCTGTCGCTCAATGGGCTCAGTGGCAGCAGTGTGCTCAAGCCGGGAGCGGTGCTGCGCGTCGAAGACTGAGCGCGCGCGGATCCTATTGCTGGTAAACGACACTGCCCGGTTCTGCCGGGCAGTGTCGTTTTCAACAACAAAAAGCCCGGCATGGCCGGGCTTTTTGTTGTCCAGCAGACGCCGACCCGGTTACAGGTTGGCTTCTTCGGTCTGCACCTTGAAGTGCTTGCGCATCGCTTCGACATAGGCCTTGGCGGCAGCCATGCCGTCGATCTGGCTCAGCTGCTCCTTGAGCTGCTGCTGCTGGGCGACGTCCACTTCAGCCACGTTGCCCGGGGTGACCTTGGTCACCGCGTAGATCACGTAGCGGCCCTGCACGGCGACCTTGCCGTAGCTCGGCTTGCCTTCAGCCGGCAGCGGCGCGCTGAACACCGCGCGGTTGATCTCCGGGGTCGGCACCGGCTGGGTGCGCGGCAGGCCCGGCAGCGGGCTGATCTGCAGCTTGTCGCTGGTCGCCAGCGCCTGCAGAGTCTGCCCGGCCTTCAGCTTGGCCAGCACGGCATCCACGGCCTTCTCGGAGGCCTGGCGGGTGCGGTCGGCATGGATCGCGGCGATGACCTGTTCACGGGCCTTGGCCAGCGGCAGCGCCTGCTCCGGGCTGTGCTCGGTCACGCGGATCATCACGTTGTGGTTCGGGCCCAGCTCGATCGGGTCGCTCACCGTGCCATCCTGGGTCAGGATGTCGGAGAACGCCGCACGCAGCACCGCCGGGTTGGCCGCGATGCCACTGGCGGTGGCGCGGGTGAACGGACCGATCGTCTGCACCGGCAGGCTCATGTCCTTGGCCGGGCCTTCCAGCGAGGTCGGGTTCTTGTAGACCAGATCCACCAGGCGGCCACTCAGTTCAGTGAACACCCGATCGGTATCGGCCTTGAGCTGTTCGGCAGCCAGCTGGTCACGCACGTCCTCGAACGCGCGGCCTTCGCCCCCCTTGGTCTCGCGCAGCTTGAGCACATGGAAACCGAATTCGGTCTTCACCGGCCCAACCACGTCGCCCGTCTTCATGGCGAACAGCGCGTCTTCGAACGGCTTGACCATCGCGCCGTGTTCCACCCAGCCCAGATCGCCGCCGGCGTCCTTGGAACCGGGGTCTTCCGAGTTGGCCTTGGCCAGCGCGGCGAAATCGGCACCCGGCGCCTTGGCTTCCGCAGCAATACGCGTGGCCTTCTCTTCGGCCGCCTTCAGCTTGGCCGGGTCACTGCCATCGGCAGTGATCAGGATGTGCGAGGCCAGACGCTGTTCCGGCGTGGCAAAGCGTGCCTTCTCATCCTGGTAGCGCTTGCGCAGCGTCGCCTCATCGGCCGGCGCTGCAGCCGGCAGGTTCGCGCCGTTGATCTCGACGTATTCCAGCGACACGGTTTCCGGCTGGCGGAAATCCTTGGTGTGGCTGTCGTACCACTGCTTGATCTGTGCGTCGGTCACTTCGGCGGTATCGGCCGGCGTTTCCGGCAGCGCGGCCAGCTCCACGTCACGCGTTTCACCGAGCAGCTTCATCAGGCGCTCGGCTTCGCTCTGGGTGGTGAACCCCGAACGCTGCAGGGCCGACGGGATGATCGACTGCTGGATGCTCTCGCGCACCAGCGCTTCGAACTGCGTCGGCGTGCGCGGCGGATTACCGCTGGCCAGGGCGATGCGGTAGTTGTCCTGGTTGAACTTGCCGTCCGCGTCCAGGAAGGCCGGGATCGATGCAATGTACTCGCGCACGGCACCATCGCCGATCACGATGCCGGACTGTTCGCCGGCCAGACGCACAACCTGCTCATCGATCATCTGATCGAGCACGGCCAGCTTGCTTTCGGTGCTTTCGAACTGGCGTGGATCGAAATCCTCACCCTGTTCCTGGCGTGCCTGCTGGCGCGCCTGCTCGAAGCGCACGCGGAAATCGTTGGAGCTGATTTCGTGGTGCTGCCACAGGAACGAGACCGGCCACCACGACGGGGCGGACTTCCACCAGGTCGGCGGGGCGGCCACTTTGGCCACGTTCTGCGAGCCGACGCCACCGAGGTAGCTGGAGTCGATCACGAACAGGAACGGAATCATCAGCAGCCCCAGGATCACGGTAACGATCCAGCCCGAGGTCTTGTCGCGAAGTTTCTGCAGCATGGGAAAAATCAAGGCCTGATTGGCGAGCCCGGCAGTGTAACCCGCTTCGCGGCAGGCTCCAAAAGTGCCCGCATCGGCCGCCCCGGCCCGATCCACAGTGTCCCACGCCCGGTCATGGCAACGGATGCACGGTCAGTCGCGCGCCGTTGATCGATGCGCTGAATTGAAAACAAAAAAAAAGCCCTTGGTTTTCACCAAGGGCTCTTCAAAGATTGGCGGAGCGGACGGGACTTGAACCCGCGACCTCCGGCGTGACAGGCCAGCATTCTAACCAGCTGAACTACCGCTCCGCACTTGAAACTTTGCAGGCGCTCATTCTATCCGAAGATATTCAGATTGCCCACCCCGAAATACTGCTTTTTTCGAGGTTTTTTTAAAACTGGCGGAGCGGACGGGACTTGAACCCGCGACCTCCGGCGTGACAGGCCAGCATTCTAACCAGCTGAACTACCGCTCCGCACTAAACCGCTTTTGTTTCCACCGCGACCTGCGTCGCTGGAGAAAACAAGGCCCCCGATCGCTCAGGGGCCCTATTGAAACTGGCGGAGCGGACGGGACTTGAACCCGCGACCTCCGGCGTGACAGGCCAGCATTCTAACCAGCTGAACTACCGCTCCACATTTCAAAACTTTTACTGGCAGTGCCTGGTGGGTGCTGAGGGTTTCGAACCCCCGACCCTCTCCGTGTAAAGGAGACGCTCTACCGCTGAGCTAAGCACCCCAGCAAGCCGCTTAGTTTACGGCATCCTTCAGGGCTTTGCCAGCCTTGAACGACGGATTCTTCGACGCAGCGATCTTGATGGTGTCGCCGGTCTTCGGGTTGCGGCCGGTACGGGCAGCGCGGTCGCGGACCTGGAACGTGCCGAAGCCCACCAGCGTCACCGCGTCACCGCCCTTCAGGGCCTTGGTGACGGAAGCGATGACGGCATCAACGGCGCGGCTGGACTCGGCCTTGGTCAGGTCGGCGGCTTCAGCAACGGCGTCGATCAATTCGGTCTTGTTCATTCTCTACAGCTCCTTTGGCGGGGATTCCGCGGATTCAACATTGAGACACCCGAGGACGATACGCCGCCGGATGCCAGTGAAGTTCTCTGTTCGCCGAATTCAGCATGACGCTGACTCACGAGTGGTGCTTTTATACCAGTGCCCCCCTACCCGCGCAAGCTGAAAAGCCAATAACGACGCGGGTTTCGGGCACTTGGACAGCGCGCGTCAATGCTTGACGCGCGTGGTGGAAGCTGTCTTGGACTTGCCACGTACCGTGACACGCTGCCCATCTTTCTTGGGCTTCGGTGCAGTCAGCGGCGTCTCCAAGGCCAGGTCGAGTACTTCCTCGATCCACTTCACCGGCACGATCTTCAGATCACGGGTGACATTGGCGGGGATATCGGCCAGATCCTTGCGGTTCTCCTCGGGGATGATGACCGTGGTGATGCCGCCACGCAGCGCCGCCAGCAGCTTCTCCTTGAGGCCGCCAATGGCGGTGACACGACCGCGCAGGGTGATCTCGCCGGTCATCGCCACTTCGGCCCGGATCGGCACCTTGGTCAGCGTGGACACCAGCGAGGTGACCATGGCGATACCCGCGCTGGGGCCGTCCTTCGGGGTGGCGCCATCGGGTACGTGCACGTGAACGTCGTGCTTCTGCAGGAACTCGTTGTCGATGCCCAGCCGCTCGGCACGCGAACGCACCACCGACAGGGCCGCCGAGGCGGATTCCTTCATCACGTTGCCGAGCTGGCCGGTCAGGATCAGCTGGCCCTTGCCCGGGACGAGCGTGGATTCGATCTGCAGCAGGTCGCCGCCGACTTCCGTCCAGGCCAGGCCGGTGACCAGGCCCACTTCGTTCTGCTCTTCGGCACGGCCGAAATCGACGCGACGCACGCCCAGGTACTTGTCCAGATTCTTGCCGTTGACCACCACCAGCGCCTTCTTCTTCGCACTGGCCTTCTTGGTGGCCTTGGCCGGCTTGGCCGGGGCGACCGGACCGGCGAGCGCGATCTCTTTGACCACCTTGCGGCAGATCTTGGCGACTTCGCGCTCGAGGTTGCGCACGCCGGATTCGCGCGTGTAATAGCGCACGATGTCCTGGATCGCGTCGGCCTCGATCTCCAGCTCTTCCGGCTTCAGGCCGTTGGCCTTGATCTGCTTGGGCACCAGGTAGCGCATGGCGATGTTGAGCTTCTCATCCTCGGTGTAGCCGGGGATGCGGATCACTTCCATGCGGTCCAGCAGCGGGCCGGGGATGTTGAGCGAATTGGAGGTCGCCACGAACATCACTTCGGACAGGTCCAGATCCACTTCCAGGTAGTGATCGTTGAACGCGTTGTTCTGCTCCGGATCGAGCACTTCCAGCAGCGCCGACGACGGATCCCCACGGAAGTCCATCGACATCTTGTCGATCTCATCGAGCACGAACAGCGGATTCTTGCTGCCGACCTTGTTGAGGTTCTGCACGATGCGGCCCGGCATGGAGCCGACGTAGGTACGACGGTGCCCGCGGATCTCGGCCTCGTCGCGCACGCCACCCAGGCTCATGCGCACGAACTTGCGGTTGGTCGCCTTGGCGATGGACTGGCCCAGCGAGGTTTTGCCCACGCCGGGCGGGCCGACCAGGCAGAGGATCGGGCCCTTCATCTGCTTCACGCGCGACTGCACCGCCAGGTATTCCAGGATGCGGTCCTTGACCTTGTCCAGACCGAAGTGATCGGCATCCAGCGTGTCCTGCGCGGCCTTGAGGTCCTTGCGGACCTTGCTGCGCTTCTTCCACGGCACGCCCAGCAGCCAATCCAGGTAGTTGCGCACCACGGCGGCTTCAGCCGACATCGGCGACATCTGCTTGAGCTTGTTGAGCTCGGCCTTGGCCTTGGTCTCGACCGGCTTGGGCATGCCCGCCTCGGCGATCTTGCGGGCCAGTTCGTCCATCTCGCCGGGTGCGTCATCCAGGTCACCCAGTTCTTTCTGGATGGCCTTCATCTGCTCGTTGAGGTAGTACTCGCGCTGGCTCTTTTCCATCTGCGACTTCACGCGGCCGCGGATGCGCTTTTCCATCTGCTGCACGTCGATCTCGCCGTCGACCAGGCCGACCAGCATTTCCAGGCGGTCACCGATCTGCAGCGTTTCCAGCAGGCGCTGCTTGTCGGCCAGGCGCACGCTGATGTGCGCGGCGATGGTATCGGCTAGGCGCGCGGGCTCATCGATGCCAGCCAGGGTCTGCAGCAGCTCCGGCGGCAGCTTGCGGTTGGTTTTGACGTACTGCTCGAACAGCGACATCAACGACCGGGCGATCGCCTCGATCTCGCGCGGCTCGCGCGATTCGTCCGATTCGATTTCCATGCCCACACCGTGCAGCGAGCCATCGCGCTCGGTCACGTCGGTGACGTTGACGCGCGACAGCCCCTCGACCAGCACCTTGATGGTGCCATCGGGCAGCTTCAGCAGCTGCAGGACCTGGGCGAGCGTGCCGACCTGGTACAGATCGGCGGCGGACGGATCATCCGTCTCGGCGGACTTCTGCGCGAGCAGCAGGATGCGCTTGTCCGCTTCCATCGCCTGCTCCAGCGCATGCATGGACTTGTCACGGCCGACGAACAGCGGAATGACCATGTGCGGGAACACCACCACGTCACGCAGCGGCAGTACCGGCAGGTCGAGAGTCTCAGTTGGGGAACGGGCCATGTGGGCTCCAGTGGAACAGTGGGGATGGCCTCCGGGCGCCTCGCCCGGATACAAAAAAAGCCGATGGCCTCGTTATGGGGCCATCGGCTTCTAGATGCAAGCTGTTCTGAAAAAATTCTATCAATTCAATTACTTGAACTGATTATTCAGCGCCAGCCGCCTTCTGTTCAGGCGCCGGTGGCGTCTGGTAGATCAGGTACGGTTCGGACTTGTGCTCGATCACCGATTCGTCCACCACCACCTTGCTGACGTTCTCTGCCGAGGGCAGGTCATACATGGTGTCCAGCAGGACCGATTCGACGATCGTACGCAGGCCGCGGGCACCGGTCTTGCGCTTGAGCGCCTTGCGGGCAATGGCGGCCAGTGCGTCCGGACGGAACTCCAGCTCGACGTGCTCCATCTCGAACAGCTTCTTGAACTGCTTGGTGATGGCGTTCTTCGGCTCGGTGAGGATGCGCACCAGGGCGGCCTCGTCCAGCTCTTCCAGCGTCGCCACGACCGGCAGGCGGCCGACGAACTCCGGAATCAGGCCGAACTTGATCAGATCTTCCGGCTCGACTTCGGCCAGGATCTTGCCCACTTCCTGCTTGCGCTCGGAACTCTTCACCTTGGCACCGAACCCGATGCCGCCCGAATCGTTCGAACGCTGCTGGATCACCTTGTCCAGGCCGGCAAACGCGCCGCCACAGATGAACAGGATGTTCTTGGTGTCCACCTGCAGGAATTCCTGCTGCGGGTGCTTGCGACCGCCCTGCGGCGGCACGCTGGCCACGGTGCCTTCGATCAGCTTCAGCAGGGCCTGCTGGACGCCTTCGCCGGACACATCGCGGGTGATCGACGGGTTCTCGCTCTTGCGCGAGATCTTGTCGATTTCATCGATGTAGACGATGCCCTGCTGTGCCTTCTCGACGTCGTAGTCGCACTTCTGCAGCAGCTTCTGGATGATGTTCTCCACGTCTTCGCCCACGTAACCGGCTTCGGTCAGCGTGGTCGCGTCGGCCATGGTGAACGGCACATTGAGCAGGCGGGCCAGGGTTTCGGCCAGCAGCGTCTTGCCCGAACCGGTCGGACCGACCAGCAGGATGTTCGACTTCGCCAGTTCGACCTCGTCGTTCTTCTGGCGGCTCTCGATGCGCTTGTAATGGTTGTATACGGCCACGGCCAGGGTCCGCTTGGCGCGGTTCTGCCCGATCACGTACTGGTCCAGGACCTCGAGGATCTCGCGCGGCTTGGGCAGCGAACTGCGGGCCGACTGCGCCTTCTCCTCCAGCTCCTCACGGATGATGTCGTTGCACAGCTCGACGCATTCATCGCAGATGAACACGCTCGGACCCGCAATCAGCTTGCGCACCTCATGCTGGCTCTTTCCGCAGAAAGAGCAGTAGAGGATCTTGCCGGTGTCCGTGGAACGACCTTGGCGGTCTTCGCTCATGCTTCGCTTACCCAGTTACCCCACCCGACTGAACGGGGGTTCGATTCGAGAATAGCACAGGGTCAGGAGGACGCCAGTCCTGCCCGACCCGGTGGAAACAAGCCGGTTTCCCAGCCTGGCACAACCTTACGCCGGCTGGATCGACTCTTCCGGACGACGCTCCAGGACCTGATCGACCAGGCCGTAGGCCACGGCATCGGCCGCGCTCTTGAAGTTGTCGCGCTCGGTATCCCGGGCGATGGTCTCCAGCGACTGGCCGGTGTGCTTGGCCAGCACTTCGTTCAAGCGCGAACGCAGGGTCAGGATTTCGCGGGCATGGATGTCGATGTCCGTGGCCTGACCCTGGAAGCCGCCCAGCGGCTGGTGGATCATCACGCGCGAGTTCGGCAGTGCATAGCGCTTGCCGGCCGCACCCGAGGCCAGCAGCAGGGCGCCCATGGAGGCGGCCTGGCCGACGCAGATGGTGCTCACGTCCGGCTTGATGTACTGCATGGTGTCGTAGATCGCCATGCCGGCGGTGACCACGCCACCGGGCGAGTTGATGTAGATGCTGATGTCCTTTTCCGGGTTGTCCGCTTCCAGGAACAGCAGCTGCGCCACCACCACGTTGGCCATGTGATCGTCGATCGGGCCCACGAGGAAGATCAGACGCTCTTTCAACAGGCGCGAATAGATGTCATAGGCGCGCTCGCCGCGGCTGGTCTGTTCGACCACCATCGGAACCATGTTCAGGGCTGTGGTTCGGTTGTCCATTAGTGAGGCACCTATTTTGGGGGGAACAACCCCGCGCCGGGGCGCGGGGCGTAAAACGCGGGCCGCTTACTGGCGGATCGCGTCCTGGAACGACAGCTTCTCTTCGGTGTGCTGGGCGCGCTCGGCGATCCAATCGATCACCTGCTCTTCCATCACACGATTCTGCAGCCCAGTCATCAGCTGGGGGTCATTGCGGTACATCTCAATGACCTGCTCCGGCTCTTCGTAGGTCGAGGCGATCAGGCGCATGGTTTCATTCAGGCGCTTCGGGTCCAGGCGCAGGTCATTCCTGCGTGCCACTTCACCGACCAGCAGGCCGACCAGCACGCGCTTGGCAGCGGCGTCCTTGAAACCTTCATGGGCATCAGCCGGGACATCGCCCGGGTTGCGGCCGCTGCGGCGGATCTGATCGATCTGCTGGGCCAGCATGGCGCGGGCTTCGTTCTCGACCAGGCGCGGCGGCATTTCCACCGAGGCGTAGGCGGCAATCAGCTGCTCGCCGACTTCGCGGCGCAGGCGGTTCATCAGGGCACCCTTGAGCTCACGCTCCAGGTTGGCGCGGATGTCCTTGCGGAACTGCTCCACGTCGCCGCCCTTCACGCCGAAGCTCTTGATGAACTCGGCATCGACTTCCGGCAGCACCGGCGCGGACACGTCCACCGCCTTGACGGTGACCTTGACCTGCTTGCCGGCCAGCGCGGGGACGCGCCAATCGGCCGGGAACTCGACGTCCAGGGTCTTTTCTTCACCGGCGGTCAGACCGACCAGGCCCTGTTCGATCTGCTCGAACATCATGCCCTGGCCCACGATCACGCTGCCCTTTTCGGTGCCTTCGGCCGGCAGGCGCTCATCGCCGGCCTGCGACCAGGTTTCCAGGGCGACCAGATCACCGTCCTGGGCGCCACGGGTGACCGGGCTCCAGCTGCGGCGCTGCTCGCGCAGGTTGGTGATCATCTGGTCGATGTCGGCGTCGTTGATCTCGGCGGTGTGGCGGATCACGGTCAGCTTGCTGACGTCCACGTCGCCGAAGTCCGGCACCAGCTCGACGGTGGCCACGAAGGACAGCTCGCCCTCGCCCTTGTCGATGCGCGGGGTGCCGGCGATGCGCAGCTCGTGCTCGCGCAGGGCGGCATCGAAGGTCTCACGCAGCAGGCCGTCGACGGCTTCGCTGCGGACCTGCTGGCCGAAACGCTGCTCGATCACCTTGGCCGGCACCTTGCCCGGGCGGAAGCCCTTGATGCGCGTGGTGCGGGCGATTTCGCCCAGACGGCCGCTGATGTGCGTCTGCAGACGGTCTTCCGGCAGCGAGAAGGTCAGGCGGCGTTCCAGATTGCCAGTGGATTCGATCGAAGCTTGCATGTTGACTCCTGCCACCGGCGGCATGGGCCCCGGCACGATGTGATGGATGAAACGGGTTTTGGACGCGGGGTCGTGGACGCGCATGCCCGCCGCAGCCCTGTAGTTTCGCCGATAAACGCCAGCGCCGCCAGCGCGGGCCGAGAACGCTCGGGGCCGCCAGGGGCCCAGCATGTGGCCGTCTCCCCGATCAGGGACGTGTCCATGGTCATGGTGCCGGCAAAAATGCCCTGCACTGGTGCGAAAGGGGGGACTCGAACCCCCACGCCTTGCGGCACTGGAACCTAAATCCAGGGCGTCTACCAATTCCGCCACTTTCGCTGGTCTGATCACCTCAGGCGCGCATTGTTGCAGGCGCGGCCGGAAAGCGGAAGGTCGTCATGTTGCTTAACGAGGCGGAGAGCGGCACGTGGCCGCTCTCCGCCCACCCGTCAACGCGCGCCGACGGGACGCGCCGGCGTCAGTTCCGGCTCTCGCGTGCCGGTGTGGATGACGGTCGGCAGGCGCACCTCGAGCTGCGCACTGGCGAGCGGAAGCGCGGGGCGGAACTCGCCGGGGCCCAGATCACGACGCGTGACGGTGGTGGCATGACCGGCGTGATCGGCAATGCCCTCGCGATGCAGTGCAGACGGTTCGTGGAACGGTGCTGCGCTCGCGGTGATCGCCACTGCGGACGCGACAAGCGCGGCCAGGGACATGGACTTCATGGCGGGACGTCTCTCGATATGCGCCGATGGCGCGGGAGACATCAGTGGAACGCGATTGCGGCCTGCGATCCGTGCACTGGGGCGCAACCTGGGGATGTGACATGACGCGATCGGCCCTGGTTTCAGGGGGCTTTCAGCTATGCGCTCCCGCCGCGGCGACGTCGTTCGTCGCAGGCAAGAAAAAAGCCGCCTAGCGGACCAGGCGGCTTCTGTCTTGGTGGGCTGTCAAGGATTCGAACCTTGGACCTATTGATTAAGAGTCAACTGCTCTACCAACTGAGCTAACAGCCCGAAAATCGGGAGGCGAATTATGCAGGATTTCCTGCACGCGACGCAAGGGTTTTGTTTGAATGGATGGCGAAGGGCTTCCGTGGGCGCGCAGCTGCCAGACCATTCAACGCGTGTCTCGAACAAGAAAAAAGCCGCCTGGCGGACCAGGCGGCTTCTGTCTTGGTGGGCTGTCAAGGATTCGAACCTTGGACCTATTGATTAAGAGTCAACTGCTCTACCAACTGAGCTAACAGCCCTGAAAACTCAGGCGCACATTGTAGCGTGTGTGCTGCCTTTTGCAACCCTGATTCACTTTCGGTGAACCAGTTTGAATCAGTGGGGTGGCTGAGGGGACTCGAACCCCCGACCACCGGAATCACAATCCGGAACTCTAACCAACTGAGCTACAGCCACCACTGAAAACCTTGTTTCCTACCGCTTGCACCGAATGGCGCGCCCGACAGGAATCGAACCTGTAACCGCCGGCTTAGAAGGCCGGTGCTCTATCCAGTTGAGCTACGGGCGCTCGATCCGGATTGTCGCACTCCAATCCCGATTTGAGCAGCGGGCTTGGTCGGGGTAGAGGGATTCGAACCCCCGACATCCTGCTCCCAAAGCAGGCGCGCTACCAGACTGCGCTATACCCCGGCGGTTTGTTTCCCTCCGGGGTTCCCCCCGAAAGAGCCGCCTATTGTGGGAATCGGCATGGCATCTGTCAACGGTTTTCACACATCAATTCACATGTCGTGATGGCCGATGGCCGCTTCAGCTATGCTCGGTGCAGCGGCCGGAGGGCCGAACCCCTACCCCATCAAGGAGATTGGCAATGCGCAGCGGCAATCCCGCACTTTCCGAGTCCACCTTCCTCGACCTGGCCAGCGGCTCGGTCGTGGCCCGTCCCGATCAGGCGATGACCATCAACGGCACCGTCAACAAGACCGGCGTGTTGCTGTTGCTGACCGTACTGACGGCCGCCTTCGCGTGGAGCCAGTCGGTCGATGCGAACGGCCTGCCCACCTCCAGCGCCATGCTGTACACGCTGGTTGGTGCGATCGGCGGCCTGGTACTGGCCCTGGTGACCGTGTTCAAGAAGGAATGGTCGCCGGTCACCGCACCGATGTATGCACTGGTCGAAGGCCTGTTCCTCGGCGCGATCTCGGCGATGTTCAATGCCAAGTTCCCCGGCATCGTGATGCAGGCGGTGATGCTGACCTTCGGCACGATGTTCGTGATGCTGGCGGTGTACCGCAGCGGCCTGATCAAGGTCACCGAGAACTTCAAGCTGGGCGTGGTGGCGGCAACCGGCGGCATCGCGCTGCTGTACCTGGCCTCGTTCGTGCTGAGCTTCTTCAACATCAACATCCCGATGATCCACGAAGGCGGCTGGATGGGCATCGCCTTCAGCCTGTTCGTGGTCGTGGTGGCGGCGTTGAACCTGGTGCTGGATTTCGACTTCATCGAAACCGGTGCCGAGGCGCGCGCGCCGAAGTTCATGGAGTGGTACGGCGCGTTCGGCCTGATGGTCACGCTGGTGTGGCTGTACGTGGAGTTCCTGCGCCTGCTGTCCAAGATCCAGCAGCGCTGATCCACGCACCCGCAGTGACATGAAGAAGGCGCCGCAAGGCGCCTTCTTCATGCCTCCGGCACGGCCGCACGCCGTTGCTGGAGCGTGGTGTAGTGCCGGGCCATGAAGTCGGCCAGCGCGCGCACCTTGGGCGCCAGTTGGCGCGCGTGCGGGTACACCGCGTAGTAATGCCGCCGCCCGGCGTGATGCTGAGGCAGAACACGCACCAGGCGCCCATGCAGCAGATCGTCCTGCACGGTCAGGCGAGTGAACGCGGCGATGCCCTGCCCCGCCAGCACGGCCGCGTACAGCGCCGGGATCGCATCCACGCGCAGCCGGCCCTGCGGTTGGATCTCGCTCTGCACGCCGCGTGCGGAGGTCAGTGACCATGCCACCGGCCCACGTGCGCCGGCAAACCCGATCAGCGCATGTCGGGCCAGATCCGTTGGCTGGCGCGGCAGCCCCCATTGCGCGATGTAGCGCGGCGACGCCACCAGCACCATGTCGGTAACAGCCAGTTCGCGCGCCACCAACGCACTGTCAGCCAACGGCCCGGCAATGCGAAGGGCCATGTCGTAACCGCCTCCGATCAGATCGACCTGGCGATCATCGCAGGACAGATCCAGCGCGATGCCGGGGTACTGCTCCAGAAAGGCAGGCAACCATTGAGCGAGTTCCAGCGTGCCGATCACCAACGGCGCGCTGACGCGCAGCAATCCACTGGGTGAGTCCTGATCGGCCTGCAGCCGCTGCTCGGCGATCTCCACCCGGTCCAGGATGTCCACGCAATCGTGGTAGTAGGCCCGCCCTGCTTCGGTCAGCATCAGGCGCCGGCTGTTGCGGTCGAGCAGGCGTGAACCCAGATGCGCCTCCAGCTGGCGCAACTGCCGCGACATCGACGAATGGGTCGTGTCCAGGCGCTCGGCGGCCGCGGTGAAACTGCCCGCATCGACGATGCTGCGGAATGCCCTCATGGCGGAAAACTGGTCCATCTCGCTCCCGTGCAGCGGCTGGCACCTGTGGCGGTGCCGGCAGCATAACAAGGCCGGTGCGGCTCAGCGGACCGGCAGCGCCAGGATCTGATCGGTGCCCAGCACGGTGCCGTAGGTGTCTTCGATGCTGGCCAGGGCTGCCGCGTGCAGGAGGGCGTGGCCGACCTGGCTGCCATCGTGCAGGTCCAGATCGCGGCTCGCGGTGGCATCGGAGGAGACGATCACGTTCAGGCCCCTCGGCGCGGCGTCGCGGGCGGCACCAGCGACGCAGGCATGGGTCTGCAGGCCGGCGATGATCAGCGTGTCGATTCCGGCCTCCTTGAGCGCCTGCTCCAGCACCGGGCCGGAGGCACCGGCGAACACGCTGACGTTGTCCTTGGCGATCACTTGCTCGCCCTTGCGCGGCTGCATCTGCGGGTGGAACTGGACCGTGCGGCTGCCTTCGGCGAACAGCGGCGCGCCAGCCGGAAGAACGTGCTGGACGTGGATGACCGGGATCTTGTGGGCATCGGCGAAGTCCACCAGGCGGCGGGTCTGGGCCAAGGCGGCATCGCCGTCAGGGATGGGCATGCGGCCACCAGCGAAGTATTCGTTCTGGAAATCGATCACCAGCAACGCGGTCTTGCCAGCCGGCAATGCGCTCGCGTACTGCGCGCCCGCCATGTGGCGGATGGTCGGGTGAGCCGGCTCGGCGGCGGGCTGGGCGGACGCGGTGGCGACACCGAGGATGCCGGCCAGGCCGATCAGGGAGGCAAAGTGCATGGGAAAGCTCCTGCTGTGGTTGGGATGGCGTACATGGTGCGCGGCGGATCCGTGCACCAACAGCCAGTTACGCACACAGCATCTGTGCGTTTCTCGCACAGATTGATGAGTCCCCTCCCGTCGGGATCGCCTTCCCCCGCCATCGAGCAGGCAATAAAAAAGCGGGACGCCGAAGCGCCCCGCTTTCTGGACAACCGACCCGCGCGCTTACAGGCGGCTGGCGATGGCCTGGGCGAAGCCCATGGTGTTGCCGGTGCCGCCCAGATCGCCGGTCAGCGAATCCTTGGCTTCCAGCGTGGCCACGATGGCCTTGCGCAGGCGCTCGGCGTTCTCGACCTGGCCGACGTGGTCCAGCATCTGCGCAGCGGCCAGCAGCAGCGCGCACGGATTGGCCTTGCCCTGCCCGGCGATGTCCGGCGCGGTGCCGTGCACGGCCTCGAAGATCGCCGCGTTCTCACCGATGTTGGCGCCCGGGGCCAGGCCCAGGCCGCCGACCAGACCGGCGCACAGGTCGGAGATGATGTCGCCGAACAGATTGGTGGTCACGATCACGTCGAACTGTTCTGGACGCATCACCAGCTGCATGCAGCAGTTGTCGACGATCATTTCCTGGAACTCGATGTCCGGGTACTTGGCCGCCACTTCGCGCGCCACGGCCAGGAACAGGCCCGAGGTCGACTTGATGATGTTGGCCTTGTGCACGGCGGTGACCTTCTTGCGGCCGGTGCTGCGGGCCAGCTCGAAAGCGTAGCGCACGATGCGCTCGGAGCCCTTGCGGGTGATGCGGGTGCCGGAGAAGGCGGTCTCGCCATCGGCCGACACTTCCTGGCCCTCGGCCAAGTACGCGCCTTCGGTATTCTCACGGACGGTGATCAGGTCCACGCCATCGCCGAAACGCGACTTGGTGTTCGGGAACGACACCGCCGGACGCACGTTGGCGTACAGGTCGAAGTGGCGGCGCAGGCTGACGTTGATCGAGGTGAAGCCACCACCGACCGGCGTGGTCAGCGGGCTCTTCAGCGCGATCTTGTTGCGTGCGATCGACTCCAGGGTGGAGGCCGGCATCAGATCGCCGTGCTTTTCCAGCGCGACCAGGCCCGCGTCGGCGTCTTCATATTCAAAGCCGGTGTCCAGCTTGCCGAGCACGAACAGGGTAGCGTCCATGATCTCCGGGCCGATGCCGTCACCGCGGATGACCGTGATTTTCTGCGTCATTGATGTGTATTCCGAACCGAGGGGGAGCGCCATCCGTGAGGTGCGCGAAGCGCGGGCGCAAGGGAAGTTTCATCGGCAATTATGCCTTAGCCGGGGCAGACGTCCCAACTAGACCATTGGCGCAGCCCGGCAAAGGCACAATTGCCCGCGCATGCCTCCTCTACCCCGCGCCGTTGGCGCGCCCCTGCAAACCGCGAAGCGGTTTGCCCGCGCATTCCTCCTCTACCCCGCGCCTGTCGGCGCGCCCCTTCAACAGAAGGGGCTTTCCTCCAGAGGCATTGCTATCCGGGTCGCTGAACGTGGCCTCGCACCTGAACGGCGCGCCACCGGGGGCGACGCCATTGCCGGGGTGCCGGAGCAGCCGACCAGCGGTCGGCGCCTACCGCGGTGGGGCCATCACGGCCCCGACCTCAATGTTCGTGCACGGCCGGCGCTTGAGCGCCACCTTCGAGCTGATCCAGGAAGTCCACCGCGCGGCGCAGGTGCGGGATCACGATGGAACCGCCGACCACCAGACCGACCGAGAAGGTCTCGAAGAACTCCTCGCGGGTCACGCCGGCGTCCTTGCACTGGGCCACGTGGTAGCTGATGCAGTCATCGCAACGCAGCACCATCGAGGCGACCAGACCCAGCAGTTCCTTGGTCTTCACATCCAGCGCGCCCGCCTGGTAGGTCTGGGTGTCCAGCGCGAAGAAGCGGCGCACCACCTGGTTCGGCTCACCCAGGATGCGCTGGTTCATGCGCTGGCGGAACTCGGTGAATTCGGCGATGCGGTCCTTGCTGCCGTCGTCGGACGCGCTCATGCCGGGTCCTGCCCGGCCAGCAGCGGCTCCAGCTTGCCAGCGCGGTGCAGCGCCATCATGTCGTCGTAGCCACCCACGTGGAACTCGCCGACGAAGATCTGCGGCACGCTGGTGCGGCGGGTCTTGGCCATCATCTTCTCGCGCTCGGCAGCGTCCAGGTCGATCCGGACCTCGGTCCACTCCCGGCCCTTGCTCTTCAGGAAGTTCTTGGCGGCCACACAGTACGGGCACACCGCGGTCGAGTAGATGGTGATGGCGGGCGCACCACCCGGGGGGGTAACAGCATCTTGGCTCACGGGAAACTCCACAGCGGAACGTTGGTCTGTATATGGTAGCGGTCTGCTGGATTTTCCACGTCACCGCCGCAACACTGTGGTTTAACCGCAGGTTGCACTGGCCCTGTCACGCTGTCGTCCGCCTTTCCCCCAGGAGCTCCGTTTGCGCCCTTTGCTGCTCTCTGCCGCGTTGACCCTGGCCTTGGCGGTGCCGTTGGCCGGCGCCCAGGAAAGCAAGCTGCCGGACATCGGGTCCTCGGCTGGCGAGCTGCTGACCCCGGCCCGGCAGGCCGAGTACGGCGGGATGATGCTGCGCGAACTGCGCAACTACGGCTTCCTGCTCGACGACCCGCTGGTCGATGACTGGTTGCAGACCATGGGTGCCCGGCTGGGCTCCAACAGTGCCCAGCCGCGCCAGTCGTATACCTTCTTCATGCTCAAGGACCGGCAGATCAACGCCTTCGCCACCCTGGGCGGCTATATCGGCGTGAATGCGGGCCTGGTGCTGACCGCCGAGCGCGAGGACGAAGTAGCAGCGGTGCTCTCCCACGAAATCGCCCACGTCACCCAGCAGCACGTGCTGCGCGGGGTGGAGCGCGCCCAGCGCGACCAGATTCCCATCCTGCTGGGCATGCTGGCCGCGGTCGTGGCCGCGCAGCAGGCCGGGGGCAATTCCTCTGGCGATGCCACCATGGCCGCGATCACCTCCGGCATGGGACTGATGCAGCAGCGCCAGATCAATTACACCCGTTCCAATGAGTCCGAGGCCGATCGGCTGGGCATCCGCACCCTGGCCCGCAGCGGCTACGACGTGGATGCGATGGCCGGGTTCTTCGAGCGCATGTCGGCCTCGATGCGGGGCAACCAGGGCGGCTACAGCGTGCCGGATTTCCTGCAGACCCACCCGGTCACCACCACCCGCATCAGCGAGGCCAAGGCGCGCGCCGAGCAGATGAAGAAAGACACCGTGCTGCTCACCACCGAGGTGCCCGGCGGGGTCCGCCAGGAGCGGGTGAACCCGGCCGACCCGGCACTGTCCGATCCGCTGGTACGGCGGAGCAACCCCCTGCTCCCGGCCTCGATGCAGATCTCGGTCAATTCGCTCAGCCGCGGCAGCACGGGCCAGTTCGAGTGGGCGCGCGAGCGCCTGCGCGTGCTCAGCGCCGATACCCCCGCCGATGTGATCGGCGAGTATGAACGCCTGCAGCGCGCGCAGAAGAACGGGCTGACCGAACCGCAACGCTATGGGCTTGCGCTGGGGCGGCTGCGCAACAGTGCGGCGGCACAGGCTACCCGCGACCTCACCGAGCTGCTGCGCGACCATCCCGACAACCTGTGGGTGGCCCTGGCCCTGGGCGAGGCCGAGTCGCGTTCGGGCCAGCAGGCGCAGGCCAACGCCCGCTTCGAAACGCTCATGCGCCAGCACCCGGGCAGCCGTCCGGTGGCCCTGACCTATGCGTCGATCCTCAACGAACAGGGCGGGCGCGAAGCCGGCCAGCGCGCGCAGGCAATGCTGCGCCCGATGCTGTCGCAAAGCGGCAATGATCCGGTCTTCCAGCAACGGTTCGCCCGCGCCAGCGAGTTGGCCGGCGACACCACCCGGGCCAGCGAGGCCTACGCCGAGGCCGCCTTCCTGAGCGGTCGCCCGGAACAGGCACTGATCCAGCTGCAGGCACTGAAGAAGCAGCCGAGCCTGGATTACGTAGGTCGTGCCCGGGTCGACGCCCGGATCGAGAGCATCACCCCGACCGTGCTGGAAATGCGCCGGCAGGGAATCGACGACCCGGATCTGGACCGCCGCTGAGGGGCGCCGCGCCCGTCCGCTCATGACCGCCAGATGGCGGTGACCGACGGGAACGGCCAGCTCGTCACAAACCTGTCATGAAACCGTAGTCTACTGAGCTCAATCCCGATCTGATGAGCAATACGGTGGGCACGTGCAGAAACGCATCCTGATCGTCGATGACGAACCCGCGATCCGCGAAATGGTCGCCTTTGCCCTGCGCAAGGGCGACTACGACCCGATCCATGCTGGCGACGCCCGCGAGGCGCAGACCGCCATCGCCGATCGCGTCCCGGACCTGATCCTGCTGGACTGGATGCTGCCGGGCACCAGTGGCCTTGACCTGGCCCGGCGCTGGCGCAAAGAAGCCCTCACCCGCGAGGTGCCGATCATCATGCTGACCGCACGTGGCGAGGAAAACGATCGGGTCGGTGGTCTGGAAGCCGGTGTGGACGACTATGTGGTCAAGCCGTTCTCGGCACGCGAACTGCTGGCCCGCATCCGTGCGGTCATGCGCCGCGCCCGCGACGACGACGAAGATGGCAGCGTCGCGGTGGGTACGATCCGCATCGATGGCGCCGCGCACCGCGTCTTCGCCGGCGACCAGCCGGTGCCGATCGGTCCGACCGAATACCGCCTGCTGCATTTCTTCATGACCCACCCCGAACGCGTCTACACCCGTGCCCAGCTGCTGGATCACGTGTGGGGCGGCAGCGTGTACGTGGAGGAGCGCACCATCGACGTGCACATCCGCCGCCTGCGCAAGACGCTGGAGCCGTTCGGTGCCGAGAACATGGTGCAGACCGTACGCGGTGCCGGCTACCGGTTCTCCACCTCGACCTGAGTCTCGTCGGGCCGGAACCAGGCGCGCATGTCCGGTTCCGGCTACTCCTGCTATAACCTTGGATCGATTCCGAGGCCCGCACTTTCTGCGAGACCGCAATGCCCCGCCACATCCGTTCTGCCTGGTTGAAAACGCTGGCCACCCTCGCCGCCCTGCTGCTCGCGGCCGGCTTGCTGGGCTTGGCGGTCGGCCACGTCTGGATGTGCATCGCGCTGGCTTCGATCGGCGCGCTGACCTGGCATTACTGGCGGCTGCGCCGGGTGTTGCGCGGGCTGACCGCACGCCATCGCTGGGACATGGGCGACGGCACCGGTGTATGGAACGAGCTGGACCGCCTGCTCTACCGCAATCAGTGGGAAATGCGCACGCGCAAGCGGCGCCTGCTGGACATGCTGCGCAGTTATCGCGCCGCGGCCGCCGCCCTGCCCGATGCCGTGGTGGTGGTCGACCGCAACAGCCAGCGCGTGCAGTGGTTCAACGAAGCGGCCACCTCGCTGCTCGGCCTGCACCACCCCGGTGATCTGGGCGAGGCGCTGGTTGAACGCCTGCAGCCGATGCCGCTGGCGCACTGGCTGGCCGGCGGCCGCAATGCCGAACCGATCCTGGACGTCCCCTCCCCGGTCGATCCAGCGATCCGCCTCAACCTGCGCCTGATTCCCTACTCGCCGGACTACTGGCTGCTGATCGCACGCGATGTCAGCAAGCTGCTGCGGTTGGAACAGGTGCGCCGTGATTTCGTTGCCAACGTCTCGCATGAGCTGCGCACCCCGCTGACCGTGGTGCACGGCTATCTGGACATGATGGATCCGGAAGATTTCCCCGGCACCGGCCCGATGCTGGAGGAGATGCGCAAGCAATCCCAGCGCATGGCGCAGTTGGTCGAAGACCTGCTTACCCTGTCGCGTCTGGAATCACAGGAACACACCGAAGCCGAAGCCGTGGCGATGACCCCGATGCTGGCCACGCTGCGCCGCGAGGCCGAGGCGCACAGCCAGGGCCGCCACCAGATCAGCATCATCGATACCGCCGGCGTGGACCTGCAGGGCTCCAACAAGGAACTGCACAGCGCGTTTTCCAACCTGGTCACCAACGCGGTGCGCTACACCCCGGCCGGTGGCCGCGTGGAAGTAGAGTTCGCGCGCGAAGGCGATGGCGTGGTGCTGTCGGTACGCGACACCGGTTACGGCATTCCGGCCAACCATCTGCCGCGCCTGACCGAACGCTTCTACCGCGTCTCCAGCAGCCGCTCGCGCGAGAGCGGCGGCACCGGGCTCGGGCTGTCGATCGTCAAGCATATTCTCGGCCTGCACCATGCCCGCCTGGACATCCAGAGCGAGGTCGGTAAAGGCAGCACGTTCTCGTGCCATTTCGATGCCGACCAGGTGCGCGCGCGCAACGAGGTCGTCTCCCTTCCTTCTTCTGAAGACTTTTCCGCATGAGCACTCCTGTTCCCGCCGCCGTGCCTGTGGACGGCGATCCGCTGCGCGATCCGGCGCTGTACATCAACCGCGAGCTGTCGCAGCTGGATTTCAACTTCCGCGTGCTGGCCCAGGCGATGGACCCGCAGGTACCGCTGCTGGAGCGTCTGCGCTTCATGTGCATTTCCTGCACCAATCTGGATGAGTTCTTCGAGATCCGCGCGGCCGCGGTGCGCCATGCGCAGGAGTACGGCCTGCCGCCGGCGCCGGACGGCATGACCCCGCAGGCGATCCTCAACGCCATCCACGACCGCGCTGCACAGCTGGTCGACCAGCAGTACCGCTGCTGGAACGAGACCCTGCGCCCGGCACTGCATGAGGCCGGCATCGATGTGCTTGGCCGGCACTCCTGGAACCATCGCCAGAAGCGCTGGCTGCGGGCGTATTTCCGCAACGAGATCATGCCGGTGCTGTCCCCGCTCGGCCTGGATCCGTCGCACCCGTTCCCGAAGATCCTCAACAAATCGCTGAACATCGTGGTGGTGCTCAAGGGCACCGATGCGTTCGGCCGTGCCGGCCATCTGGCGATCGTGCGCGCGCCGCGCTCGCTGCCGCGCATCATCCAGCTGCCGGAAAAACTCGGCGGCCCGCAGACCTTCGTGTTCCTGTCCTCGGTGCTGTCGACCTTCGTCGATGAGATGTTCCCGGGCATGGAAGTCCAGGGCGCGTATCAGTTCCGCGTGACCCGCAATTCCGAGCTGGTGGTGGACGAGGAGGAAGTCGAGAACCTGGCCCTGGCGCTGCGCGATGAGCTGGTCGACCGGGGTTACCGCCCGGCCGTGCGGCTGGAGATCGCACAGGACTGCCCGCGCGACATCGTGCGCACCCTGCTGCAGAACTTCGGTCTCACCGAGAACGCGGTGTACCGCATCGACGGCCCGGTCAACCTCAACCGCGTGGTCCAGCTGTACGACGTGATCCAGCGGCCGGACCTGAAGTATCCCTCGCTGAGCCCGCGCGTGCTGCGCGACAGCGATGGCATCTTCGAAATCGTCGCGCGCCGCGACGTGCTGCTGCACCATCCTTTCGATGCGTTCACCGCCGTGCTGGATGTGATCAAGCAGGCCGCCGTCGACCCGAATGTGCTGGCGATCAAGCAGACCCTGTACCGCACCGGCAAGGATTCGCTGATCGTCGATGCGCTGATCCAGGCCGCCCGCAACGGCAAGGACGTCACCGTCGTGGTCGAGCTGCGCGCGCGCTTCGATGAGGAAGCCAACCTCGGCCTGGCCGACCGCCTGCAGGAGGCCGGCGTCCAGGTCGTCTACGGCGTGGTCGGCTTCAAGACCCACGCCAAGATGCTGCTGATCGTGCGCCGCGAAGGCCGCAAGCTGCGCCGCTACGTGCACCTGGGCACCGGCAACTATCACAGCGGCACCGCGCGGGCCTACACCGACCTGAGCCTGATCACCGCCGATGCGGACATCGGCAACGATGTGCACCTGCTGTTCCAGCAGCTGTCCGGGCTGGCCCCGCGGATGAAGCTCAAGCGCCTGCTGCAGTCACCCTTCACCCTGCACCCGGGCCTGCTGCAGCGGATCGAGCGCGAAACGCGCCTGGCTGCCAGCGGCCGACCGGGGCGGATCATCGCCAAGATGAATGCCCTCAACGAACCCCAGGTGATCCGTGCCCTGTACGCGGCCTCGCAGGCGGGCGTGCAGATCGACCTGATCGTGCGCGGCGCCTGCACCCTGCGCCCGGGCGTCCCCGGCGTTTCGGACACCATCCGGGTGCGCTCGGTCGTCGGCCGCTTCCTGGAACACAGCCGCGTCTACTGGTTCGGCAATGACGGCGCCTCGGAGCTGTTCTGCGCCAGCGCGGACTGGCTGGAGCGCAACCTGCTGCGCCGGGTCGAGACCTGCTTCCCGATCCTGGATCCGGAACTGGCGCGCAAGGTCTACCGCGACGTGCTGCAGAACTACCTGGACGACAACCTCAATGCCTGGGAACTGCAGGCCGACGGCGGCTACATCAAGTGCACGCCGGGGCACGACGAGCCGCCGCACTCGGCGCAGATGGCCCTGCTGCAGGGCCTTTGAACCGCGACCCAAGGTCGCAGCGTGATGATGTGAAGGCCGCGCGGTGACGCGCGGCCCCACCCTTCGGCTAACATTCGTCCATGCCGCATACCTCCACGACTCCGCCCGCTCTGCAGGATGGCGACCTGCTCGCCGCCATCGACCTTGGATCGAACAGCTTCCACATGGTCATCGCGCGATACACGCTCGGGCAGTTGCGGGTCGTCGACCGCCTGCGCGAGACCGTGCGCATGGCCGATGGCCTGGATGGCAAGGGCGGCCTGTCCGCCGAAGCCCGACAGCGCGCACTGGAGTGTCTGGCCCGGTTCGGCCAGCGCATCCGGGCAATCCCCGCGGTGCGGGTGCGTGCACTGGCCACCAACACCGTCCGCCAGCTGCGCTCACCGCAGGCCTTCCTGATGCCGGCCGAAACCGCGCTCGGCCATGCGATCGAAGTGGTCAGCGGCCGCGAAGAGGCGCGCCTGATCTACCTGGGCGTGGCCCATGCGCAACCGCCCAAGGCGGACCAGCGCCGGCTGGTGATCGACATCGGCGGCGGCTCCACCGAATTCATCATCGGCCAGGGCATGCAGACCCTGGAGCGCGAAAGCCTGCAGGCCGGCTGCATCGCCAGCACGCGGCGTTTCTTCCCCGGCGGCAAGCTCAGCAAGAAGCGCTGGAAGGACGCCCTGACCGAGATCGGCGCGGAGTTCCAGCAGTTCGCCAACAAGTACCGCGCATTGGGCTGGCACGAAGCACTGGGCTCGTCGGGCACGCACAAGGCGATCAGCGAAATCTGCGCCACGATGAAGCTGAGCAAGGGCGCGATCACGGCCGAGGCCCTGCCGCAACTGCGCGATGAACTGCTCAAGGCCAAGCGCATCGAGGACATCGACCTGCCGGGCCTGTCCGCCGATCGCCGTCCGATCATCGCCGGCGGCATCCTGGTGCTCGAAGCGGCCTTCCAGGCGCTGGGGCTGCAGAAGCTGCTGGTCAGCAAGGCGGCGATGCGCGAAGGCATCCTGTACGACATCCTTGGCCGCGCCAGCGAGAACGACCTGCGCGACGAATCGGTCTCCGCACTGACCCAGCGCTACGGCATCGACACCGTCCAGGCCGATCGCGTGGAAAACACCGCGATGTACCTGCTCGCCCAGGTGGAAGAAAGCTGGCAGCTGGACCCGGACGATGCGCGCATGCTCGGCTGGTCCGCACGCCTGCACGAACTCGGCCTGATGATCGCGCACAGCGGTTACCACGTGCACGGCAGCTATGTGCTGGAGAACTCGGACATCGCCGGTTTCTCGCGGCAGGAACAGCAGTTGCTCGCCGCGCTGGTACGCAGCCACCGCCGCAACATCTCCAAGTCCGCCTTCGACGCACTGCCAGAGCGCCTGCTGCAACCGGCACGGCGCATGACCGCACTGCTGCGGCTGGCGGTCCTGCTCAACCGTGCGCACGAAGACACGCCGATGCCGGCGCTGGAACTGACCGCCGATGATGCGCGCCTGTCGCTGATACTGCCCCAGGCCTACATCGATGCGCGCCCGCTGCTGCGCGCCGATCTGATCGGTGAAACCGAGGGCATGGCCGGGCTGGGTGTGCAGTTCCGACCCTTCGTCGCCTGACGCTTTCTGCCTGCTTCGTCGCGTGCGGATGCAGCAATTTATGGGCTCACTTCGCAGAACGCAGCGCTCATGACGTATTTGTGAGAGCCCCCTCACACCTGCCTCATGGAAACTTAACCAATCGATCTACTCTCGGGACACCGGCCCTCACACGGCTGGATTTTGGGGACGGCGGCACTTGGGTCCGCCGACCTCTTGGACGTCGTTCCGATAAGAGAGAGAGTCGATCATGTCTTCATCCACCACTCCGTTGGGGCAGGCGATCCGCCTTGCCCTGTTGGCCGGCACCGCTGGCCTGGCATCCACCGCCGTCCTCGCCCAGGACGCCACGCCGACCACCCTGGACCGCATCGAGATCACCGGCTCGCGGATCCGCCAGGTCGATGTCGAATCCGCCCAGCCGGTGCTGTCGATCAGCCGCGCCGACATCGAGCGCCAGGGCTTCAGCTCGGTCGCTGACATTCTCCAGAACCTGACGGCCGTCGGCAGCCCGGCATTGAGCCGCTCCAACGTGCTCAGCGCCGGCGAGACCGCTGGCGGTACCTATATCAACATGCGCAACCTGGGCGCGCAGCGCACCCTGGTGCTGATCAACGGCAAGCGCCTGGGCATCACCACCAGCGGTTATCAGGACATCTCCAGCGTGCCGGTCTCGGCGATCGAACGCATGGAAGTGCTGAAGGACGGTGCCTCTGCGATCTATGGCTCCGATGCCATGGCCGGCGTGATCAACATCATTACCCGCAGCAATGTCGACGGCGTCACCGCCAACGTCTATTACGGCCAGTACAGCCAGGGCGATGGCGCGCGCAACAGTGTCGACGTGGTTGCCGGCTGGTCCAACGACCGCGCGTCGCTGACGTTCTCGGCCGAGCACACCGAAGAGAAGGGCGTGTGGGCACGTGATCGCTGGTTCAGCGAGTCCCAGAACACCAACCGCCATCCCGGCGATGGCTGGACCCAGGTGAGCCAGTGGGGCCAGATCAACGGCTTGAAAGGGCCCGGCTGCACGGCGGCATCGGGCTGCAGCTATTCGCTGGATCGCGGTACCGACCCGACCAACCCGGCCAACTACCATCTCAGCGACCTGACCCCGATCACCGGCGATGTCAGCAACGCGCAGGAACAGATGCATCTGATCTCGCCGCTCAAGCGCGATTCGCTGTTCCTCGATGGTCGTCTGGACCTCACCGATGACATCCGCCTGACCACGCAACTGGGCTACAACAAGCGCACGTCCACCCGCCAGATCGCCGGCTACCCGCTGCAGTCCGCCACGGCAGGCATCGGCGCGATGTCCATCGACAGCTGGTTCAATCCGTTCGGCAACCACCACGGCTATGCCAAGCCCACTGACATCGCCTGGAACCGACGCACCTGGGAAGTGCCGCGGGTCAGCACCAGCGAGCTGACGACCTGGCGTGCGGTTGCCGCGCTGGAGGGCTCCTTCGAGGTCGGCGACCGCTACTTCGATTGGGAAGTGGGCTACCAGTACAACCGCAGCGAACTGCTGCAGGCCTCCACCGGCAACCTCAACAAGGAACGCGTCAAGAACGCCGTCGGCCCGTCGTACTACAACCAGGCCACCGGCAAGGTCGAATGCGGCGTGCCGGGTGCGCCGATTGCCGGCTGCATGCCGTGGAATCCGCTGGTGCCCTACGGCTCCAACGATCCCAATGGTCTGACCGGCAACCCGGCGCTGATCGACTACCTGTTCCCGCCAGAGGTATCGCGTGGCAAGACCACGACGCGCAACGCCTTCGCCAGCATCGCCGGTACGGTGATGACGCTGCCGGCGGGCGATCTCGGCGTCGCCTTCGGCGTGGAAAGTCGCGAGGAGGCCGGCAAGTTCCTCCCGGATCCACTGGCCCAGAGCGGCGCGACCACCAACCTGGCCGCCGGCCCGACCGGTGGCGGTTACAAGGTCAACGAGGCCTATCTCGAGCTCAACGTGCCGATCCTGGCCGACCTGCCGGGTGCACGCGAGCTGAGCCTGAGCGCCGCCACCCGTCACTCGGACTACAACACCTTCGGCACCACCCTCAACAGCAAGTTCGGCTTCAAGTGGAAACCGATCGAGCAACTGCTGGTGCGTGGCACCTGGGCGCAGGGCTTCCGTGCGCCCACCATTTCCGATCTGTACGGCGGCGGCTCGGAAACGTTCACGACCGGCTACCGTGACCCATGCGACACCGTCTACGGCGCCTCAGCCAGCAGTGCGGAAGTGCGGGCGCGATGCGCCGCCGCCATCACCAATGCCGATACCTACCGCCAGCTGCGCCAGGGCGGCGTGCCGATCACCTCCAGCAGCGACCAGACACCGGTGCCGTTCACCAACGGCTCCAACCCGGATCTGCAGCCGGAAACCTCGACCAGCCGTACGCTGGGCCTGGTCTGGAGCCCGAGCTTCGTGCCCCACCTCAACGTGGCGCTGGACTGGTGGAAGGTGCGTATCGACAACACCATCGTCAATGACCATCCCAACGACATGCTGCGCGACTGCTATGAGCAGGGTATCGCTTCGCGCTGCAGTGGCTTCACCCGCGACACTGTCACCGGCATCGTGGACAAACTGAAGTACGGCAAGCGCAACTCTGGCTTCCTGGAGACTGAGGGCTACGATCTGGAGCTGAGTCACCATCTGGATACCGCTTACGGCAAGCTGAGTACCGGATGGACCACGACCTACGTCAGCTCCTTGCTCGAGCGCACCACCAATGACGCTGATGTGGCGCCCGAACCGAAAAACGGCATCGGCAGCGGTTTCCGCGTGCGCTCCAACCTGACCGTAGGCTGGGACGTGGGGGACTTCGGGGTGAGCTGGACCGCCCGCTACTACTCCGGGGTCAAGGAACGCTGCGTCAATGCGAAGACCCGCCCGGACGAGTGCTCGAACCCGGGCGTGCAGGCGCCGTGGTATGCCGGCTCGCGCGACTACAACCAGCGTGGCTCGGTGACCTTCCATGATGTGCAGTTCCGCTACAACCTGCCGTGGGATGCCACCGTGTCGGTGGGTGCCAACAACGTGTTCGAGAAGTACGGCCCGATCATGTACACCCAGCCGAACTCCGACTTCTCCTACTACGGTGGCTACGACATCGGGCGTTTCATGTACATGAAGTACCAGCAGCGCTTCTGATCGCCGCCGGGTAACAACGCGTGTTCGCCACGGCCCTTCGGGGCCGTGGCTTTTTCATCAGGCCGCCGCGTCATCCGAGCGTCATACGGCGGTCATGTCGGCTACATCGCCCGGGCCCAGCATGCGTGGCATACCGGAGGCCCGCCATGCGCTATGCCATCGTCACCGAAACCTACCCCCCTGAAGTCAATGGCGTTGCCTTGACCGTGCAGGGCCTGGAACTGGGGTTGCGTGCCGCCGGCCATCAGGTCGATCTGGTCCGTCCACGGCAATCGTGCGATACCGACGCGGTGGACAGCACGGTGCTGGTCACCGGTGCCAACCTGCCGCGCTATCCCGGCCTGCGCTTTGGCCTGCCGGCGCCTGCGCGATTGACGCGCCAGTGGCAGCATCAACGACCGGACGCAATCTACATCGCCACTGAGGGTCCGCTTGGCTGGTCGGCACTGCGCACCGCACGGCGTTTGGGCATTCCGGTCGCCACCGGCTTCCATACCCGCTTCGACGAGTACCTGCCCGACTATGGCGTGGCCTGGCTGCAGGCCGCCGCGCTGCGCTGGATGCGCCGCTTCCACAACCAGGCCGATGCCACGCTGGTGCCGACCCAGGAGCTGCAGCAGTTCCTCGGCGAGCAGGGCTTCGATCGCGTCCGCCTGCTGGCGCGCGCCGTGGACAGCAGTCAGTTCGAGCCCGAGCGCCGTGACCCGGCGCTGCGCGAGGAGTGGGGCATTGATGGCAATGGCTTCGCCGCGATCTACGTCGGCCGCATCGCCCCGGAGAAGAACCTTGGGCTGGCGGTCAAGGCGTTCCGTCGCCTGCAGCAGGTACGGCCCAAGGCGCGCTTCGTGTTCGTGGGCGATGGCCCGTCACGCGCCAAACTGGCCCACGACAACCCGGACTTCATCTTCTGCGGCGTGCAGCGCGGCGATGCGCTGGCGCGACACTTTGCCAGCGGCGATCTGTTCCTGTTCCCGAGCCGCAGCGATACCTTCGGCAACGTCACCCTCGAAGCGATGGCCAGCGGACTGGCCACGATCGCCTTCGACTACGGCGCCGCCCGCGAATACCTGCGCACCGATGAAAACGGCATCGCCGTGAACGATGACAACGACTTTGTGACTGCGGCGGTGCAGTTGGCCGGCGACGACATACTGCGCAACCGGCTCGGCCGCAATGCCGCCACCGCGATGAAGCGCCTGCATCCCCAGCACGTGGTGGCCGAGTTCGATGCCCTGCTCGCCGAACTGGCCCAAGCCCGGAGGCCGCATGCCGACCATGCTGCTTGATGCCCTGCGCGGCCGCGAAACGCGCTGGTGCCGACGCGCCAACCACTACTGCCGCCGCCGCCGGGTGCGGCACGCCTTTGCCGTCATCAGTCGTCTTGGCGACGGCGCGGCCTGGTACGCGCTGATGGCCGCACTGGTGCTGCTGGACGGCTTCGACGGCCTGCGCGCCTCGCTGCACATGGCGGCCACCGGGCTGATGGCGCTGTTGCTGTACAAGGGCCTCAAACGCTGGACGCGCCGCCCGCGGCCCTTCGCCGCCGATCTCCGCATCCGGGCGTGGGTGGCGCCGCTGGATGAGTTCAGCTTCCCGTCCGGGCATACGCTCCACGCGGTGTCCTTCACGATCGTGGCGCTGGCGTACTACCCGTGGCTGGCCCCGCTGCTGGTGCCCTTTACCGCGCTGATCGGACTGTCGCGGGTGGTGCTCGGCCTGCACTACCCCAGTGACGTGCTGGCTGCCACCGGCATTGCCGCACTGCTGGCGGCTGCCAGCCTCCAGTGGTTGCCGTTGCCGGTCTGAGGAACGGGGACGCGCGCATCGCGCATGTGCGTTTTACAATGCGGCCATGACCACGCTGTTCATCTCCGATCTGCACCTGGACCCGAGTCGTCCAGCCATCACCGACCTGTTCCTGGCCTTCCTGCGCGAGGATGCGATGCAGGCAGATGCCCTGTACATCCTGGGCGATCTGTTCGAAGCCTGGATCGGCGATGACACGCCCTCCCCGGCCGCCGATGCGGTCGCGGTCGCGCTGCATGCCGTGGCCGATGCCGGGGTACCGGTGTACTTCATCCGCGGCAACCGCGATTTCCTGGTCGGCGAGGACTACGCGCACCGCGCCGGGTTCACGATCCTCCCCGACCCGAGCGTCATCGATCTGTATGGCCGCCCGGTGCTGCTGCAGCACGGCGATCTGCTGTGCACCGACGATGTGGCCTACCAGCAGTTCCGCACGCAGACCCGCGACCCGGTGTTCCAGGCGCAGTTCCTGTCGCAGCCGCTGGCCGCGCGCATCGCCTTCGCACAGAAGGCGCGCGATGCCAGCCAGGCGCGTCAGTCGGAAATGAAGCAGGGCGACCGTGCCCAGTTCGAAACCGTCACCGACGTGGCGCAGGGCGAGGTGGACAGCACGTTCGCCCGCTACGGCGTGGACACGATGATCCACGGCCATACCCACCGCCCCGCCATCCACACGCTGCAGGCCGGTGGCCGCGACTGCACCCGCATCGTGCTCGGCGACTGGTACGAGCAGGGTTCGGTGCTGCGCGTGACGCCCGAAGGCTGGACGCTGGATACCCTGGCGAACTGAACCGAGCCCGCGGCGCCGCAGTGGCCGCCGCGGGAATTGAAGATCAGCGGAATGCGGCTACTGCCGCCTTGGTGTTGACCAGCACGCGCTGGTTGTCGGCGCTGCTGGCGATGCCCATCGGAATCCCGTTGTAGCTGATGTTCGGGTTGGACCAGTAGTTCAGGCGCGGGCAGCTGCGCGTGCAGTTGTAGGCCATGATCGTGCGCCAGCCGGTGCCGGTGGCCGGTTCGTAGCGATAGCCGTGGCCATAGGCATACGGTGAGGTGCTCGAGTCGGTGGCAATGTCATGCCGTGCGCTCTGCAGGTGGCCGATCTCATGCGCGAAGGAGTAGTAGCCGGTGGCGCAGTCCCAATGCACCGCCGCGAACGCGGTGGCCGCCGTGGAGCCGATGCCCGAGGCCAGCCCACACGAACTGGCGTTGTTGATCACCAGGACCGCGACATCGGCCTGGGTGTTGTTGCGGCTGGTATGGATGCTGTCCATCACCCCATCGCTGGTGTTGCGGAAGCGCGCCAGATCGGTGGAGAAGCTGCTGGACTCGGTATAGCTGGTGGTCTCGTACCCGGCCAGCTGCAGGGTGATGCCGACATTGCTGTTGCTGTAGCCCTGATTGGATTCAGCCACGGCCAGTTGCACCAGCGACTGCATGTTGCCGCCATACGCTGCCACCGCACCGTTGGTCGCCACCACCAGCACGCGGATGGTGGCCGGCGTACCCGACGAGGCTGCCGCGGTCCCTGCCCGGTCCGACGCCGGCATCGCGATGGTAGGCAGGCTGTTGTAGTCGGCTGGATGATCGGCCGGCATGCGCGCCTCATCCACTTCCACCAGCACATGCCGCCCATCGCTGACCGGACGCAGCCGGTACAGCTGGCCATCCTTGCGGATCGAGCCGGTCACCGTGTTTCCCGAGCGCACCAGGATCACCGCGTTCATCGGATCCGGTGCGCCGGCCTTGATCAGGCGCGCGCCGGCACGCGTCCCGATCTGGCCGTACCAGATGCTGCCGCCATCGGCGAGCGTCTCGACCTTGCTTTGCAGGGCCTGCACCGGCTGCCCCAACAGTTCGAACTCCAGTTGTTTCTGCACCGGCGAGACGGCCGCTGCATCCACCCGCACCTCCTGCACGGCGCTGGTCGAGGGCGAACCCATCAGCGCCTGCAAGGCCGGCTGGTTTGCGGTACCGGCCCGGCTGAGCACCGTCACCGGCTCGAACAGCGGCGCGGCGGCAGCGCCACCGGCCCCCAGCAGACACAACGCGATCACACCTGCAGCCTTGCTCATCGAACTGGACATCATGTCGCCTCTCTTTGAGTGAAAAACGGAGTGGAGTCGTGGTTGCTGTCGGCCGTCGGGCCGGCCCCCCCATCTGGCGCGACCTGGTGCTGTGAATTCAATAGAAATTACAGATGGGATTTCAGAACTGTGATCGACTGCGCCTTGGTTCAGGGACGTCACGGCGGTCCCCGGCAGCGCTTGCCGCGAACAGATTCCGCGCTACCTTAGGCTGGCATCCTCGGGAAACAGGGACGACATGACAGTGGCAGCTACCCAACCGACAACGGGGGCGACGGTGTCACTGCACATCGGCCTGTTCTTCGATGGCACCCGCAACAATGCCGACAACCTGCAACGGGCGTCCCGCCCACGGGGCGCTACTACGCCCGTAGCGCGGCCGCCGGCCGTGATGGCCGATGATGCATCGCCGTATCAAAGCCGCTTGACCAGCAGCTACAGCAACGGCCTGACCAACATCGCGCGGCTGCATGCGCTGTACCCGGATCACCGCCAGATGCCGCCTGCCGACAACACGCTGGCGCTGTCGATCTACGTCGAGGGCGTGGGTACCCGCACGGGTGAAGACGACGATCTGATGGGGCTGGCGTTCGGGATCGGCCGCACCGGCGTGCGCGCCAAACGACGCCGGGCGCTGGAGCAGCTGCTGCCCGAAGCACTGCGCCAACTGGCCCGCGCGAAGCCAGGCCGCGCCGTCAGCAGCGTGCACGTGGATCTGTTTGGCTACTCACGCGGCGCGGCCAGCGCGCGCGATGCAGTGGCGTTTCTCAACGCAGCGGGAGCAGCTGCCTGGCTGGCCGAACAGCTGGTGCGGTGCGGCTGGTCGCTGGCACCGGGTTTCCCGGGTGCCACACGGCTGGTGCGCTTCGTGGGGCTGCTCGATACTGTGGTGGCGGTCAGCCGCCAGCACCGTGATGAGATGCCGCTGGTCGCGCTACCGGCCGGCTGCGCCGACAAGGTCGTGCAGCTGGTCGCACGCGATGAACACCGCGAGCATTTCGCGCTGACCAGCGTGGCACCCGAGCATGAGGAGATCGTCCTGCCCGGCGTGCACGCCAACATCGGCGGGGGCTACGACCAGCGCATCGAGGGGCCCAAACTGCTGAGCCGCCCGCAGGGGCAACTGCTGCGTGGCACCGGACTGGCGGCAGGTGAGGTACCGCCGCTGGCCTTGCTGCGCGCGAGCACGGCGTACCGCAGCGCGCAGGCCACGTGTCGGCGCTGGCAACGCGCGCTGGGGCTGGGAGAGGAGGCGATCTGGGTCGATGTCTGGCACCAGTGGCAACAGCAACGTGTCGCAGGCAGCCGCAGCGTCCTGCCGCAACTCACCTTGCGCGTATACGCTGCAGTGGTGCTGCGCCGCGAAATCGATGCGCGCTACCAGTTCATCGCCTTGCGGCTGCTGCACCAGCGTGCCGCGGCGGCAGGTGTCGCGTGGACGGCCTCGCCGGACACGCTGCCCGCGCTCGCACTGCCTGCGCAGCTGCAGCCCATCGCGCAACGGCTGCTGGCCGGCCAACCGCTGGATGCCGCACAGGAGCTCACGCTGCGCCAGCACTACCTGATGCAGTCGGCACACTGGAACTTCGATGCGCTGGGCGATACCGCACTGCTCTATGCCGCCGATGCAGACACGCGTGAATTGCCGTATCGACCAGGTCCCGGGTTGTTCTACGTCAATCGGCCCACCGAAAGCGGTCAGCGCGTGGTGCTGGCCAACACCTGACCGCGCAGTTCGGTCTGTTCGATCAGCTCGGCCAGTTCTTCTTCGTCGAAGCCGGCCAACAGGCGGGCTTCCAGATTGAACGGGCCATAGAGGTAGCCGCCGGCGTATTCCTTCAGCAGCGCCATGAACCGCGGTCGCGGCTCGACGTTTTCACGCGTGCAGTACCAGCGGTACCAGCGCGAGCCGGCTGCCACATGGGCCACCTCTTCGCGCAGGATGATCTCCAGCACATCGGCGGTGGCATGGTCGCCCCCGGCACGCAGCTTCACGATCATCCCAGGGGTGACATCCAGCCCGCGCGCTTCGAGCACACGCGGTACCAGCGCCATGCGCGCCAGCCCATCGTGCGCGGTCTTCTCACACATTTCCCACAGGCCGTTGTGCGCGTCGAAATCGCCGTACGCATAACCATTGGCCTGCAGCCGATCGTGCAGGAGGATGAAGTGGCGCGATTCGTCATCGGCCACGCTGACCCAGTCGGCATGGAACGATGTCGGCAGGCCGCGGAAGCGGTAGACCGCATCCCAGGCCAGGTCGATGGCATTGAGTTCGATGTGCGCGATAGCGTGCACGAACGCGGCACGCCCTTCCACGCTGCCCAGGCCACGCCGCGGCAGATCGCGCGGGTGGACGAGTGTGGGCCGGGCCGGGCGGCCCGGCATCCGGATCGGCTCCGGTGCCGGGGCATCGGCCGGCGCCTTCAGGCGACCGGCGCGGAACTGCACGGCATAGTGCTGGGTCAAGGCAACCTTGCGCAGCGGATCCGGCTCGGCCAGGCACTGCTGCGCGGCCTGCAGCAGATCGGCGGCCGCGCTGTCCAGCACATCACTCATGCCCTGCCCTCAGGCGCGACGCTTGTGCTTGGCATCGTCCGAACGCAGTTGCTGGATGCGTTCGAAATAGCCCGGCTCGATCCCGGTCGGGTAGACGCCGTTGAAGCACGAGGAATCGAACGACTTCAGCTCCGGGTTGCCTTCGCTGACCGCCGCTTCCATGTCCTCGATGTCCTGGTAGATCAGCCAGTCGCAGCCCAGGTGCTTCTCGATTTCCTCGATGCTGCGGTTGTGCGCGACCAGTTCTTCGGCCGCCGGCATGTCGATGCCGTAGATGTTCGGGTAGCGCACCGGCGGCGCGGCACTGGCCAGGTAGACCTTGCGGGCGCCGGCATCGCGCGCCATCTGCACGATCTGCTGGCTGGTGGTGCCGCGCACGATCGAGTCATCCACCAGCAGCACCACGCGGTTGCGGAACTCCAGGTGGATCGGGTTGAGCTTGCGGCGCACCGACTTCACCCGCTCACCCTGGCCCGGCATGATGAAGGTGCGGCCGATGTAGCGGTTCTTGATGAAACCTTCGCGGTACTTCACCCCGAGCGTATTGGAGATCTCCAGCGCGGCATCCCGCGAGGTGTCCGGGATCGGAATGATGGTGTCGATGTCGTGGTCCGGGCGCAGGCGCAGGATCTTCTCGCCCAGCTTGATGCCCATGCGCATGCGCGCCTTGTGCACCGAGACGTTGTCGATCATCGAATCGGGGCGGGCGAAGTACACGTACTCGAAGATGCACGGGCTGTGCTCGACCGGCTCGGCGCAGACTTCGGAGAACAGTTCGCCGCGCGCGGTGATGACCAGCGCTTCGCCCGGGCGCACATCGCGCACGCGCTGGAAGCCGAGCACGTCCAGAGCGGCCGATTCGGAAGCCACGATGTATTCGTCGCCTTCGGCGTGGGCGCGCTTGCCCAGCACCAGCGGGCGGATGCCGTGCGGATCGCGGAAGGCGACCAGGCCCAGGCCCAGCACCACGCTGATCACCGCATAGCCACCCTTGACGCGGCGGTGCACGGCGGCCACGGCGCGGATCGCCGCCTCCGGGGTCAGCTGGCGCTGCGCGTCCAGTTCGAAGGCGAACACGTTCAGCAGCACTTCGCTGTCCGAATCGGTGTTGACGTTGCGGCGGTCCTGCTCGAATACCTGCTGGCGCAGGGCTTCGGTATTGATGAGATTGCCGTTGTGGGCCAGCGCGATGCCGTACGGCGAGTTCACGTAGAACGGCTGCGCCTCGTCCATGCCCTCCGAACCGGCGGTGGGATAGCGCACGTGCGCAATGCCGACGCGGCCTTCCAGCGTGGACATCCGCTTGGCATCGAATACATCGCGTACCAGGCCATTGGCCTTCTGCACGCGCAGGCGGGTGCCGTCGGCGGTGGCGATGCCGGCCGCGTCCTGGCCACGATGCTGGAGGACGGTCAGGCCGTCATACAACTGCCCGGCGACGTTCTGGTTGCCGACGATTCCGACGATGCCACACATGGTGCGAACTCTCCGCTGGGCTGCGCCCATCTACAGTGAAGGTGGCCGTGCCTGGCCGGGGGTACCGTTCCGTGCCGGAACGGTGTCGTCCGGACGCGGGTGCGCCGGCTCGATATTGACTGGCAGTGTGGAAGCTGGCCCGCGCGCCGCAGCGTCGGCAGGTGCCGTCTCCCTCCCCTCGTCAACGGGACGCGGCCATCCGCGCCCTGCCACTACTTCGCCAAGGACGCCATTATCGCCTGTCGCGAGCGGCTTGCCCAAATCCATCGTCGGCAGTTGCGGCAGATTCACCTCCGGCAACGCCATCTCGGGCAGCTGCGCCTGCATCCAGCGCACACCCGGCTGCAGCAACGGCCGCAGCTGCGAGGTCTGCCAGGCCGGCTCCTGCGGCAGCGGTGTGAAGGCAGCCAGCATCAGCAGTACGCAGCTGAGGAAGGCGCCGCGGACCAGGCCCAGCGCGCCGCCCAGCAGGCGGTCGGCACCGGTCAGGCAGGTGACCTTCACGGCGGCCTTGATCAGCATGCCGATCAGGCCAACAGCGATCATGACGATCAGGAACACCCCCAGGTAGCCGGCAACGTAATGGCCGGTGCCCGGTTCCAGCGGCGCTGCCCACCAGTGGGCTGCGTCATTGCCGAACAGGAACGCGGCCCAGCCGGCCAGCAGCCAGGACAGCGTGCTGACCACGATGCCGACAAAGCCGCGCATCAGGCCCAGCAGGACCGAAGCCCCGATCAGGACCAGCAGGACGATGTCGATCATGCCGGCAGGCCGGGCGCTGCGGGCCGTCCTGCGGGTGCGGGGCGGCGTGGATCAGGCATCAGGGGTGCGGGCGGACCATGCCGGCCACGCCGACCTTGGCGGCCACCTGGGCCTTGAGGTTCTCGGCATCGGCGCGGTTGGCGACTGGCCCGACGCGGACCCGGTTGAGGGTGCCCTTGTCGGTACGGACCTGCTCCACGAAGGCGCTGAAGCCGGCGGCGCGGACTTTGTCGCGCAGCGCGTTGGCCTCGGCGGCCTGGCCGAAGGCACCGAGCTGCACGGCGAAACCGACGCTGCTGGCGGCCGGTGCCGCCGGAGCAGCCGGTGCCGCGACAGCAGTTTCAGGCTTGGGCGCCGGGACCGGCTTGGGCTCGGGCTTGGGCGCGGCCGGCTTCGGTTCCGGCTTGGCGGCCGCGACCGGCTCGGCCGGCAGGGATTCGGTTTTCACCGTGTTGCCCGACGGCGCGGCGGCGGCACTGGAGGCAGTCGGCGCAGGCGAAGGGGCCGGTGCAGTGGCGGCCGGCGTGGCGGCAACCGCGGTATCGGCGCGGGCATCCAGGGTGATGACCTCGGCCTTGACGTCGTTGCGCACCTTCACTGCCTGCAGGCGGCCGGCTTCGGCCAGCGCGCGATCGGCGTAGGGGCCGACGCGCACGCGCCAAGCCTGGCGACCGTTGATCGTGGCCGGCTCGCGGAAGCCGGCCAGCTGGGCGCTCTTCAACGAGGCGATGACGCGGTCGGCATCGGCTTCGGTGGCATAGGCACCGAAGCTGACGGCGTAGTTGCCCGCGGCCACGGCCGGCGAGGTATCGGCCGGCGCCGGATCGGCGGCGACCGCAGCGCTGTCGGCCAGCGGCTGGGTGCTGGATGCCCCGCTCTGCAGGCCGGTGGCGCCACCGGTGGGTGCGACCAGCGGCAGCTCGCGGGTTTCGAACTGGCCATCGGACGGCGCGGCCGGTGCACTGATCGGCACGTTGGCCACACCACTGTCAGGTGCGGGACCCTTGACCAGCATGGGCAGGAAAATCACGGCCAACGCCACCAGGACGATGGCACCAATCAGTCGCTGTTTCAGAGGAGTATCCACGTGAAGGCAGGCAGGCGGCGCGGCGGAATGCCACGGCGATTATACGGGTGTGCGCGTGTGCGGCGGCTGATGCGGCTGAACGGCGCTGCAAAGCACCATCAGGCACCGGGATCGAGGGTCTGCAGCGCCTGCGCGGCGGTGTGGAAGGAGCCAAACACCAGCACGCGATCGCCCGCTTTGGCCTGGCTCACGGCCTGCTGCAGGGCATCCACGACGGTGGCATGCGGTGTAGCGCCGGCCGCCGCCGTACCGCTCAGGCGTGCCCGCAGTTCCTCGGCGCTCTGCGCGCGTGCGCCCTCCAGCCCGGCCAGATGCCACTGCTGGACCTGATCGGCCAGCGCATCGACCACCCCGGCGGCATCCTTGTCCTGCAGGGCGGCAAACACCGCGATGGTGTCGCCGGTGACGCGACTGGCCTTCAGTGCGGCGGCCAGCTCGCGTGCGGCCTGCGGGTTGTGACCGACGTCGACCAGCACCTCCACGCCGTCACGATCAAAGGCCTGCAGACGGCCACGGATACGCGCGGCGGCAACGCCTTGGATGAAGGCGGTGCGCGGCAGCGGGCGATCCAGCGCACGCAGCGCGGCGATCGCTGTGGCGGCATTGGCGCGCTGGATCGGGCCACGCAGCGCCGGGTGCGGCAGTTCGATACGGAAGCCGACATCGCGCCAGCGCCAGCGTTCGCCATCGATGGCCTCGGCGAAGAAATCGCTGCCGCCCCGGATGGCGTTGGCACCGACCAGATAGGCACGCGCGAGCACGCTCGAGGGCGGATCGATTTCGCCCAGGATGACCGGCTTCCAGCCACGGATGATGCCGGCCTTCTCGGTCCCGATCGCTTCGCGGTCCGCGCCCAGCCAGTCGCTGTGGTCGATGTCGACGGTGGTGATCACCGCCACGTCGCCATCGACGATGTTGACCGCATCCAGACGCCCGCCAAGGCCGACTTCAAGCACGGCCAGATCCAGGCCCGCCTGCGCGAACAGCTGCAGGGCGGCCAATGTGCCGTACTCGAAGTAGGTCAGCGTGGTCGTGCCGCGGGCGTCTTCAATGGCGTTGAAGGCTGCCATCAGATCGTCATCGGTGGCGTCCTGGCCATCGATGCGCACGCGCTCGTTGTAGCGCAGCAGGTGCGGCGAGGTGTAGGCGCCGACCTTCCAGCCGGCGGCACGGGCGATCGCTTCGATGAAGGCCACCGTGGAGCCCTTCCCGTTGGTGCCGCCGACCACGATGCTGCGCTCGGCCGGCGCGCCCAGCCCCATCGCCTGCGCCACGGTACGCACCCGGTCCAGCCCCATGTCGATGGTCGCGGGGTGCTGCTGCTCGATGTAGCTGAGCCAATCTGAGAGGGTCTGCGGGCGGGCGGTGGTGGTCATGGTCGTTGGATCGGAATCGTTGGGGCGGACGGCAGGATGGGACGCGGTGCGTTACAGCGCGCGGTGCTTGGCTTCGCCGAAGAACGGGGTGTGGTGCGCGCAGTCGTTGAGGCGGACCACGTCGAGCTGATCGAGGTCGGGGCCTTCGAGCAGGTTCAGCGTGGTCGGGGCTTGGCGGAAGGTCCACAGGCGCGAGATCGGCAGGCCGAGGATGCGGCACAGGATCACGCGGTTGACGGCGTCATGGGCGACCACCAGCAGGGTGTCGTTCTCGCCCAGGCCTTCAGCGGCACGGGCCAGGCCACGCCAGCTGCGCTCGAGCACCAGGCGCAGCGATTCGCCGCCGGGCATCAGCACGGTATCGGGCTCTTCGCGCCAAGCGCGCAGGCGGGAGGGATCCTTGTCGTGGATTTCGCTGGCGAGCAGGCCTTCCCATTCGCCGTGGGCGATTTCCTGCAGGTCCGGCTCGGTCTGCAGCATCGGGGCACGTTCGGCACCGAGGGCGAGCTGGGCGGTGAGCTGGGCACGCGAGAGCGGTGAGGCAACGGCGCGGGTGATGTCGACGGACTTCAGACGTTCCCCCAGTGCCTTGGCCTGGGCTTCGCCGATCGGCGACAACGGGATATCGATCTGGCCTTGGTAGCGGCCTTCGGCATTCCACGGCGTTTCGCCGTGACGGGCAAGCAGGATGCGCATGCGGACAAGGGGTCCTTGGGGGAGGAGGTTCCGGCGCTTCGTTCACATCCTGTGAAAGCACGCGGAACAGGGATGATACCCGGTCGCGGCGGTGAAGCTGTGTGGCTGTTTGCTCTTGATTGCTAGCCTGCTGACGGATGGCTCGTAGAGCGTGGCGCCTGACTGGCCCGCGCAGGCTGAGGCCGGGTAGCCTCTGGCAGGACACGCCGTGAACCCATCCCTGGGGGCTCGTACGACGGCATCCATGCCGTCGAACGGTCCTGCCAGAGGCTACCCGGCCTCATCCATCAAGGTTTCCAATGCTGACGCGGAGAAGAGGGCAAGTGCAGTGCCGCTTCGCCTTTCCGTCCGCACACCGGCATCTGTCCAGAGCGCGTCGGGCAGGGCTGGGCGAGACCGTTCGACCGCATGGATGCGGTCGTACGAGCCCCCAAGGATGGGTTCACGGCGTGTCTCGCCCAGCCCTGCCCGGCGCGCTCCCGCAGGAGAAAGCAAGACGCCACGCGTTTGACTGTAATTCGCACAAAAAAAAACCCCGCAGATATCGCTGCGGGGTTCTCAAAACCGACGTGTCGGCTTACTTGCTGAGGTTCAGTTCTTTGAGCAGCTGCGGCGCCGGCGCCACTTCCTGCATGATCCACTGCATGTAACGGCTGTCGACCGCGATCATGCGGGTCATCACCGGATCGAATACCCAGTTCGAACTCACAGACTCCCAGTTGCCATCGAAAGCCAGGCCGACCAGCTTGCCGTTGGCATCCAGCACCGGCGAGCCGGAATTGCCGCCGGTGATGTCCAGATTGGACAGGAAGTTCACCGGCACCGAGCCGATGCGCTTGTCTTCCAGACCGCCATAACGCTTGGCCTTGACCGCATCGAGCAGCGCCTTGGGCGAATCGAACGGGTCTTCGCCGGTTTCCTTCGCGGCCACGCCTTCCAGGGTGGTGAACGGGGTGTAGTTCACGCCGTCCTTGCCGTAGCCCATGACGTTGCCGAAGGTGATGCGCAGCGACAGGTTGGCGTCGGGATAGACGAACTCGCCCTTGCTCTTCTTGTAGTCGGCCACGGCCTGCAGATACAGCGGGCGTGACACCAGCGACTCGCCTTCGCGGGTCTTCTTCTGCTCTTCCTGCTGCAGCAGCGCCGGCATCACCGCCACCGCGTACTGGATCGCCGGATCGGTGCTGGCCTCGAACGCGGCGCGGTCGGCCTTGAACCATTTCAGGCGCTCATCCAGGCTGCCCAGCTTGGTGGCCGAAAGCTTGCCGACCAGACCCTGCACGGCGGCCGCATCGCTGCCTGCCAGCCACTGGTTGAGCACCTCGTTGCTGCGCTGGGCCGCCGGCAGGGCCACGTACTGGCTCAGCCAGTAGGTCTGCAACTGCTGGTCCATCCGCGCGACGTAACGGCGGTCCATCTGCTTCAGGCCACCCTCGATGGAGGGCAGATCGCGTTCCTGATACCCGGCTTCACGCTCGGCATCGGGTTTGCTGCGCTCGATCGACAGGCGGTACAGGCTGATCGCCGAACCCACCGCCGAGGTGCTGTTGAACTGGCTGACGAACAGGTCGCGCTCACGCGTGGCCTTGCTCGTATCCAGGTGCTGGACCAGCTGTGCATGCGCGGCCAGGGCCGGCTTGCCGGCGGCGCCGCGCTTCTTCAACCAGGCCAGCACGGCGGCTTCTTCGGCCTGCTTCTGGCCGGCCGCGTCGATGCGCTTGAAGCCTTCCAGCTGGCCGGCGTAGTTCTTGGCCACGTTGTTCATGCTGGCCGCGGTCGCGGCGTACTTCACCTTGACGTCCGGATCGGCCTTGCCGGCCTCGTCGATCATCTTCAGCACGGCGTTGTAGTGGCGTGCGATGGTCGGGTAGGTCCAGCTGGCGGTCTCGTTGAACTCACCGGCCAGAGCGTAGCGGTTGGTGCGGCCCGGGTAACCGGCCACCATCACGAAGTCGTCGGCGCCCAGCGGCTGGTCGGCGAATTTCAGGAAGTGCTTGGGCTGGTAGGGCACGTTGTCGGCGGAGAAGGCGGCCGGCTTGCCGTCCTTGCCCACGTAGGCGCGGTAGAACGAGAAATCGCCGGTGTGGCGCGGCCACATCCAGTTGTCGATGTCGCCGCCGAACTTGCCGACGCTGCCCGGGGGGGCATAAACCAGGCGCACGTCCTTGATTTCCATGTTGCGGAACAGGCGGTAGGTGTTGCCGCCGGAGAAGCTGTACAGGCGGCAGCGGAAACCGGCATCGGCTTCACAGGCAGCGGTCTGGGCCTTGTCGAAGGCCTCCAGCGCGCGGGTGCGGGCCAGCGGGTTCTTGCCGGCGGCGGCGATTGCGGCCTTGGCCTGGTCGGTCACGTCGGTGATCTGGTCCAGCACGAACACGCGGGCGTTGGGGCCGGCACTCAGCTCGTCCTTCAGGGTCGGCGCGTTGAAGCCATCCTTGATCAGGTTCTTCTCGGCGGTCGAGTTCAGCTGGATCGCACCGTAGGCGCAGTGGTGGTTGGTGACCACCAGGCCCTGCGGGGAGACGAAGCTGGCGGTGCAGCCACCCAGCGCCACGACCGCGCCCATCGGGTCGCCAGTCAGGTTGGAGATCTGCTCCGGGGACAGCTTCAGGCCGGCCTGCTTGAGCGGGCCGGCGATTTCCGGCAGCTGCTGCGGCACCCACATGCCTTCAGCGGCATGGGCGACCTGGACCAGCCCAAGGCTGGCGACGACGGAGAAGGCAAGCAGGTTCGAGCGCATTGAGCAGCCCCTGGTGAAAGAACCGCCGATTCTAGCCCAGCCGCTGCGCCGCCAAACCACCCGCGCTGCAACATGGGAAAACCGCCAGCGGCTCTATAATCCGCGTTTTCCCCCAGACGAGTTCCACCCCGATGGCGCAGCAAACAATGAAGGCCCTGGTCAAACGCGAAGCCGCCAAGGGCATCTGGCTGGAAGAAGTTCCGGTCCCCACCCCCGGCCCGAACCAGGTCCTGATCAAGCTGGAAAAGACCGCCATCTGCGGTACCGACCTGCACATTTACCTGTGGGACGAATGGAGCCAGCGCACGATCAAGCCCGGCCTGACCATCGGCCACGAATTCGTCGGCCGCATCGCCGAGATCGGCCCGGGCGTGACCGGCTATGAGATCGGCCAGCGCGTCTCGGCCGAAGGTCATATCGTCTGCGGCCATTGCCGCAATTGCCGCGGCGGCCGCCAGCACCTGTGCCCGAACACCGTGGGCATCGGCGTCAACGTCAACGGCGCCTTCGCCGAATACATGGTGATGCCGGCCAGCAACCTGTGGCCGATCCCGGATCAGATCCCCTCCGAGCTGGCTGCGTTCTTCGATCCGTATGGCAACGCCGCGCATTGCGCGCTGGAGTTCAACGTGATCGGCGAGGACGTGCTGATCACCGGCGCCGGCCCGATCGGCATCATCGCCGCGGGCATCTGCAAGCACATCGGTGCGCGCAACGTGGTGGTCACCGACGTCAACGATTTCCGCCTGAAGCTGGCCGCCGACATGGGTGCCACCCGCGTGGTGAACGTGTCCAACACCTCGCTCAAGGACGTGATGAAGGAACTGCACATGGAGGGCTTCGACGTGGGCCTGGAAATGAGCGGCAACCCGCGCGCGTTCAACGACATGCTCGACTGCATGTACCACGGCGGCAAGATCGCCATGCTCGGCATCATGCCCAAGGGCGCCGGCTGCGATTGGGACAAGATCATCTTCAAGGGCCTGACCGTGCAGGGCATCTACGGCCGCAAGATGTATGAGACCTGGTACAAGATGACCCAGCTGGTGCTGTCCGGCTTCCCGCTGGGGAAGGTGATGACCCACCAGCTGCCGATCGATGATTTCCAGAAGGGCTTTGATCTGATGGAACAAGGCAAGGCCGGCAAGGTGGTGCTCAGCTGGAATTGATCACCGGTGCCTTCGGCACAGATGATCAACTGTCCATTCCACCGTATCCCCGCGCCGTTGGCGCGCCCCTTGAACAACAAGGGGGCTGCTCTCCAGCAAGGGGGCCGGTGTGAGGCCAACACTGAAAAGGCGCCCATCCGGGCGCCTTTTCTGGTTCGCGAGGTGGCCGGCGGTGTCGGGCGCCGGTTACTGCCCGATGCCGACGGTGAACACCACGCGGTTGTCGGCCAGCTTGCCGGAGTTGTCGCGGCCGTTGCCGTCGGTGCCGTAGTAGCCCAGGCCCAGGTTGAACAGGCCGAACTGGCGGCTGACGCCGACATTCCAATCGGTGTAATCCTTGGAGATGCCTTCTTCGAAGGTGCTGCGGCCGACGTTCGCGCTCAGCGTGAAGTCCTGCGGCAGCGCCCACTCGCCCCCCACGGCGTAGTACCACGCATCGGTGCCCGAATTGAACACATCATTGGTGTAGGTCACCGTCAGGCTGTACTGCTCGGCGAACGTGGTCTTGGTGATGAACTCGTTGTAGGCCAGCTCGCTCGAACCCGGGTAGGTGTAGCGGTTGAGCAGCAGATCCAGATTGACGTTGTCGGTCACATCAAAGGCGTAGCCGATCAGGTAATCGACCTCGGCATCCGGGCCGCCATCACCGAAATCCACGCCCGAGCCCCAGACACCGGCGTACAGGCCCACCGGCGAGGTGTAGGTGAAACCGGCCTGGAGGGTCGGATCTTCATCGGTCTGGGAGACACCACGGAACACGTAGTCCGAGACACCGGTGACGTTCCAGCTGAACGGCGATTCGGCCTCGTCCTGGGCACTGGCGGCAAACGGGGCAAGCAGGGCGGCGCAGAGCACAACGGCGGCGGTACAGCGCGTGGCGTGGTTCATGCGGGGTCTCTCCAGACGTGGGGTGGGCGGAACGGCATCGGTTTACAGTTTTTTAACCTGATTGATATTGCGATGCAACAATCACGTCTGCAACCGTCTTGCGCCCTGCCCGGCCCATCCACCGCCGGCAGCAACCCCGCCGTGACTCCCGGCAGGTAAAATCCCGGGTTTCCCGTGCCGAAGACTGCCCGCCATGACCGACGCCACCACCGCCTCGTTGACCCAGCACTACGTTGAAGAACTGGAGGCGATCCGCGCCCAGGGCCTGTTCAAGTCCGAACGCATCATCACCAGCCCGCAGTCGGCCGAGATCACCCTGGACGATGGCCGCACGGTGCTTAACTTCTGCGCCAACAACTACCTGGGCCTGGCCGACCATCCCGACCTGATCCAGGCCGCGAAGGACGCGCTGGACACCCACGGCTTCGGCATGGCATCGGTGCGCTTCATCTGCGGCACCCAGGACCTGCACAAGCAGCTGGAACAGCAGATCGCCGATTTCTTCGGCAAGCAGGACACGATCCTGTATGCGGCCTGCTTCGACGCCAACGGTGGCCTGTTCGAGCCGCTGCTGGGCGAGCACGACGCGATCATTTCCGACGCGCTCAACCATGCCTCGATCATCGATGGCGTGCGCCTGTGCAAGGCCAAGCGTTTCCGCTACGCCAACTGCGACATGGCCGATCTGGAAGCCCAGCTGCAGGCGGCCGATGCGGCAGGCTGCAAGACCAAGCTGATCACTACCGACGGCGTGTTCTCGATGGACGGCTTCATCGCCCCGCTGGATGAGATCACCGCGCTGGCGAAGAAGTACAACGCGCTGGTGCACATCGACGAATGCCATGCCACCGGCTTCCTCGGCGCCACGGGCCGCGGCTCGGCCGAGGTCAAGGGCGTGCTGGAGAAGATCGACATCATCACCGGCACCCTGGGCAAGGCCATGGGCGGTGCGCTGGGCGGCTTTACCTGCGCCAGTGCCGAAGTGATCGAACTGCTGCGCCAGCGCTCGCGCCCGTACCTGTTCTCCAACTCGCTGCCGCCGCACGTGGTCGCGGCCGGCATCAAGGCCTTCGAGATGCTGGCCGCCGCCGATGACCTGCGCGATACCCTGGCGCAGAACACCGCCTACTTCCGCGAGAAGATGACGGCCGCCGGTTTCGATGTGAAGCCGGGCGTGCACCCGATCAGCCCGGTGATGCTGTACGACGCGCCGCTGGCGCAGAAGTTCGCCGAGCGCCTGCTCGAGGAAGGCATCTATGCGATCGGCTTCTTCTTCCCGGTGGTACCCAAGGGCCAGGCCCGCATCCGCACCCAGATCAGCGCCGCACACACGCGTGCACACCTGGACCGTGCCATCGATGCCTTCACCCGGATCGGTCTGGAACTGGGCGTGATCAAGGGTTGACCGGGCGGCGGCGCCTGGCGCGCCGTCCCCACAGAACGCCGGGCCATGCCCGGCGTTTTTTTATTTCTTCTTTTTCTTCTTGTCCTTGGCCTCTTCCTTGCTGGCCACTACCACCGGTGCAGCAATCGGGCCATCCTGGCCATTGCCCTTGGCCACGCGGATGCCATTGGCCTTCATCCACGCATCGAACTCATCGGCGCTCATGCGCTTGTCGCCATCGCTCATCATGAAGCGGTAGCTGCCACGGCCGTCCAGCTCGGGGACCTTGATCTCCACTACTTTGTCGGTCACCGGCGGATCCTGTTTGGCAATCTGTTTGTGGCCGCCACAGGCGGTCAGCAGTGCGGCCGGCAACACCAGGCAGGCGCTGCGGAACAGGGAACGGGTGAGGATACTGACGTGCATGGTCTTACTCCCGGTGTTGAACGGAACGTCCCTTCGAAGGCCATCCATTGCCAGGGTCGATTGGCCTGCCATAGGCCGGCAGGCCACAAAGTCACGGTGTGGCCGCGGCGCTGTCGGCCACGGCATAAAGCAGATCCAGATCGTGTTGGCTGAGCTCGCGCCAGGCGCCCTTGCCCAGCTCGCCCAGCGGCAACTGGCCGATCGCCACGCGCACCAGGCGCAGCACGTTGATGTCGAACGCGGCGAGCAGGCGGCGGATGTGCCGGTTGCGTCCTTCCTCCAGCACGACTTCCAGCCAGGCCGTCTTGTCGCCACTGCGCAGCAGCGTGGCGCGCCGCGCGCGCAGTACTTCGCCTTCGTCCTCGATCCCCGCGCACAACGCCTGTAACTGAGAGGGATCGGGAATCGCATTGATCTGGACGTGATAGGTCTTGTCCGGGCCGGTGGCCGGATCGGTCAGGCGCGCGGCCCACTGCGGATCGTTGCTGAAGAGCAGCAGCCCTTCGCTGGCCTTGTCCAGGCGCCCGACCGGCGCGATCCACGGCAGCCCGGCATCATCGAAGCAGCGGTAGACGGTGTCACGGCCGCGCTCGTCCTGCGCGGTGGTCACCAGGCCGCGCGGCTTGTTGAGCATCAGGTGCACGCGCTTGGGCGCATCCAGCGGCTGACCATCGACGCGCACATGATGGCGACCGTCGATGATCGGAAATTCGGGATTGTTGATGACACGGCCGTCGACCGTGACCCGGCCGTCGGCGATCCAGCGCGCAGCTTCGGTGCGCGAGCACAGCCCGGCCTTGGAAAGCACACGCGCCAGACCATGGCGTGGTGCACTCGGGGAGGTGCTGGACGCAGTCGTGCGGGTGCCTGTTGCGGGGCTCGCACGCCGCTCGGGGCGGCGTGGTCGGGACGCGGTCGCGGCGGGTGGCCGGCGTGTCGTCATCGTGCTCCGCTCAGGGCGGCTTACTTCTTGTCGGCCGGCTTGGTCTCAGCCGGTGCTTCGGCGGCGGCGGCCGGTACGGCTGCCGGGGCCGGGCGCGCCTTGACCACGCGCACACCGCGCGCCTTCATCCAGGCATCGAACTCTTCGGCGGTCATGCGCTTGCCGTTCTGGCTCATGTCAAAGCGCCACGGCGTGTTGTCGAACTCGGTCTGCGGCTTGTAGGCGGCCGGATCGTTCGGGTTGATCACCGGTGCACTGGGGATCGCCTTGGCGATGTTCTGGCAGCCGTCGATACGCAGGCGCTGCAGCACACTGTCCAGCGACTGCTCGCGGTCGTAGCTGGAGGTCAGCACACCGGCAGGCATGCCCAACTGGACGTTGCGGATATACAGCTCTTCGGCAACCGGCGCGATCGCGGTAGCCGGCAGCGGCAGCGGCGATGCGCTTGCAGGTGCCGAACAGTCCACGGCAGCGTGGGCGGCGGGAACCAGGGCCAGGCCAAGCGCGGCGGCCAGTGCAAAACGCTGCATGGGATGCATCCAGAAAGGGGTCGACGCGGCGAGTTTAACAGCGCCACAACGGCTTTCAAGCGCCACCTTCAATGAATACGGCAACTTGTTGGAATTATTGTCGATTTTTGGGATTCAGGCCTGCGGCCGAGCCCTCCTGCTTGCGTTCGCCCACACGCGCAGCGCGGCCCATCGTGCCAAGCCAGTTGGCGCTGCACCGAAAGGCCAGGTTGTTACGTGGGCTTACAGCACGCCGAGCCTCGTAGCGGCCGGTACGCCCCTGGGCAACATCAGGGACGAGGCCGACGTGGCAAGGAGAAAAGACAAAAAAAAACAGGGCCCGGCAATGCCGGGCCCTGCTTGTTGAGACTGTACTACCAGAAGGATTAGTTCTGGACGTTCAGCTCGGTACGACGGTTCTTGGCGCGGCCTTCCGGGTTATCCGAACCATCCGGGTTGGCGTTCGGCGCAATCGGGCGGCTCTCGCCGTAACCGATCGGACCGACCAGACGCGAAGCGTCGACGCCGTTCTGGGTCAGATAGTTGTACACCGAGGTAGCACGACGCTCGGACAGCTTCTGGTTGTAAGCGTCGGTACCCTTGGAATCGGTGTGACCGGCCACTTCAACGCGCAGATCCGGGTAACGCTTCAGGATTTCCGAAGCCTCGCTCAGGATCGCAACCGCGTCCGGACGCAGGTTCGACTTATCGAAGTCGAAGTTCACGCCCTTCAGATCGATCGACACCGGGACCGGGCAACCGTCCGGACCGATGGTCTGACCCGGCTGCGAGTTCGGGCACTTGTCGTCGCAGTTGTTGACGCCGTCACCGTCGTCATCCAGATCGGCGCAGCTCGGGGCAACCGGAGCCGGAGCCGGCACGGCAGCAACCGGAGCCGGACCCAGCGGGATCACGACACCGACCGAAGCCAGCACGTCGCCGAACCAGTCTTCGCTCGGAGCAGCAACGCTCTTGTCGTCGAAGTCAGCACGGTAGGCCACTTCGGCACGCACGGCGACGCGCTTTTCGAAGGTGGTCTGCAGACCGACGCCGAGCTTGGCGGCGAAGTTGCCGTCCTTGCGCTCACGCGGACCGTTGTTGTCCAGTGCTGCGAACTCTTCTTCCGACTTCTGGTAACCCAGACCCATCAGCAGGTACGGGTTCCAGCCGCGGCCTTCCTGGATGAAGTGGCGACGCAGATCGACAGACGCGCCGTACTGACTCCAGTTCAGATCCTGGTTGGCATCGAAGTTCGGGTTCTGGTAGTTCAGCTCGCCGTCCAGCGACCAGTTGGGGCTGATGAACTTACCAAGGCCCAGGGTAACGAACGGAGCGTCGTTGGTCAGACGGTCGCTATCCTGGAAGTTGAAGCCGGCCGAACCGGTCAGGTACCAGCGGTCGTCAAAATCCTGCGCCGATGCAGCCTGGGCGAAAGCCAGACCGCCCAGCAGCGCGGCAGTAAGGATCTTCTTGTTCATTGAGTACAGCTCCTATTTCGGGGGTATGAAACCGGTAGAGGCATGGGCCAGCACTACTGCGTCGTTTTCAGACTGCCGATTCAGCACGCCACCGCCGCGAACATTATGCTCAGGCGAGTGAAGGTGATGTTAACAGTCCCGTAACATGTGAAGACGACCGCCAGACCTCTACCGGGTCCAGCTGGTGGCACCCTATACAGGTTGATGAAATTCCGCAAGACCCAGATGCGACAAGGGTTTTGCCCAATTCAGGCGGCGTCCCGACACATTTTTCACGGAAGGGTTCAAATGCCCGGCACGGCTGGATTCAGCGCAGAAACAGCGGCGCCGTGATCCGTATGATGAGGGTGATTCTCCCTTCAGGAGCCGCCATGAAAGCCGTGGGATTGACGCAGTATCTGCCGATTGAAGACCCCGCCAGCCTGCAGGACCTGGATATTGCGCCGCCGGGCGCACCGCAGGGACGCGATCTGCTGGTGCGCGTACACGCCGTTTCAGTGAATCCCGTCGATGCGAAACAGCGCGCGCCGCGTGCGCAACACGAGCACCCTGCGCGGATGCTCGGCTATGACGCTGCAGGCGTTGTTGAAGCGGTCGGCGAGGAGGTGAGCGCCTTCGCGCCCGGCGACGAGGTGTATTACGCAGGCGATGTCACACGCCCGGGCTGCAATGCGCAGTATCAGTGGATCGACGAACGTCTGGTCGGGCGCAAGCCGACCACGCTGGATTTCGCCGAAGCGGCGGCGCTGCCACTGACCACCTTGACGGCGTGGGAGCTGCTGTTCCAGCGCATGCCACTGCAGCTTGATGATTGCCGTCATCGCGGCCAGCATCTGTTGATCATCGGCGGGGCCGGCGGCGTCGGCTCCATCGCGATCCAGCTCGCGCGGCATGCGGGCTTCACGGTGATCGCCACGGCATCGCGCGAGGAGAGCCGCGCGTGGTGCATACAGATGGGTGCCGACCACGTGATCGATCATCGCCAGCCGCTGGCGCCGCAGTTGCAGGCACTGGGGATTGCGCAGGTGCAGGTGGCCTTGAACCTGGCCGACACCGACCATTACTGGGAACCGCTGGGTGAGCTGCTGTCTCCGCAGGGGCATGTCGGGCTGATCGTCGAACCGCGCGGCGCGCTGCGCATCGGCGATCCTTATAAAGCCAAGTGCATCGGTATCCACTGGGAATTCATGTTCGCCCGCGCGCGCTTCCAGACCGCGGACATGATCGAGCAGCATTGCATTCTCAACCGGGCGGCCAGCCTCATTGATGCCGGTGAACTGCGCACGACCGCACACACGCATCTGGGCACGATCAACGCTGCGAACCTGCGCGAAGCACACCGCCGGCTGGAAGGGGGCGGCGTGATCGGCAAGCTGGTGCTGTCCGGCTGGGCGTAAACCGCGCGCCGGTGTGTCATCGCACTTTCGTGCGCATCTGTATCTGTCGGCGGTACGTCGTGCCGCCTACAGTCAGTGGCCCTTCCGGTGAATCCGCCATGCCCACCTCCCTGCCCCTGCGGCTGCTGCAACTCCTGCTTGGTCTGTTCCTGTACGGCTTCGGCGCGGCGGTGATGATCCGCGCGGCGATCGGCGTAGCGCCCTGGGATGTGCTGTCACAGGGCATCGCGCTGCAGACGCCGCTGTCCTTTGGCGTGGCCACCAACGTGATCGGCGCGCTGGTGCTGCTGCTGTGGTGGCCGATCCGGCAGAAGCCCGGCCTGGGCACCGTGCTCAACGTGCTGCTGATCGGCCCCAGCGCGCAGTTCGGGCTGTGGCTATTGCCGGAGGTGCATGGCCTGGCCTGGCAGATCCCGATGTTCGTCTGCGGCCTGCTGCTGGTCGCGCTGGCCACCGGCCTGTACATCGGCGCGCGCTTCGGCCCCGGCCCCCGCGATGGCCTGATGACCGGCCTGCACGCCCGCACCGGCTGGCCGATCTGGATCGTGCGCAGCGGCATCGAAGGCACCGTGCTGCTGATCGGTTGGTGGCTGGGCGGCAACGTCGGCGTGGGCACTCTCGCCTTCGCGTTGCTGATCGGCCCGCTGTGCGGTGTCACCTTGCCGCTGTTCGGCATCCGCAAGCCGGTCCCGGTCGCCGCCGCGCCCTAACAGGGCCGATACCGACTGGTGGTCGGGCGCCGGTCGCGACGCATCCCCTTGCTCTTCGGGGGCATTCGCGGCACCCTGCGGGCTTCCGTACGCAAGCGTATCCACATGTCGCCAGCCGCCGAATCCGCCGCCTATCCGCACCTGTTCACCCCGCTGGACCTGGGGTTCACCCAGCTGCGCAACCGGGTCCTGATGGGGTCCATGCACACCGGCCTGGAAGACCGTGCGCGCGATTTCCCACGCCTGGCGGCCTATTTCGCCGAGCGGGCGGCCGGCGGCGTCGGGCTGATCGTCACCGGCGGCTTCGCGCCCAACGTGGTCGGCTGGCTCAAGCCATTCGGCGGCAAGCTGTCCTGGCCGTGGGAGGTGCGCCCGCATCGCCAGGTCACCCGCGCCGTGCACGACAACGGCAGCAAGATCTGCCTGCAGCTGCTGCATGCCGGCCGCTACGCCTACCACCCGCTCTCGGTAGCGCCCTCCAAGCTGAAGGCGCCGATCAACCCGTTCACGCCGCGGGCGCTGTCGGCGCGCGGCGTGGAGCGCCACATCGCCGATTACGCACGCAGCGCGCGGCTGGCCCGCGAGGCCGGCTACGACGGCGTGGAGGTGATGGGCTCGGAAGGCTATCTGATCAATGAGTTCATCGCCCCGCGCACCAACCAGCGCACCGATCGCTGGGGGGGCGATGCGGTACAGCGCATGCGTTTCGCAGTGGAGATCGTGCGCCGCATCCGCGAGGCCTGTGGGCCGGACTTCATCATCATCTACCGGCTCTCGCTGGTGGACCTGGTGCCCGACGGCAGCAACTGGGCCGAGATCGTGCAGCAGGCGCAGGCCATCGAGGCGGCGGGCGCGACGCTGATCAACTCCGGCATCGGCTGGCACGAGGCACGCATCCCGACCATCGCCACCTCGGTGCCGCGCGGCGCCTTCGCGGCAGTTACCGCCAAGCTCAAGCCGCACGTGCGCGTGCCGGTGATCGCCACCAATCGCATCAACATGCCGGATGTGGCCGAGCGCATCCTCGCCGCTGGCGGTGCCGACATGGTCTCGCTGGCGCGGCCGTTGCTGGCCGACCCGCAGTGGGCCAACAAGTCGCGTGCCGGCCGCCCAGAGGCGATCAACACCTGCATCGCGTGCAACCAGGCCTGCCTGGACCACGTATTCGAGAACAAGACCGCCAGCTGCCTGGTGAACCCGCGTGCCGTGCACGAGACCGAGCTCGTCTACCGCCCCACCACCGCCCCGCGACGCATCGCCGTGGTCGGTGCCGGCCCGGCGGGGCTGGCCTGCGCGACGGTCGCTGCCCAGCGCGGCCACGCGGTGACGCTGTTCGATGCCGGCAGCGAGATCGGCGGCCAGTTCAACGTCGCCAAACGCATTCCGGGCAAAGAAGAATTCCACGAGACGCTGCGCTATTTCCGCCACAAACTGGACGAAACCGGTGTGGAGGTAAAGCTGGACACCGTTGCCGACGTCGCCGCGCTGCGCGGTTTCGACGCGGTGGTGATCGCCACCGGCATCACCCCGCGGCGGGTCGATTTCCCCGGTGCCGACCATCCCAAGGTGGTCACCTATCTGGACGTGCTGCTTGGCAAGGTCCAGGTGGGCGAGCAGGTCGCGATCATCGGCGCCGGCGGCATCGGCTTCGACGTGGGTGAGTTCCTGGTCCACGAGGGGCCCTCCTCCGCACTGGACCCGGCGCGCTGGATGGCCGAGTGGGGCGTGGACCCCAGCTTCGAGGGCCGTGGCGCGCTCGCCAGGCCCGCGCCGGAGGCGCCGGCACGCAAGGTCTGGCTGCTGCAGCGCAGTCCGGGCAAACCTGGCGCCCGGCTGGGCAGGACCACCGGCTGGATCCACCGTGCCACGCTCAAAGCCAAGGGCGTGAGCATGCTGGGCGGCGTTGAGTACCTGGGGGTGGATGACAGCGGCCTGCGCATCCGCGTTGACGGCGAGGAACAGCTGCTTCCCGTGAGCCATGTAGTGGTCTGCGCCGGGCAGGAACCGCGCCGTGATCTGCACGCGGCACTGCAGGCCGCCGGCATCAACGCACAGCTGATCGGCGGTGCGGATGTGGCCGCCGAACTCGACGCCAAGCGCGCGATCGATCAGGGCAGCCGGCTCGCCGCCGCACTCTGATCCGGGTCGAAACCGACCTGAATACGGGGCTGAACCGCCGATTCAGCCCCATCTCCGAACCTGAATGTCAAGCTTCCGGGTTCAGGATGTATTGGGAAATCCCCCCCTATCGTGCGCCAACTTTCCCGCTCACCACCCAGTTCGAGTGAGCGCGCGGACCCCACGTCTTTTCGGGTTCGCCCCCGGGCGGCCCCGATGGCCGCCTCCCCATGACGCCAAGTCGTACCCACGCCCCGTCCGCACGATCGGATGGAACAGCCAGGTGCGGCCCACACGGAGCAAGGAGATTTATGAAACTGGCCTGGATTCTCTGGCTGTCACAGTTGTTGCCGCAGCCTGCCGCCGATTCGTTGTGCCTGAGCACGACCGTCTACCTCGAAGCGCGTGACCAGACCCTGCGCGGCCAGCAAGCCGTCGCGGAAGTGGCGCTGCGCCGCCTGGACAGCGGCCTGTGGGGCGACTCGATGTGCCAGGTGGTGACCGCGCGCAAGCAGTTCGCCCCGACCATCGTCGCGCCCGGCACCCAGCTTGGCAACGCCGATGCCTGGCAGGAAGCGATGACGGTGGCCTTCGATGCCGAGCGCAACTGGGCCCTGCCGGCCGGTGAGCGCAAGGAGATCGTGCCTGGCGCGAGCCACTTCGCCGCCCTGTCGATCGCCAACCCGAGCTGGCGCAATGCCTACCAGGTGGCCACGATCGGCGATCACACCTTTTACCGCGTGCAGAAACTCAAGCCACGCGCGTCGTAACGATCTGTTACGGCCATACCGTTGAGGATGAAGGGCCGGCTCTGGAATAGTGGGCGGCTCACCTTCCACCCATCCGCAACGGAGTTCCCATGAAGCTGTACAGCAAGCCCGGAGCCTGCTCCACCGCCGACCACATCGCCCTGCAGTGGACCGGCCAGCCGTTCGAGGTGGAACTGCTCGACAAGGACACGCTGAAGGCCCCCGCCTTTCTGGCCATCAATCCGGCCGGCTCCGTTCCCGCCGTCGTCGATGGTGATTTCGTGCTGACCCAGAACGCGGCCATCCTGGGCTACATTGCCGATACCTACCCGCAGGCCGGCCTGACCGGTGACGGCAGCCCGAAGCAGCGCGCCGAAGCCACCCGTTGGCTGTCCTTCGTCAACTCGGACCTGCACCCGGCCTTCAAGCCGCTGTTCGGGCCCGGCAACTTCATCGAAGACGACACTCAGTTCGACGCGCTCCGTGCCACCGCCCGCAAGCGCCTGCGCGGCCTGTTCGAGCGCGCAGATGCACAGTTGGCCGACCGCCCCTGGCTGGCCGGGTTCCGCAGCTTCGCCGACCCGTACTTCTACATCACCCTGCGCTGGGCCGCGGGCGCGAAGATCGACCTGAGCGGCCTGGACAACATCGCTGCCTTCAAGCAGCGGATGGACGCAGATGCCGGCGTGCAGGCGGTACTGAAGGCCGAAGGGCTGAGCTGACCGGTGCGGCTGACGTAGACGGATAAGAAGAAGCCCGGCAGTGCCGGGCTTTTTCGTTTCCAGCGCGCGCGAGGTGATCAGCCAACGACCTCGACCACATTGCCCTCGGCATCGCGCAGTTCGCTAGGCTCCACGACCACCTGCAGCGCCGGCCAGCCCGGGATCGCATAGGTGCCACGGCAGGGCATGACCGTGGCGACCAGGGCCTGCACCGTGGCCGGTGCCAACTGGCAGTGCAGCGCATCGGCCTGGACCACCAGGGCATTGACCGCCGCTGGCGACAGCGTGATCTGCCGGTCGTTGCTGACCAGCGTCAACGGCTGGCCGAACAGCAACCGCGCCGGCAGCAGCGCGAGCAGCGATTCCACCTGGCGCGCGCCCAGCGTCAGGGTCAACTGCTGCCCAGCGCCCTCGCCCTGCACTGCCCAAGCTAGCTTTTCCAGGAACAGGTAGGCCGTCTGCGAGCCTTCGCGTGCCGCGCCCTCTGCCACCGCGGCAGCGAGCGCGGGGTCGTCAAGCAACGAGCCACGCGCGATATCGGTGATCCACAGCGGCATCTTCGGCAGCAGCGCCTCAAGCACGCCGGTGGTCGACCAGCGCTTCACCGCATCCATCTCGTCATCGGTCAGCCCGATCACCTGCAGGAACTCCAGCGAACCGTTGGGCGTCTCGCGCGGTGGCAGCTGCGGGTCGCGCATGAAGGCAATGTGCCGCAGCAGCGTATCGGTGTCGGCCGCGATCGGTCCGCCGGCATTGAGGTAGTGGCCCTGCTGGAACACCTTGCCGTTGGCGAACACATAGCGCGCCAGGTTCTGCAGGAAGTTCATCGCCCACGGCGGTGGCTCGCTACCCGCCGCGGCGGCAACGCGGAAGCTCAACTCGAAGCCGTAGCCGCTGGTGGCCGGATCATTGCTCTCTTTTTCATACAGCTCGGAGAAGCCATAGCTGACGAAATGCCAGTGCGGTAGTGGGGCATCGTTCCAGTACGCGCTGATGCCATCCAACGGATCGTCACCACCCAGCAGCGACCGCAACACCGGGCCGTAATGCTGCGGCGCCTGCGTGGGATACACCGCCTTCAACGCGGCATCGATGGCATCCCACCCAGGGGCGCCGTCGTCCTCGATCTCATCCACCATCGCTATTCTCCCGCACACGAAACGGCACGCATTCTAAACAGCGTGCTGTTTGGCTGGCGTCGCCGTATCGCCTCAGGCGATCACGGTCCCGGTCTGCAGCAGCGCGTGCGTTTCTTCCAGCCAGCGGTTGGCCAATGCCGGGCTTTTCGCCTTGCTGATCGCGGCCGCCATGTCCGGCCACAGCTTTTCCAGGCCGCCAGCATCGGTGCAGCGCTCGACTTTCAACTGCATGAAATACCCCTTCAGACCGAGGTGCCTGCGCACCGATTCGCTCATCCAGTCATACAGCCGCTTGTACAGCTCCGCATCCTGCTCGCGACCGGCGGTCAGTGCCGCGGGGACGACCGGTGCGGCACTGCCGCCGATGATCTCGATCAGGCCCATCGCCGAGAGCTGCGCCAGCGCATCGTCCGGTGCACGCAGGCCTGGCAACAACGCGGTCAACGCGGTGTCATCGCGCTGACCATCGACCATCAGCAGCATGGACCGCAGCGCCGGCGGCAGGCGCCGTGCACGATCCTCGATTTCCTGACGGCCAGCGGCCGTCTTGGCGTGGATGTACGCCATGTGCTCCCCCCCTTCACGTGGTGCATCACCGCGCGTGGCACCGGCCGTTCGCCGCTACGTGCGCGCCCCCTTGCAACGATCACCTGCGCAGCTTACCCGACCCTCCGCATCGGCTGTAATGCGCTGCAGCACGAGCTGGCCGGCGCGGCGGGCATGAAAAGGCCCGCCTCTCCGACGAGGGCGGGTCCGGGATGCGCAGGCGGTTACTGGCGCCCTAGGTGCCCAGCGCGCGGCGGATCTCGTCCAAGGCCGCTGGGTCATCCAGGGTCGACAGATCCCCCGGATCACGCTCCTCGGCCAGCGCCTGCAGCGAGCGCCGCAGCAGCTTGCCCGAGCGGGTCTTGGGCAGCGCGTTGACGATATGGATGTGCGCTGGCCGCGCGACCGCGCCCAGGGAATTGGTCACCCGCTGCATCATCTCGGCCGCCACGGCATTGCCATCGTCCTGCAGGGCCTGCTTGAGGGTGACGAACACCAGCGGCACCTGGCCCTTGAGCTCATCCTTGACCCCGATCACGGCGGCCTCGGCCACCAGCGGATGGCCGGCGATGCATTCTTCGATCTCGCGCGTGCCCAGGCGGTGCCCGGCCACGTTGATGACATCGTCGGTGCGGCCCAGGATGAAGGTGTAGCCGTCTTCGTCTTGGATCGCCCAGTCCAGCGAGCTGTAGAGCAGCTCCGTGAAGTGGCTGAAGTAGCTCTGGATGAAACGCGCATCATCCTTCCAGACGGTGGTCATGCAGCCCGGCGGCAGCGGCGGGATCATCACCAGCACGCCCTTCTGCCCCGGCGCGACGTTCTCGCCGGTGTTCTCGTCGATGACCTTCATCCGGTAACCGAGGTTCGGGAAACCGGGCGAGCCGAAGCGCACCGGCTTCATGTCCACCCCCGGCAGCAGCGTCAGCGCCGGCCAGCCGGTTTCGGTCTGCCAGTAGTTGTCGATGATCGGCTTGCCGAGCGCGTCGTTGATCCAGTGCGCGGTCGGTTCGTCGAGCGGCTCGCCCGCCAGAAACACATACTTCAGCGACGCCAGATCGTGGCGGCGGATGAAGTCCGCATCGTGCTTCTTGAGCACGCGGATCGCGGTCGGCGAGGAGAACAGCGTGCGCACGCCGTACTGTTCGCACAGGGCCCACCAGATGCCCGGATCGGGATTGGTCGGCAGCCCTTCGTACAGCAGCGAGGTGCAGCCGCCGATCAGTGGGCCGTAGACGTTGTAGGAATGCCCGACCGCCCAGCCGACATCGGAGGTGGAGAACATCACCTGGCCGGGTTTGCAGTCGAACACTGTCTCCATCGACTGCGCCATCGCCACGGCGTAGCCGCCGACATCGCGCTGCACGCCCTTGGGCTTGCCGGTGGTGCCGGAGGTGTAGAGCAGATAGCTCGGTTCGCTGGATTCCAGCCACACCACCGGCACATCCTGGTCGCCCACTTCGGCACGCAGGGTGGCGTAATCGACGTCGCGGCCGGGCACCTTCGGCTCGGCCGGGTCCAGACCGCGCGAGACGATCAGCACGTGCGGTGGCGGCGAAGCGGCTTCGGCGCAGGCGGCATCGACCATCGCCTTGTAGGGAATCACTTTGCCACCGCGCTTGCCAGCATCGGCAGCAATCAGCAGCTTGGGTTCGGCGTCATCGATGCGCAGCGCCAGGTTGTGCGCGGCGAAGCCACCGAACACCACCGAGTGGATCGCCCCGATGCGCGCGCAGGCCAGCATCGCGAACACGGCTTCGGCCATGTTCGGCATGTAGATCACCACGCGGTCGCCACGCTGTACGTCCAACCGTTGCAGCACGGCGGCGAAAGCATTCACTTCGCGGTGCAGCTCGCGGTAGGTGATCTCGCGGGTGACGCCGGTTTCGCTGGAGATGGCAACCAGCGCGAGCTGGTCGGGGCGATCAACCAGATGACGGTCCACCGCGTTGTAGCAGAGGTTGGTTTCCCCGCCGACGAACCAGCGCCGGAACGGCGGGTTGCTGTAGTCGAGGATCTGCTGCGGCGGGGTATGCCAATAGATGCGATGGGCTTCTTCGCCCCAGAACGCCTCGGGTTCATCGACCGAACGTCGATAGACATCTTCGTAACGCATGACAGCCCTCCCAGACAAAGTCATGGGATCGAGCATAGTCCGATGGTAAGGCGCGGGCCGTCCGACCTTGGTCGTAGGGAGACCCAAAAAAAACGCCGGGCAATGCCCGGCGTTTCTTCCATCAGGCACCGACCAGCGGCCGGCACCTGTCGTGGCGTGCGATCAGCCCAGCAGGTGGGCGACGCCGGAGCGCTCTTCTTCCAGCTCGGCCAGGGTCTTGTCGATGTACTTCTGGCTGAAGTCGTCGACCGGCAGATCCTTGACCAGGGTGTACTCGCCGTTCTCGGTGGTGACCGCGAAGCCGAAGATCACGCCTTCCGGAATGCCGTAGGAGCCATCGGACGGCACACCCATGGTGACCCACTTGCCGTTGCTGCCCAGCACCCAGTCACGGATGTGGTCGACAGCGGCGTTGGCAGCCGAGGCCGCCGAGGACGAGCCGCGGGCTTCGATGATCGCCGCGCCGCGCTTGCCCACGGTCGGGATGAAGGTGGAGGCGTTCCATTCCTGGTCGTTGATCGCCTCGGCGATGGAGGCACCATCGGCGGTGGCGAAACGGTAATCCGGGTACATGGTCGGGCTGTGGTTGCCCCACACGATCAGCTTCTCCATGCCACCGACCGGCTTGCCGAGCTTGGTCGACAGCTGGCTCAGCGCACGGTTGTGGTCCAGGCGCAGCATGGCGGTGAAGTTGCGCGGGTTCAGATCCGGGGCCGACTTCATGGCGATGTAGGCGTTGGTGTTGGCCGGGTTGCCGACCACCAGCACCTTGACGTCACGCTTGGCGACCTTGTTCAGCGCCGCGCCCTGGGCGGTGAAGATCTTCGCGTTTTCCAGCAGCAGATCCTTGCGCTCCATGCCCGGGCCGCGCGGACGCGCGCCGACCAGCAGGGCGATATCGGCATCCTTGAAGGCCACTTCGGCGTCATCGGTACCGACCATGCCGGCCAACAGCGGGAAGGCGCAGTCTTCCAGTTCCATCATCACGCCGCGCAGGGCGGCCTGGGCCTTGTCGACCGGCAGCTCGAGCAGCTGCAGGATGACCGGCTGGTCCTTGCCCAGCATGTCGCCGGAGGCGATGCGGAACAGCAGGGCGTAGCCGATCTGGCCGGCGGCGCCGGTCACGGCAACACGAACAGGTGCTTTCATGGGGATTTCCTCTGCTAAGAATCGTAAAAACGGCCCCCTTCACAGGGGGCCGTCGGGATCGGATCAGGCGCTGGGGATCAGCTTGTTCCACTCCGCCACGCGCTCGGCCTGGGCGGCCAGCACGGCGTCGGTGTCGCCTTCCAGGGTGATCGAATGGATCACGTCGCCCTGCTTGACCGAGTCCACGATGGCCTGGCCGTCGAGCACCTGGCCGAACACGGTGTGCTTGCCGTCCAGCCAATCGGTCTTGATGTGGGTGATGAAGAACTGGCTGCCGTTCGTGTTCGGGCCGGCATTGGCCATCGACAGCGAACCGACCTGGTGCTTCACGCCGTTCTTTTCATCTTCGAACTTGTAACCCGGGCCGCCGGTGCCCTGGCCCTTGGGGCAGCCGCCCTGGATCATGAAGTCCGGGATCACGCGGTGGAAGACCAGGCCGTCATAGAAACCGTGCTTGACCAGGTTGACGAAATTGGCGACCGTCAGCGGGGCCTTGTCGGCGAACAGCTCGACCTTGATCGGGCCCTGGGTGGTGTCGAAAGTGGCGATGAGGGACATGCAAATCCTTGGGGTACGGGGGTTTGTCGTTAGCCCCATAGGATACACCTCGCGTCATCGCATTCGCGCTGCCGCCCCACGGTTCGCTGCGCAAACCGCGGGCCCCGTTTACCATCGTCCATACCCCCGCCGCTTCGCGGCCGCCCCCTGACTCAGGGGGCTTTCCTCCGGGTCTGCCAACGGCCGCCCGCCATGGCAAGGCTGCCACGGGATCCGACATGGCAGGTCCGGCCCGCGAAGAGCGTTACCTGAATGGGGATGCGGGGCACCCTGAAACGCACTTTTCGCGATTGGTCATCTTGGCCGTATAATGTTGGACTTCTTTTTCCAAATCCGGCGCCGACTGGCCCCCTTTCGCATGTCTATCGAAAATCTTCGCAACATCGCCATCGTCGCCCACGTCGACCACGGTAAAACCACCCTCGTCGACCAGCTGCTCAAGCAGTCCGGCACCCTCTCCGAGCGCACCGTGCTCGCCGAGCGCGTGATGGACAGCAATGATCAGGAAAAGGAACGCGGCATCACCATCCTGGCCAAGAACACGGCCATTACCTGGGAAGACAAGAAGACCGGTATCAAGAACCGGATCAACATCGTCGACACCCCGGGACACGCCGATTTCGGTGGCGAAGTGGAGCGCGTGCTGTCGATGGTCGACACTGTGCTGATCCTCGTCGACGCGATGGACGGCCCGATGCCGCAGACCCGCTTCGTGACCCAGAAGGCCTTCGCGATGGGCTTCAAGCCGATCGTCGTGGTCAACAAGGTCGACCGTCCGGGCTCGCGTCCGGATTGGGTGATCGACCAGGTCTTCGACCTGTTCGACAAGCTCGGCGCCACCAATGAGCAGCTCGACTTCCCGATCGTCTACGCCTCGGCCCTGAACGGCTACGCTGGCCTGGAAGACACCGTGCGCGACGGCGACATGACCCCGCTTTACGAAGCGATCATGCAGCACGCGCCGAAGCCGGAAGTGGACCCGGACGGCCCGTTCCAGATGCGCATCAGCCAGCTGGACTACAACAACTTCGTGGGCGTGATCGGCATCGGCCGCGTGCAGCGCGGCACCCTGAAGAAGAACATGCAGGTCGCGGTCATCGATCGTGAAGGCAAGAAGCGCAACGGCAAGGTCGCGCAGGTGCTGGGCTTCCTGGGCCTGGAGCGCATCGAGCAGGACACCGCCGAGGCCGGCGACATCATCGCCATCTCCGGTATTCCGGAACTGACCATCTCCGACACCCTGTGCCACCCGGATACCCCGGAAGCACTGCCGGCGCTGACCGTCGATGAACCGACGATCTCGATGACCTTCCAGGTCAACAACTCGCCGTTCGCCGGCAACAAGGACCTGTCCGGTGGCAAGTTCCTGACCAGCCGCCAGATCAAGGACCGTCTGGACCGCGAGCAGGTCCACAACGTGGCCCTGAAAGTGGAACAGCTGGAAGACGCCGACAAGTTCCTGGTCTCCGGCCGTGGCGAACTGCACCTGTCGGTGCTGATCGAAAACATGCGTCGTGAAGGCTACGAGCTGGCCGTGTCGCGCCCGGAAGTGATCATCAAGCAGATCGACGGCCAGGCCATGGAGCCGATCGAACAGTTGGTGGTGGACATCGAAGAACAGCATCAGGGCGGCGTCATGGAAAAGCTGGGCACCCGCAAGGGCCAGCTGAAGAACATGGAGCCGGATGGCAAGGGCCGTGTGCGCCTGGAATACCAGATCCCGGCCCGTGGCCTGATCGGTTTCCAGAACGAGTTCAAGACCCTGACCCAGGGTTCTGGCCTGCTGTTCCACGTGTTCGACCATTACGGCCCGAAGGAACAGGGCGCGATTGCCAAGCGCCAGAACGGCGTGATGATCGCCAATGCTCCGGGTGCCACCCCGGCTTACTCCCTGGGCCCGCTGCAGGAACGCGGCAAGCTGTTCGCTGCTGAAGGCGACAACGTGTATGAAGGCCAGCTGGTCGGCATCCACTCCAAGGACAACGATCTGACCGTCAACGCGATCAAGACCAAGCCGCTGACCAACATGCGCGCCTCGGGCAAGGACGATGCGATCCAGCTGACCCCGGCGATCAAGTACTCGCTGGAGCAGGCCCTGGACTTCATCGAAGACGACGAGCTGGTCGAGATCACCCCGAAGGAAATCCGCCTTCGCAAGAAGGGCCTGACCGAAAGCGACCGCAAGAAGGCTTCGCGCGGCGGCTGATCGGACCCATTGTCGTGATCGACAAGCCCTACAACCCGGATCCTCACAAGCATCCGGGGCTTCACCTGATCGCCTTGCTGGAAGCCAGCAAGGCGGTTCTGGCGCTGTTGGCTGCGACCGGGCTGGAAATGCTCGGCCCGCAGCCCCTGCGCGATGCGGTCAATGCCCTGATCCGCCGGTTCAGCCTGGACCCGGATCACGGCACCCTGCCCTCGCTGCTCAACATGATCAGCCCCGATGCGGTGCATCTGGCGGCTGCTGCGATGGTCGCCTACGGCGTCCTGCACCTGTTCGAGGCCTGGGGCCTCTGGCGCGCCAAAGCCTGGGCCTCCTGGCTGGGCTGTGTCACTGCCGGCATCTACCTGCCGTTCGATATCTACGCCATCCTCCGCCATCCGGGCTGGGCCTCGTGGTCGGTGCTGGTGATCAATCTGATCGTGGTCGGCGTGCTCGCCCGCGATATCCGCAAACGCCATGGCAAAGCCGCCGACGCGGCTTGAGTTGCCAAGCGCCGCCCGTGCTGGTTAGCCTGTCGGCCGGTTCGGGGGAACAGGCATGCGCCTGACACTGACATCACTGATGCTCATCGCACTGGCCGGCTGCAGCCCGGGCGCGGCGCCCCTGCATGCCCGCGAGTCGCCCACACCTGCGCCCTCCCCGGTCGCCGCGGTTCCGTTTGCCTACGCCGAAGCCGACATCGCTGATCTGCAGTCGCGGATGGCCAGCGGCGAGCTGGACAGCGTCACCTTGACCCGCGCCTACCTGGACCGCATCGCCCGCCTCGACCGGGCCGGCCCGCGCCTGCGTGCGGTGATCGAGCTCAATCCCGATGCGCTGCGCGAAGCCGCTCAGCTGGACGCCGAGCGCCGCCAAGGGCAGCTGCGCGGCCCGCTGCATGGCATCCCGCTGCTGCTCAAGGACAACATCGGCGCCAGCCCGATGAGCACCACGGCCGGCTCGCTCGCGCTGGAGGGGTTCCGCCCGGACGATGCCTTCCTGGTCCAGCGCCTGCGCGCGGCCGGTGCGCTGATCCTGGGCAAGACCAACCTCAGCGAGTGGGCCAACTTCCGCTCCAGCCAATCGATCTCCGGGTGGAGCGCCCGGGGTGGCCAGACCCGCAATCCCTACCGGCTCAGCCACACCCCGTGCGGCTCCAGCAGCGGCAGCGCGGTGGCGGTCTCGGCCAACCTGGCGGTGGCCGCGATCGGCACCGAAACCGATGGCAGCATCGTCTGCCCGGCGGCGGTCAACGGCGTGGTCGGATTGAAGCCGACCGTGGGACTGGTCAGCCGCGAAGGCATTCTCCCGATCTCCTTCAGCCAGGACACCGCCGGCCCGATGACGCGCAGCGTGGCCGATGCCGCCGCCCTGCTGACCGCCATGGCCGGCCGTGACGAGGCCGACCCGGCCACCGCGACCATGCCCGGGCGCGCGGTCTACGACTACACCTCACGCTTGAACGCCGATGGCCTGCGTGGTGCGCGGATCGGTGTGCTGCATGGCGACCTGATGCAGAAGCCGGGCATCGCCCCCGCCCTGCAGCATGCCGTGGCCGTGCTGCGCGATGCCGGCGCCACCGTGGTGCCGGTGCAGCTGCCCACCCAGGGCCAGTGGCAGGACGCCGAACGCATCGTGCTGATGCACGAGTTCAAGGCCGGCCTGCAGCGCTACTTCACGACCTACCGGGCGCCGGTGCGTTCACTGGACGACGTCATTGTCTGGAACCGGCAGCACGCGGGCAAGGAGCTGGCGCTGTTCGATCAGGACCTGATGGACACGGCCGCCACGATGGGCGGCCTGGGAAGCCCGGAGTACATCCGCGCGCGCAGTGACGCGCGCCGCTTGGCCGGCCCCGAAGGCATCGATGCGGTGCTGCGCGAGCAGAACCTGGATGCGCTGGTGGCGCCCACCACCGGGGTGGCCTGGCCGATCCGGCCCGGTCGCGGCGATGACTTCCCGGGTGAGAGTTACAGCGCCGCTGCGGTGGCCGGCTACCCGAGCCTGACCGTGCCGATGGCGCACGTGAACGGGCTGCCGCTGGGGCTGCTGTTCATGGGTACCGCCTGGAGCGAGCCGCGGTTGATCGAGCTGGGCTACGCCTATGAGCAGCGCACCCGCGCGCGTCGGCCGCCACGGTTCCAGACCGAGACCCTGCTGACGAACAGCGGCCCGCAGTAGTGTCGGCCGCTGGCCGGCAACCACGTCATCCCCGGCCAGGCCTCCCTGCGTTTGCCGGCCAGCGGCCGGCACTACCGGGATGCGTCACCCGGGTTCGGCGCGATCGCCGGCTCACCATCTTCGGCACCAGGCGAACGCACGTCCTCGGCTGGCTGCGAACGCGCGCGGCGCGTCGGCGCAGCTTCCTGATTGAGCTCGGCGCGGGTGCGCGGCAACGACTGAGGATGTTCGCGCGCGAGGAAATCGAGCATGCGTTCGCGCACGATGCAGCGCAGATCGAAGGCATCGCCGGAGTTGCGGGCGCTCACTAGTAGACGGACCTGCAGGGTGTGCTCGCTGGTCTCGGTCACCTGGGTCACGCAGACTTGGCCATCCCACAGCGCCTCGCCTTTGCAGATGCGCTCCAGCTCGGCGCGGATCGCCGGGATCGGCGCGGTGTAATCCAGCCACAGGAAGGCAGTGCCGAGCAGGTCGGCGCTGCGCCGGGTCCAGTTCTGGAACGGGTGTTCGATGAACCAAGTCAACGGCACTACCATGCGTCGCGCATCCCAGATGCGCACCACCACATAGCTGCTGTTGATCTCTTCCACACGGCCCCACTCGCCCTCGACGATCACCACATCGTCCAGCCGGATCGGCTGGGTCAGCGCGATCTGCAGGCCGGCGATCAGATTGCCGAAGACGGGCTTGGCCGCGATACCGGCGACCAGGCCGATGATGCCGGCCGAGGCCAGCAGCGCCGTGCCGATCTGGCGCACCATCGGGAAGGTCAGCAGGATCAGCGAGACGCCCACCAGGATGATCGCGCCCATCAGCACGCGGCTCAGCACCCGGGTCTGGGTCTGGATGCGGCGTGCCTCGAGGTTGTCGGCCACCTCCATCGGATGGTCGCGCAGGATCGCCTGCTCGCCCGCGGCCACGGCGCGTACCAGCAACCAGATGACGCAGCCGGTCACCCCGATGTGCAGCAGCCGCAGCGCCTGTTCAAGCCGGTGTTCCTGCAGCGGCGTTGCTTCGAGTGCGGGAATCAACAGCAACAGCGGCAGGGCGAACGCCAGCGGTCGGCTGATCACGCGCGCGATGCGGGCGCGGCGGTAGTCGCGGTCTTTCAGCCGACGCGTCAACGCCATCAACAACCACCAGCCACTGATCCCGATCGCCAGTGCGATCGAGATCGGCCATAGATACAGCGCTGCCTGCTGCCAGTCCAGGGTCACTGCACGCTCCTGTGTTCTTCGCAAGGAAGTCCACAGCATGCCGGTGCCGCCATGACCAGCGTGTCAGGCGAATGTAAGGTGCGTGTCGAGGACACCCGCCGGTATCAGTCGGCGTAGTGCGCCTGTTTGCGAACGATCGCCATCGCGATTTCCAGCGACTGCTCGTAGTTCAGGCGCGGATCCACCGATGAGCGGTAGGCGCGTTCCAGATCGCGCTCGGTCAGCTCGCGCGCACCGCCGGTGCATTCGGTCACATCCTCACCGGTCAACTCCAGGTGCACGCCACCCAGGCGCGTGCCGGCCGCAGCGTGCAGGTCGAAGGACATCTCGACCTCACCACGCACGTTGTCAAAACGCCGCGTCTTGTAGCCGTTGCTGGTGCTCTCGGTGTTGCCGTGCATCGCATCGCACACCCACAGCACGCGCCGCCCATCGCGCTTGACCGCGTTCAACAGCGGCGGCAGCTTCTCGGCGATCTGTGCCGCCCCCATGCGGTGGATGAAGCTCAGGCGGCCGGGCTCGTCATCGGGGTTGAGCACATCGATCAGCCGCAGCAGCTGGTCCGGCTGCACCGACGGGCCCACCTTGATCGCGATCGGGTTGCGCACGCCACGCAGATACTCCACGTGTGCGCCATCGAGAGCCGCGGTGCGCATGCCGATCCACGGGTAATGCGTGCTCAGGTTCAACCAGCCCTGCTGGCGCGGCACCTGGCGGGTCAGCGACTGCTCATAGGGCAGCAGCAGCGCTTCGTGCGAGGTATAGAAATCGATCCGGTTGAGGTTGTACACCTGCGTGCCGGACAGCGTTTCCATGAAACGCACCGCATCGCCGATCGAGGCCACCATCTTCTGGTAATCGGTGGCCAGCGGCGAGTGCCGCACCCATTCCAGGTTCCAGTATTCGGGGTGGTGCAGATCGGCGAAGCCACCATCGATCAGCGCCCGCACGAAGTTCATCGTCATCGCCGAGTGCGCATGTGCCTGCAGCATCCGGCGCGGGTCCGGCAGGCGGGCGGCCTCGGTGAACTCCGGCGCATTGATCACATCGCCCCGATAGCTGGGCAGGGTCACGCCGTCGCGGGTTTCGGTATCGGCCGAGCGCGGCTTGGCGTACTGCCCGGCGAAACGCCCGACCCGGATCACCGGCTTGCGCATGCCATGCACCATCACCAGGCTCATCTGCAGCAGCACCTTGAGCCGGTTGGAGATGGTGGTGGATTCGCAGTCGCTGAAGTTCTCCGCGCAGTCACCGCCCTGCAGCAGGAAGCGCTTGCCTTCCTGGGCATCGGCCAGCTGCTGCTTGAGCGCCAGGATCTCCCAGGAGGTGACCAGCGGCGGCAGCCGCTTGAGCTCGTGCAACGCGGCATCCAGCGCCAGCGGGTCCGGATAGGTCGGCATCTGCAGCGCCGGCTTGCCACGCCAGCTCTCCGGCGACCAGGCGTCGACAGCGGTCGCGGCGGGATCGGCTACAGGCGGGGCGGACAGGCTCATCACGGACTTCCGGGGTGTGGGGCCGGTCATGGTCGCAGAGCGCGCCCCCGGCGCAAAGGGGCGGTCACGTTCCGCGAGGCTGAACGGAGCAGAAAGCTCCCCTTTGATTGGCCAGATCGCGCATGGTCCAGCGCCCGTGGAGAGGCGCATGATTTGTTACGGAGTAACAATCGCCAGGCCGGCCCCTCCTCCCATTGCCCAGCCAAGCCAATCCTCATGAAGCCCTCCCTGCTTGCTACCGGTATTGCTGTTTCCCTGGCCCTCACCGGCCTGCCCGCCCTCGCCGCCGACCCTGCCGTCACCGATCTGGACGCAGTGACGGTCAGCGCCAAACTCGATCAGGCGCGCAATGCGCTGTCGCCGGATATCGGCAGCAGCCAGTACCAGATCACCGCCGACGACATCCAGAACCTGCCACTGGGCGCGTCCACCCCGTTGAACCAGGTGCTGCTGCAGGCGCCTGGTGTGGTCCAGGATTCCTACGGCGGCGTGCACGTGCGCGGCGACCACGCCAACCTCCAGTACCGCCTCAACGGCGTCCTGCTGCCCGAATCGATCTCCGGCTTCGGCCAGACCCTGGACGCCCGCGCGATCAAGAGCATCCGCCTGATGGACGGTGCGCTGCCGGCACAGTTCGGCGAGCGCACGGCCGCCGTGGTGGACATCACCACCCGCAGCGGCGCCGAGCTGGGCAATGGCGGCAGCGCCGGCCTGACCGCCGGCTCCTACGGCAAGGTCAACCCCAACGCCTCGTGGTGGGGCAGCCAGGGCCGCTGGAGCTGGTATCTGACCGGCAACTACGACCAGAACCAGATCGGCATGGAAAACCCGACCGCCTCGCGCCGGCCGGACCACGATGACACCCACCAGGGCAAGGCGTTCGCCGACCTGACCTACCTGGTCAACGACGACACCCGCCTGAGCCTGTTTGCCGGGTTCTCCAACAACCGCTTCCAGATCCCGGTCAACCCTGGCCAGACCCCGCAGTTCGGCTACCTGGATACGGTCACTGCGGACTCCGCCGCGCTGGACGAAACCCAGCGCGAGACCACCCGCTTCGGCATGCTGGTGCTGCAGGGCGCGCTGGGCAACACCGCCTACCAGGTCTCGGCCGGGCAGCGGTACAGCGACCTGACCTTCAACCCGGACCTGGCCGGCGACCTGATCTTCAACGGCGTCGCCTCACAGGTGGAACGCGGCAACCGCGCCAACACCGTGCAGGCCGATGTCTCCACCCCGCTCGGTGAGAACCACACCCTGCGCTACGGCCTGTACGTCAACGCCGAGCGCGCCCGCGCCGGCAGCGACACCTGGGTGTTCCCGGTCGACGCCGACGGCCGGCAGGCCAGCACCACGCCCGTGCGCATTCCGGAGGCGAGCGCCTTCAACGCCACCACCACCGCGGTCTATCTGCAGGACGAATGGCGCCTCGGCGACGACTGGACGGTGAACTACGGCCTGCGCGGCGACCGCTACAAGGCGTTCGGCGGCACCGAAGGCCAGCTCAGCCCGCGGGCGGGCGTGGTCTGGAACGCCAGCGACAGCACCACCGTGCATGCGGGCTACGCGCGCTACTTCACCCCGCCAGCCAGCGAACTGGTGGCCAGCAGCGACATCGCCCTCTACGACGGCACCACCAACCAGCAGCCGACCGGGGGCAGCACCACGCCGCTGTCCGAGCGCAGCGACTACTACGACCTCGGCGTCTCCCAGCAGGTGGGCGACCACCTCACCCTGGGCCTGGACGCTTACGATCGCAAGGTCGACCGCCTGCAGGACGAAGGCCAGTTCGGCGCTGCCTACATCTACTCCACCTTCAACTATCGCCTGGGCCACATCCACGGCGTGGAGTTCAGTGCCGACTACAGCAACGGCCCGCTCAGCGCCTACGTCAACGCCGCCTACAACAAGGCCATGGGCAAGCAGGTCATCACCGGTCAGTACAACCTCGATCCCGAGGCACTGGCCTACGTCCAGAACAACTGGATCCATCTGGACCACGACCAGAAACTGACTTCGTCGGGCGGCATCAGCTACGCCTTCGCCGGGCACAACCGCCTGGGTGCGGACTACGTCTTCGGCAGCGGCCTGCGCTCGGACGCCGATGGCGTTCCCAATGGCGGCGAACTCCCCGCCTATCTGCAGCTCAACCTCAGCGCCGGCCACGACTTCAACGCTGACAGCGGCCACCCGCTGCACGCCCAGCTGGCCCTGGTCAACGCACTGGACCGCAGCTATCAACTACGCGACGGCGGCGGCATCGGCGTGTTCGCCCCGCAATGGGGCCCCCGCCGCGGCGCCTACCTCAGCCTGCAGCAGGACTTCTGAGCTGGGCCAGGACGCCCTGTCATCCGATCAGGTGAGGAGCCTCCACACCTGATCGCAGCACCCGGCCTGGCCGCGCAACGCGTGCCAGGCCGGGCCGGGCCGGGTAACCGATGTTGGAAAGGCCTCAGTGGCGGCGACGCGCCCGGAACGCCGTCACCAGCGCCCACACCGCCAACGCCGCGAACCACACCAGGCTCCACATCGGCATCGTCAGGCCCAGGAACTGCCAATCGATATTGCCGCAGTTGCCGGTACCGGTCAGCACCGTGCGGAACACCTCGAACGGTCCCATCGTCTCACTGAGGAAACTCAGCGGCGGCCCACAGCTCGAGCCCATATCCTGCGGCAGCAACTGCACATACACATGCCGGCCGGCAATACCGATACCGGCCGCGGCCGCGATGAAGGCCAGCACCCCATACGTCTTCCGCCCGGCCGGATCCCGCGGGCCATGCAGCGCCCCGATCAGGAACAGCAGGCCCAACGCCGCGAACGCAATCCGCTGGAAAATGCACAACGGACACGGCTCCAGCCCCATCTTCAACTGCAGGAAGATCGCATACCCCAACAGTGCCGCGCAGACCAGAAACCCCAACAGGAACTGGGCGCGGAAACTCCAACGCAATGGATTCATTGCCAACACTCGTGAAAGTCCAGGCGCCAAGATTAACAGGGCCGCGGCCGCCCACACCCACGAACACCTGCCGACCATGGGCACCACCGACCGGACAGCGTGTTCCGTGCAGCCAAACGTAGCGGCCACCCGTTACGCAGCCGGCCAACGGCCGGCTCTACCCATGCGGCGCACAGCCTCCGCTTTGCCCCATGCGCACCGACCATGTGTGCCGGCGTGGGCGCGGGTGGGTTGGCGGGACCATGAGCGCCATGGATGGCGCGACATGAGCCTCCATGGACGGATTTACGGCGTGTCCCGCCAACCCATCCGCGCCCACGCCCCACCCTAACCCCGCAGCGCCATGCACTTGCCTTGGCCTTGGCTTTGGCCCTTATCAACCCGCAGAAACGGAAAAACCCGGCACAAGGCCGGGTTCTTCACCGAATAACGGGTGCAGCTCGAAGATTACTCTTCGACGGCTTCAGCCACAGCAGCCGGACGATCGACCAGCTCCACATAGGCCATCGGCGCATTGTCGCCAGCGCGGAAACCGCACTTCAGCAGACGCAGGTAGCCGCCCGGACGGTTCGCGTAACGCGGGCCCAGGGTGGTGAACAGATTGCCGACGGCTTCGTTGTCACGCAGGCGAGCGAACGCCAGACGACGGTTGGCAACCGAATCAACCTTGGCCAGGGTGATCAGCGGCTCGGCAACGCGGCGCAGTTCCTTGGCCTTCGGCAGGGTGGTCTTGATCAGCTCGTGCTTGAACAGCGACGCGGCCATGTTCTTGAACATTGCTTCGCGATGGGCGCTGGTGCGGTTGAACTTACGACCGGACTTCATATGACGCATGACGGTGATTCCTGAAATGAATGTTGGATCGGTTGGGTATCGCTGTCGCCATCCTGGCGTTGTTGCTTGGACTGCGGATGGTCCGGTGCCAGCCGTCCTGGCTGGCCGTCACCGCAGGCTATCGACCTGTCGGTGCGGGGTGTTGCCGGTGAAGCCCCCGCACCCGAAGGTGCGGGGTCAAGCATCTTGCGTAGCGCTGGATCAGCCGAGCATGCCGTGCTGGGCGACACCGGCCGGCGGCCAGTTCTCCAGCTTCATGCCAAGCGAAAGACCGCGCTGTGCGAGGACTTCCTTGATCTCGGTCAGCGACTTCTTGCCGAGGTTCGGGGTCTTGAGCAGCTCCACTTCGGTCTTCTGGATCAGATCGCCGATGTAATAGATGCTCTCTGCCTTCAGGCAGTTGGCCGAACGCACGGTCAGTTCCAGATCGTCGATCGGGCGCAGCAGCACCGGATCCACGCCATTGTTGGCCGGCTTGGCTGCACCGCGGTCGCGGTGGGTGAAGTCACCGAAGACCGACAGCTGATCGCTGAGGATGTCGGCGGCAGTGCGCACGGCTTCCTCAGCATCGATCGTGCCGTTGGTTTCGATGTCCAGCACCAGCTTGTCCAGATCGGTACGCTGTTCAACGCGGGCCGCTTCCACCGAATAGGCGACGCGACGGACCGGCGAGAACGAGGCGTCCAGAACCAGACGGCCGATGGCACGGGTTTCTTCATCCGGACGACGACGAGCGGCGGCCGGCTGGTAGCCGAAACCACGCTCGATCTTCAAACGCATATTGATTGCCGTGTCCTTGGTCAGGTGGCAAATGATATGGTCGTTGTTGAGGACTTCGACGTTGTGGTCCAGCTTGATATCAGCAGCGGTCACAACACCCGGACCCTGCTTGGACAGCGACAACGTAGCGTTGTCACCGGTATGCATACGGATCGCCACGTCCTTCAGGTTGAGCAGGACTTCCAGCACGTCCTCCTGCAAGCCTTCGAGCGTGGTGTACTCGTGCAGTACGCCATCGATTTCGACTTCCGTGATGGCGAAGCCCGGGATGGACGACAGCAGCACGCGACGCAGGGCGTTGCCCAGCGTATGCCCGTAACCACGCTCCAAGGGTTCGATGACGACCTTGGCGCGGGTATCGGTAAGGCGTTCGATCTGCGGACCGCGAGGACGCAGAACCTGGTTGGCGGTAACCGTCATGTTGCGGGTTCTCCTGCGAACCTCCGGTGTGACCCGGAGGTTCTCCAATGTGAATTACTTCGAATACAACTCGACGATCAGCGCTTCGTTGATATCCGCAGGCAGGTCCGAACGATCCGGCACGGCCTTGAAGATGCCGGCGAACTTGCCGGAATCAACTTCAACCCACGACGGACGCAGGTCATGCGTAGCGGACACGGTCAGGGCTTCCTGAACGCGCAGCTGCTTGGCAGCCTTCTCGGACAGAGCGACGGCGTCGCCAGCCTTGACCTGGTACGAAGCCAGGTTGACCGACTTGCCGTTCACGGTGACACCGCGGTGCGAGACCAGCTGACGGGCAGCCGGACGGGTCACTGCGAAGCCCATGCGGTAAACGACGTTGTCAAGACGGGTTTCCAGCAACTGCAGCAGGTTCTCGCCGGTGTTGCCCTTCTTGGTCGAGGCCTTCTTGTAGTAGTTGCGGAACTGACGCTCCAGCAGACCGTAGATACGCTTGACCTTCTGCTTTTCACGCAGCTGGGTAGCGTAGTCGGACAGCTTGCCCTTACGGGCAGTGGCGCCGTGCTGGCCGGGCTTCTGCTCCAGCTTGCACTTGGAGTCCAGCGCGCGCGCCGGGCTCTTGAGGGAAAGGTCGGCGCCTTCGCGGCGGGCGAGCTTACAGGTAGGACCGATATAACGAGCCATTTCTTATCGCTCCTTTAGACGCGACGCTTCTTCGGCGGACGGCACCCGTTGTGCGGGATTGGCGTCACGTCGATGATGTTGGTGATCTTGTAGCCCACGTTGTTCAGCGAGCGCACGGCCGACTCACGACCCGGACCCGGGCCCTTGATGCGGACTTCCAGGGACTTGACGCCGTAGTCGAGCGCGGCACGGCCGGCCTTCTCGGCAGCCACCTGGGCAGCGAACGGGGTGGACTTACGCGAACCGCGGAAGCCAGCGCCACCGGAGGTCGCCCACGACAGAGCGTTGCCCTGACGGTCGGTGATGGTCACGATGGTGTTGTTGAAAGAAGCATGGACGTGGGCGACGCCGTCAGTGACGACGCGCTTGATCTTCTTCTTGGTCTTAGCGACGGGCTTAGCCATTTCTTAGGTCCCTTACTTCCTGATCGCCTTGCGCGGGCCCTTGCGGGTGCGGGCGTTGGTACGGGTGCGCTGGCCACGAAGCGGCAGACCGCGACGGTGACGCAGACCGCGGTAGCAGCCCAGATCCATCAGGCGCTTGATCGCGATACCGATTTCACGGCGCAGATCGCCTTCCACGATGTACTTGGCCACTTCCGAGCGCAGACGCTCGATTTCCGGCTCCGACAGATCGCGGATCTTGGTGGTCGAGGTCACGCCTGCGGCGTCGCAGACCTTCTTCGAACGGGTACGGCCGATGCCGTAAATGCTTTGCAACCCGACCCAGACGTGCTTCTGGGCTGGCAGGTTGACGCCTGCAATACGCGCCATGACGCGGTTCTCCAGCTGAGTGATGGCCGACAGCGCACCATGGGCGCGCCAATCCGGCAGGATGGATCAAAAAAGTGAACTAGCGATTCTATCAAGGTCTCGGTTTACTTGGAAGCCCGTGGAACCTTGAGGTTCCATGGACCCGGCGTGGGGAGTGTGCCCATGCTCCGGCGCCGGATGTCGTTGACTGCAGAGGTTGCCCTCGCCGCCGCCCGCGCTACTCCCGCGCAGGACCACCACATCACACCCCCACCCGAAACCGCTGCAGGGGCCGCCCTTCGATTTGGAAGGCCAGTCCGGGAACCGGAGGGCCTTCGCAACAAGAAGACTAGTGTAACAGGTCAATCAGCCGCGGGCAAAACCGCCGCGGTTGCCGCCCTTCAGGTTGGCCTTCTTCAACAGGCTCTCATACTGGTGCGACATCAGGTGCGCCTGGATCTGGGCGATGAAGTCCATCACCACCACCACCACGATCAGCAGCGAGGTGCCGCCGAAGTAGAACGAGGCGCCGAGCTGGGTGCGCAGGATTTCCGGCAGCAGACAGACGATCACCAGGTAGAGCGAACCGGCCGCCGTCAGACGGGTTAGCACGGCATCCACATAGTCCGCGGTGGCCTTGCCCGGACGGATGCCCGGAATCAGCGCGCCCGACTTCTTCAGGTTGTCGGCCGTTTCCTGCGAGTTGAACACCAGCGCGGTGTAGAAGAACGCGAAACCAGAGATCAGCGCAGCGAACACGATCATGTGCAGCGGCTCGCCCGGCCCGAGGGCGTTGGCGACCTTCTGCAGCCACGTGGCCGAACTGGCCTGGCCGGACCACATGGCCAGCGTCGTCGGGAATGCCAGGATGCTCGAGGCGAAGATGGCCGGGATCACGCCCGCCATGTTCAGCTTCAGCGGCAGGAACGAGGTCTGGTTCATGTACGCGTTGCGGCCACCCTGGCGACGTGCGTAGTTCACCGTGATGCGGCGTTGGCCGCGCTCGACGAACACCACGAAGTAGGTGAAGGCCAGCACCACCAGCACGATCAGCAGCAGGGCGATGAAGCTCATGTTGCCGTCGCGGTAGGCTTCCACGGTGTGGATGACCGCGCCCGGCAGACCGGCCACGATGCCGGCGAAGATGATCAGCGACACACCGTTGCCGATGCCGCGCTCGGTGACCTGCTCACCGACCCACATCAGGAAGATGGTACCGGCGGTCAGGGCGACGATGGCGGTGAGCACGAAGCCCATGCCCGGCGCGTAGACGACCGGAGCACCGCCCGGGGAGACCTGGTTCTGCAGCGCCAGCGCGATGCTGCCGCCCTGCACCACCGCCAGCAACACGGCGCCGATGCGGGAATATTGGGTGATCTTGCGACGACCCGACTCACCTTCCTTCTGCATCGACTTCAATGCCGGGAAGATGTGGACCGCCAGCTGCATCACGATGGATGCCGAAATGTACGGCATCACGTTCAGCGCGAAAATGCTGAAACGGTGCAGGGCGCCGCCCGAGAACATGTTGAACATGTCCACGATGCCGCCGCCCTGCGCCTGCATGAGCGCAAGCATGGCATCGGGATTGACCCCAGGCACCGGCACATAACAGCCGATGCGGTAGACGATCAATGCCCCGATGACGAACAGCAGGCGCTGGCGGAGTTCCGTGAACTTGCCGAGCCCGCCGCCGAGGTTACCAATGCCAGCTTGCGCCATGTCTTACTCCTGTACGCTGCCGCCGGCAGCTTCGATCGCGGCCTTGGCACTGGCCGTTGCAGCGACGCCCTTCAGGGTGAAGGCCTTGGTCAGGTCACCCTTCATGACGATCTTGGCACGCTTGGCAGTGCTCGGGACCAGCTTGGCAGCGCGCAGCGCGGCAAAGTCGATCTCGCCAGCTTCCAGACGCTCAAGCTGGTAGGACAGCACTTCAGCAGTGTCCTTGGCGATCTTGGAACGGAAACCGACCTTCGGCAGACGACGCTGCATGGGGGTCTGGCCGCCTTCGAAGCCTGCCTTGATCTTGCCGCCACCCTTACGGGCGAACGAACCCTTGTGGCCGCGGCCGCAGGTCTTGCCCAGGCCGGAGCCGATACCACGACCGACGCGGGTACGCTCTTTACGAGCGCCCGGTGCCGGGCTCAATTCATTCAGATGCATGGTCATTGGATTATTCCTCAACCTTGACGAGGTAGTGGACCTTGTTGATCAGACCGCGAACCTGCGGGCTGTCCTTCAGTTCACGCACATCGTTGAGCTTGTTCAGGCCCAGGGCACGCACCGACAGGCGGTGACGCGACTGGGTGCCACGCAGGCCAGCCACCAGGCGGACCTTGACGGTCTTGACGGTTTCATTAGCCATGATTGAGATCCTCCACCTTCTTGCCGCGCTTGGCCGCGATGCGGGCCGGCGACTGCATTTCGCTCAGACCCTTCAGCGTGGCGCGAACCAGGTTGATCGGGTTACGCGAACCGACCGCCTTGGCCAGCACGTTCTTGACGCCAACGGCTTCCAGGACGGCGCGCATGGCACCACCGGCGATCACACCGGTACCTTCGGAGGCCGGCATCATGAACACGCGAGCTGCGCCGTGGCCGGACTTCACCGGGTGCCACAACGTGCCGTTGTTCAGATCGACATTGGCCAGGTTCTTGCGAGCCTGCTCCATCGACTTCTGGATGGCCACCGGCACTTCACGCGCCTTGCCGTAACCGAAACCGACCTTGCCTGCGCCGTCACCGACCACGGTCAGTGCGGTGAAGGTGAACTGACGACCGCCCTTGACGGTCTTGCTGACGCGGTTGACCGCGACCAGCTTCTCGATCATGCCGTCGTCGACTTTCTCTTCGCGGCGATCGCGATCGCGACCCCGCTGCTGACGTTCTTCTGCCATGTTGATTCCTTGATTGATTGAGTATGTACGGCTCAGGGCCGCTTATAGCTGTGAGATGGAGCGGTGATTCGAGCGCCCCTGCAGAAGAAGGACGTCGCCCGGCGCAACCCGCGCCGGCAGGCAGGCGGAAGCGGGGACCAGCCCCGCTTCCTTATCCCTTAGAACTGCAGGCCGCCTTCGCGGGCTGCATCAGCCAGTGCCTTGATGCGACCGTGGTAGCGGTAGCCCGAGCGGTCGAAAGCGACCTTCTCGATGCCCGCAGCCTTGGCGCGCTCGGCGACCAACTTGCCGACCTTGGTGGCGGCGTCGCTGTTCTTGCCGTTCTTCAGGCCTTCCTTGACGTCGGCCTGGGTGGTGTTGGCCGAAGCCAGCACCTTGGAGCCATCGGCGGTGAAGACCTGGGCGTACAGGTGCTGGCCGGTGCGCAGCACCGACAGGCGCGGCACGCCGAGCACACGGATGTGTGCACGGGTCGACTTGGCACGACGCAGACGAGCGATGTTCTTGTTCATGATCTTTTTCCTTGGAAAGCTGAGGGCCTGAATTAGGCCTTCTTGGCTTCCTTACGAATGATGACTTCGCCGGCGTACTTCACACCCTTGCCCTTGTAGGGCTCCGGCGGACGGAAGCCACGGATCTTGGCGGCAACTTCGCCAACGCGCTGCTTGTCGGTGCCCTGGACCAGCACTTCGGTCTGGGTCGGGGTCGAGAGGGTGATGCCTTCCGGCGCCACGAACAGGACCGGATGCGAGAACCCGAGCGACAGGTTCAGATCCTTGCCCTGCATGGCGGCACGGTAACCGACGCCGACCAGCTCGAGCTTGCGCTCGAAGCCTTCGGTGACGCCCTTGACCATGTTGGCCAGGATGGCGCGCACGGTGCCGGTGAGGGCGACCAGCGAGGCATCATTGGCGGCCAGGGTGGCAACGCCGTTGTCGACAGTGATTTCAACGCCAGCAACCTTGACAAGCGACAGGGTGCCCTTCGGGCCCTTCACGCTAACGGATTCCGGCTGGATGTTCAGTTCAACGCCCTTGGGCAGGTTGACTGGCTTCTTGGCTACGCGGGACATAGTTGGTTCCTTCTCGCCTTAGGCCACGAAGCACAGGACTTCGCCGCCGACGCCCAACTGGCGCGCCTGCGCATCAGTCATGATGCCCTTGGAGGTGGAGATGATGGAGATACCCAGGCCGTTGAGGACCTTCGGCAGCTCGGACTTGCCACGGTACTGGCGCAGACCCGAACGCGAGAAGCGCTTCAGGGTCTCGATGACCGGCTTGCCCTCGAAATACTTCAGGACGATTTCAAGCTCGGCCTTGTTGTTCTCGATCTTGGTCACGCGCAGATCGGTGATGTAGCCTTCGGCCTTCAACACCTCTGCGATTGCCACCTTGATCTTGGAGGACGGTGCTTTCACCGTCTGCTTGCCAACCGCGGCCGCATTCTTGATGCGTACCAGCAGGTCGGCGATGGGATCAGTCATGCTCATAGTCGATACCTTTGAGTGCACCGATATCCGCTTTCGCGAAAATCTTGTGTCTACCTGGAATGGGCCAGGGCCCGTCTTCACACACTGCTCACGCCTTGCGGGCGAGCAAGACGCGGGAGTATACGGCAAAAAGAGCCCGACTTGCGTCGGGCTCCCTTAATCCGGGATCAGAGCCGGAAAACCGGCTCCTCCCCCCCCTGCCCTGCACCGTGAAGGCGCCGGACAGTTGAAGGGACGAATCCCTTACCAGCTGGCCTTGCGCAGGCCCGGCACGTCACCACGCATGGTGGCTTCACGCAGCTTGTTACGGCCCAGGCCGAACTTGCTGTACACGCCACGCGGGCGGCCCGAGAGCTCGCAACGGTTGCGGTGACGGCTCGGCGACGAGTCGCGCGGCAGCTTCTGCAGCTTGATGACGGCCTCGGCCTTTTCGTCGTACGACGCGGTCGTGCTGGAGATGATCTTCTTCAGCTCTTCACGCTTGCCGGCGTACTTGACGGCCAGCTTCGCACGCTTGAGGTCGCGGTTGACCATGGAGGTCTTTGCCATTTCGGATTCCTCGACGTATCAGTTACGGAACGGGAACTTGAACGCTGCGAGCAGCGCCTTCGCTTCCGCATCGGTCTTGGCGGTGGTGGTGATGGCGATATCCATGCCGCGGATCGCGTCGACAGCGTCGAAGTCGATTTCCGGGAAGATGATCTGTTCCTTCACACCCATGTTGAAGTTGCCACGACCGTCGAAGGAACGACCCGAGACACCACGGAAGTCGCGCACGCGCGGCAACGAGATGTTGATCAGACGGTCCATGAACTCGTACATCTTTTCACGACGCAGCGTGGTCTTGCAGCCGATCGGCCAACCATCGCGGATCTTGAACGATGCCACCGAGACGCGGGACTTGGTCACGATCGGCTTCTGACCGGAGACCTTGGCCATATCGGCGACGGCATTTTCCAGGATCTTCTTGTTCGTGGCTGCTTCGCCGACACCCATGTTCAGGGTGACCTTGACCAGCTTCGGAACCTGCATCGGATTGGTGTAGCCGAACTGCTTCATCCGCGCCGGCCCCACTTCTTCCTTGTAACACTTTTCGAGACGGGCATTCATCTCCACATTCCTCAGGCGTCGAGCGCCTCACCGCTGGAGCGGAACACACGCAGTTT